>Ga0209317_1000204_pt1 | contig 81844 bp, 67 predicted proteins | sample RifGroB2_FD_183994 | JGI IMG/M metagenome (GOLD analysis project Ga0209317, IMG submission 183994) | Soil microbial communities from Rifle, Colorado, USA - Groundwater B2 (SPAdes) (version 2) | ecosystem: Environmental > Terrestrial > Soil > Unclassified | place: Rifle, Colorado | collected...
CGTGTTCGCTATTAACCCAAACAAGTTAAAAAATCAAGATATTGTCAAAGAACTTATATATTACGGCACTATTGCCGCTTAAAATCTAACGGAGTATTGTAATCTTCAATCGTTAATCATCGTCCTTCCCATCCCGAAGCCAATATGTCGGCGATGTGAATGGGTTTGATGGGTAATTTATTTTTCAGGATGTATCCTTCCAGGTTCATAATGCACGACGACTCGGTTGAAATAATGTATTCAGCTCCGGTTTTCAACGCATTCTCTACTTTTTGTTCGGTCATAGCGGTTGAAATCGCGATGAATTTTGCAGCAAAAGTACCTCCGAATCCGCAACAGGTTTCGGTGTCTTCCATTTCTACCAATTCCAAACCTTTAACTTTCGACAACAACAAACGAGGTTCCTGACGGATACCGTACTCGCGCAATGCGGTGCAGGCATCGTGGTAACAAACCTTGTGCGGAAACTCAGCTCCAAAATCAGTAAATTTTAAATGGTTCACCAGGTAGTCAGTCAGTTCAAACAGGTTTCGGTTCAATCGCAGATAATCTTCAAAACCGGTTTGCCCATTTTTAAACAGATCGGGATAATAGTTTTTAATGAACCCGGTACACGATGCCGACGGACTGACGATGTGCCTGTCGTTCGGAAAATCGCGGATGAATTTCTTCGCTAAAGTTTTGGTTTCGTCCCAGTATCCGCTGTTGAATGCAGGTTGTCCGCAGCAGGTTTGCTCCGGATTGTAATTCACATCCAGTCCAGCCTTCCGGAGTAATTTTACCGTATTAAAAGCAGTATCAGGATAAATCTGATCAATAAAACAGGGTATAAAAAGATCAACTGTCATTTCTGTTTTTATTTGGGTTGAAGATACCAAAGACTTTCCTCAAAACAAAAAAGCTGCCCGAATGAGCAGCTTTTGCACGGGAGGAGCGACTCGAACGCCCGACACTCGGTTTTGGAGACCGATGCTCTACCAACTGAGCTACACCCGTATCTTTTTGCGAGGGCAAATATAGTAATTAGTTTTTCAGAACCTAGAAAAAATTCTGGCCAGGATTGAAAAATTCAGGAGAAATGCAAGTGTTTGAATTGACGAAAAATTTGAAATTGTGTTCCGGAAAACAGGAATGCCATTCAAAAAATCCGGATGGCATTCCTCTGATTTGCTGTTCAGAAAAGGTTAAAATACTTTTCGGTTGAATGTTAAGGGATTTTAATTTCCTTTGTTATGTCCCCTTTTGTAAGCACGGCTTTGTTGTCGCATTCGCCATTTCCATAGTCGATGGACCACTTGCGGTCGTTGGAATTTGAAAATGAAACGATACCGCTTACAATATGGTGGCACGAGGCTTTAAAAACCAACGGCGTTTTATCGGAAATTGCCTTGCTTACTTTAACTCCTGAAACCTTTGTAAATTCAACAGATCCCCAGCTTACAACCTGATTATCTTCCTTATTTGCCAGATTGTTCATCTGATACTGACGGGTCAGGTTGGCAACTCTTTTGGCTGTTCCTTCGCCATTGGGAAAAGTGATGGTAACGTTTTCGGTAAGCACGGCGGTCCTGATATTGTTGACCTGATCTTTGGAAATGGTTTTAGTAATTTTTCCTTCAATTTTTTTACCGTCAACAAAGTAGTTTTCAAACGATTTGTCCCGAACCGAAGGGAATGTATTGAATGCGGTGCAGGTTACTACGATTTTTCCTGAACGCTTTTTGCCATCTCTTCCTGTACATGAAGTCCCAAAATCAATGGTCATCACCTGCGGATTGTCAGTTTTATTTACTGTTACAACCGGACAATCGCCGAGGTAAAACGAATTAACTATGGTTCCGGATTTGAGAAATCCGAAATTCAAATTTATGGCATCATCAACCAGAATATCCAGATCATTAAGAGTTTCTTCGGCCTGGGTTTCCTGCTGGCTTAATAAAACTTCATCAAAAGCAGGAGTAATCCCATCTTTCTGACATGAATCAAATGCAATAAACATCAGACATAAAGTGAATAAAATTTTTACATGTTTCATAATGGCAGATTTTTTAGGAATTAATTGATTTACCTTTAAGAAGCTGATAATGCATAAAAGTTAAATTCAGGAATCTCTTTTTTTATAAAAATAGCTATATTTTTCGAAAAATTACTGACCTTCAAATTTAACCTTCGACTGCTTTTAACATCCAAAGCGTAACAATGATCCATGAACCGATTAATGAACGAAACGTCTGATGTATATTTATTTTCTTTGATCAAAAACCCGGCTTCGAAAGATAAAGGCTTTTTGCAACTGATGGATACCTACAAAAAGCCACTTTACTGGCATATCAGGAGATTGGTGGTGTCGCATGAAGATGCAGAGGATATTTTACAGGAGACATTCATCAATGTTTACCGGTTTGCCGGTTCATTTAAAGGTGAAAGCAGTATTTATACCTGGCTTTACCGGATTGCAACCAACGAATGCACCAAACATTTCAGGAAAAATAAGAACTGGTTGAAAAATGCAGAATTAATTACCGATAAAATGCTTGGAGACATTTCAGGAAACGATACCGAAAACAGTGAAGTGATGCTGATTAAATTTCAACAGGCTATCATGAGGCTTCCGGAAAAGCAAAGGATTGTTTTTAACCTGCGCTATTACGATGAACTGAGCTACCAAGAAATCGGACAAATTCTTGATTCTTCGGTGAATACGCTGAAAACGAATTATCATTATGCTTGTGAAAAAGTCAGGCAATATTTGATTGAACATGCATAATCGGGCAAATTGAAAATAAGGCAGAAACTATAAAAATGGAACCAATAGATGAATTTAAGGAAGTAGGCAAAAACTTACCCTATCGGGCGCCGGACGAATTTTTTGATGAGCTTTCCGAAAAAATACTTCAAAAAGCGAAAAACAGGGAACAAAGTCATAAAAAAATGCTGATTCTCTGGCGTCCGGTTGCAGCGGTTGCATCGCTGGTGGCCATGGTTTTTCTTGGCTATTTGTTTTTCGATACTGAAAATGGGAATAAGCAGATAGTTCAGGATAATCAAGGGCAAACAGACCAATTGATTAAGCAGAAATCTGAATTGTCGAAGGAACAAGCCGTTGAAGAGATAAAAAAAGACGTTACAAAGAAATCAGATTCCGAAGCCAATAGTACCGAAAATATGGATAACGTTCTCACTGATTTAACAGATGAAGACCTGATGCAACTTGCCGCTATGTATGAAACAGATCCTTTTACAGATAAAGCCATGCAATAACAATTTAAACTGATTGTGATGAAAAAAATAATTTCAGCCCTGTTTTTAGTCCTGATCCTGTTCACAGGATTTGTCGCTTTGTCGCAAAATCCGGATCGCCTGCCTTTGGTCCATCAACGGATGGTCCAGGCAAAACTGCGTGAAATCAGGTTTCAATTAAAGCTCGATCAAACTACATTTGATCAGTTTCGGCCTGTTTACCTGAAATATGAAAGGGAAATTTCAGAGATAGATTTCCGAAACCTGGCCAGGATGATGAAAGTTGATGCCGATAGCCTGTCGTTGGAAGAAGCTGACCGGTTGGTTGTTAATCAGATGGAAACCGCCAAAAAGTTGATTTCGATCCGTGAAAAATATTACAAAGAATTCAGAACCGTTCTTTCCCCGCAACAAATTATCAAACTCTATCAGACCGAGGCCGATGTACGCAAAAAAGTCATGCAGGAAATGAAAAGGAGAATGATGAGCCGGTAATTTGTTACTTTAGCGTTTGCTTAAGTCAAATTGCCAAAACTATGACCAATTCTCCTTCGTCAGGCATCGAAAAGAACATGATCATTATCTTCGGTGTCACGCTGATTGCAGTTATGGGTATTGCCAGTATCACTCCGGCTTTCCCTGGAATCATCAGGTACTTCGGGATCTCGACACAACAGGTGGGCTGGCTGATAGCGGCCTTCACGCTTCCCGGAATCTTTTTAACCCCATTGACCGGAATTCTGGCCGATCGTCTGGGCCGGAAACTGGTGCTGGTACCTTCGCTTTTTATCTTCGGAATTGCCGGTTTCCTGTGTTCGTTTATGCGCGATTTTAATTCTTTACTGCTCTTCCTGTTTATTGAAGGAATTGGGGCAGCCGGACTTTCGAGCATTAACATTACCCTGATCGGCGATTTGTATTCGGGAGAAAAGCGAACGGCTCTGATGGGTTACAATGCCAGTATCCTGAGCATTGGAACGGCTGCTTATCCGGCTTTGGGAGGACTGATCGCTACATTTGGCTGGCAACACATTTTTTATCTCCCTTTACTAGCCATTCCCTTGGGGGTCTTTGTCATTTTTGGCCTGAATAATCCTGAACCTAAAGATCATCAGGGAATTGGAGAATACTTCCGCCGAATATGGAAAAGTATCAATCAGCGCAGCGTTTGGGGATTGTTTCTGGTTAATATGTTGGTTTTTATTTTGCTTTACGGAGCTTACCTGACTTATTTCCCGATTTTGCTTTCCGAACGATTACAAGCTTCGTCTGTGCAGATTGGATTGATGATGTCAATTATGTCGCTGGTTACAGCGGCCACTTCCTCGCAATTGGGGCGGATCAATAAGCGTTTTCAGTCAAAAACCATTTTGCTTTTTGGAACTGGTCTTTATTTTCTATCTATGGTTTCCTTACTGATCAGTCAAAGCTGGGTTCAGATAATTGGTTCGGTGATGATTTTCGGCCTCGGACATGGTTTATTGATTCCTTCCATCCAGAATTTGCTGGTCGGTTTTGCTTCAATTAAGGAACGGGCCGCATTTATGTCGTTCAACAGCATGGTTCTGCGCATCGGTCAAACCATAGGCCCATTGCTGATCGGAGTATTTTATGCTATTGCAAGCATACAGGGATCGTTATTGGCCGGGGCAGTTGTAGCATTGATCATGTTTGGAGTAGTTGCGGGGATGGTGAAGGGAGTGGGTCAAAAAAGCGACAGCCCCTGAAGCATTTTAGGGTGATTCTCCACGGCTTGAAGTTCGGGTTCGAAGCTGTCATGCTGAACTTCCTACCCGCTCGCCTGGCAGCTACCGTGTACCCACAAATCTATTAATTTTGGCTCTTTGAAGATTGATTTGGTTCGCATGTTTTGTACTAAGGTTTCCCAAAAAGAATAAGGTTTTATTAATCGTCATAGTGCAAAAAAGATGTGGTACATGGAAGTCGCCATGCAGGCGGGGTTTCAGCATCTCAACAAAATAAAAAATTCAAATACCTCGTCCGAAGTATTTGAATCATTTAAATGAGATACGGAAAGAATGATTTATAAATCATCTCCTTCCGGATTTTTTATTGTCTAAATAATAGCAATCCTACCAGGCAAACAGCGGAAGGTCTTTCATCATTGTATTCACCCGTTTGCGAACCGAAAGAATAACTTCTTCGCTTTCGATGTTGCTGATTACTTCGTCAATCAGGTCAACAATTACGGGCATCATATTTTCTTTTACTCCCCGGGTTGTAATTGCGGGCGTTCCAACACGCAATCCTGAAGTAGTAAACGGTGAACGGCTGTCGAACGGAACCATGTTTTTATTGATGGTAATGTCGGCGCGTACCAAAGCATTTTCTGCCTGTTTTCCTGAAATTTCAGGAAATTTGGTGCGTAAGTCAATCAACATCGAATGGTTGTCGGTTCCTCCTGAAATTACTTTATACCCTTTGGACATAAACGCTTCGGCCATCACAGATGCATTTTTCTTTACCTGTGCCTGATAAACTTTATAGGAAGGATCGAGCGCTTCGGCAAAAGCAACAGCTTTTGAAGCAATTACATGTTCAAGCGGCCCGCCTTGTTGTCCGGGGAAAACCGAGAAATCGAACACCTGCGACATCATTTTAGTCACTCCTTTAGGAGTCTTGAAGCCAAATGGATTTTCAAAATCCTGGCCCATCAGGATGATTCCACCGCGTGGGCCACGCAGGGTTTTATGAGTGGTTGAAGTTACTACATGGGCATGTTTAACCGGGTTATCGAGTAGTCCGGCAGCAATCAAACCGGCAGGGTGGGCCATATCAATCATCAGCATAGCTCCGATTTTATCAGCAATAGTTCGCATTCGGGCATAATCCCACTCGCGTGAATAAGCCGAAGCTCCCCCGATGATCAGTTTGGGTTTGTGCTCCAGCGCCAAAACCTCCATTTCGTCGTAATCAACCATTCCGGTTTCTTCTTTTACATGGTAGGCAATCGGGCGATATAAAACTCCCGAAGAGTTTACAGGCGAACCATGTGAAAGGTGGCCACCATGAGCCAGATCCAAACCTAAAAATGTATCTCCCGGCTTCAGGATAACAGCCAGAACTGCCGCGTTGGCCTGGGCTCCGGAATGCGGCTGAACATTAGCATATACTGCTCCAAATATTTCTTTGATCCGGTCAATGGCCAGTTGTTCGGTCATATCTACAAACTGGCAGCCGCCATAATAGCGGTTTCCGGGATATCCTTCGGCATACTTGTTGGTCATTACTGATCCCATCGCTTCAAGGACTTGTTCGCTGACAAAATTTTCGGAAGCTATGAGTTCAATGCCGCTAATCTGACGCTGACGTTCCTTTTCAATGATTTCGAATACTTTGGTATCTCTTTCCATCGCAAAAATTAGTTAAATTTTATGGCGCTAAAGGTAGTATAAAATCAGGGAGCCATAAAAATGAAGTTATTCAAAAAATCAGGTATTTTTGAACAATTAAACATTAGTTAAAATGACAGAAAAACCATTATTTTTTGAATCGGCATGTATTTTCAGCATTATTGGAAGCAGTATTGGTTTTATAAGCATGTTCACAGCAACAATTTTTTTCAGGATAGTTACCGAAAAGATAACCCTTATTACCAATATTACAGCAACTGAAAAATTAAGCCCGATCTATTTTGCCTTTCTGATGGCGGCATTCAGCATATCATTGGCAGGAGCAATTAAGCTTTACCGGATGCAACGAATTGGACTTTATTTTTATCTGACAGCCCAAACAGTCATCTTATTTCTGCCGGTGATCTGGCTTGGATCCAACGCTTTTTCGGTAACCAATGCTATATTTACGCTTATTTTCTCAGGTGTATATCTGTATTACTATCGGATTATTAAGAATATTTAAAAATCAATTTAATGAAAACATTTTATAAATTTCCAAGCCTTTGCCTGTGTCTGGGGCTTTCCCTACTCATTTCCTGCAATATAAAAGAGTCGAAAATTATTACTGTCACCGGTGAGATTCCGGCAAGCTCAATGGGAAAAACTTTGCACCACGAACATCTGTTGGTTGATTTTATTGGCGCCGACAGTACTGGTTACCACCGTTGGAACAAAGCCGAAGTGGTTGAAAAGGCGCTTCCCTATTTGCTTGAAATTAAAAAATTGGGATATAAAACATTGGTAGAATGTACGCCTGCCTATCTGGGGCGCGACCCGGAGTTGTTAAAAATACTGGCTGAAAAATCGGGAATACAAATCATAACCAACACCGGATATTACAGCGCTGTTGGTGGAAAATATATTCCGGAACACGGTTTTACGGAAACATCGGAACAATTGGCCGAACGCTGGATTGCCGAAACAAAAAACGGTATTGAAGGAACTGGTATTCATCCGGGATTTATAAAGATTTCGGTAGAACGAAACCCGTTGGAAGAAATTAACCGGAAAGTGGTTGAAGCTGCCTGTATCACGCACAAAGCTACCGGCCTGGTTATTATGTCGCACACCGGGCTTGCCGTTCCGGCTTTTCAGCAACTCGGAATATTGAAAAAATATGGTGTAGATCCTTCGGCATTTATCTGGACCCATGCCCACAACGAGCAAGATTTTGCAAAACATACCGAAGCTGCAAAAATGGGAGCATGGATTGCTTTCGACAATTTTACACCAACACAATTAGGAAGATATGTTGAGTTCGCCCTTTTAATGAAAAAGGAAGGCCTTCTGAATAAAGTCCTGTTTTCGCACGATGCGGGCTGGTACGATCCCGGAAAACCTGAAGGTGGCAAGTTCCGTGGATTCACCGAAATAGAGGAACTGCTGATTCCTGCCCTCAAAAAAGGTGGTTTGGAACAAAAAGATATCAATCAGCTTTTTATAATTAATCCGGCAACGGCTTTTCAGGTGCAAATCCGCTTATCAGAATCCTGAAACTTTATTTTACTCGTACGACAAATCGGCCATGGTATCGCGGTAAACAGAAAATACACGTGCCCTTGAGATGAATCCGATGTATTTACCTTCGTCAATCACCGCCAGGTTATACCGGCCACACGATTTAAATTTATTGACTATTACTTCCATAGGATCGTTGGGTGAAATAAAAAACTCGGGCATATACATCAGATCCCGCACCGTGATTTTCTCATATAATTCCTGCTCAAACATGAGGTTGCGGATATCGTTCATTTTTATCATTCCCAACATCTTCCCGGTTTCATCTGTAACCGGGAATAAATCCCGCTTCGAGCGGGCAATAAAATAAGTCATTTGGCCAAGGTTCAGATCGGGCGATAAAACCTCAAAATCAGTTTCAATCAATTCTTTCGTGTTCATATAGTGCATCGCAGCCTTGTCTTTGTGATGGGTTACGAGGTCACCCAATTCGGCCAGCCGTTTGGTATAAATGGAATGTGGCTCAAAACGGGTAATCGTTACATAGGCCACTATGGCCGAAACAATTAAAGGAATGAGCAACTGATATCCTCCTGTTACTTCAGCAATTAAAAATATCCCCAGTAACGGGGCGTGCATAACTCCGGCCATTAATGCTCCCATTCCGGCAAGGGCAAAATTGGCATGGGATAAATTCAATCCGAAAAAAGTATTCATTGTAAGAGATACAATATACCCGCCAATAGCGCCCATGAATAAGGTTGGCGCAAAAATTCCGCCCACTCCGCCACTTGCCGTGGTAATAGCCATTGCTACCACTTTCAGAAAAAGAATTATGACCAGGATCAGCAAAAGTACCGACGGCTCGGTTTTCCAGTCAAAAAACACTGAATTGTTCAGTAAATCAGGACCTTTGCCAAGGAATATTTTGTTGATGGAATCATATCCTTCGCCCCATAACGAAGGAAACAAAAAGACGATCAGGCCCAATGACAGGCCACCAAGCACCAACTTGGTAAAACTGCTGTTTATCCGTTTAAAACGACTTTCAACAAACATGCCGGTGCGCGTAAAATAAAGTGAAATAAATCCGCAGAAAATTCCGAGCAAAACATAGTAGGGAAGGTTGTTTGAATTGAATTGGCTGGTCACATCAAAATGAAACAAGACTTTGGCGCCCATGAAAAAATAGGCAAATGTTGCAGCGGTTATTCCTGAAATTAAAAGCGGAATCAATGAAGCCATAGTCAGGTCGAGCATCAAAACTTCGAGGGTAAACATGATTCCGGCAATCGGCGCTTTAAAAATCCCGGCAATAGCTCCGGTGGCCCCACAACCAATCAGTAGCCTTGCCTGGTTTTGGTTCAGATTAAATATACGTGAAATATTTGAACCGATGGCAGAACCAGTGTAAACAATGGGTGATTCTGCTCCGACCGAACCCCCAAAACCTATGGTAAATCCACTGGTAATCAGCGATGAAAACATGTTGTGCGCCTTGATGTAACTGCCTTTTTTTGAAAGTGCCGATAGAATTTTTGAAACGCCGTGACTGATATCGTCTTTAATCAGATATTTAAGGATCAAAACGGTGATCAGAATTCCAATCATTGGAAAAGCCAGATAGGCGAAACTTCCGCCGGATGATTTTAAATGGTTGGTCAGGAAAAAACTTACATAATGGATAAAACTCTTAAGTGTATAAGCTGCAATACCTGCCAGCAAACCAATCAGCAGGCTAAGCATATAGATCCGGTTTTTTTCTGAAATCTGGGCTAATTTATTCTCAAGTTTCTTCATGGCGAGGAATTAGCCTATTTACTTTTCTTTTTAAATATCTCTTTCATGCTTTGCCAGAAGGGCTTTTTTTCTTTTTCAGTACCAGGTTTTTCATCCTCTTTTGCCTGTTCCCTGATAGCTTTCTCCTTCATTTTCAGTTCATAATCCTTTTTAGTTTCTTTTTTTCCGAAAAGGTCATGAAAAAATCCCTTTAAACCGACCTCCATAACCTCACGATACGGAGCAATATCGAGTAATGCCAGACTTTCTTCTGAAGGCGATGTGAAATTCTTAAACCGTAAATTCTGATATTTGGAATTGTGAAGGATTTGACTGTAAAAATGTCCAACTATTGGCAGGGCAGTATGTCCACCCGCACCGGTTTTAAGCGTACGGAAATGTATAGAAGGATCTTCTCCTCCTACCCAGGCCCCGGCAACAAGGGTTGGTGTCATACCGATAAACCAGCCATCGGCCTGGTCTTGAGTAGTACCTGTTTTTCCTGCAAAATCAGAATCAATGCCCCAAACCGAACGAATAGCGTTTCCGGTTCCATCGTTCACCACAGATTTGAGCATTTGGGTAATAATCCGGCAATTCTCAGGCTGGGCAACCTGTTCTTCGGATTGAATGTTATGAAACTCTTCAAGGACCTGCCCTGCATTGGATTCAATGGCTTTCAGGTAATATGGCGTAATTTTTCGGCCTCCGTTCACAATTTCTGAATAGACACAAACCATTTCTTCGAGCGAAACGGAAGCTGAGCCCAAAGCTAATGAAGGATATTCGGGCAATTCTGAATCAATGCCCATCCGTTTCGCCAAATCCGCCACATTCGATATTCCGGCCTGCATCAACACCTCTACAGCAATCGTATTGATTGATTTTGCCAGCGCTCCTTCCATCGAGTAAAAACCGGTATAATCGTTGTGAGAGTTTTCGGGCGACCAGTTGTTGTAATCTTCATACACCTTCTTTTCGTTGGCAAAATAGGTGTCGGGCGAAATCCCGGCTTCAAGTGCAGCTAAGTAAACAATTGGCTTAAAGGCTGAACCTACCTGACGCTTGGATTTGGTGTGGTCGTATTTAAAATAGCGGAAATCATTTCCGCCAATATAGGCTTTAAGTTCTCCTGAAAATGGGTCCATCGCCATAAAACCGGTATTCAGTATTTTTAAATAATACTGAATGGAATCCATCGGAGTCATTTCAATCTGCTTGATTCCATTCCAGTTAAACAATGAAACGGAGGTTGGTGTGTTGAAAATTTTACTGATCTGATCTTCAGGTACACCATTTTTCTTGAGTTCACGGTAACGTTCCGATCGTTTCATGCCCCGGTAAACCACCGACTGATCATTTCCCCAGGGCTTGTTTTTCCCCCAATGTTCGTCGAATAAATTCTGAATGTTTTTCATTTGTTCCGAAACGGCATTTTCGGCAGCCAATTGCATATCAAAATCAATGGTGGTCCGAATTTTCAACCCGTCGGTATATAAATTATAGATAGTCTGATCTTCTTTCAGGTGGTCGTCGCACCAGGTTTGCAGAAATGGCCTGAGTTTTTCCATCAGGTATGGAGCCGGGCCTTCATTATAGGTAATCAGATTATAAGTCAGATCCAATGGTTCTGCCTTGTACATTTTTGCTTCCCCAACTGAAATGTAGTTATTTTTCAACATTTGCTCAATAACAACGTTGCGTCTGTCTAATGAGCGTTCAGGATTTTTTCGGGGATTGTAACTATCGTTTGCTTTTAACATTCCAACCAGGGTCGCTGCTTCATGTACTTCTAACTTTGAGGGAGGTTTACTGAAAAATCGTTCTGAAGCAACTCCAATTCCAAAGGTATTCTCGGCAAACGGAACGGTATTAAGGTAAAGTGCCAGTATTTCATCTTTACTATACAGCTTTTCGAGCCGGTATGCAATAATTGACTCTCTCAGTTTGTTAACCGGCATGGTCAACGGACCGAAAGACTTGCGCGGGAAAAGATTTTTAGCGATTTGCTGGCTTAAGGTACTTCCACCACCAGAGCTTCGGTCCTGCATTAGAACTGATTTGACGAATACGCGGATTAAGGCAATTTCGTCGATCCCCCTATGATGGTAAAACCGTGCATCTTCGGTGGCAATCAGTGCATTGATCACATTGGGCGAGATCTGGTCAAAACTCACATTGCTACGGTTCTCGATATAAAAGCGTCCCAATAATTTTCCATCACTGGCGAATACTTCGGTGGCCTCCGGATTCTTGATTTTTTGTAATTCCTCGGTTGATGGCACCGTACCTGTAAACCCCACATACACAATCAGAAAAAGTAGAAAAGCCAGCAACAGGAATGCAACTCCGGCTTTAATGAAAAACATGAATAATTTACGCACAAAACTTCTGGATGAACCAGACTTTTTTCGACCTGAAGATTTAATTTTTACCGAAGATATAGGTGATTTCTTTTTCAAGAGGAGTAATTGAATTTATAAATGGTAAATTGACAACAAACTTAGTTGAACCAATAAAAAACCTGGTATTCGCCAGGTTTTTTATTGGGATATTCTTTCCTGGTCTTTGAAATCCTGATCACGGGCACGGCTTCTGAACCTATTATCGTTCGTGTTGCTGAATTTAGAATAGGACGATATGGCAACATAAATTGCGGTCAGGGAAATCAATACAATTCCTATATTTCGAAACGGACTGAACAGCAACACAAATGAAACAATAACGGCAACCAGCAACCAAACTTCCGGAAAGTTCCGGCGATTTTTATGGTTAAGAATTTTCATTAATTTCCTCCTTTCACTTTGAGTTCAAATGGTTTTACGAACTTAAGAGGTGGTATGTTCCCTAAAGAGGCATGTTTCCATGCTTGCGGGGCAGATTTGACTGCCGTTTATTATGGGTCATTTTCAGCGCCTGGAGGATCTTGCTCCTGGTATCCTGGGGCAAAATAATTTCATCAATATAACCCAGTGCAGCAGCCCGGTATGGATTGGCGAATTTTTCACGGTAGTCAAGAACAGCATCGGCTTTTTCTTCTTCACTCAGCTTTCCACGGTATAAAATGTTGATTGCACCTTCAGGTCCCATCACTGCAATTTCGGCGGTCGGGTAGGCCAGGTTCACATCGGCGCCAATGTGTTTGCTCGACATTACATCGTAGGCACCACCGTAGGCTTTGCGTGTAATGAGCGTTATTTTGGGAACAGTTGCTTCGGCAAAGGCATATAGCAGTTTCGCTCCGTGTTTAATAATTCCGCCAAATTCCTGAGCTGTTCCCGGCAAAAATCCCGGAACATCAACCAGCGTAACTAACGGAATATTAAAAGCATCGCAAAAACGCACAAACCGTGCTGCTTTTGATGAGGAATTAATGTCGAGAACTCCGGCCAGATGGGCAGGCTGGTTGGCAACAATCCCGATTGATCGTCCGCCCATTCGTGCAAAACCTATTACAATGTTAGCGGCATAATGTGGCTGAACCTCCAAAAAGTGTTCCTCATCTACTATTTTATGAATGATATCTTTGATGTCGTATGGTTTATTCGGATCAACCGGAACAATCTGATTTAAGGTTGCATCTGGCCGGTTTTCAGGATCAGTTGAAATTTTTAAAGGTGGTTCATCCATATTGTTCGAGGGTATGAAACTCATCAATTCCCTCACCATCATCAGGGTTTGCTCTTCATCGCTTCCGGTGAAGTGGGCTACCCCGCTTTTCGATGCATGGGTGATGGCGCCGCCAAGCTCTTCTTTGGTCACATCTTCATGTGTTACCGTTTTAATCACTTCAGGACCGGTAACAAACATGTGGCTGGTTTTTTCGACCATAAAAATAAAATCGGTGAGGGCAGGCGAATAAACCGCACCACCGGCACATGGTCCCAGTATAACACTTATCTGCGGGATGACTCCTGAACAAATTACGTTATTGTAAAAAATATCGGCATAACCTGCCAGACTTTCAACGCCTTCCTGAATACGAGCTCCACCTGAGTCGTTAAGTCCGATTAGCGGAGCTCCCATTTTTACGGCCAAATCCTGAATTTTCAGAATTTTATCTGCATTGGTACGGCTGAGTGTACCGCCAAAAACGGTGAAGTCCTGCGCGAAAACATATACCAACCGTCCGTTTATTTTTCCATATCCGGAAACCACTCCGTCGCCTGGATACTTATGTTTGTCAATTCCGAAGTCGGTAGCCCGGTGGGTAACCATTTTGTCAATTTCGTAAAATGTTCCGGGGTCTAAAAGAATGGCAATTCGCTCGCGGGCAGTTTTTTTACCTGACTGACGTTGTTTTTCAAGTCGTTCAATTCCTCCGCCTGCTTCAGCTTCCTGGTTCAGTTTTTCAAACTGATTAAATTTGGCATTTAAATCCATAGGTGTTTTATTTATTCTATTTCGATTAATTTTTGGTTGGCATCAACGGTACTTCCTTCGGTAACATGTATGATGACAATTTTCCCATCAATAGGCGATTTGTACTCACTTTCCATTTTCATGGCAGAAATTGTAATTACGGTATCTCCTTTTTTCACTTCATCGCCAACTGAAACCGGGATTTTAACCACTTTGCCAGGCATTGGCGATGAAATGGTATTTTCAGAAATTAATTGGGTTGAACCCGACCTGTTTCTGAGGTACCTTGATTCGGCATCTATTATTTCAATGTCGTAGTGGTCGTATAGTGTATAGGCCGTATAGAGTTTGGGATTTGTTTGCGGAACCAACTCTATATTGTATGAACGGCCTTTATTCAGGATCGAAAAAATACCTTCATCATTGTGCATTAAGTCAACCTGATAAATTTTATCATCAACCTTGATTTCCAGTAGATTTTCATATTGTTTCAGTATTTCGACGGAAGCAATCCGTTTGTCGAGCCTTATTTCTATTGACATATTTTATGAAGGATTATAAGCGTTCGAAATTTTTTTGATACGTGTATTTTTTCCAACGGTTTTGGGCCGTGTACATTTCTTTCGAAGTTTGTGCGATATTAAGCCTGTCAAGATATTCAACGTAAGCTGCAATGATGATCATATCTTCACAATTTTCTTCGCATTTAGTTTCAGCAAGCAGAAATGCTTTATTTTTCTCGATAAAGTTGGTGTCGTAATTTCCACTCCTGAAATCCTCTGTTTCCATGATCCGTTCCAGAAACTTGATTGAAGTTTTTACTCCGGTAATTTTGTATTCGTACAAAGCGCGTCTCATTCGTTCAATGGCTTCTGCACGGTTTTCGGCCCAAACTATCAGTTTCGAAATCATAGAATCGTAATGGATCGGTATTTCGTAACCTTCATACACATAGCCGTCAGTTCTGACCCCAAGGCCTAAAGGTTGGGTAATGTTGTAAATTTTTCCAGGGTTAGGCATGAAATTATTGTCCGGATCTTCGGCATAAATCCGGCATTCGATGGCATGGCCGGTTTGACGGAGTTCTTCCTGACTAAAAGCGATGGGATGACCTTCGGCAACTATAATTTGTTGCTTGACCAGGTCAATTCCGGTAACACGTTCAGTAATCGGATGTTCAACCTGAAGGCGGGTATTCATTTCAAGAAAATAAAAATTGAGATCGTTGTCAACCAGGAACTCGATGGTACCTGCACCTTCATAATTAACAGCTTTAGCAGCATTGACCGCACATTTTCCCATTTCCAGACGCAGTTCGGGCGTAACCAAAGGTGATGGCGTTTCTTCAATCATCTTCTGATGTCGGCGCTGTACCGAACACTCACGTTCAAAAAGGTGCAATACGTTACCATGTTGATCGCCTAAAACCTGAAATTCGATATGATGAGGAGAAATAATGTATTTTTCCACATAAACTGAATCGTTTCCAAACGATGAATGGGCTTCTGATCTGGCCGACCTGACCATAGAGATGATATCTTTTTCTTCAGTAATAAGCCGCATCCCTTTTCCTCCTCCTCCAGCCGCAGCTTTTACCATCACGGGCAGACCAATCTGACGGATTGTTTCGATCGCATCTTTCTCTGTCTTCAGGCTTTCGGTAGTTCCCGGAACAACTGGTACTCCGGCTGCGATCATAGTTAAGCGGGCCTGAATTTTATTGCCCATCCGATTAATCACTTCAGGCGATGGACCAATAAATTTAATGTCATTTTCAGCACATTTCGTTGCGAAATCAGCATTTTCGGATAAAAAGCCATAGCCGGGATGTATCGCATCCGAATTTGATTTTTTAGCTACTTCGATAATTTTATTTGCATTTAAGTAACTTTCAGACGATGCTGCCGGCCCGATGTGATAAGCTTCATCAGCATAACGTACGTGCATCGAAGTCCGGTCGGCATCTGAAAACACAGCAACTGTCGAAATGCCCATTTCCCTGCAGGTTCGCATAATCCTGATTGCAATTTCACCTCGGTTTGCAATAAGGATCTTGTTTATTTTTCGCATATTATTGATGTTAGTTCAACCATTATATTGTAAGCCGAATTAAATTACAAGCCGAATTAAATTACAAGCTACTAAAACCCATCAATGGAATGAATTGTTTGCCAATTTGATTTTGAATAAATTAAAAAAGACACAATTAACATATACACAATTCCGTATTTATTTTATATTTGTTCCGCTTAAAAAAAAATTATGCTTCTTCGTTTATTTTTTTTCCTCTTTATTCTGCTAATTGGATTAAGTTCTGCCGTTGCTCAACCTGAAAAATATAGCCTGTCGTCTGATTCTACTGTAAACCGCCTCGCCGGGGCTCACAAAGTTTACTATGCAACGCGCATCGAAAAACGCCCCAAAATTGATGGCAGACTTAACGATGTTTGCTGGGAAACAGGCATTTGGTCTGGCGGATTTATTCAGCAAGTCCCCAATCAGGGAAAAAAACCGTCACAAGATACGGAAATAAAACTTCTTTTTGACAACAGTAATTTATATGTGGGCTTCAAATGCTATGACAAAGGCCCCGGAAAGATCAGGCCTATATTAAGCCGACGGGATAAAATGGCAGGGGATATTGCCGGAATTGCAATCGATTCATACCACGACAAGCAGACTGCTTATGAATTTAACGTGGCAGCTTCTGGTCAAAAAGTTGATTTGGTTCATTTGGGCGCCTATTTATGGGACTTTAACTGGGATGCAGTTTGGGATGGCAAAGCGCAGGTTTATGATTCGATCTGGACTTCTGAAATACAAATACCTTTCAGCCAGATCCGGTTTTCTCCGGGTAAAGAACAAGTTTGGGGTATGCATGTTTGGCGCTGGATTGACCGGCTGAGTGAAGAAGATCAGTGGAAGCTTATCCCGATTGATGCACCGTCAATGGTTTATTTGTTTGGAGAACTGAGAGGAATTGAAGGAATCAAGCCAAAGGTCAATTATGAGTTTCTGCCTTATGTGAATTCCAGATTTAGCCCGAATACTGATCTTAAAAATAAAATGAGCTATGGATATGGCCTAAATGGTAAAGTTGGCCTGAATTCAGGTTTTACTCTGGATTACGCTATTAATCCGGATTTTGGCCAGGTTGAAGCTGATCCGGCAGTCCTGAATTTAACTTCCTATGAAATATTCAACGAAGAAAAGCGACCATTTTTTCTGGAGGGAAATACCATCCTCGATTTTAGTTTTGGCGAAGATATGCTCTATTACAGTCGCAGGATTGGCCATGCCCCAAGCTATTTTCCCGGTTTAGACGATAACCAGACCATGAATATATCTGAGAACACTCCAATCTTAAGCGCTTTAAAACTGACCGGTAAAACCAAAAACGGATTGTCGGTAGGAGTGCTTCAAAGTTTTACAGCAAAGGAAAATGCAATTATTTATACTAATGACTCAAAATCAAAAATGGCCATTGAACCATTCACCAGTTTTATCGTCGGGCGCATTAAACAGGACTTCGATAAAGGGAATACGGTTGTGGGAGGCATGGTAACTTCAACGTACAGGAACATTAACGATACCCACTTGGAATTTTTGTCGAATTCATCGTTGGCCGGAGGGATAGATTTTCAGCATAACTGGAAAAAGCGAAAGTATTTTATTGATTTCAAAGGCTTTTTTACAGAAATTAGAGGTGATGAAAAATCAATTTCCAAATTACAGTACTCCCCTGTACACAATTATCAGCGGATAGATGCCGGCCATCTGGAATATGATACGTTGAAATCAAGCCTGTCAGGTTGGGGTGGGTCGTTACAAGGGGGAAAACGCAGCGGGAAACTTAGAATTATTGGCTCGCTGAATTGGCGAACTCCCGGTGTAGATTTAAATGATGTGGGATATTTAGCACAGGCCGATGTGATCAAACAAATGGTCAATGTCACCTATAAAGTTAGCCAGCCTAAAGGGATTATCCAGAGTTATTTTGTTGAATTTGAACAGGAACACAATTGGAATTATGGAAACGAAACCACACTCGACAGGTTTAAAATACATGGCTTTACCCAATTTAAAAACCTTTGGAACGTACACCTTAACTTAAAAGGGTATATTAATTATTTCGACACGCGTGAGCTTAGCGGAAATCCAAACATTTTCCTTGGACCAAACCTTTTATTCAGCGGCCCTAAATTGTTTAAAGACGACTGTTTCAGGGATGTTGAATTATTTGTCCAAACCAATCAGGCCAAGGATTTATTCATCGGTGTGGGGCCCCGCCTGAGATATATTGAAGATCAAATTTCAAAATCGAGTTCTTTTACCGCTTTTATTCGCTGGCAAATCAGCGACAGGTTTAGCATTTCCTCACGGACAGTTTTTGATCATTCAATTGATAACCATGAATATATCAAAAATACCAGGTATCTGGTCGGAAAGATTGACCGCAATACCATATCATCAACATTTCGTCTGGAATATTTTGTTTCGCCTGAAATCTCATTACAATATTACGGAAATCCTTATGCTTCAATCGGAAAATTTGACGACTTCAGGGAAGTGGCCGATGCCGATAACAAATCGCTGGCCTTGCGCTATAACAAGCTCGAAAAAACTCTTATGGCAAATAACACTTATATATTAGAAAATGATGAGCCGACTAAATACACGATAAGAAATCCTGATTTCAATTATCAGAAGTTTAATTCCAATTTAGTCGGACGGTGGGAATTTAAGCCTGGTTCTACCTTTTACCTGGTGTGGACCAATTCCCGTTTTGCTAACGCTGGTGTGTTGGATCAATCAATCTGGAAAAGCTTTGTTAACATTCCTAATGTGAAATCCCAAAATGTGTTTATGGTCAAATTCAGCTATTGGTTTTCGTTATAAATTGCTTTCTTTTGCCTGAAATTGAGAATTTAAAGTTGTGACTATTTCTGACTATTTACCTGTTTACCGAAAAAATCTGACGCTGGCCGTTCCTGTTATTTTTGCACAAATAGGGCAAGTGACTGTTAATCTGGCCGATAATATGATGGTTGGTCATGTCGGAACTACCGAACTTGCTGCTGCATCGTTTGCAATCAATGTCTTTCATGTGGGAATGTTATTTGGACTGGGCTTAACTTTGGGCATAACTCCCCTGGTTGGGCAATCATTCAACTCACAAAATCCGGGTGGAGTAGGAGGATGGCTTAAAAATGGCGTTTTGGTGCATTTCATTTCCGCTGTGTTGCTTTGTTTGCTCATGTCGTCGGTTGTTTTCTTTATGGGACGAATGGGACAGAGCGAAGAGGTTGTACGGGCAGCAATTCCATATTTTTTGATTCAGGTAGCCTCTCTTTTACCCATGATGATTTTCTTTTCAATGAAGCAATTTTTTGAAGGGGTTGGAAATACAAAAATTGCCATGGTCATCACCATTATTGCCAATTTCTTAAATATTGGCCTTAATTATATCCTGATATTCGGTAAATTGGGATTTCCGGCCCTCGGACTGAATGGCGCCGGTTATGCCACTTTAATTGCAAGATTGATTATGCCGGTCATTTTTCTCCTGATTATTCTAAAAAGGCCGTCGTTCAAGGTTTACTTTTATTCGGCAAAAAAAGCAGGTTTCGAAATTAAAAAAATTAAGCGAATGTTATCTGTCGGATTATCAATCGGAATGCAAATGATCATCGAAATTCTGGCCTTTAGTGTTGGCGCCATTATGTTGGGATGGATTTCGAAAGAGGCGCTGGCCGGTCATCAGGTTGCTATCGGGATGGCCGGGATGACCTACATGATTTCGTTTGGTTTGGCTTCGGGAACAACTATCAGGGTAAGCCACGCCTTTGGCGATCGCGACCGGAATGAGTTAAAACATGCCATTTTCGCATCGCTTCATATAGTGATTGCTTTTATGTCGCTGATGGGAATTTTATTTATAGTATTACGCAATCAGCTTCCACTCTTGTTTACAAGCGATCCTGAAGTAATTAAGTTTGCAGCGGGATTGTTGATTGTTGGCGCGTTTTTTCAGATTTTCGATGGAGTGCAGGTTGTTTTGCTGGGCGCTTTGCGTGGAATGGCCGATGTGAGAATTCCAATGTTTATTGCATTTTTCTCTTATGTCGTTGTCAGTTTGCCCATCAGCTATCTACTGGCCTTTGTACTTAATTTTGGGTATTCCGGAGTCTGGATTGGATTTGTATTCGGACTTTCCACAGCCGCTATTTTATTTGGTTTCAGGTTAAAATATACCTACCGGAGCGCTGCCCATTTGTCGTAGCAGATAATTTACTTCAGGATTTAAGGTTTGAAAGACCATAGTTAAGGCCACTCCGAAAAGTCATCCGATGAATGTTTTTGCAAAAGACTTAAAAATTTTCAGTCTGTTAATCTGTTAATTAGGAATTCATCGGATGACTAAATTATAAGTAAAATTACAAACGAAAAAAGCTTACAATCGGAATAATATCTAAATTGCAAGCTTTTTACTTTCTGAACCTTTTAACCTGATTTTACTTGACGTATGGTGCGGCTTTTAAGAAATCATAGCTCTTTTGAACGCTTACCACAGGGTCAAAATTATATCTTTCAACTTCAACATAAGAATCTTTCAATCCGTTTTTATAGGCCGTTTCATAAATCGGTTTGAAATCCATCAGCCCGCTTTCACCGATTTCTTTTTCATCTTTGATGTGCAATACAGGGAAACGATCAGGATACATATTCATGTAGTCAACGGCTTTGTAACCGCCTTTCATGACCCAGTACACATCCATTTCGAAGAATACTTTTTTAGGATCTGTGTTTTTGAGCATCAAATCATAAATAATACCATCCTCAATTTTTGCAAATTCGCGGTCGTGGTTATGATAGCCGAACCGAACCTTTGAAGAAGCAGTTATTTCTCCTATTGCGTTGTAAAAATCGCACCACATCTTTAATTCGTCCATCTTTTTGGGCATCGGCATACTTGGTTTGACCAAAAAACGAACGCCTGCCTCAAGATGATCTTCAAGCGCCTTTTTCCACCAATCCATGGATTCTGCATGTTTATCTTTCGAATAATTTGGTCCTCCGATATGGGCGCTTGTCAGTTTCATGCCAAGATCTTTAACTACTTTTTTGAATTCTGAAGGAGCCATTCCGTAAATTTTCCCTTCAGCATAATTAGCAGCTTCCAAGGTGGTGAAGCCAATGTTTGAAACCGTTTTCAAGGTTCCCAATGCATCTGCTTTCATAGCCTCGCGTAATGAATAAAGCTGCAATCCAATGCCCTTTTTAGCTTTTGCTGATAGTTCAGTTGCCTTCAGTAAGGAGCTGCCCAATAGGCTTCCGGCAACAATAAATGAACTGGTTTTTAAAAAATCTCTTCTGTTTGTCATTTTACTCTTTTAAGATGGTTATTTTTCTTAGTGCAGTAAGGGTTTTTAGCCCTTCGGGAGTGTCAACTTTGCCGACAAGCATGTCTTTTTCAAGTTTTAGCTCAACATTAATTTCGCTGCCATCAACCATTGTTGAAAACTTTACGACTTCCTTTTCGATATTGAGATTGCTTACAGCTAATTCACCGGCTTCAAGTTTAATTACACAGGTAATTTGTCCATCAGTTTCAGAAAAAATCAAACTTCCTTTTTCGTATCCATAAGGCGCTTCGGTAACTTCATAAAGCCATTCGCCTAAAATGTGTTTGTTTTTTACTTCTGCCTGAATTTGTGAGACTGAAGACAATAAAATTATTGCTAAGATCATTAGAGTCAAAAACTGTTTTTTCATAGTTATCTGTTTTTTTGATTATGGGCTAAAAGTAAAAAAAAAAACAGGAGTTTTAATTCAATAGGATGAATGATATTATCTTTTCAATAGTCCTTTTTTGAATTCAGAATTCCTTAAAAAAGGCTACCTTCGAGCCACAATTTTTTATTTTGAAAATGAATCAGAAGATAATTCAACTTATATCTCAACGAGTTGGTATTCAGGAAATACAGGTAATTAATACAGTTAGTTTACTGGATGAAGGCGCAACTGTCCCGTTTATTTCGCGATATAGAAAGGAACGGACAGGAAGTCTCGATGAAGTTCAGATTGAAACCATCAAAGATGAGAAGGAACGATTGGAGGAGTTATTAAAGCGCAAGGAAACCATCCTGAAAAGTATCCAGGAGCAAAATTTCCTGACTCCGGAGCTCTTACAGCGAATTGAAGATTGCTTCGATACCACCGAACTGGAAGATATCTATCTGCCTTACAAACCAAAACGGCGGACCCGTGCCATGATTGCACGCGAAAAGGGTTTGGAGCCACTGGCTAAAATAATCATGAAACAAAATGAGCCGGATATTGACCGAAAAGCGCTTTCCTTTATAAACGGGTTGGTTGAGTCAGCAGATGAGGCCCTTGCCGGCGCCCGCGATATTATTGCCGAATGGATTAATGAGAATGAAATAGCGAGATCAATAGTGCGTCGTGCTTTTGATTCGGGAGCTTTTATTACAAGTAAAGTGATAAAAGGCAAAGAAGAGGAAGGCGTCAAATATCACGATTATTTTAATTGGAACGAACCGCTGAAAAAATGTCCGTCGCACCGGTTAATGGCTATGCGCCGTGGTGAAAATGAGGGTTTTCTCAGGGTTTCGATTTCTCCTGAAAGTGAAGATGTTATTTTGAGGCTTAAACGGTATTTTATAAACAGCGGAAACAGTTCCGCCGGTCAGATAGAATTGGCCATATCCGATTCGTACAAACGATTACTGGAGCCATCTATCGAAACCGAATTTGCCAATTTATCGAAGGAAAAGGCCGATGAAGAGGCCATCCGGGTTTTTGTGGACAATTTGCGTCAGTTACTGCTTGCTGCACCCTTGGGACAAAAGCGTGTTTTAGCTTTGGATCCGGGTTATCGTACCGGTTGTAAGTTGGTTTGCCTCGATGCCCAGGGAAATTTGCTGCATAACGAAACCATTTATCCGCACAAACCGCAGGAAGAAACGAAACAGGCGGCTCGGAAAATATCTTCGCTGGTGAGTTCGTATCAGATTGAAGCCATTGCTATCGGAAATGGCACTGCCAGCCGCGAAACAGAAACTTTTATCAAGAAACTGCATTTTGACCGTGAATTGCGTGTTTACGTGGTTTCGGAAGATGGGGCATCCATCTATTCTGCATCAAAAATTGCCCGCGATGAATTTCCGCAATACGATGTAACTGTGAGGGGCGCTGTGTCTATAGGCCGGCGGTTGCTGGATCCGCTTGCCGAACTGGTAAAAATTGATCCGAAATCAATAGGCGTTGGCCAGTACCAGCACGATGTTGACCAGAAAAAATTGCAAAACAGCCTGGATAGGGTAGTTGAATCGAGTGTAAACCTGATAGGGGTAAATGTCAATACGGCTTCGAAACATTTGTTGACTTATATTTCGGGACTTGGACCCATGCTTGCTCAAAACATTGTGGATTACCGAAAGGAAAAGGGCCCTTTTCATTCGCGGTCAGAATTAACCAGGGTAGCCCGTATGGGAGCAAAAGCCTATGAACAATCGGCCGGATTTTTACGAATTCCTGAAGCTGAAAATCCACTGGACAATTCGGCTGTTCATCCCGAATCGTACTATGTGGTTGAAAAGATCGCGAAGGATTTGAAAACCAATGTTCAGGAGTTGATTTCGAATGAAGAGTTGCAGAAGCAAATAGAATGGACGAAATATGTGACGGATCAAATTGGTCTTCCTACATTGAAAGATATTCAGATGGAACTCGCCAAACCTGGCCGCGATCCCCGGCAAATCATCAAAGTGTTCGAATTTGCCCCTAATATTTTTAAGATAGAAGATTTGGTGGTAGGAATGGTTTTACCCGGAATTGTCACCAACATCACGAAGTTCGGAGTGTTTGTTGATGTAGGAGTGAAACAGGACGGGTTGGTTCATGTTTCGCAAATGGCCGACCGGTTTATCAGCGATCCTTCAGAAATAGTTAAACTTCATGAGCATGTTCAGGTCAAGGTAATTGAACTCGATTTTCAGAGAAAACGAATACAATTAAGCCTTAAACAAGCACAACCGTTATAAAATTACCTTTTCCTCCGGAATAATAATCCACATAATCAGATAAGCAAAAAGACCGGGAAAACCAACACTGGCTATGGATAAAATTACGTAACCAATCCTGACAATTGTCGGATCAATATCAAAATAGTTTGCAATTCCGGCTAAAACACCGCCTATCATTTTGTCTTTTGATCTGGTAAGTCGTTTCTGTATAGTCATTTTAGTTGCCCTCCCCGTCTTCAAAAAAACTGTCCTGATTTTCCAATTCAGCTTCAAGAAACTCTTCAGCTTCATTGAGCAACTGCGCGATGAGATCTTTGTCTTTTGGTTTTTCGTCTATCCAGTAAATAGTCTGATTAACATCGAAATCTTCGATATCGCTTCCGACAATGAACCGGGGTTTCTCATTGTGAACAACATACAACATATCAGGCATTTCCTGAGAGTTGTCGGCAAGCAAAAATTTTGGCAGCATGGGTTTCTGTTTTTTGATTTGTTAAACAAATTTAGATAAAATTGGGAACTTTCAGCACTGATGTTCATCTAAATTTAAGCATTTACCATTCAATAACTTTAAATCTGCCAATATTAATCCCAGGGGCGATTCATTCCATGAAATACTGATGTATCAATTCCAATAATTGATCTTTTCTGACGGGTTTTGTAAGATAATCAGTACATCCGGTCTAATTGATGATATTGAGCCTTCGGGCGCCACTTTATTCTATGATTCCAAATAGATTTTAAAAAGGTAAAATTGTCGTACACCCCCAATGGAATTTGGATTTCCTTCGTACTTTTGCGCATCTAATTGCAATGTATGACTTTGGTTTATCCTGAAAATTTTGAATCGAAAATTGGTTTTGATAAGATTCGTGAATTGCTCAAAGACCGTTGCCTCAGCGATTTGGGACGGGAACTGGTTGATGATATCCGCTTCAGCAGCAATTATGAAGAGCTCACCGAAAACCTTTCGCTGGTTGACGAATTCGTAATTATCCAGATGGAAATGGAAAATTTTCCGACCAGCTATTATTTCGATCTTCGCGAAGCACTCTCTAAAATCAGGATTGAAGGCCGTTACCTTGAAATTCAGGAATTGTATGATCTGAAACGTTCGCTCGAAACGATTTCAGGAATAGTCCGTTTCCTGAAGCAAACCAAAGAAGGGCAGTTCCCATGCTTAAAAAGGTTACTTTCAGGTGTACAGGTTTATCCGTTTGTGATCGAACGAATTGATGCCATCCTGAATAAATACGGAAAAATAAAAGATAATGCTTCTTCAGAATTGGCCCGTATCCGGAAAGAGCTGTTAAGCAAACAGTCCGGAGTTTCGAAACGTTTGCATGCCATCCTGAAAAAAGCACAGGACGATGGGTGGGTTGAAGACGATGCATCGGTTGCTATCCGCGACGGGCGCGCAGTAATTCCGGTCACTTCTGCGTTTAAACGCAAATTGAGTGGTATAGTGCATGATGAATCATCTACCGGAAAGACTTCGTACATCGAACCGGCCGAAGTGGTTGAACTGAACAACGAAATCCGCGAACTTGAATATGCCGAAATGCGCGAAATCGTTAAGATCCTGACCATTTTCTCGAACGATATCCGGCCGTATTTACCAGACCTGGTTCTGGCATACGAATTTCTGGGCAGAATTGATTTTATCCGTGCGAAAGCTATTTACGCTATCGCTATCAATGGCATTAAACCATTTTTTGAGAATAAATGCCAGCTCGACTGGGAGAACGCCGTACATCCTTTGTTAATGTTGGCTTTGCGGCGCGAAAACCGGAAAGTGGTTCCATTGAATATTCGCCTTACTCCACAAAAACATATTCTTCTGATTTCAGGACCCAATGCCGGAGGAAAATCAGTGTGCCTGAAAACCGTTGGATTACTGCAATATATGCTTCAATGCGGATTGCTGATCCCTGTAAAGGAAAACAGCGAAACCGGAATTTTCGATAAGCTTTTTATTGACATTGGCGATGAACAATCAATTGAAAACGACCTGAGCACTTACAGTTCACATTTGATGAACATGAAGTTTTTCCTGAAGAATTCGAACGAAAAAACCCTGGTTTTGATTGACGAATTTGGAACCGGGACTGAACCCATGCTGGGCGGCGCCATTGCAGAATCAATTCTTTCGCAGTTGAATGAGATGAAGGCCTTCGGGGTAATTACCACACACTATACCAACCTGAAACACTTCGCTTCGTCGGCTGATGGCATCGAAAATGCAGCAATGATGTACGATTCATCCAAAATGGAGCCACTGTTTGTTCTCGATATTGGAAAGCCAGGCAGTTCGTTCGCCTTCGAAATTGCCCGAAAAATAGGACTCCCGGAGGCTATTCTTCAGGATGCGACCGAGAAAATCGGGAAAGATCACATTAATTTCGATAAACACCTGCGCGACATTGTGCGCGACAAACGGTATTGGGAAACCAAACGGCTGAAGATTCGCCAAGTGGAGAAAACGCTCGACGATCTGGCTGAAAAGTATGAAACTGACCTGAATACGCTGGATAAACAGCGAAAAGAAATTATCCTGAAAGCCCGGCAAGAGGCGGATCAGTTATTGGCTGAAGCTAATAAACGAATTGAAAATACCATTCGTGAAATTCGTGAAAGCCAAGCGGATAAGGAAAAGACCAAACAAATTCGGGCTAAACTGGTTGAGTTTAAACAGGAGGTTGAAGTGCTGGCCGGTAACCAGGATGATCTGATAACCCGGAAGATTCAGAAATTAAAAGAAAAAGAGTTAAGCAGGAATGCAAAGAGAGGTGAGAAGAAACCTGTTATCGTAAAAGAAAAAGAACCTGAACCTGATATCTGGAAAGCTGGCGACAAAGTTTTAATGACCGGAAATCAGAATGTGGGCGAGATACTGGAGCTGAACGAGAAAAATGTGGTGGTTGCTTTTGGCCATATCCGTACATCGGTAAGCCGCGAAAAACTTCAGAAAATTACCAGCAACGAAGCGAAGAAAATACATAGGACATACAACCAGACCATGCCCAATATCAATAAAGGATTGAGCGAAAAACGCTTGAATTTTAAAACTGAAGTTGATGTTCGCGGTCAGCGTGGGGAAGAAGCTTTGCAGACTATTCGCGAATTTATTGACGATGCCATTATGCTCGACTTTGGGGAATTAAGAATCCTGCACGGAAAAGGTAATGGCATATTAAAGGAAATGATCCGCAATTACCTGAAAACGGAACCGGCCGTTAAATCGTTTCGCGACGAACATGTTCAGTTTGGAGGCGCCGGAATTACGATTGTCGAAATAGGGTAGTGGGTAGTGACAAGTGTTCAGTCGCAATCACAGTTTGCAGTTTCAAATGTCATTAATTGTCATTAGTTTCATGTCATTGGTGGTCATTTAAAGTTTGGTATATTTGGAAGAATTAGAATAACATGAATATATAGAGAAACCATTGGGTTTTCAGCCCTATTAATAAGGGAGACAGATAATAGCATAAGGCTTCGACGTAAGCTCAGTCGAACGGCACCACCCTGTGAAAATGGGAAAAAGAACAAATCCGTCCGTGGGAAAGCCTTCTTCAGGAAAAAAACCTCTTTTCGGACAGAACACCTTCGGTTTTCAAAAAGAGGGTACATTAAAGCTAATTGTATCAGATTGGATTTACAAAAATAGTCGCACATTTTTAAAAGATGACATAAAAAGTATATATTCGACTTTTCAGAATATGAGCTTATAACGATGGCATTCGGATATAATCCAATGTTTAGATCTAGCTCAAACTGCCAACTATATTTTTGACTAAGCATATCAAATGAAGAAGTTTACTATCTCATTAATCCTGATTTTCATTCTTCTGGCTGCCATAGCGTTTTCCCAGACTCCCATAACAATCAAAACCACATCAACCCAACATGGCCCTGAAAAGGGTTCGCTCATTATCATCGGCGGAGGCCGCATCACACCCGAAATCTGGAAAAAATTTACGGAACTGGCAGGTGGCCAGGATCATGCCAGAATCGTGGTGGTCACGGCAGCTTTGGGCGACTCTGCCGGATACAAGCTTGAATCGGTTGAGACTCTTAAGCAGGAAACCGGGATCAGTCATGTCACTTTACTGCACACCAAGAGCCTGGCCGAGGCCAACAGTGAAAAATTCGTTCATTCACTGAAAACCGCGACCGGAGTGTTTTTTGTCGGAGGGAGGCAATGGCGGATTGCCGATTCGTACCTGAATACGATGACCCATCAGGCTTTTTTCGATGTGCTTGAACGAGGCGGCGTCATTGCCGGAACTTCTGCCGGTGCAACCATTCAGGGCTCTTTTTTATGGCGGGGAGATACAAAAAGATACGCTTGAAGTCATTGGAGAATCATACGTTGCTATTTTTGATTACAATAGGATACAAGGCAACGGCCCGAAACACACGGTTGGCGACAAGGAAGATTACACCGCTTCAAACGGACCGTTTTTCTTACTTCATGAAGGACAAAAGTATGATTTAGGCTCAAGAACGGTGATAAAAGAAAAAACTGACAAAAAAATATCCAAATGAAACAAAAATTATTCCTGATCATTTTCCTGTTGATTATGATTCTAGCTGGAAACAATGTTGCACAAGACTTATCGTATTACTTTCCTAAAGAAGCGGTTTTCAATCCTGAAATTCCAAAGCCTGAAGATGTTTTGGGCTTTCAGGTTGGTGAATTCCATGCCAGTCACGATAACATTGTGGATTATTTCAGGCATTTGGCAGAGGCTTCGCACAGGGTAAAATACGAAGTTTACGGCAAGACGCACGAAAACAGGCCGCTTACAGTTGCGATTATCAGTTCTGAAGCTAATATAAAACGCATTGAAGAAATCAGGAAACAGCACCTTCAACTGAACGACCCGTCGGTTTCTTCAAAGCTGAATGTTGCCGATTTGCCAGTGGTCGTCTGGTTGAGCCATAGTATTCATGGAAACGAGGCCAGCGCCGTTAACTGTTCGATGCTGACAGCCTATTACCTGGCTGCCGCGACCGGAAAGGAAATGGAAGAATTGCTTGATAAAACAATCATTATAATTGATCCGGCAACAAATCCTGATGGTGTGCAGCGCTTTTCGACCTGGGCAAACGGAAACAAAAGTTACATGACGAATCCTGATCCGGCAAGCAGGGAGCACAACGAATCGTGGCCCGGAGGCCGCTACAATCATTACTGGTTCGACCTGAACCGTGATTGGCTACCTCTTGAACAACCCGAATCTGAAGCAAGGATTAAAAAACTTCAGGAATGGAAGCCGAATATTTTGATTGACGAGCATGAACAGGGAACCAATGCTTCCTTCCATTTTTCACCCGGCGAACCAAGCCGTGTAAATCCATTGGTTTTAGCCGAAAATCAGGCGCTGACACAAAAACTGGCAAACAATTATGCCAAAGCGTTTGATGAAATAGGTTCTTTTTATTTTTCCGCCGAGCGATACGATGATTATTACATAGGCCGTGGCTCGACTTACCCAGATATGAATGGCGGAGTTGCATTGCTTTTTGAGCAGGCCAGTGTCAGGGGCTTTGTTCAGGAGTCGGAAATCGGTTTGCTCACATTCCCTTTTGCAATCCGAAATCAGTTCATCGGGACGGTTTCAACAATCAAAACTGCTTTCAGCATTAAGAACGAGTTTCTCAGTTATCAGAAAAACTATTACCTCTCTGCAATCGACGAAGCTAAAAAAGAAACTCAAAAAGCATATGTTTTTGGCAATGGAAATGATCGGAATGCCACCTTCAGGTTTGCCCGGTTGCTGAATATACATGGAATAAAATCGTATTTATTAAAGAGCGATTTGAATGCCGGAACACACTCTTTCAATGCTGCTTCGGCATACATTGTGCCGCTCGACCAACCTCAGTACAGGCTAATCAAATCCATATTTGGATTGCACCTCAATCCGAAGGACAGTTCATTTTATGATATTTCGGCCTGGAACATTCCGCAAGCATACAACCTGCCTTTCGAAACGATTAAAACCTATTCCGGAGTTACCGGGGACATTTTTTCAGCAGACCAGTTGCCAAAAGGGAATACTATTGGGAGCGGCACGGCCTTTGCCTATATTTTGAAATGGGAGGATTACAACTCCACCAGGGCCTTAACAAGGCTTCTGAACGAAAATATCGTAGTTAAAGTCGCCGGAAAATCCTTCGAAACACTGGACGGGCTGAAATTCGGACAGGGTTCCATCCTCATTCCCCTTGGCTCAATAAATACTGATCAGGCTAAAGTGGAGAAGATAATTTCGGAAATTAATTTGATTGACGGGATTGATGTTTACCTTTTAAATACTGGCGACAATATGTCGGTTGATCTGGGCAGTTCTTATTTTTCGGTGATAACAAAACCAAAGATTGCAGTACTTACCGATGACGGGGTGAACGCTGTAAATGCCGGTCAGATATGGCATCTGCTCGATACGAAGTATAAAATACCATTTACCATGCTGCCTTTGAAAGCCTTTAGACAGAGTAGCCTTAACCGCTATAATGTAATCGTTATGCCCGATGGAAATTATCAGGATTTGGATGAAAAAGTGGCCGGAAAACTTCAGGATTGGCTGGCAACCGGAAATACATTGATTGCTTTCGAAAATGCAATAAGCTGGCTCAACAAAAATAAACTGATAACGGTAGAACTTGAAAAAGATGACACGAAAGCGATTGGCTACAATTATGAAAATTCATTGTTATTCAAAGCCTCCCGCGAAGTGCCCGGAACCGTTTTTGAAACCCGTTTGGATCTGACTCATCCGATCAATTACGGGTATCAGACCGACCGGCTTCCTGTTTTTAAAGATAATAAAATCGTTCAGCTTAAAGCAGAAAATATTTCAGCCAATTATCCGGTCTGGTACACCAATTCTCCCTTGCTCGACGGATACGCACCTGCCGGTTTTTCCAAATCATTAAGCGGAACTCCGGCTCTGGGAATTTTCGGTTCAAAGAAAGGACGGATCATCGCTTTTTATAACAACACTATATTCAGGGGATATTGGTCAGGTACCAGCCGTCAGTTTGCCAACAGTCTGTTCTTTGGCGATAAAATCCGTTTGTCATCGGGTAATGGGCCGGATTAAACCAATATTTACTTTTCCACAATCTCTCGTCCAAACGGGGTCAATGCCAGAGAAACGAGTTTGAAATGCTGTTTGGCCCAGGGAATGCCAATGATGGTGATACCAAGAAGAATTCCGAAAATCAGGTGGGTTAAGGCAATCCAGATTCCGCCAATGAGCAGCCAGATCAGGTTCATGATGGTTGACAGGCAGCCCGGGGCTGATGGACTTAGTCCAATGGTTTTTCCAAAGGGCCACAGAGCTAAAAAAGCCAGTTTAAATGCCTGAATCCCAAATGGTATTCCGATAATGGTAATGCACAGCAAAAAGCCTGCAACCATATATTCCAGAAAGACCAAAAAGCCACCAAAAACCAGCCAGATTAAATTTCCAAGTGTGCCCATAATGTTTAAATTAGTAGCGTAATTTACAATACATTTGTAAAATAAACTTCTTAACATGGAAAAAATTAAAATAAAATCACTTGGTCCAATCGAAGAGGCGAATGTAAATTTTGGAGATTTAACTTTATTGGTTGGTCCTCAGGCAAGTGGTAAAAGCATATTCATCCAAATGCTTAAGCTAATTGTTGATAAGAAACATATCAGAAAAACGCTTGAACAGTACAATTTTATTTGGAGTAAAAATACTGATGATTTATTCGATCTGTTTTTTGGCGATGGAATGCATGGGATATGGAAAGATAAGACTGAAATTCTATTTGATTCAAAACCAATTGACAAAAAAAACTGGCTCCAGAGACAGAATGAAAGCTATAAAAATGCTTCCGAAACCATGTTTTATATCCCAGCTCAACGAATATTAAGTATTGCCGATGGACGACCAAAATATTTCACAGAATTTGACGAATCCGTTCCTTATGTACTAAGGCATTTTAGTGAAACATTGCGCCAATTGATGCAGTCTGATATTGGCACACAAGGTTCAGTTTTCCCACTAAGTCAACGGTTGAAAGCTCCGCTTCTTAATTCGTTTAATGATAGCATTTTTCACAATGGTAAAATTGTTATTGAAAATATTTCAGGACAAAGAAAGTTTCGGATGCAAATTGATGGACTAAGTATTCCTTTTATGACTTGGAGTGCTGGTCAAAAAGAATTCATGCCTTTGCTCCTTAGTTTTTACTGGCTTTGCACTTCTTCAAAAATAAGCCGGAGGGATGAAATTAAATATGTGGTTATTGAAGAGCCTGAAATGGGATTACATCCACAAGCCATTCAATCTGTTATTCTTCAAATTATTGATTTGCTCTCAAGAGACTACAAAGTAATTGTCTCAACTCATTCTCCTGTATTTCTTGAATTTGCCTGGGCGTTTAATTTATTAAAACAATCAAAAGTAAGTAGTGATTCTTTGTTCGAGTTGTTTGATATTAAAAGGACTGCACCAACAAAGCGTTTGTTCGAAAATATTGTTGAAAAGAAAACTATAAATACCTATTACTTTGATAGGGAAAATGATAAAGTAAGAGTAAAAGATATTTCTTCTCTTGATGCTGGCAGTGAAAATGAGTCAATATCAAATTGGGGCGGATTATCCGAATTTTCCGGCAGGGCTGCTGATATTGTTTCTAAGTATTACACTGAAGATTAATTGAATCCAGATGCCAGCATTTACATTTAAACAAGCAGTAGAAGCGACTCCGGAAATCGCAATGTGTTTTCGAACTGGGCTGTCTGCTTTTGGGAGGTATCGTAATAAAGTTGAAGTTCGTGATATAAACCTGATTCAGGGAAGTGTAGAGATTGATGAGTGTACAAAGTATTTGTATCCCAATGATAATAGGTGGGATTATACTTTCGCATATAATTCAGAAGTGTATTTCGTTGAAGTTCATTCTGCAAATTCCGGAGAAGTTCGTGCTGTGATATTGAAATTTAAATGGTTAAGGCAATGGCTTAATAAGAAAGCTCCTGAAATCAATAAATTGAAAGCAAAAAGTAGAACTCCATATTATTGGGTACAATCAAAAAACTTTCAAATTCCCAAAAACACTCCTCAATATAGAATGGCAGTTAAGGTCGGATTGATGCCTATCCCGAAATTAGTTCTTGAATGACAAAATTCTTTTCGAACGAAGCTTTCACGGTGATGCATATCCGCAATTTCCGACTGTTTATGGCCTACCGTTTTTTTATGACATCGGCAGTGCTGATGCAGGCGGTGATTGTGGGCTGGCAATTGTACGACATCACCGGAAATCCATTTTCGTTGGGATTGATTGGCCTTGCCGAGGTGGTTCCTCAAATTAGTATTGCGCTGTTTGCCGGTCATTTTGTTGATATATGGGACAGGAAAAGGATCATTTTCCGAACGAGTTTTCTGTTGTTGATCGGATCAGCAATTTTGCTGGGTACCAGCATTGATTCAGAAGTGACCCGGTTCCTTCAGGGTACGATGCCTATCTTTTTCACTGTTTTTCTGGTTGGCCTGACAAGGGGGATTTTAATGCCAGCGCATACGGCTTTGCTGGGGCAGTTGGTGCCACGCGAGTTGCTTGCCGGAGCAGCAACCTGGGGAAGTACAGTCTGGCAGGTGGCAGCGGTTACCGGGCCTGCGCTGGGAGGATTAATGTTTGGTTTTTTCGGAATTGTTCCTGCTTATGTTCTCGTTTTTACTTTTTTTCTGATCTGTGTAATTCTCATCTTTTTAATCAAAAGCCCGGGAAAAATGGTTCATCATCCTGACCGGGACTACCGCATTTTTGCAAGTATTGGTGAAGGAATCCGGTACGTATTTAAAAATCAGGTTTTGCTGGGCGCTTTTTCGCTCGACATGTTTGCTGTTTTATTTGGAGGTGCTGTTGCCATGCTGCCGGTTTTTGCTTCCGACATCCTGAAAGTTGGCCCTGAAGGATTGGGAATTTTGCGTGCCTGTCCGGCTATTGGCGCCATTCTGATGTCAGTGATGCTGACCTTTTATCCTCCGTTCAAACATTCGGGCCGGCAAATGCTGTTCAGTGTTGCCGGATTCGGTATTTGCATGATTGTTTTTGCACTGTCCCAAAATTTTTACCTATCGGCAGTATGCCTTTTGCTAAGTGGCTCATTTGATTTTGTGAGCGTAGTTATCCGAAGCAGTATTCTTCAGTTGTTTACATCCAACGAAATGAAAGGCCGGGTATCATCGGTCAACAGTATTTTTGTAGGATCGTCGAACGAACTGGGAGCCTTTGAATCGGGAGCCGCCGCCAGCCTGATGGGATTGGTTCCATCGGTTATTTTTGGTGGGGTGATGACGCTGATTGTAGTAGGAGTTGCGGCTGCAAAGGTTCCTAAACTTCGGAAATTGTCTTTGATGAATTATGGTGAATCTAATGAAAAAGAAAAAATGTCCAATATTCAAGTCGAATAACCAATTTCCAAAATGTTGTTGACGCTACCTTCAGCAAAATCAAAACCTGTCAGCGTCCGAAGGACCTGATAGCGTTAAGAAATAAGAAAGGAGAACTTCGATATTCCTCATTTCTTATTCGAAATTTCTCGTTTAATAATTATTCTCCTAAACCTTCACCAACTTCCACTTTCCTTTCCGGAAGTAATACCAGGCTGTCAGCGTCAGTGCAGTTTCGGCAGCTACAATAGCTACTGAAATTCCGTAGATTTTCATGTCAAGAACAATAGCAAGAAGATATGCCAATGGTATTTCGAACAACCAGAAACAAAACAAGTTGATCCGGGTTGGGGTCGCAGTGTCGCCACTTCCGTTAAATGCCTGGGTCAGCACCATTCCTAATGCGTACGAAATAAATCCAATACTGATAATCCGCAGACTGATGGCGCCATTTCGGATAACTTCAGGATTTTCGATGAAAATGCGAATAAAAGCTTCAGGAAAAACAATCAGGATTAATCCGACCAGACCAAGCAACACCATGTTGATGTAGCCCGTAATCCAAACTGTCCGCTCAGCCCGTTCGGGTTGTTTAGCCCCCAGGTTTTGTCCGACCAGGGTTGAAGCAGCATTGCTCAGTCCCCACGAAGGCAGAAGCACAAAAATCACAATCCGTATCGAAATAGTATAACCAGCCATTACTTCTGAACCCAATTCAGAAATAATGCGGTAAAGTGCAATCCAGCTTGATGTTGCTATAGTGTATTGCAGAATTCCGCCAGCTGAAAGTTTAAACAGTTGAACCATCACTTTTAGTTTTATTTTTAAGTGCTGAAGTTCCATCCGGATACGTTTATTTCCGTGAAAAAGCAAATAAAACTGATAACAAACGGCCAATCCGCGGCCAATGGTGGTTGCAATGGCGGCTCCCATCAGTCCGAGTTCAGGAAAAGGACCGATGCCAAAAATCAGCAATGGATCCAGTATCAGGTTGATGAGGTTGGCAAATACAAGAACCCGCATCGAAACGGCTGCATCTCCCGAACTGCGGAAAACAGCGTTGATGATGAAAAGTAGCATAATGACTGCATTACTGCCGAACATGATGGCAGGGAACATATATCCGGATTCAGCCATTTCTTCGGAGGCGCCCATCAGCAGTAGAAATTCTTTGGCATAAATGATACCCGGAATGGCTATCAGGATAGATACAACAAGTCCCGAAATTATTGCCTGGAATGCCACCACGCCAGCTTTTCCCGCTTTTTTCTCTCCAATCCGGCGGGCTACCAAAGCAGTGGTTGCCGTACTCAGTCCCATACAAATGGCATAAACGATGGTCATTGACGATTCGGTAATTCCAACAGTAGCAACTGCATCAGCGCCTAATCTGGAAACAAAAAAGATATCAACTACGGCAAAGATTGACTCCATAATCATTTCGAGAACCATTGGGATGGAAAGAATGAGCAATGCTTTGCCTATGCTGTCGCTGGTGAAATCCCGGTCGGTTCCGGAGATGGCTTCTTTAATGTCGGTCCACAGCGACTGGAATGGGATAGATTTTAATTGGGCTAAAAATGATATTGGGTTTTTATCAGGCATGATAAAAATGGATTATAGTGAAAAATAAAAAGTTTGGGTAAAAGAATAATGAATCCGCTTTCTGCCGGGCAGAAATTAGATGTTTGCGGATATACAGACCGCCGGAGTTGAAATCAGTTTCATATTTCGGTCTTTTTGGATAATAGGACAAATATATTCAAATTTGATATTAATATGAACCTGTTAATGATAAATATGTTTCAGGGGTAAAAATATTTCAATGAAGCTCATACGATTAATTACTATTTCAGGAATTGTTCTGTTTTTTGCTGCCTGCAGAAACCACCAGTCAAGTTTCCCGATAATAAATTCACAGTCATTTAATGAAATACAGGTCACCCTTGACGGCTCATTGGCTAAACGGATATGGGCTGATTCTATGAACCAGGTTCAGGAACAAATTCCTTTGAGTAAAAAACTTGATGAAATGATTGCCATTACTCAAACATTGCAAAAAACAAAACCTGACAGTAGCTGGATGTTCCTAATGAAAAGTTGGGAAGAACTGAGGAGCAATGAAGCTTTTTTTTCATCTGACACTTTGGCGAACCCGGTTTTTGTTCTTCAGAAATGGGCCGAATTAAATATCAGCCTGTTAAAATTAACAGGTGAAGTACGGTTTGGCGATACTTTGGAGAAACTTCTTTATGGATCGCCTGCTCCCGTTCTATCTGAAAGATTATTAAAATCAGTGATTTATACTCATATTTTTGATCAGATATTTATCAATCTCATTGGTTCTTCAAGCCTGAACCACTACCATACAACCGGTGGAATGATCAAACTGACACAGGAAACCGATTTCCCTGTCAGAAATGAAATGTACCTGAAATGTGAAAGCAATGATGTCCGTTATCTGGACGTGTTTGTCAGGATTCCTGAATGGGCTGTTAATCCAACAGTTAGTCATGGTAATGTGAAGTATGTAGCTCATCCCGGTGAATATTGCCAGATTTCGCGGAAATGGAGAAATGGCGATGAGTTCAAAATTATTCTGAAAAATTAACGGGAAGGGATTTTATCAGGTACATTCATTTATCTTTGTGAGCATTCAAAAAAAATGAGATATGAGCGATCGGCCCCTGATTTTGATTACCAACGATGATGGTGTTTCGGCAAAAGGATTGAAAGAATTAATTGAAGTCATGCGCCTTTTTGGCGATGTAGTTGTTGTGGCGCCCGATACTCACCGCTCCGGAATGTCGAACGCTATTACGGTTGATCATCCGATACGGGTTACCAAAACCATTGAGGAAGAAGGTTTTCAGGTTTACAAATGTACCGGCACTCCTGTTGATTGTGTGAAGCTTGCATTTAACCAATTGCTCGACCGTCATCCCGACTTCGTAGTTTCAGGAATTAATCATGGTGCAAACTCTTCCATCAGTATCATGTATTCAGGTACGATGGGCGGAGCTATTGAGGGGTGTATTCATGGTGTACCGTCAATAGGTTTTTCGTTGAATGACTCTGATCATGAAGCTGATTTTTCACGGGCGAAAATTTATGTGGCACGCGTTTTTCAGCAGGTAGCCGAAAACGGACTGCCTCCATTTGTTTGTCTGAATGTAAATATTCCGAAGGGAGAAATTAAGGGCACAAAAGTGTGCCGCCAGACTTCAGGGAAATGGGTGGAAGAATACGATAAACGTACCGATCCGCATAAACGTGAATATTATTGGATGACAGGTTATTTTAAGAACTTCGAGGAAGATGTGATAGATACCGATATAACTGCACTCGAAAGCGGTTACGTCTCAGTGGTTCCGGTAAATGCAGATATGACTTGCTATGATACCTTTGAGACCATGAAAAGCTGGAGGTTTTAATATGGACCTGCGAAAACACAACCGCCTGGATCAAATTTTAACTGGCTTGTTAATCGGGATCATTTTGCCGGTAATTATATTCCTGATTACTTATCAGGTCAAATACAGCGATTTGGAATTTACGGTTTACCTGCGAAAAATTTGGCAAATGAAAATATTCCTGAAAATACTTAGCCTTTGCGTGTTTCCAAACCTGGGAGTTTTTTTGCTTTTTCTTTGGATAAAATTTGAACGGGCTGCCAGAGGCGTTGTCATGGCTACTTTTATATATGCTTTTCTGGTGTTGATCGCCAAATTAATATAAAATGGAAAAGTTGCGAGTTACGGGGTACGAGTTACGGAACCCGAAACCCGGAACCCGAAACTCGAAACAAATGAAATACTACGTTTTAGCCGGTGAAGCCTCGGGCGATTTGCATGCCTCAAACCTGATCAAAGAGATCAGTTTGATTGATCAGCAGGCACATTTCCGCGGCTTTGGCGGCGAAAGGATGGAAGAAGCCGGGATGACTGTTCTGAAACATTACCGGGATTTGGCATTTATGGGATTGGTTCCGGTGATCCTGAATATCCGCACCATCCGGAAGAATTTCAGATATTGCGAACAGGACATGCTTGATTTTAAACCGGATGTTCTGATTTTGGTTGATTATCCGGGATTCAACCTTCGTATGGCCCGGTTTGCCAAAGCCCACGGGATCCGAACATTTTATTACATTTCACCCAAAATTTGGGCATGGAAAGAAAAGCGTGTTTATAAGGTGATAGCATACGTTGATGAGATGTTTACCATCCTGCCTTTTGAAACCGAGTTCTACAAGAAATATAATTATCCGGTCAATTACGTAGGCAATCCTTTGCTTGACGCCATTCTGGAAAAGAAAATTGAGCCTGATTTCCCGAAGTTTTGGGCTGAAAATAAGCTACACGAAAAACCAATATTGGCAGTTTTGCCCGGAAGCAGGAAAGGCGAGATCAGCGTTTTGCTGCCAACTATGCTCGAAGCAGCAGCGCAATTTCCCGAATTTCAATGTATAATTGCAGGAGCTCCTAACATGGGAATTGAATACTACCGGCCATTTATGAAGGATAGTAAAGCGCCTGTAATCTGGGGGAAAACTTATGAGATACTGACTCATAGTCGTGTAGCCATTGTGTCTTCGGGTACAGCTACCCTCGAGACAGCCATTATGAATGTTCCGCAGGTGGTAGTTTATCGTCTGACCCCCAAATGGTTGTTTAACTTCCTGAAGTATTTTTTTCTGAAAACGAAATGGGTTTCGCTGGTTAATATCATTCTGGAACGGGAAGCCGTTACCGAGCTGATTCAGTGGAATTTTACTCTGAAGAATGTAGTTCACGAACTCGAAAAGATTCTCTATGATACGAAAAATGAAAAGCGGATGCTGGCCGATTACCGCGATATGATGATCAAACTGGGTGAAGCGGGAGCTTCGAAAAGGGCAGCGGGATTGATGGTGAGTAAATTGAAAGCATATCATTCCAATAAGAATTAAATGGTATGTCTGCATAACCGTTCACTGAAGTGAACGTCAAAGGATATCATATAAATTGACACATGTTTAGTCTATTAAAAAAAGAAATTACCAGTTTTTTCGGTTCGCTCACAGGATACGTGGTCGTTTTCGTGTTCCTGCTGGCTACCAGCCTGTTTTTGTGGATTTTCCACGGAAATTACAATATTTTGGAAGGCGGATATGCCTCGCTCGACGGCCTTTTTTCGTTGGCGCCCTGGGTTTACCTTTTTCTGGTTCCGGCAATAACCATGCGTTTGTTTGCTGAAGAGAAACGACTCGGTACCATGGAGGTTTTGCTTACACGGCCACTTTCGGTCATGCAGATTGTTCTGGCCAAATTTTTAGCCGGACTGTTGCTGGTTTCCATTTCGCTGCTTCCAACATTGATTTATTTTTATTCGGTTTATGCACTTGGCAATCCGGTAGGTTGTATTGACACTGGCGGAACATGGGGCGCTTTCATTGGTTTGTTTTTTCTGGCGGCCATTTATGTGGCTATCGGTTTACTGGCTTCAGCGCTGACCGACAACCCGGTTTTCGCTTTTATCCTGGCTTTGTTCCTTTCTTTTATTGCATACCTGGGATTCGATCTGGTTGGCGCCATGCAGCTTCCTTCTTCAATTCAGCAGTTAATAACAGGCATTGGTATTAACGAACATTACGCTTCCATCAGCAGGGGAGTGGTTGATTCGCGCGATCTGGTCTATTTTATTTCCGTCGCCTTCATCTTTCTATTTCTTACCAGCCGGATCATTCATTTTCATAGCATCAATTTCAGGAAAGAAATCAAATCGGGCGTTTTGGTTTTGGCCGGCGTTATCTTCCTCAGTATTCTTTCCGGACAAATTTTTTTCCGACTGGATCTAACAGCCGAAAAGCGATATTCTGTTACCGATGTTTCGAAGAAGTTGGTCAAAAATCTTGAAAAGCCTATCAATATTACGCTCTATTTGGAGGGTGAATTGCCAGCCGGATTCCGGAAATTAAAAAAGGCGATTCAGGAGAAAATTGCCGATTACAACGCCTATTCATCGCAACTGATTAACCTGACAGTGGTAGATCCTTATGACATTTCAGATGTTAACCGGCGCGATAAACTCTTTATTGAGCTTGCGGGGAAAGGACTTCAGACTACCGATATTCGCCAGAATACCAATCAGGGGACTATTACACGCCGCATTTTTCCGGGAGCACTGATTGAGTATGGCGATAGGCAGGTAAGCGTCAATTTGCTGAAAAACAATCAGAATCTACATGCTGAAGTCAACCTGAACCATTCAATCGAAAGCCTGGAATACGAATTTACTTCTGCATTTTCTGACTTGATGAATGATGAAAATCAAGCTGTGGCTTTTCTTGACGGCCACGGTGAATTAAACGAATATGAAACCTGGGATTTTACCAGGGCTTTGGCAGAAAAATATACTGTCACCCGGGTTTCAGCCTCAGAGCTTGTTTCAAAAGATGTGCAGTATAAAGTACTTATTGTAGCCAATCCAACAACACCATTTTCTGAGAATGACAAGTTTTGTGTGGATCAGTATTTAATGAAAGGTGGACGGATGATGTGGTTGATTGATCCGGTTTCGGTTAGCCTGGATAGTTTAAGTACCGGTTACTCCACCCTTGCTTTTCCCCGAAACCTTAATTTAGACGATCAGTTTTTTAAATACGGAATTCGTTTGAATTCCAATCTGGTTCAGGATGTTGAATGTTTGATGATACCAATAAATACGGCTCCTTCTGGCGCTTCGCCTAAATTTACACCTGCTCCGTGGTATTTTTCTCCGTTGCTTACTCCAACCGATAGCCATGTAATCAGCCGGAATTTGAACCGTGTAAAAGCTGAATTTGTAAGCTCGATGGATACGGTTGGTAAAAGCGACCGGTTGCAAAAAACAGTCATTTTGGTCACATCTGACTATTCGCTGGTTTCAAAAACTCCGGTCGAAATCAGTCTGGCCAGTGTCAACAATCCGCCCGACCGCAGGCTTTTTAAACAAACATCGCAAGCTATTGGCATGTTGATTGAAGGTACTTTTACATCGGTCTTCAATAATCGGATGGTCGGTTCGTTTGGCGTAAAAGCTTTGGAAGTAATCCCGGAAAGCCAGCCCACTAAAATGATTGTCATTTCAGATGGAAATCTGATGGCTAATCAGTACCGGTTGGTCAATGGAAAACCCGAATACAGTCAATTAGGTTACGACCGGTATTCGAAGCAGACCTTTGGAAATAAAGCATTCCTGCTGAATGCGGTAAATTATTTATGCGACGATGAAGGTTTGATGGACTTACGGTCGCGAACATTTAAAATCAGGCTTCTGGATAAAGTCAGGATCAAAGAAGAAAAACTCAGGTGGCAGATTTTAAATGTGCTGGTTCCCTTGATGCTAATTTCATTTTTTGGATATGTTTATGTGTATCTTCGCCGTCGAAAATACAGATGCTGATTTCTTTTGAATAAAATAATCGTCCATCAATAGGTTAAAAATATCAAAGTTTGTATATTCGTGTGCTTCCCGTAGATTAGAAGGGGAAGTGATTTTAAGGCAAATAATTAAAACTCTAAAAAAATAACTAATGAAATTTGTTGTTTCAAGTACCGAATTACTCAGTCATTTATCTGCTATCAGTAAAGTGATCAATTCAAAAAATACCCTTCCAATTCTTGACAATTATTTGTTTTTACTGGAAGATAATCTTCTGACTATTACTGCTTCCGATCTGGAATCAACCTTAATTACCAGTTTGGAACTGGATAATACCAACGGTACCGGAACCATCGCTGTACCTGCCAGGCTGATGAACGAAACTCTTAAAGAATTTCCGGAACAGCCTCTAACTTTCCAGATTGATCCTGAAACATTTGCCATTGAAATTTTTTCCCAGAATGGAAAATTTAGTATAGTTGGGCAAAATGGCGAAGACTTTCCGCAACAACCCATGTTAAACGAAGACAATGCTTCGACCATTAATGTGAACCACCATGTGCTGCTAAGCGGAATTAATAAAACACTTTTTGCTACGGCGGATGACGAACTTCGTCCGGTAATGAACGGAATTTTTATTGAATTGACTGAAGAAGACATGAAGTTTGTGGCTTCCGATGCGCATAAACTTGTTCGGTATAAACGTTTCGATGCCAAAGCCGAAAAGGATGCCTCTTTTATTCTTCCAAAAAAACCTGCTGCTTTATTAAAGAGCTTGCTTCCGAAAGAAGAATTTGATGTGAAACTGGAGTTTGACGAAAAAAATGCCTTCTTCACCTTAAGTAATTTTAAGCTGATTTGCCGTTTGGTTGAAGGTAATTATCCAAGTTATAACTCAGTTATTCCACTGAACAACCCCAATAAATTGATTATTGACCGTGTTGAATTTTATAATACAGTTCGTCGTGTATCCGTATTTTCAAATCAGGCAAGTAATCTGATCCGCCTAAAATTAACCGAAAACCAATTGGTTGTATCTGCCCAGGATATTGACTTCTCCATTTCGGCGGTTGAACGTTTAAATTGCCAATACGAAGGCGACGATATGGAAATCGGTTTCAAATCAACCTTCCTTCAGGAGATTTTAGCTAACCTTTCTGCTGCTGAAGTAAAAGTTGAATTCTCAGACCCGACCCGGGCAGGGTTGCTCTTGCCTGCTGAAAACGATAATGAAGAAGAAAATGTACTGATGCTATTGATGCCAATGATGATAAACGCATAATCTTTTTGTGCCTATATAAAAACGACCCTGACAGAGATGATTTGTTAGGGTCGTTTTGAAATAACCGACTTGATAATGAAAAAAGAAATCCTATATCTGTTAATTATAATAACCTTTATTCTTGTGATACAGGTAGAAACATTATTTGGTCAAACTTATTGCAATCCACTCAACCTGAGTTATCAGTTTAATACAAATCCGAAATCAAACCATGATTTGGCCGATCCAACTGTCGTACTGTTCAAAGACAAGTATTTTTTATTCGCTTCAAATGCCGGTGGATATTGGTACTCGGGCGACTTGCTTTCATGGAAGTTTGTGTCCGTACCAACTCTTCCATTCGAAAATTTGGCGCCAACGGCTGTTGTAATTGGGGACTGGCTCTATTTTTTTACATCTTTCAGCGATAAAATATACCGTTCAAATGATCCTGCCATTGGAAAATGGGAAATATTTACAAGCTCACTGCTGACATCTGTGATAAGCGATTATGCGATTTTTGCCGATACCGATGGTCGGGTTTACTGCTACTACGGATGTTCCAATAATGATGGGGTTATGTCGCGTGAACTCGATGCAAACAATGCATTCAATCCTTTGGGTGTCCCTGAAATCTGTCGAAAAGCAAATCCTTTGCAAGACAAGCGCAAGAAGAATAAAAATAACACTGATGCAACCAGCAGTTATAATGTTAAAGGTTCGTGGATGAATAAATATAACGGGAAATACTATTATCAATGCGCTGAATGGAACATTGATGTGAATAATTATGGCGATGCTGTATATGTTTCCGATAATCCAATGGGGCCTTTCAAATTTGCTCCAAATAACCCATTCTCGTACCGTCCGAATGGGTTTGTATGCGGGGCTGGTAATGGATCTACATTTGAAGATAAACATGGCAACTGGTGGCATATTGCTACTGTGACAGCTCCTAAAAATCATAAATCTCAATCCCGGCTTGGACTTTTCCCTGCAGGTTTCGATAAGGATGGGAACTTGTTTGCAAAAACTGATTTTGGCGATTACCCGATCATAATGCCCGACAGCAAATACACTAATGTTAGCAAGCTCGATCCTGAATGGTCGTTACTTTCTGATGAATTAACGGCCCAGGCATCTTCAAATTTAGGTACATGCCCTGTTACCTTTGCATTCGATGAAAATATAGGAACCTACTGGAGCGCGCGTACCGGAGACAAAGGTGAATGGTTAAGTGTTGACTTAGGATCGGTGTGTACGTTAAATGCTTTTCAAATTAATTTTGCTGAGAATAATACACAAATTCAAGGGACTAATGACTTACTTGCTCAACAATATTTGGTTGAATATTCCGTTGATAAAAAGACCTGGAAAAAACTAAGCGATAAGACTTCTAACTTTGAATATCAACCCAACTATTACGAATCGGTAAAAATTCCCGTTCAGGCACAGTATATAAAAATTATAAACTATCGTGTGCCAGGCGTCACTTTTGCTATTTCAGGCTTCCGGATTTTTGGATCCGGAACGAATCGTAAACCGAAAAAGATTAATTCATTTCGTGCGGTTCGGGATTACCGTAATGCACAGATAATTAAAATGTCGTGGGAAAAACAGGCCAATACTGCCGGTTACAATATCAGGTATGGTACCGATAAAGATAAATTATATCACAGCTATCAGGTTTATAAAAATACCCGGTTAACCATTCGTTGCCCTGATAAAAACAAGACTTACTGGTTTGAAATCGATGCTTTTAACGACAGCGGAGTTACATCTGGCAAATTACAACTTTCGAAATAAACAGACATTATTAATTTCAATTTCTAAATTCTTAACATGGAGCTTAATCTTAAAAATCCCTTGATTTTTATTGACCTTGAAACTACCGGAATGAATATTGTTACCGATAGGATTGTCGAAATCGCACTAATTAAAATTCATCCCGATGGAAGGGAAGAAGAAAAACAATACCGGATTAATCCTGAAATACCAATTCCGGAAAACGTAAGTAAAATACACGGTATTTATGACGAGGATATAAAAGATAAGCCAACTTTTAAAGAAGTTGCCAAAACTATTGCTCAATTCATGGAAGGCTGTGATTTTGCCGGATTCAACTCAAACCGGTTCGACATACCGCTGCTAGCAGAAGAATTTTTGCGGGCTGATGTTGATTTGGATTTGAAAAAGCGCAAGTTTATTGACGTTCAGGCGATATTTCATAAAATGGAAAAACGCACACTGGCTGCTGCCTATAAATACTATTGCCAGAAACCGCTTGAAGACGCGCACAGCGCCATGGCAGATACAAAAGCTACTTACGAAGTATTGAAAGCCCAGCTTGATGTTTACAAAGACGAGGAATATGAAGACGGAAACGGTAAAGTATCCAAACCAATTGTGAATGATGTTCAGGCATTGAGTGAGTTTTCGGCTTACGATACCAATGTTGATTTTGTTGGCCGCATAGTTTACGACGAGAATGGGGTTGAGATTATCAATTTCGGAAAAAACAAGGGACTCTCAGTGGAAAAAGTATTGCGTGAACAGCCTGGTTATTATGGATGGATTCTGAACAGCGAATTTCCACTTTATACCAAAAAGGTGCTGACAGCGATAAAGTTGAGAATGAAATAAAATTTTAGAGACGTTGCATGCAACGTCTCTACACCAAAATACTAGCATATGAAAATAATCTGTGTTGGCCGCAATTACGTGGCTCATGCCAAAGAGTTGAACAACGAAGTCCCGGATGAACCGGTTCTGTTTATGAAACCCGATTCGGCTTTGCTCCGCAACAACGATCCGTTTTATATTCCTGACTGGTCGAACGATGTGCACCATGAAGTTGAACTAATCATTAAAATCAGCAAACTGGGAAAAAACATTGAAAAACGGTTTGCCAACCGGTATTACAAAGAAATTGGTCTTGGCATAGACTTTACTGCCCGCGATGTTCAGAATGCATTAAAAGATAAAGGATTGCCCTGGGAAAAATCAAAGGCATTCGATCATTCCGCAGTAATATGTACTGAATTTGTACCCATTGAATCATTGCCCGACCAAAATGCCATTCATTTCAGGCTTGATAAAAATGGGAAAACTGTTCAGGAAGGAAATTCAGCATTGATGATCTTTCCGGTTGACGATATTATTACTCACGTTTCAAAATATTTTACACTGAAAATTGGAGACCTCATCTATACAGGAACACCAGCAGGAGTTGGACCGGTAAAAATTGGCGATCGTCTTGAAGGATATCTGGAAGGCGAAAAGAGGTTCGATTTCCGGGTTAAATAAACAAAATAGTTTTAAATTTGCACTGAGCCAACTAAAATTACCACTATGGAAAACAAGAAGCGACTCTTGATTGCAATTCTGATTTTGTCTGCACTGATAATCTTTTACATCATACTTCGTTTTTCTGGCATTCCTTCATTCCTTACTCCCGATGCCAAAAAATATCAAACTTCAATTGTTGACAGAGGTCAGGTATTTATTCCGATTGATGCGATCGGTACGGTTGAACCCGAAAACGAAGTAATTCTGTTAAGTCCGTTTACCAGTATTATTTTAAAAATAAATAAGGAGCCAGGTAGCCGTGTTAAAAAAGGCGAAGTAATTATAGAGCTTGATCCGGAACCCACCCGTCAGGAAATCGAACAAATCAACGACCAACTTGAAGTAAAATCAAATTCACTTGAACGGTCGAGGCTCGAAGGGCAGATGGCGCGCATTGATCTGGATTACAACGTTGAAGTGAAAAAACTGAGAATTTTATCCATCAAGGCACAACTGGCCGACGAGGAGCAATTGCTGAGTGTTGGTGGCATTTCATCAGCTAAAATTGATGAAACCAAACAAAACCTGGTACTGGCTGAAAAAGATTTGGATGTGGTACAGAAAAAAAATGCCATTCGCCTTAAACAGATGAAAACTGAGGAAACCGGACTGAACCTTCAGATTGAAATTCAGAAAAAACAGTTGGCCGATAAAATAGAGATGCTTGGTAAATCGGATATTAAAGCACCTTCAGACGGAATAATCCTTTCAGTTTCAGGAAAGGAAGGGGAGAAGGTTGGTAACGATAAGTTGCTGATTACCATGTCTGATCTCACAACTTTTAAAATAAAAGGTTTAATTGATGAAAAACTTTCGGACCAAATCAAAACGGGAAACCCGGTTTTTGTTCTGTCGGAGAATGAAAAACTTTCAGGAACGATTGGAAATGTTACCCCGACTGTGGCCGACAATAAAATTCAGTTCAATGTCCATCTCGAAAACAGCAATAATTCTAAACTGATTCCAAATCAAGCAGTTAAACTAATGGTTTTAAAATCGGTAAAGAACAATGTGCTCCGAATTTCATCTGACAATGATTTCAAAGCAAATTCAGAACAGACCGTTTATATACTCGATTCAGGTAAAGTAGTAGCCAGAAGGGTAAATTTTGGCATTAAAGGAGATGAATATCAGGAAGTTATTTCCGGATTAAATGAAGGCGAAAAGGTAATACTTACAGATTCACCGTTTTCAAGGAATTCTAAAAAAATTGAAAAGCTGAATTAAATGAAACGAACAATTACCAAATGGAGTTTTAGTGGAGCAGTTGCTTGTTTTTTCATGATTTCCTTTATGAACCTCATGGCTCAGGATTCAATTCAATATAGTCTTGGACTTCAGGACGTTGTTGTATTGGCCATTGAACAATCATCGGCTGTAAAGTACGCCCAAAACCGCAATGTGAATTATTACTGGCGATGGAAAAATTTTAAAACCCGTAACCGGCCTCAGTTGGTTTTATCGGGTAATTTGCCCGATTACACCCAGTCAAATATTGGGGTGACCCAGCCCGATGGCAGCCTGGAATTTAAGCAGGTTACCAATTTGGCTACTTCAGCACGGCTTTCGCTCAACCAATCCATTGCACTTACCGGAACCTACCTGTATGCGTCCACTTCTGCATACCGGTTTCAGGATTATAATAAGGATACCGTTAATTTCTCCGGAAGTCCGTTTTCGTTTGGATTTTATCAGCCTATTTTTGCAATTAACTGGTTGAAATGGCAGCAAAAAACTGAACCACTGATTTATGATGAAGCCCAGAAAAATTTTATTCAAACGATCGAAGAGATCTCGTTGAATTCGATGTACCGCTTTTTCAGGTATTTGTTGGTGCAAACCAATTTCAAACTGGCGACCAGTAACCTGAAAAACAGTAACGATAACCTGAGAATTGCCCAAACCAAGAAAGAGCTTGGAACTATTTCTGAAAACAATTATTCCCGGAACGAACTGGCAGTTCTGAATGCCCAAAAATCTTTGAACAGGGCAAAAATGGACCTGAAAAATGCTGACTTTGAATTAAAGTCGTATGTTGGTCTTTCTCAGGACCAAAAAATTGAACTTCAGATGCCGCTGAATATTACCTTGTTCGATATCAATCCGTTAAAAGCGCTTGAGGAAGCAAAAATGAACCGAAAGGAAGGATCTGAATTTGAGCGCAGGTTAATTGAAGCCGACCGCGATTTGGTAAATGCCAAGCGTAGTACAGGATTGAGCGCCACTCTTCAGGGAAGTTACGGATTATCGAACAGCGCCGGAACAATGGCTGGAATTTATCAGAAACCAGAGCGTCAACAGACGTTAAAGCTTGCTTTGAGTATTCCAATATTGGATTGGGGGCAATCGGCATCGGCAGTTAAGCTGGCCGAATCGCAGCGTGATCTGGTTATATATGACGTGGATAAAGACCGGACTGATTTTGAACGAAGCGTGATCGTTCAGGTTGAACAGTTCAGCCTGATGAAGGATCAGTTGATCACTGCTAAAGAAGCTGATAAAGTGGCAGAAAACGGTTATCAGATTGCCCTGAAGCAATTTCAGAATGGCGAAAGCACCATAACAGACTTAAATATTGCACTTTCGGAACGAGACAATGCGAAACGGGATTACATTTATTCGTTGCAATCGTATTGGGAAGCTTATTACAGATTGCGCATTCTCACACTGTACGATTTTGAGAGAAATCAGAAAATCGGCTATGTTAATCCATTGTATTCAGAAAAGTAGTAAATTTGTAGCCCTTAATACCGGGGCTGACTGGTTTTGACAGCGGGTAGAAGAGGTATGTAAGCATGTAGGGCCTTGATCGCACAGCCCGTAAAACTCGGCGTTCACAATTCAATTGGCGAAAATAACTACGCTCTTGCTGCGTAACCGAAATTAAGTAGGTTATACTTTATTCCGATACCAGGTATTGGAACGAGACATCGCCCGGGTGCTACTTCCCTGAAGCGGCCCGATCAGGCGGTGCAAAAAAATCGGGGATAGCGGAAGTGGCGCTTCGGAACTTCTGCAAAATTAAGAAGCTAAGGTAAAAGTCGGTGGCCCTGATCCAGCTTTTATTCGAAAACCAAGTCTGGGGATAAACATGTAGAAAGCATATGGCTTCCTCGTTTGGACGCGGGTTCGATTCCCGCCAGCTCCACCGAAAAATGAGAAAATTCTGTAGTATTCTGATCTACAGGATTTTCTTTTTTCTTTTTAGTAAATTCTTTCTGATACAATTCCTGATCAAATTTCACAAGGATTTTAGTTAAGTTTGAACGTTTTTCAACCCAAACTGTTAAAAGCAATAATTTCTATAAATAGTATTTGAAAACTGGAATGGTTCAATTATCTTAAACATGTTAAGTTGGAGGAAGGATTTGATAGTTGAAATCGGTGTATATAAATTAATCTAACAAAAATAAACGTATGGAGTCAAGAAGAATTGAAGAAGCATGTGAAAAGTGCAAAGATCGTTGTTGCTCCCGTTGTTTTGATGGTGGAGAGGATAATCTTTTTGATTGTCTGACAACTGAAGAGTTGGAATTACTGGTTAAAGAAAAAAGACATGTTCACTTTAAAGCCGGTGAAACCATTTTAAAACAAAATACCACTGCAAGTCATGTAGTTTGTATCAAGCATGGATTGGCCAAGATTATCGCAGAAGGAGATGGTGATAAAAAATTAATATTGCGATTGGTTGCCGAACATTCCATATTGACTGGTGGGGGCATATTTATAGAAGAGGTCAGGCAATTTACTGTTCAGGCAGTTACTGAAATTGATTGTTGTTTTATTGATTCTGACAAAATATTTGAACTGGTAACAAAAAACAGCAAATTTGCCTTTGAACTTTTGAAATTGAATAACAGGCAAAACGTTCAGATATTAAATAATTTGGTAGGAATTACCCAGAAATATATGCCTGGACGGGTTGCAGATTTATTACTTTATCTCAAAAACGAAATTTTCCAGATTAATCCATTCGACACACATCTTTCGAGGCAGGAATTAGCCGATATGTGCGGTATGACTATGGAAAGTTTTATTCGGATATTAAAAGAATTTAAAACTTCAGAAATAATAACTGTTGATGGCCCCCAAATTCATATTATTGATGAAGAAGCGCTCGCCCGGATAAGCAAAAAGGGTTAAATTTTTTTTGTCTATATGAATTGACAATTGTCAAAATATTTACTGCAATTAATCATTTTATTTCTATTCGTTCTTCAGCATATCCGGTCTTAACCGTTTCGTTCGTTCGTAGGCTTGCTGTTCCTGCCATTCGTTTATTTTCTTTTCGTTTCCTGAAAGCAGGATTTCCGGTACTTTCCAGCCTTTATAATTGGCAGGCCGGGTGTAAACCGGAGGGCTCAGCAAATTGTCCTGAAACGAATCGGACAGGGCAGAGGTTTCATCAGAAAGTACTCCTGGAATCAACCGGACCACACTGTCAACAATTACAGCAGCAGCCAGTTCACCACCGGTCAGCACGTAATCACCAATCGAAATTTCCATAGTCACGAAATGATCCCTGATCCGCTGATCGATACCTTTGTAATGCCCGCATAGAATGATGATATTATTCAGAAGCGAAAGCTTGTTTGATTCTTTCTGAGTCAGATGAATTCCATCGGGACTGGTGTAAATGACTTCATCGTAATTACGCTGCAATTTCAGAAAATTTATGGCGCTCTCCACAGGCTGTATAGTCATCACCATTCCTGCTCCATGGCTAAATGCATAATCGTCTGTTTTTCGATGTTTATCTTCTGAAAAATCGCGGATATTATGGACATATATTTCAATCAATCCTTTGTCCTGAGCTCTTTTAATAATTGAATGTTTGAAAGGGCTTTCGAGCAATTCAGGAACAACTGTTAGAATATCAATGCGCATACTGGTAATTTTTTGCAAAAGTAACAACCTGACTATGAAATCTGCCAATAAATTCAGGTTAAAAATAAAAAAGAAGTCAAAAACTGAGACATTTCAGGTTAATCAGATTGTTTTACGTTTTTAATTGATTAAAATGTTTGAGTATTAGCTTGTAATATATATTTTCGTAGGCTCAAATATGACCCTATTCTCTGTTAATTACAATGTAATTTATTTTTGTTTATGGAACCTAAAGATCTAAAAAACTCTGTTATTGAGTTAAGTGGTGCACTTGTTGAACCAGAAACTGTTAATGACCAAGATGTTGCCGAGGAAACTGTTGAACAGTCTGAAGTGATCGAAGTTACTGAAGTTGAGAATGCTGTTGAAGAAGAAATTGAAGAATCTTTACCTATTGCAGTAGAATCAGCAGTTCAGGAAGTGGTTGAAGAAGTTATTCCTGAAGTTATTGAAGTAGCACCAGAACCTGTTGCAGAAGAAGTTGATGCTGAAGTTGAAGAATTCAAAGTTGCCGAAGCAGAAACTGAGTTTGTTGAAGTTGAAGAATTGGTGACCGAAGAAACAGTTACCCCCGAAGTTGTAGAACACATCGCAGAACCTGATGTTGATGAAGTAAAGATGGAATTTGCCACCGACGATATTCCATCAATCGAAGAACTGATTGATATTTCGGAAGAAGATATTGAATTGCATGATGAAGAAATTCTGGATGAAAGCAGTCCGGTAATCAAAGCTGCTGATTATGCAAATCTTTCAGAGGTTGATCTGATTGCTGAATTGCGTAACTTACTTCAGAATGATGATTTTGAAAGCATTAAGGATGATGTTGATGCAATCAAAATTAACTTCTTTCGTCGGTACCGGGCTAATATTGAAGCTCAAAAAGCTTTATTTGCCGAAGCGGGTGGCAACCTCGAAGAATTTAAAGCAGAACCCGATCCATACGAACTTGACCTTCGGAATCTGTTAAAGCAATATCAGGATAGACGAAACGAACACAATAAAAAGATTGACGAAACCAAGGATGCCAATCTTCAGAAAAAATATGAGATTATTGAAGAGATCAAAGCTCTGATCAACAACAAGGAATCAATAAATAAAACTTTCCATGATTTCCGTGACCTGCAAAATCGCTGGAGGGAAATTGGCCTGGTTCCTCAGTCCAAGCTGAAAGATTTATGGGATACTTATCACCATCATGTTGAAAATTTTTACGATTTTATTAAAATCAACAAAGAACTTCGGGACCTTGATTTAAAGAAGAACCTGGAAATCAAAATGGAAATCTGCGAAAAGTCTGAAGAACTCCTGGTTGAACCTTCTATAATTAAAGCCTTCAATATTTTGCAGAAATACCACGAGCAATGGCGCGAAGTTGGTCCTGTTCCTCGTGATAAGAAAGATGAACTGTGGGAGCGTTTCAAAGCTGCTACCTCCATCATCAACAAGAAACATCAGGATTATTTTGAAGGACGTAAATCGGACCAGAAAAGAAACCTGGATGCTAAAATTGCACTCTGTGAAAAGGTTGAAGAAATTGCCAAAAGTGAAATTGATGCTCACCGTGACTGGGACGACCGCTCCAAAGAACTGATTGAACTGCAGAAAGTATGGAGAACGATTGGTTTTGCCCCTAAAAAAGACAACAACAGAATATATGAACGATTCCGTATTGCTTCCGATAAGTTTTTTGACCGTAAACGTGAGTTTTATAATCAAAATAAGGAAGAGCAACAAAATAATCTTCAGTTAAAAATAGATTTGTGTATTCAGGCAGAAGCTCTGAAAGACAGTACTGATTGGAAAAAGACCGCCGATGAATTCATCAGTATTCAGAGGGCCTGGAAAGAAATAGGTCCCGTTCCGCGCAAATTTTCGGATGTAATCTGGAAACGGTTTCGTTCTGCCTGTGATTATTTCTTCGAAAATAAATCCAAACATTTTTCATCGGTTGATGGTGAGCAATCTGAAAACCTGAGAAAGAAAAAGGAACTATTGGAAGAAGTGAAACATTTTACCCTTTCGGGCGATGATAATGCCGATTTGGATAAACTGAAAGAATTCCAGCGTCGCTTTACTGATATTGGCCATGTGCCTTTCAGGGATAAGGACGCTATCCAGAATGACTTCCGAGACATGATTAACCGTCATTTTGATACCCTCAGGATAGACGAAAAACGACGGAACCTGATGAAGTTCAAGAACAAAGTGGCCAATAATACAGCTTCAGGAAAAGGTCAGAATAAAAACCGGTTTGAACGCGAAAAGTATATGACTAAACTAAAACAGTTGGAAACCGATCTGGCGCTGCTCGATAACAATATCGGTTTTTTTGCCAATACAAAGAGTGCTTCAGCCCTGATTGACGACGTTAACCAAAAGATTGTAAGTACAAAAGAGAAAATTGAATTCCTGAAAGAGAAAATTCGAATTATGGACTCGATGGAAGATGATTAATAACCTCACAAAAACCCGCCGGCATCAGGCGGGTTTTTTGTTGTTAACCATTCATTAAATTTCGTGACATTTTTTAGCAGTACGTTTTATTGATTAACTTTGCCCGCTTGTTAAGAACATTTAAAATCTAAAGTCTTGTCAGCAACCAGGTACATATTCGTAACAGGAGGTGTAACATCCTCTCTTGGAAAAGGAATTTTAGCCGCTTCACTGGCTAAGTTGCTTCAATCCAGAGGTTATTCCGTAACCATTCAGAAGCTGGATCCTTATATTAATGTGGATCCGGGAACATTGAACCCCTATGAACACGGAGAGTGCTTTGTTACCGACGATGGAGCTGAAACTGATCTGGATCTTGGACATTATGAACGTTTTCTGAATGTTCCTACTTCGCAGGCTAATAACGTGACCACTGGCCGAATTTATCAGTCAGTAATCAACAAGGAACGACGTGGAGACTATCTGGGCAAAACCGTACAGATTATTCCCCACATTACCGACGAAATCAAGCGAAAAATAAAAATCCTGGGTTCGAAAGGTAAATACGATATTGTTGTAACCGAAATTGGAGGTACTGTTGGCGACATTGAATCATTGCCTTACATCGAGTCTGTTCGTCAGCTCAAATGGGAACTTGGTTCACATGCTTTAGTCATTCATTTGACATTGGTTCCCTATTTGGCAGCTTCCGGCGAACTGAAGACCAAACCCACCCAGCATTCGGTAAAAGCATTACTCGAAAATGGAGTTCAGCCTGATGTGCTGGTATTGCGTACCGAGCACGAACTGAATATGGGTCTGCGTAAAAAAGTTGCCCTTTTCTGTAATGTTGAAAGCGAAGCTGTTATTCAGTCGATTGATGTGGCCACTATTTACGAGGTGCCGAATAAAATGCGCGAAGAACGTTTGGATGAAATCGTTTTACGCAAAATTGGTCTTCCGTTGAAAGACGATCCAAAACTCGACGACTGGAACGATTTCCTGAATAAACTGAAAAGGCCTACTTCCACCATTGAAATTGGTTTGATTGGAAAGTATGTCGAATTGCAGGATGCCTATAAATCAATTGTTGAATCAATTATACATGCCGGGGCAATGAATTTATGCAAGGTAAAACTTCGCTGGATTCATTCCGAAAAAATAACTGACGAAAATGTTGATAAGAAACTGGAAGGACTAAAAGGAATTATTGTTGCTCCCGGATTCGGGCATCGCGGAATTGAAGGGAAGATTATTGCTGCCCGGTATGTAAGGGAAAATAATATTCCATTCTTCGGAATTTGTTTGGGAATGCAGATTGCGGTGATTGAGTTTGCCCGCAACGTTTTAGGCCTGGCCGCTGCCGATTCGACTGAAATGAATGAAAAAACCGAATGTCCGGTTATTGACCTGATGGAAGAGCAAAAAGGCATTACTGAAAAAGGTGGAACAATGCGTTTGGGTTCGTACAAATGTCATATTACAGATAAAAATTCCAACATATACAGAGCCTATAATAAATCGGAAATCAGGGAAAGGCACCGTCACCGATACGAGTTTAACGATCAGTACCTGAGCCAGTTTGAAGCAGCCGGAATGAATGCCACAGGTGTGAACCCCGACACGAACCTGGTTGAAGTGATTGAAATTCCCGCGCATAAATGGTTTGTAGGAGTTCAGTTTCATCCCGAATACAGCAGTACAGTTTTAAAACCACATCCGTTGTTTGTTGCTTTTATTAAGGCCTCACTCGGAAAATAATTTATATTTTATATGGATAGAAATACGGTAATAGGCGTAGCCCTAATCTTTACGATTCTGATTGGGTTCAGCTATTTTAACAGGCCTTCCGAAGAACAGATTGCCTCAGCAAAGAAAACACGCGATTCAATTGAACTTGTTCAAATTGAAAAGGAAAAGGCTGCATTTATTGCCAAACAAGCTGAAGAAGAAAAATCAACTGTAATTGATTCGGTTGTCAACAATAATTTATCCTTGCAGGAAGACCAGTCAAGAAAAGATAAATTTGGAGTTTTTTCTGATGCATCTGCCGGTAAAGAAAGTTTTTATACCATCGAGAATAACCTGATAAAGGTTACTTTCTCGAACAAAGGCGGAAGGATTTACTCAGTAGAACTTAAAAATTATAAGACTTTTGATCAGAGGCCTTTAATTTTGTTTGAAGGAACTACCAGTAAATTTGGGATGAATTTCTTTGCTCAGAATCGAAGTATCGAAACCGAATCATTTTATTTTACCCCATCAAATACTGCTGAGAGCTTGGTTTTGACAGGTCCTGCAATAAAAAAGGGGAAGGAAGGAAATGAAAAATACAATTCAGAAAACAAAGGTGATTCTCAAAGTTTTTCAATGCGGTTAATGGCTGGTGAAGGAAAATATCTGGAATACACCTATTCACTTAGTTATAATTCCTATTTGGTAGGTTTTGAGGTAAATACCAAAGGTTTTAATGATATTGTCGGAGCCAATACCAAATATCTCAATTTCAATTGGAATATTGCTGTTCCTCGTCAGGAAAAGCAATCTCCAATTGGCGAGGATACCTATTCGACCATTTACTACAAATTTCAGGATGATGATGTCGACAAAATTAGTGCAGGCAAATCTGGAGATGAAAAGCTGAATACAAAAGTCAAATGGATCAGCTTTAAACAATTGTTCTTTGCCTCGACCCTGATTGCTGATGACGCATTCCCCTCTGCCGAAATCAAGACTGAATTGACCAAGGAAGATCTCCGGTATGTTGGAAATTTCAATGCAGATATCGCTTTTCCTTATGAAGGAAAAGATTCGGAAAAAATCAAAATGAAATTCTTTTTTGGCCCAAGTCATTACAATACTCTGAAACAGTATGACCTTTCGATGGAGAATCAGATTAACCTGGGCTATGTTGTTATTCGGCAAGTCAATCAGTGGCTGATTATTCCAACCTTCAATTTTTTAAGAAAGTATATCGATAATTTTGGGATCATCATTCTTCTGCTTACGATTTTAATCAAATTGCTCATTTTCCCTTTTACTTATAAATCGTACCACTCTCAGGCAAAAATGAAGGCTTTAAAGCCTGAAATTGATGAAATTAACGCGAAGTTTGGCAAAGACAAACCCATGGACAAGCAGCAGGCCACTATGGCTTTATACAAAAAAGCGGGTGTAAATCCAATGGGGGGTTGTTTGCCGATGTTGTTCCAAATGCCGATTTTATTTGCCATGTTCTTCTTTTTCCCAACTTCAATTGAATTGCGCCAGGAAAGCTTTCTTTGGGCGACCGATTTATCTTCGTATGATTCGATACTGAATCTTCCATTCGCCATTCCATTCTATGGAAGCCATGTAAGCTTGTTTTGTTTGCTGATGACCATTACAACGATCATCTCCACTTACATGAATTCGCAGACTCAGAACACCGATGCCATGCCTGGGATGAAAACCATGATGTACCTGATGCCTGTTATGTTCCTTTTTATTCTGAATGGCTATGCTTCAGGCTTAAGTTATTATTATTTTCTGGCCAACGTATTCACCATCGGACAAATTTATATTTTCAGGATGATGATTGACGAAGATAAAATCAGGGCTCAAATCCTGATTAATAAAAAGAAGCCTGTTGTCAAATCGAAATTTCAGCAGAAGCTGGAAGATATGGCCAAACAAAAAGGAATCCAACCCCGAAAATAATTCATAAAAAAAGCTGCTCACGGGCAGCTTTTTTTATGTAACTTGATGTCTTAAACTTAAAACTAAAAAGGATGTACCAGTACAAGGCATTTATTAAAAATGTGGTTGATGGAGATACTTTAGTAATTGACATTGACCTTGGGCTTTACGTTTGGATTCATGGCGAAAAAATCAGGCTTTTCGGTATTAATACTCCTGAAGTCTTTGGTGTGAAAAAAGATTCTCCTGAATGGAATCTGGGCAATAAGGCTTCCAATTTTGTAAAACTTATTTTGAAGGAAAAAGAAGAGGTTATTGTTGAAACCATCAAAGATAAGAAGGAAAAATACGGAAGATATCTGGCTGATGTTTACATCAAAATCGCTCCCAAACACTTGAAAGGATTAACTGGAATCAGAAATATTGGAGATTTCTATTGTCTCAATGATATTCTGATTGAAAAAGGTTATGCCGTAAAGTATATGATTTAGTTCTTCTGCACTATCAGTCGGTAGATCGGGAGCTTTCAGTCCTGGCAACCTGAATGCCAAATTTTTTCATTCTCCGGATTAATGAATCACGGGTAATTCCCAACAATTCAGCGGTTTTATTTTGGTTGTAGTTTTTTTCCTTTAAAGCCATCCGGATAATAATTTGTTCATTTTCGTCGAGATTGTAAATGATATTTTCTTTTTGAACCGCTTGCTCGCTACCAGATTTGGTGTAGAAATCGTTTGGGGTCAGTGTGTCATTTTTACATAAAATGATTGCTCTTTCGGTCATATTTCTTAACTCTCTTACGTTGCCCGGAAATGAATAACCCATCAACATTATAATAGTTTCTTTCGCGATGTTAGGAACTGGTTTATTCAGCCTTCGTGCAAATTCGGAAACAAAATACTCTAAAAGTGGCTTAATGTCTTCAACCCGTTCGCGCAAGGGGGGAATGTGAATGTGAATGGTATTCAGGCGATGAAGTAAATCAAGGCGGAATTTTTTGGCTTCTATTAATTTGTCAATTTCGTGGTTTGTGGCGGCAATAATCCTGAAATCGGTTGTTACAGGATCAGTTTCACCTACTCTTGTAATTGTTTTTTCTTCAATGGCCCTCAGAATTTTAGCCTGAAGGTTCATAGGCATATCTGCAATTTCATCAAGGAATAAAGTTCCCTGATCGCTAACTTCGAAAAAACCCTTTTTGTCATTGATAGCTCCCGTAAAAGAACCTTTTTTATGTCCGAAGAATTCACTTTCAAGGAGCGAATCGGTTATGGCGCTGCTGTTTACTGCACAAAAGAAATTGTCTTTCCGGTCGCTTTCATAATGAATGATCCTGGCTACGTTTTCTTTCCCTGTACCGCTTTCGCCGGTAATCAGTACGCTGGTATCTTTATATTTTGAAGCCGTCATAGCCATATCAAGTATTTCTTTGATTTGGCGGCTTTCACCAATGAACTCGCGTTTAATTTTTTCCTGAAGAGATTTTGAGATCAGGGAATTCTTTTCCTCCATGTTTCTTATAACACGATGAAGATCAAGAAATTTTCGGGTTCGCTGAATGGCTATCTGAATATCGGTATGACGGAATGGTTTTTTTAAATAATCAATAGCGCCGCTCCGCAGCGCTGTGATTACGGTTTCCATATCGCCGTGAGCAGATACAATAATGACCTCCAGTTTTGGATAGGCCAGCTTAACTTCCTTAAGGACATCCAGTCCATTCACTCCCTTTAAACGAACATCAAGGATTAGTAAATCAATGTCATGACTTTTTAATATACTCCGTCCTTTCTGTACGTTATTGGCCGTAAATGAAATATAACCCTGATTTTGAAGAAATTCCTCAATTTCTTCCGTGAAATTGGATTCATCATCTATCACAAGAACCTTCATCTGAGCGTTTAACTGAAGGTTTTCCATTCTTTCAGAATTGCTAAACATTTCTAAACGTATTTTTTACTTTTTACCTCTTGAACTGGTATTTTTATTAAAACAGTTGTGCCTTGGTTTAGTTTGCTTTGAAGGTCAATTTCACCTCCAAGCTCTTTTATTATTCCATAGGAAATTGATAAGCCAAGTCCTGTACCTTGCCCGGGAGTTTTGGTTGTATAGAACGGCAGCAGGACTTTGTCAATGTCTTTCTGGTTGATGCCTATTCCATTGTCTTTTATTTCAATGATTATTTGGTTGTCAGTAAAATCAGCGGTTATATCTATCTTTTTCCTGAAATCTTTCCTTAGATTTTTTTTCTTTTCGTCAATGGCATCTTTCGCATTAAACAGCAAATTAAGAATCACTTGTTCAAAGCGGTAAGTATTGCCGGTTATCATTGGAATTTCAGGGGAATTCTTAAATGTCAGATTGATCTCATGATGATTCATTTGTTCTGATATCATTGAAATGCAATTGTTAATACTTGTAACAATATCGAACTGGCCATGCACAAAATCATCCTGGTCCCTCGAAAATGTCCGGACATGGTCAATGATCTTTTTTATTCGCGTAATATTGTCGAAGACCTTTTCGATTTTGGCTTTTAAATAACTTTCGTTGATGGTCTTATTTTCGATGGCAAAAATAATGTTGTCAATGGTCATTGACATGGTGTTCAGCGGTTGGTTGATTTCGTGGGCCATACCTGTTGCCAATTCGCCAATGCCTGCCATTCTTTCTGAATGACGAAGCTGCTTTTCGAAGAATTTTCGTTCTGATATATCACGTATAACTGCCATATACGCCTTTATCAGGCCATTGTTATCTCTTATCTGTGATGAACTGACCTCTCCGGTGAATTCTGTTTTATCCAGCCGATTAAGTTTTAATTCAAGATTTTGTACGATACCATTCTTTAGTGTTGAATTGTAAATTCGGATTAATGTCCTTCTCGATTCCCTGGGAACAAACTGAATGACAGGCATTCCTTCAATATCTTCCTTGTTATTATTTCCCAGCAGACTAATAGCAATGTCCGATGCCTCAATTATTTTTCCATCCAGGCTAATCAGAATGATTCCGTCAGGCGAAGTTTTTAGCAGCGAGTGATATAAGCTTTCCGATTCTTCCATAGCCATTTGCGCTTCTTTCCGGTCGGTGATATCAACCATGGACATTAAACATTTCTGTTTCCGATCGGTCAGCGCCCCTTCCAGAAATACATAAACAGTTTTGCCATTGATGGGTATCAATTTAAGCTCGTAGCCTGAATTGGCTTTGTTGTCGAACACCTCAGCCAGAAAATCATCGGTTACAGATAACATTTCAGGAGCGATGAATGACTTGAAATCAAGGTTAATCAGACGTGATTGTTCCTGGCCAAACATGCTTGCAGCTTTCAGGTTAATATCGAACATTTTACCGGCGCTATCGATCGTGAAATAACCGGTAGGCGCAAAATCATAAAGTTTGATGTATTTTTTCCTGGACTCATCCATTTCGGCCTGAGTTTTTTGAAGCGTGATATTTTGAAATCTTATTTCACGTTGATTCTGTTCAAGCTCCATTTTCGATTTTTGGAGAGATTCTTTGTTGGCAAGCAATTTTCTCTTTTGCTTGTCGAGTTCAAGAAAAATCTTCACTTTGCTGATAAACATGACCCTGTTTACCGGTTTTGTCAGATAGTCAATTGCTCCATTGTCATATCCTTTAAACATTTGCATATCGTCTGAGAAATAGGCAGTAAGGAAAATAATAGGCAAAAGATCCCGGTTGTGCAGGTTTCGGATATGGCTTGCAAGCTCAAATCCATTCATTACAGGCATCTCAATGTCGAGTACTGCAAGGGCGAAATTGTTTTCATTAATTAGCCTTAATGCTTCTTCGCCAGAGCTGGCCATGTAAATTTCTACTTCAACATCTTTTAGAATAGTTTTTAATACCGACAGATAAAATGCATTATCATCGACAATTAATATTTTAGAATGAATGGTTTTCATTGAGGTTATTGTCTTTACAATTATTGGCTTCCTAATATATTGATTTTTTACGGTTTTACGACGATTTGTGGCGGGAATGTTTAATTATTCGAATCGTCAACTAATCGGTAATTATAAAGGGCAGTTTCATTACCACAAATAGGTTCACTGATGAACATTTTATACAACAACTGAGTTGAAAGAATTCCGGCAATGGCCATCTGGTCAATCTCAGATACTGTTTTCTGTAGCCTGACATTGTGGACAAGAGTCCTGACTTTTGCAGAGTTAAATATGGCGAATGATTTTAATGAATCTTCGGAAAGCATTTCATTGATGGAGTTGTCCGGATTTTTATTTCCAAGAATACTTGCGATTGGAGCGCGATAGGGTTGCTTGGGCCTGCTGGAAATAGATGGTGGGATTTTTCCTAAACTCAGCTTCTTAAGTATGAACTTCTCATTCAGGCTGTTTAGTTTATGGCTATCAGGTAGTTTGTTGCAGAATTCAATGACCCGGTAATCCAGAAAAGGGTAACGTCCTTCGACCGAGTTTCCCATGGCCATGCGATCGCCCTGGGAGGACAATAAATACCCCGACATAAACAGGGTTGCTTCCAGATATTGCGATTTTGCCAGGTCGCTCCATTGATCAAAATTTCCGGGCAGCGTTCGGTAGATTTCATTGATCGGATTATATTTCTGGATTGATGTGGCGAAATCATCGGTAAAAAATGCTTTGATCCGGCTAGTGTTATGCCAGCGAAGCAAATGAGAATAAAGGGGATCTTGTGTTTCAGTTAATTTATAACCGAAGAACATTTTTAACGCCAAATCCGGAGAGTTTTTCAGGAGTGGGAGATAAGGGTAAAGTTTGGTCAGTAATCTTGGCCGGGCACCTGAATTAGGTTCTTTAGCCCAGAACCTTCTGATTTTAGCTTCTTTAAATATATTATAACCGGCCAGAAATTCGTCGGCGCCTTCACCCGTGATTACTACCTTAATATTGTTTTCCCTCACTTTTTTTGAAAGCAAAAACATAGGGATTGGCGAAGTCCTTAATATTGGGAATTCAGTATGCCAGATGGTTTCAGCGAGGTTTTCAGCAATTTCTTCTGACGTGCAGGTAAAAGCTGTATGATTGGTTTTAAAAAAATTTGCTGCCTCAACCTGATAACTGGTTTCATCATAGTCCTTATCGTGAAAACCAATTGAAAAGGTATTCAGCACTTCAGGATTAATCTGTTTGATGTATGAAGTTGTTACGCTCGAATCTAACCCCCCGCTTAAATATGCCCCAACAGGTACATCAGCTTTTAACCTGATCTTAACGGCATCAAAAAGCAATTCATTTAATTCTTCAACCGAGTCGGAAATGCTTGAAGTGCGGATTTCTTTTCGCACAGGAAAATTCAGGTCCCAATACTTTTCGATGTGAATTGTTTCTGAATTCACTTTCATATAATGCCCCGGCTGTAATTCGAAGATATTTTTAAACGGGGTATTGGGTGTAGCCGTTGTCCAAAAGGTAAAAATCTGCGACATACTCTCCGAATTGAGCGTCCTTTCGATTCGGTCGAGTGTAAACAATCCTTTTATTTCGGAGCAAAAGGCGAATGATCCATTTTGCGACCAGTAAAACAGTGGACGAATGCCAACCCGGTCGCGTGCCAGAAATAATTCTTTTTTTTGCTTGTCCCAAATGCAAAAAGCAAACTGCCCATTGAAACGATTCAGGCAATCTGCTCCGTATTGTGCATACATTTGTACAACAACCTCGGTATCGCTGGTAGTTTTAAACCGGACGCCTTTTTTTTTAAGTTCAGCTTTCAGCTCCGGATAATTAAATACTTCGCCATTATAAACGATCCAATATCTTTCGGTTTCATCACACAGAGGTTGTTGTCCGGTCGAAAGATCGAGAATGCTTAACCGAACGCTTCCAATCCCGATATTGCGGTCCAGGTAAACTCCGCTTTCGTCGGGCCCGCGATGTTTGATCACCGAAAGCATGTTCTTCACATTACTTTCCCATGAAGGCTCCTGGGATGAGTGATAGTTATATATTCCGGCGATTCCGCACATACCTGTTGATTTTAATTATTCAGCAGCGAGCAGCAATGACCCTTATGTTGCCTGCCGCATCAGTCACGGGTTCAATTTCTTTATACAAATCCGATTTTTCGCACAATTGAATGATAAATGGCCCTTGTCCAAGCCCAACTTCAAATACAATCCACCCATTTTTGGACAAAAATTTCGGGGCTTCACGAATCAGGTTTTGTATCACTTTCAACCCCACCATACCACCATCGAAAGCCATAAGCGGTTCGTTTTCTGAAATCTCAAAATCCATCTTATTGATTTTGGAGGTTGATATATAGGGCGGATTACATACAATGATATCAACATTCCCGTAGTAATCTTCCGATTCGAAACTAGAAAACAGGTCGCTTATTATGGCCTTAACCCGTGCATTGAGCTGTAAAAGTGAAATGTTTTCATTGGTGAGAGCGACCGCTTCCCGGGACAAATCTGAAGCATGAACGATTACATTCGAAAGCGAAAAGGCCAGTGCAATTGCCAGATTTCCAGATCCGCAACAAACATCAAATACCTTGACCTCCGATTTTTTTTTTGTTAAATCCTCACATATAGCCAAAGCTTTTCTTCCCAGGATTTCAGTTTCTTTTCTTGGGATAAGCGCCCTCGTATCGCAAATTAATTCGATACCCATAAATTTTTGGCGGCCAACGATATAGGCCAAAGGTTTTCCCATGATCCGTTGGCTGGTAAGTTCAGATAACAGTACTTTTTGCTGATCTGATAATTCGGGCAATGGCAGTTTGGAAGCTTCTTCAGCCGACATTGAGAATCCATAAGCTTTTTGCCAAAGTGCTTTAATGGTTGAGTCCACCGTTTCTTCCGGTTTATCTTCCAGAAATGAAAGTTTGATTTCCAATTCGGCCCTTAGTTGTGCGTAGAAAGTATCCATTAACCTGCACCTATTATTTTTCTCAACTCGGATTTATCAATTTTTCCATTACTGCTTTTGGGCATTTCAGGAAGGAACACTATTTTCTGCGGGACCATAAATGGTTCCAGTGATTTGATGCATTGCTGCTGAATTTCCTTTTCGGTAAACTTCGCCAGATCATATTGGGTAATAAATGCAACAATGGATTCGCCTAATATCACATCAGGGATACCTATTACAGCGACTTCTTTAATTCCGTTTAATTGATAGATCGAATTCTCAACTTCAACCGGACTAACTTTTTCACCTCTTGTTTTAATAATATCATCATTTCTGCCCAGAAAATAAAGGAATCCTTCGTCATCCATCTTAAACAAATCATGCGCACACAGTATTTTTTCACCGGGCAATAAACCAGGTTTCAGCATTTCGTTGCTAAGTTCTTCATTGTTCCAGTAGCCTGCCATTACATGCGGTCCACGAACATACAGGATTCCAGTTTCTCCAGGAGGTACAGGTTTCCCTTCAGGAGACCTCAGGAAAACTTCTGTTCCGGGAATTGCTTTGCCAACTGAATGCGGTTTTAAATCAAGCAACTCAGGTTCCAAGTAGCAAACCCTCTTACATTCAGTTAAACCATACATTTTAAAAATCAGAGCATTGGGGAATATTTTCTTTAAATCGGTTATAAATTCAGCGGGCAGGGCAGCGGCAGTATTGGTGATTTTTTTAATGCTCTCAAACTTGATTCCTGTTTTTTTATGTGTCGCAATCATCATCGCATAAATTGAAGGTACGCCAGGAAATACCGTCGGTTTTAACTGCTCAATTTGTTTGAATATGGTCGGGGGAAAATTAAAAGAATGTTCGATGATAATCTTTCCACCTATTGTAATTGCCATAATTAACTGGTACAGTCCATAATCAAATGCCAGGGGTAAAACAAGTATAATACTGTCGTCGCCGGTCAACCGCAAATATTCGATCAGGCTCCAGGAGGTGAAAACCATGGATTGATGGGTCATCATAACCCCTTTGGGGAACCCGGTGCTGCCCGAAGTATAAATCAGGGCGGCCAAATCGTTGGGTATGATTACCGGCAGACTTGCACTTTCCCTTTTTGAAATGATTTCTTCAAAGTCAGTAAATTCGAAATTTTCATCATCAGTCGGATGCTTGCTTTCAGAAAGAATTACTTCCTGTATCTCATTCTGTCCTTCCATTGCACGTAAGAGTTCAGGCATGAGGATGCCTTCTGAAAGTATTACTTTTGAACCGCAATCATTTAGAATGTAGTTTAATTTATTGGCTTTGGTTTGGGGATTAACCACCAAAAAGACGCCACCAGCGAGCGTAATACCATAAATTGATACGATACTTGACCAGGAGTTGTTCATGAAAACCGCCACGCGGTCGCCTTTTTCAATTCCTGAATTTACCAAATGAAAGGCTAAATTTACTGCACATTCTCTGAGGTCGGAATATGAATACTCTTTTCCTTTATAGATTGCAGCAGTTTTTTCTGGATGATTTTTATTGGAGAACTCCAAGGCCTCTCCTAATAATCGTTGTGGTCTTGAATTCATAATATGATCTCCTAAACTGACTGGAGTTTTCGTAAAACAAAGTTTGCTATTGCCTGAACGGATTCAAAATTTGCTTCAATAAGTTCATTGTCGGCAGCCGTAACCGAAAAGCTTTCTTCAATAAATTCAATAATCGAAATAAAACCCATTGAATCCATGATTCCCTGTGTAAAAATTAGGGTGTCGTTCTTGACCTGATCCTCTGAAACGTATGAAGTATTTATTACAAACTGCTTGATTTTTTCCTGAATTTGAACAATATCTTCCATAACCAACTTATAAATAGATTATTACTAATTTTCGACTGTTATCTCTCACTTTTATGCTTTCAATGTTTATGTCGTTTTATCACTTCATCCTAAAAACATAAATGAAATAAAATCGATCTCAGGCAAATATAAAATTTCTTGTTCTATAAGCATACAATTCCTAAAAAAACTTATCATTTATTAGAACTTCCAATCGGTAAGTGGTTGTTTAAGAACCTCAATAAGTTATGGGTGGCATCCTTAAGTATGCAGTAGTTCTCTGTTTTCGGATAAAGTTGTTATAAATAAGTTTAATATCTTCGGCTGGCTTACCTAAAACATTTCCAACTTCTTCAGGAGCTATTTCATTTTCCATGCCATACCATATCAAATCCATTTCGTGATAGGGCATTTGGAAAAAAAATTCTTCCTGGGTTTGTTCAGCGGTGTAGGTGTCAGACGTTGGGGTGCGTTTGATAATTTCTTCAGGTACTCCCAAATACTCAGCTAATTGGTAAACCTGCGATTTGTAAAGGTGGGCGATAGGCATAATATCAGCCCCACCATCCCCGTTTTTTACAAAAAAACCTTGCTCTACCTCATGTTTGTTCGGTGTTCCAATCATGGCATAGTGCAAACGCTCGGCATGATAGTATAGCATCGACATCCGGCAACGCTGTTTGAAATTGGAAGCGGCCACTATCTGCAGGTATTCTCTGACGGGTAATACTTTACTTATTGATTCTCCATCCTGATTGATAATAGTAAGGGAAAAGACAGGAGGTAAAAATTGGTTTAAGCCACTCTGGTTGATGCCAATTTTCATTTTGTAATCTGCAGGATTATATTCCGGGAAAACCGAAGTTACGGCTTCGTCCCTGCGATTGTAACAGCCAAAACCTTCCAGAGCTCCGGTAATGTCTTCTTCCAGGGTATTAATTTTGAATTTATCAGCCAGTTTTAATGCGAATTCCTTACTTTCGGGACTGGAGTCTTTTTCAGGCAGCATAATCCCTATAACCTTATCTGAACCCAAGGCCTTCACCGTTAATGCCAGAGTTACAGAAGAGTCAATTCCTCCGCTTATTCCGATTATGGCTCCTTTCCGTTTGACAAGTCCGAATATATCTTCTTTTATTCTTACAGAAATTCGATCTGCTTCGGCTGCAACATTTTCAAATTTAAGAATGTCTTTGGAAAATGGTTTATTAAGTTTTGAATTCATTTTTATGTCTTTCGTGTTGATTATAATTACTAAGAAAGGCTTTATTCTTTGGTTGAGGAAAAAAAAGTTTGTTTATTTAATTATAAGCATAAATGAGTACACCCACCGTACAGGCACATAAAAAGCAAAGCGAAGGTGTGCCTCTAGGTATGCAATAAAAATACGATTTGGCTATTATGATTTATTATTTTATTGATTTACATCGGAATTAATAAGGTTGAAAAATGTTATGGATTATGTTTTCTACTAAGGTTGCAAAAATAGAAATAAGGTTTTTATAAAAAAAGCTATTTTGGCTTGAAATCAAATTGAAAAAGATTGATCAATCTTTTGCTGTAATAAAATAACCTTGTTCGATATTTTCCGTCGGCGCTGAAATAATTTGTGTTACCTAATCCCGGCTTGAAAGCCGGGGCTACTAATCTGCCAGTTGGCTGTTCGTTTCTGTAGAACAAAAAAATCTTGTTATGGAAAGTGCGATTAGAAATCGAGGCACCCATTGAAAAAGTGGGACTACAAAATGAAATGAAAAATTGTGATGTTCAACTCTGAGCCTGACCCGAAGTTAGACGCTGATTTATCGGAGATTAAAATAGTTTTCAACAATTTAATGTTAATATAAGTATTATGATATAAATAATTTTTTAATAATTCGAAATTGAAGCTCATTTTTCCTGTAGTCTGAAGAAAAAATTGATTTTGATGTTATACAACATGCAAATCTGTTATATTTTGTAAATCAGGATTTTAGTATTGATCTTAATAAAGAATTGATTATTCTCAAACATGATTTTTTAGAGTTTGCAAAGGTATAAATTTTTATGTGAAAAAAAAGAGGTCAAACACTCAAAAACAGCGACTTATTTGAAAGTTTTAGTAAAAAACATGTTGATAACTTGTTTGTAATAGGTTGCTGTATAGCCTCTTTTATTTGTAGATTTGTGAACCTTCAATATTGTAGGTGTGTGTATTTTAATTTTAGCATTATGAAATTAAGATCAATTTTGTTTAAATCCATGCCAGGACAACAAGGTTGTTGCGGGATAATGGTGCGAGTTTTTTATTTATTCATTTTTAAATCTTTGAATGATGGCGAAGACTAAAAGTCTTTTAACTGCCGGCCTCAGGGGCACGGTAGGAGGAACACTTGTGTTTCGTAGATTGAATGGGGAAACCGTTGTAGCTGCGGCTCCGGTACCCAGTAGTAAACAACCTTCTGAAGGCCAGGTGTTACAGCGAGAGCGGTTTCGGTTGGCTTCCCTCTATGCAAAACGTGCATTGAATGATCCGGAGTTACAGATTGACTATGAACTCCTTGCCAAAGCAAAGAAGCTGCCTTCGGCACGTGCTGCTGCTATTGCTGATTATTTCCGTTCACCGGAAATACTGAATGCAAAAATAAGCACCGAAGAATCGGGAGCGGTAGTTGTTGAGGCGATTGTGGTTGATTACCTGAGGGTAAAATCGGTTACAATCTCAGCTATTTCTCCAGATGGCCCGGTGCTTGAGACAGGAAACGGTGTTTTAGGTAACGACAATCAAACATGGACTTATACCGTCCAGGATTCAGCAGGACTGGTTGCAGGAATAAGTTTCGAAATTACTGCAACTGATTTGCCGGGAAATGTAACAACCAAAAGCTTTGATTATCAGGTTTAGGTCGTTCATCTCCAGTATTCAGAGAGGGGGGTAGCGCTAACTACTTCCCTCTTTTTTTGGATGCTGTCAGCGCTAAAATGAACGTTTTCCTGACCGAAGTTAAGGAATAGCTGAGAGGTAAACAAATTTTAGAATTAAAAAATTCGATTTTCGATCATTTTTTTAGAAAATGGAGGTTTCTAACTGATGCATTAATCTTATAAATGGTATGAACAAAAACTAACGCAGCGAGAAATTGATCATTGGATCGGGAAAATTTACCGGTTTAATTTATTGTTTGAAACGTTTAACCATTTGCAAACGTGGGGGAGGAGGACAGCCTTTCCAGTGAATCTATTTCGGTGCTCTGCACCTTATGCTCAACGGGATATTAACTTTCTACAAAGATTTCGGTGCTCCGCACCTTTGCCGATTAATACAAAGCGACAGAGCTGTAAAATCTTTGTAGAAATGAAAATAAATGACCGTATGTATGTAGGTGCATCGCACCGAAATCCTCGTTTAAATTCAGTCTTGAACAGGCAAAATTTTCTATTAATTGTAAATTACGAAATACGACAACAAAGGATGTCTATTACTTAAAACATTGGATTAGGAAACTTTACCGGTTTAATTTATCGTTTGAAACGTTTAACCATTTCCCCCACGTTGCAAACGAGGGGGAAATGGGGTTGCTTGTTTACAGCTCATAAGAGCTTATCCACCCCCACCGGTTCGAGCCAAAAGCATCTTTAAATGATATGCTTTTTATAGGGATTGGGATCTGGAAGTCATGTATCAGGCTTTCTTGGAATTCTTTTTTCCTTGGGAAACTATAATAGTTTGGGCAACCACCACCTCCGGTTCCACTAAGAGCAACAAGTTGGTTCCAGGAGCCTACAAATAAATAAGTACTTTGTAATAATTTCCCCGCAACTTCTCCCTTAACTAGTACTGCTAAAGTATTACCATCATCGCTTACCAAAACTTTTCCGGCATCAGCATAATGTTTACTTTGAAGATTATATTCGTCCCCGTTTTGATAAATATTAATCCCAAACCAGTTGCACCACCAATCGCGATCAGTACTAATAGTAAAATAATCTTTATATTTAATTGGCCCATCGGTTAATGCATAGGTGGCTGACAATCCTGTACCTCTATCATTGAAAAATGACTTGGAAGCAATAAGCGGTTTATAGGTACAATTAGCCCATGCTGTTTCGTTTTGATCGCTATTTACGACTACTGCATGTGCAGCAAGGGTTAATACACCATCATCGGAACTTAGACTAGCCAAAGGAATTATGAGTTGATTCCCAACTAAATCATCCATATCGTAAGGGAAGTGTCCAATCTGAATGGCTGTTTTGTTGAGGGGAAGACCAGCTAAGGTACCTGCATAAAAATGTAATTCGGTTAATACCCATGGACTATTTACCAAATAGGTTACATAAAGGTTAGTCAAATCGTGTGAATAAATAACCTGACCTACCAAAATATTTTGACCAGCAATCAGGTCGCAGGCAATTTCTTCGGGTGGCAAAATCAGACCATTTTTTAGGGTAAGTTCAGAGTTAAACTCTGATTCCGGAACATTTACTGGTTCCTCTTTGGTACATGAAAATAAAAAAATGCTTAATAGAAGCACAAACATTGTACCTAGTTTCATGAAATGCAATTTTGTTTTCATAATAATTAATTTTAAAATTTATTAATTTTAAGTGCAAGAAGTAAATTTACTGATGAACTGAATGTTTGTTTTTATTTACAAAATCATTCAACAATCCTGACTCTTCAGTATTAATACATCGATAATCCTCAACAAAATAGTCATATAAAAGTTAATTAAAAATGAAACTAAAGTCAATACGTAATTTCCGACACTATGGTTTTTTGTTTGTTTAATCCTTAGGGGCAGCTTGAGAATCCCCATAATAAGAAATGTAAATTGATAATCGTTAGACATATTAAAAGTATATTTTCTGGTATGCTTTAGCTGCCTTATTTGTAAACAGATTTTTGCAGATCAGTATCATCGTCCACTCGGCAATCTAATTTCAAAAGCTATGTTTTCCCATACTTTTATGTATACATTATTCTTCATAAAATCATTTAAAATTGAATCCCGCATAGATTCCGGATTAGATCTTTTTCTTTCAATATTGTAGTTCTGAGGCCAATTACTGGCTAAAGTATTGACTTTCTGTAATATTATTACAGGTAATTCTTTGAATTTATTTTTTGACTTATTTAATTCAAATTTGAAAGCTTCAGGAATATAAATCCATGGCCAGGTATTTGGCATATATGGTCGTGTTTCAGTAAGATAATGAAACATGGGAATACAATCATAGGCCAGCACCAGGTCGTTTTTCCTGATGTATTTGGAGGATTCTTGTAATAATTCATTGACCACTGTGGCTCTTTCTTTGGTTGTAAATATTCCTCTCGCATTTTTGCATTCTATCGTCGAAGTCATGTAGATACGATCGCTCATGTCGAAATAGGGATAATAGTATGAAAAGTAAACACACACAAAAATACAAATACCTGTAAAATATCTTTTAAACACGTTCATTTGGTCGTGATTGGAAGATATGCCTATCAGAAAATCCCTGTTGTCGGCTGAAATTTTTACATGACCATTAATGGTTTTGACATTGAAAATAAAATCAATTGCAAAAGGAAAGATTATCCATAAGGAATGCCTGCCAGCGGTAGCTATTCCACCTGCACTGCCAAATGGTTCAAAGAATAGAATCAGGCATCCAATAAATACCAAAAGTTTAACTTCTTTAATATATTTTGTGCTGATCAGAATCAATACAGCGATAATTAAAGAAATCCCAGAAAAAAATGAAATTACAGTTGAGTAAGTAATGTGATGTTTTAATAATGAAGCTATTAATACTAATATAATGCTCAACTTAATAGCAATTCCAATTATCCTGGAATAAGTTTTATTCAAAGTGGATAATGAATTGTCAAGGTAATTAAGCACGATGAGAAAGACAGTAAATAGCACACCAAATTTTACAGCCTGCGAATAATTACGAATAAAAAGCTTGATTAACCGAAAAATGTTGTGCGAGTCTTCAGCGTTGCTACCCCAGGAAAAAACCATTTTCAAGGCTTCAACATATACCGGTAAATGACCGATAAGTTTCATGAATAATATAACCAGGAAAGTCATTATAGCAAATCCTCCAAATAGAATAAGGCCTTGTTTGATAATGAGTGAAGGCTTAAATTTGTTGATCACGCCATAATAAATGATGGCTAAAACAAATACCAGCATGACAATACTAGGAAGCCTTGTAAACATGCTCAAACTTATAAAAGCCCCACTTAACCCTATTTTTACTGACTTGTTATCCCTAAGACCCTGGAATAGAAAGAATGCTGAACTTACATTAAGAAGCGCCGTAAGCGTGTCGTAATGCATTTCTTTAATTTCATTGGTGGTAAATATGAAGATTATTAATATTCCTATTCTCAAATGGAGTAAATTTAAATAATCCTTCAGCAAATAGTAGGCAATTGCCATCGTTGAAAGAATAACAATTAGTCCCTGAATTCTTAACCCCAAAAGTCCTAAGCCAGGAAAAATATAGAAAAAAGATCCACCCACAATTCCTGAAAACCAATACATGAAATTTCCGACCATAGTTTCAGGATGTGAAAAAATCTGCTGATAAAATGCGGCGTGACATCCTTCATCTGCGAAATCAAAACCCTGAAACAGGAAAATCAGTTGGTATAACAACAGCAAAATAAAGAATAAGCTATCGCTTATGCTTAATAGATAAGTACTTAAGGAGATTTTTTTCATTCTGAAATATATTGAAGTTGCTGTAAATCTTAAGGAAGTATGAATTTGCTATTTTTGATAGGTTAGTGGAATTACAAAATAATATAACCTTTCAAAGAGCCAGTAATGCCTGAAATACATATTCAATATTATTTACTTTTTATTAATATATTGGTTGAAATATGAAATAACTCTTCAAAATATCTTTTGCTTTGAAGTGATAAAAATCCCAGTCCCAGAAATTGGATTGCAGCCAGAAATGTTATTCCTCCAACCAGAAATGACTGAGGGTTCTTTTTAAACTGGGTAGCTAAACTGTATGAGAATGGATACTCAATTTGCGGATCCTGAATCAATAAAGTATGCCAATACGATAAAGTGTCGGCCAATAGCCATACCAGTTGATACAGAGAAAGGAACATTAAGATGATTCCTACGCCCAAAAAGAATATATAAGGCCTGAAAATAAACGCAGACATTAATCCTGAAAAAAAGCCCCTTAAAAGGCGTATGCTTGATGTTCGTTTACCTGCACATTTATTTTGTTCGGTCCAATCCAGATTGGCTGGGACTTCTACAATTCTGGCTCTTAATATCATAGCTTTGTATATGATCTCCGGGTTGATTTCATAATCTATCGCTTTCAGATTCAACGATTGGATAAAGCTTGTTTTGTATGCCCTCACCATGCCTGTAAACGTATAATACTTATCTTGTGCAGATATGCTCATGAATTTGTTTACCCATTTACTCATGATTTTCCGGCCAAATGGAACGGCAGTTACTTTGCCTCCTTTCATGTAAGGCGATGCAATAACAATGTCTGCAGATTCCTCTAACAGTTTATCTGTCAGTTTTTCGATATTTTCAACCGCATAGCTAAGGTCAACATCCAATACCACGATAACTTCCCCTTTTGCATTCCGGAATCCGGTTCGTAGTGCATTTCCCAGATTTAAATTGACCGGATGATGGATTACCCTGACATGATGATCCAATTTTTCTATTTCATCAGCGATTAAGCCGGTACTGTCGCGACTGCCATCATTAATGATCAGTATTTCCCAATCATATTTTGTATTTCTGCTTTCCAGAAAATTTTGAATTAACTTCAGATTTTCCTGAAGAATGGCTTCTTCATTGAAGCAGGGAACGACAACACTAATGAAAGGTTTATTTTCAATTGTCATTTGAGATTTATTTTTTCAATTTGTAGTGAGTGTAAACCGGAAATAGTTTACCAATAATGGGTAACATATATCCTTTTTTTAATACCGTAAAGTTCTGTTCCAAAGCTTTTCCAACATATACCCGGGATTCGCCGAATTCCTCTTTGGGTTTTTTCTCCGAATACAAGGAGAGGATAGCATCCAGAAATCTGCTGTGCATTGGACAAATTGTTATAAATACCCCATCCTCTTTGAGTATTCGTTTTATTTCAGTAAGGGCAGCCTGAAGATCATCAACAAACTCCAACACACTCACTGCAATTACCGCATCAAAAAAATTGTCAGGATAATCTGTTTTTTCAATACTTTGAGATTTTAGCCCGAAATTTTTGACATTATAATGTTTTAACAGATTTTCAATATTCTCAAAATATGGATGTATATCAGATGCATACAATTTATCGCAGTGTTGTGCCAGTTCCGGAAGGAAAATGCCACTACCAGTCCCTACTTCCAATAAATTTGGATATACCTTATTCCCCAGCAATCTGACAATGGTCTTAAACCGATAAAGTTGAATATATTTAATTGGAAATTTATAATTCCAGTAATAATAGTCCACTTCATTAGTGCGATTTAACAGGCTTTTTTCAGGAATTACGATTTTCATATCTTATTTTTTTATCAGGACGTTTACTGATAGTTATTGCCTGATTTGATGATATCTTTAATCAGGTTCATGATTGCATTCACGTTCGATTCACTCAATTCGTAATACAAGGGTAGCCTTAACAGGCAATCTGAATATCGGTCAGATTCAGGCAATTCTTCACCTTTATATTTATTCCGGTAATACAAACTCTTGTGCAAACTTAGGTAATGAAATACAGAAAGAATGCCATTCCTATTTAAATGATTAATTATTTCTGAGCGTTCGGCAAGGTCGTTACATACGATATAATACATGTGCGCATTATTACTTGCATACTCTGGAATAGGGTGTTGCTTTAATCTTTTATAATTGGGATTATTTATATACTTGGACCCATTAATATAGAATGCAATTATTAAGGAGGCCATACTTGTAAGTATGCCAAGTATATAGACTTCAAATTTTCTGAACCTGATAAGATATACTGATACGCAGAGTATTACGATTTGAACAATTGCCATGAAATTGACGTAGAAATCAAAAATAGAAATGGTTTTATTGAGTATCCTGTAAATTAAATATAGCAGAGCCAAAGAAGCTACATACGCCATAATAAATTTCCTGTTCAGGAATGGCTGAAAAATCGATTTAATATTAAACATGACTATATCTAAAAATGTTATTTATTGGATAAGTTTTAAGCAATTTCTCATTCTGTATTTCTACAGAAAATTTCTCCATTGGTAACATTCGAAAATGTTTCTTCAGTATTCCTATCACGCTTTTAAAAATTATCACCTTTTGCTTACTTCCAACATTCATTCCAGGGAAAAATGCAAGTTCTTTGATTTCATCTCCGCCAATTAAGTCGAGTGGGTGTAATAAAAAGCTGATTGGTGTTTTGGTTAATTTACAGAGCCAAATAGCCAGGTTCAGATACATTTTCATAAGTGGCATCGAAATATTTCCAATATAAATCAAATAACTTAAATGAAAAGGCAGCTTAAAAATCGGCATAGTAGTCACTGGAATTTCAAGCAATGTTTGATTGTTATTTAGTTTCCACCGATACGGTTTTAAAGGATAAAATCCTTCTTTGAACGAGCCGAAAAGTTCTTTTCGGCTTTTCCGTTCTTCTTTAGTCAATTTTGAATTCCAGAAATAATACATCCTCATCAAGGGAGATATGTAAGTTGGCAATATGGACGCGTCAAAGGTATAATTCCTATTCTGAAGCGTTTCCAGAAGATCATTACTCCAACTGAATCCTGGCCCCCTGAAACATCGGGTATTTACACCTGTTGCAAGATAGATGGCCTCTTCGGCCTTGATGATTTCCTCTTCGATCTTTTCTTTGGAATAGGTTTTCAGCCAGGATTCATGGTGAAATGAATGATTCCCAATTTCGTGACCTCTTTCAACTATCGATCTCAGTATTGAATGATTTTTTTCAATAGCAGCATCTTGCCCTACAATAAAAAAAGTGATTTTGATGTCCAATTCAGTCAGTAAATCAAGAACAAAAGGAACAACAATATCTAAATATGAAGGGAAAAGATCCCAGCCTTCATCTCCATGAACTTTCATGTACGACCATTGATCATCAAGGTCAAGCGACATGCTGGCGAGTTTTTTTTCCTTTGTCATCATTAAAAATTTCCTTCTCTGATTATTTCTTTCAGTTTTGATTCTGCAATTTTTATGGTTTCGTTCACATTTAAAGTGCCATCAGTGATATGTGCTGAATTTACGATGTAAACTCCTGGTATTGATGTTTTTATTTCTGGAAGATTGTCTGAATAACCTTTGTTCAGGACAGTCATGACGTGCTTGGCTCTGGCAACGCCGGAAAATTTTATATTCTCATTCGTTAATTCAGGAAACATTTTTATTAATGTAGCGGTAAAACATTCTCTGATTTCATCGTCCGACTTTACAAATAATGGATCTTCTGGACTTAAATACTTTGGTAAATAAATCAGTGATAGTCCTGAAAAATATTCTTTATCAATTAATGCGGTCATTTCGATAACGCCAGTAAAAGGAACCCAGGTATCGGTTATATTGGTCACATAAAATGGACTTATAGATCGATTGAGCAGAACGGCAACGCAAATCACTCCGAGGTATTCAATCTGATTTAGTTTTAGTTTTTCATTTTCCGAAAGTTCTTGACAAATTTCTGATGCCAGGCCTGAGGGAAGGGTAACGATCACCTGATCAAACTCCTCAAGGTATCCATTTGCAAAAGTCACAGATGGCAGTCCACTGAAAGAAGACCTAATTTCAGTAGCCTGATGGTTGGTCTTTATTATCACTCCTTCTGTGAGGAGATTCTGCTTTACAGCTTCAATAATTCGTTTGTAACCTCCTGGTAAATAACCAAACATTTCTTTCTTTAAGCCACTTTCCCGGGCTCCATACATTCTCTTAATGGTTGCCCAGATAAAGACCGCAGATGTTCGCTGATAGCTGCTGCCCAGTTTTGCCCGAAGTAATGGTAGCCAGACTTTATCATAGGTGTTTTTCCCAGACCATTTTCTCAGCCAGCTTGTTACAGGTATGTGCTCCAGTCGTTTCCAATCTTTTATTTTCGAGGCATAAAGGATTGTGAGCGCCAAACGTAACTTATCTACTAATCCAAGTGCTGGAAATTTCAGAAATTCAATACTGTTTGACATGGAATGAAGTTTTCCATCAATATAAAAGCCCGTCTTTGTTTCTACCCACTTAATCTGATCCTCCAGGCCAAGTTCCTTCAGCATATTTCTGGTTCGGAAATCAGAAAGTAATATGACATGGTAAAATTTATCCCATTTCAACTCTCCAAGTTTCCATGAACTTACCAATCCTCCCAAATCTGGAGCACCCTCAAAAAGGGTTACCTGGTGTCCTCGTCGGATAAGCTGATGAGCAAGGTTCAACCCCATGATACCACCACCTATAATTCCCCATTTCTTCTGTTCCATTTTTTAAGCGAAGAATGTAATTTTATTTATAAAACTGTTTCTGCCAGTCTATTGTAACTTTTAGACCTTCATTCAGATCCCAGGAAGGCTGAAAATCAAAGGTGGAGCAGAGTTTTGAAATGTCAGGAACACGGCGCATTACGTCTTCGTAATTTCCAAATTGCGAATAGGGAATAAAATTTAAATTAGGTTCTGAGTCTTTACCATTAATTAGCTTCCAGATTAAAACAGCCAGATCTTTAATTGATATTTCCGAATTTAATTTTGAACCAGTATTGAAGATTTCGTTGTTCGATTTTTCATTTTCTATGCATAATATTAAAGCACTTACCGTATCATCAACAAATGTAAACGTTCTTGTCTGCGAACCATCACCATGAACTTCGATCGGTTCATTTTTTATTGCTTTGTCAATAAATACCGACTGGGGACCTCCCCACCAGGTCAGGTTTTGATGTGGGCCATAGGAACCAAAGAAGCGGGTTATCGTATAGTTCAGGCCATATTCATCGTGGTTCGCAATAATGAATTGTTCGCCATAAATTTTTGAAAGAGCATAAGCCCACCGTTTTACAGTAGTTGGGCCCATCACCAGATCCGAATTTTCGTTAAACGGTATTTTGGGATTTTTGCCATATACATCGGAGGTGGATGCGAAAATGATTTTGGATTTATCGAGAAGGCATTTTTGGACTATATTCCTCAACATCAGGTAATTTTCGTCCAGGGTTCTCAAGGCATTCGAATACCGGGGTATTTTCTGTGAAGCCAGATGGACGATAATATCCGCTTTTACGCCGTTCAAAATATGTGGATTTGCGATGTCGCCTAAGTGGAATGTAAATTCCGGATGATGGCTGATTGTCTCAATATTACGCAAAAAGCCATAAGCCAGATTATCAATTCCAATAACAGTGTGACCTCTTGCCAGTAAACGAATAGCAAGGTTGGAGCCTATAAATCCGGCAACTCCGGTAATTAGAATTTTCATGATTTTAGTATTATTGTAATGTTTTGTATCATAATGAGAATATTTTTATCAGTTTCTGATGTTAGAAAATATCGTTTGAAACGATTGACCATTAACCCCACGTTACAAACGTAGGGCAGGTTTGTTTTGATTAGCAATGCGATTTATGGCGTTGTAATATAAAAACACATAGTGGCTTCAGCCGAAACTATTAATATTTGGGCTAAAGCCGGTTAATTACTCCATTTTACAACGCCATAAATGGCGTTGCTAATGATTTCGGCAACAATTGGAATTCTTTTTACTAAATCTCCTTATGAAATTCTTCATTCATGAATAATCGAATTACAGGCTATTGATGATGGTGACCATCGCGTCTGCAACATTTTCGCCAAATACCGGATTTTGTTTTTCAGGAGCGCTGAATTCATTAATTTTAGCAGCTATTTCCTTATCATGAGGAGAAATCAGCAAATTCCATTTTTCTTCAACTGTTTCGATCCATTCTGTTTCAGTACGTAGAGTGATGCAAGGTTTTTTTAAAATATAGGCTTCTTTCTGAATGCCACCTGAATCTGTTATAATCCTCCTTGAAGCATGTTCAAGGGTGATAAAGTCAAAATATCCCACAGGTTCGGTCAGTTGAATATTTTCAGGTATGTTTTTAAATGCGCCCAGTATTTTTTTCGTTCGCGGATGAACCGGAAAAATAATGTTACTTTCTATCTGGCCCAGTTGATTCAATAGACTTTCCAATAGTACCGGATTGTCCACATTGTAATCCCGATGCAAGGTAAGTAAACTGAAACCGTTATATTTCAATTTCAGATCACTTAAAATGGATGATTTCTGAAGTGCAATTTTCAGGTTGTCATTCATGGTGTCAACCATAATGTCGCCTGTCAGTATAGTTACCTCTTCCAAACCTTCATGAATTAAATTTTTCACTGCAGTCGGGGTTGGAGCGAAAAGATAGTTGGATATGTGATCGGTAATTATACGGTTAATTTCTTCGGGCATTGCTTTATTGAAGCTTCGTAAACCTGCCTCAATATGCAACAACTTGATTTTCATTTTTGCTGCTGCTAATGCTGCTGCCACGGTTGAGTTAGTATCGCCGAAAACTATGACCAGATCCGGTCTTTTTTCGAACATTGCTGATTCGAGCATTTTCATCATTTCGGCAGTTTGGTAAGCATGACTGCCCGAACCTATACCCAAATGGATATCCGGGTTACGGATTCCCAAATCAAGAAATATTTTTTCTGACATCGCATAGTCATAGTGCTGTCCGGTATGGACAATAATCTCTTCGTGAATTCCTTTCAGTTTGGACGACAGTGGAGCCAGTTTGATGAATTGAGGCCGTGCCCCGACAATAGAAAATATCTTCATCTGTTAGTGAACTAAATACCATTGATATAACTTTTCAACTCCTTCTTTAATTTCAATCTGGTGGTGCCAGCCTAATGCATGGAGCCTGGACGGATCGGTAAGTTTGCGCATGGTACCATCGGGTTTGGAGGTATTGAACACCAAACTGCCTTTGAAGCCCACTTTTGATTTAATCAGGTTTGCCAAGTCGTGAATAGAAATTTCTTTGCCTGTACCAATGTTGATATGAGTATTGCGAATTTCACGAATTGAGTCGTCATTGCTGGAAGCCAAAGGAAGTTTGGCAATCTGTTCGTTATTTGGTTGGTTCACTTTGTTCGTAATGAGGTCCTTGAAGTCAACATTTTCCATCAGGAAGATGCAGGCATCAGCCATTTCTTCGCTCCATAGGAATTCGCGCATGGGCGCACCGGTTCCCCAAATCTCCACCGAAACTTGGAGAGGGTGAGATTTTGGATTAGCTGATTCGGTAACCTGAATTCCGTATTTCTTAAGAATGGCCAATATTTTTGTTTCACTTTCTTCCATTCTCATTTTCGCATCTTCCTCGTTCCCAAATTCTCCTGAAATTCCTTCAATCGGGCGTTTGTTCAGATCCTCCCGGATGGCATCCCAATTGTTTTCTTCCAGACATTTGCCCAGATACATTTTCCGGAGGATGGCCGGAAGAACATGTGATTTTTCAAGGTCGAAATTGTCGTTTGGGCCATAAAGATTGGTAGGCATTACCGAGATGAAATTGGTGCCGTATTGCAGGTTGTAACTTTCACATAACTTGATCCCGGCGATTTTGGCAATGGCATAAGGTTCGTTGGTATATTCGAGTGGCGCAGTAAAGAGGCAATCTTCAGGCATGGGCTGAGGCGCTTCACGTGGATAGATGCAGGTACTTCCCAAAAACAGGAGTTTCTTAACCTGATTCAGATAGGCTGCATGGATCACATTGTTCTGAATCATCAGGTTTTCGTAAATGAATTGTCCGCGATAAATGGTGTTCGCCACAATTCCACCCACTTTGGCCGCTGCAAGGATGACATATTCCGGCTTCTCCTCAGCGAAAAATGTATTTACAGCCTTGGTATCCATCAGGTCAAGTTCTTCAACCGACCTTCCTATCAAGTTGTGGTACCCTTTCGATTGTAGGTTTTTCCAAAGCGCAGAGCCTACCAGGCCAAGGTGGCCGGCGATGTATATTTTGCTGTAAAATTGCATAGTTAGATTTTAAAGAGAGTGTGAGAAAATGAGAAAGTGAGAAAATGAGAAAGTGAGAAAGTGAGAAAGTGAGAAAATGAGAAAGTGAGAAATCAAATTCCCCATTTATCTGCGTGTCTTTGCATATTAACCAACATTCCGATAATATTTTCATATTCTTTATCGATTAATTCATGTGTTTCGATTGAAATATAATTACATTCCAAAGCAAAATCAAGCCAATTTTGTGTTTCTGCAGCTTCGGCTTCACTCTCGTTCAGCTTTGATGAAAATGATTTAGGATATTTTCTTCGTCTGAAAGCTTCTGCAATATTGC
>Ga0209317_1000206_pt1 | contig 81722 bp, 63 predicted proteins | sample RifGroB2_FD_183994 | JGI IMG/M metagenome (GOLD analysis project Ga0209317, IMG submission 183994) | Soil microbial communities from Rifle, Colorado, USA - Groundwater B2 (SPAdes) (version 2) | ecosystem: Environmental > Terrestrial > Soil > Unclassified | place: Rifle, Colorado | collected...
TCAATCGTCAATCGTCAATCGTCAATCGTCAATCGTCAATCGTCAATCGTCAATCGTCAATCGTCAATCGTCAATCGGGTTCACCCCCCTTTCTTCGTCTCCAGTTCTTCCCAGCGGGCGAAGCTCGCCGCCAGTTCCGCCTCAAGCCGGCTGTAGTTGGCCGAGATGCCTGCGACTCCCCCCTCTGCAGACGCGTAGGAGCTGGGATCGGCGAGCATCGCCTCGACCGCGGCGAATTCCTGCTCCAGCACGGCAATCCCCTCCTCCAGCCGCTCCAGCTCGATCCGCTCCGCGTAGGTCAGCCCCTTCTTCGGCTTCTCGGACCTGCCGGCCTGCGCCTCCCGCTTCTCCACCCGGACCGCGGCAGTCGCAACGCGCGCCGCTTCCTTTCGTTCCCGGTAGTTGGTGTAGTTCCCCTCGTAGAAGGTGACGGCACCCTCCCCCTCGAAGGCGAGCACGCCGGTCGCCACCTTGTCCAGGAAGAACCGGTCGTGGGTCACCATCAGCACGCAGCCGGGAAAGGAGGCGATGGAGGCGTCCAATAGCTGCAGGGTCGGGATGTCCAGGTCGTTGGTCGGCTCGTCCAGGATCAGCAGGTTGGAGTCCTGCAGCATGAGCCTCGCCAGGATCAGGCGGCTCTTCTCGCCGCCGGAGAGGCTGCCGATGGGGCGCCTCCTGTCGTCGGGCGAGAACAGGAACTCCTCCAGGTAGCCGATCTTGTGCCGCTTCTCGCCGGCGCAGGTGACGTAGTCGCCTTCCCCGAAGAAATCGTAGATGGTCTGCCCCGGGTCGAGCACCTCCCGCAGCTGGTCGAAGTAGGAGATCTTGGTCTTCCTGCCGACCACGACCTTGCCTGCGTCGGGCTCCTCCTCTCCCATGATCATCCGGATCAGCGTGGTCTTGCCGCAGCCGTTGGGCCCGATCACGCCGACCCGGTCGCCGCGCTTCATGCCGAAGGAGACCCCTTTGATGAGTTTTTTCTCGCCGTACCCCTTTGTGACCTGCGCCAGTTCCAGGATGGTGCCGCCGAACCCCTCCTCGGTGTTGAAGCCGATCTTGAGCTCCCTTCGGGCCGGCCCCGAGCAGCTCTCCTCCAGGTCGTAAAAGCGGTCGATGCGGGCCTTCTGCTTGGTGGCCCGCGCCTGGGGGCCGCGCCTCATCCAGGCGGTCTCGGTCCTCAGCAGGTTCAACAGTCGCGAGCGGGTGTTGGCCTCGCCCATCAGCCGCTCCTCCCGCTGCTCCAGGTAGGTGGAATAGCCCCCCGGGTAGCTAAGGATGCCGCCCCGCTCCAGTTCCAGCATCCTGGTAACCACCTCGTCGAGAAAATAACGGTCGTGGGTGATCAGCATGACGGCGCCCGGATAGGCTTTCAGGTGATCCTGCAGCCACTGGGTGGTATCGGCGTCCAGGTGGTTGGTCGGCTCATCGAGAAGCAGAAGCTCCGGGGCCTGCAAAAGGAGCTTCGCCAGCGCCACCCGCCGCTTGGTCCCGCCGGAGAGCGTGCCGATGCGCTGCTCCCGGTCCGGCAACTGGAGATGGGTCATGATCTCGGAGACGCGGTGGTCCGTGTTCCAGCCTCCGTGATGCTCGATCCAGACGGAGAGCTCGCCCTGACGTACCAGGAGCCGGTCCAGGTCCGGGGGGTTGGCCGCCATGCGCTCGGAGAGCTCGTTGAAGGAGGCGATGGCGCTGCGGATCTCCTGCAGCCCGCCCTCGATTTCGGCGGCGACCGTGGCATCGTCGTCCAGGACCGGCTCCTGGCTCAGGTATCCGACCGAGGCGCCGCGCTTCATGGCGATCGACCCGCCGTCGTGGTCCTCGATGCCGGCCAGGATGGTGAGAAGGGTCGACTTCCCCGCTCCGTTTGCGCCGATGAGGCCGACCCGCTCGTCCTCGCCGACGGCGAAGGTCACGCCGTCCAGAAGCTCCCTCGAACCGAAGCTTTTGCAAAGTCCCGTTACGTCCACTACGTTCATGCAAACTCCCTATGGCTTTCACCTTGACGGGCACCCGCATGGGGCGCCCCGACAGGCATGCTGTTTCTATCGCCGATTGACGCCGCCCTTTTGCCTTGCACGCCGCTCCCGTCCTCCCTTTTGCCGGGGGGGAGATGCGCGGCGACCATCGGGGCGGGCGCTGCGGACGTTATTTCATCGTCCTGAAAAGATTGGACAGGTTACCGAGGATCGACGAAGGACGGTACTGCGCGGGGATGGCGTAGCTGCCGTTGCGGTGCACCGGAACGGTCAACTGCCCCACCGGGGTTGCCAGGTCGAGCCCCGCCGTCAGCTGATACGGGATGTCGTCGGGGTTCGGCTGGCGCTTGAGTATCTCCAGCAGATCAGCGTAGGAAATCCGGATCGGGATGCGCAGGTCGGTCGCTGCTCGGGAGGGAAATTTCACCTCCTCGCGTGCCCCGCCCTTGGCCAGAGAGAGCGCCATCACCTTCAGGTCGTAGCTGTACCCTTGCAGGCTCACGTCGAATGCATTGGGGTTCTCCACGTTCAGGTAGAGTTCCATCCCGGCGCCGCCACCATCGAGCGATACGACGTTGAGATCCTTCACGGTGACAACCGGCTCCTGCACCAGCATGGTGCAGCCTGTGAGCAGCATGAACATTAAAAGTAGACAGGCGCCTTTTCTCAAACTCTCTTCTCCTGGAATCGTTTGAACGGGGATGCGGGGGGGATTTCGACCATCCCTGCATGCGCCGCATCCCTGCGCATGGCATTCGATGTTTTCCAAATAAAAACGGGGCGGATCCCGAATCCGGAACCCGCCCACTATAGCACAACAGTACCTCAAACATCAAAAGACTATCGAATACTCGCGAACTCCATCGAGTACCCTTTCTGCAGCTCGCGCAGGATCTCCGCCCTGAACCGCTTGCGGATCCTGTCGTAGGTCGCAGCAGCGGGCCCGGCGCCGCAGTAGAGCCGCTTGGCCCGCGACAGGTTCCCCTTGGCCATGCCGAGCTTCTCACGGAGTTCTTTCACCGCCGCAGCGGCACACTTCTCGTCGTCCCTCATCTCGGAGGGGGTGTAGCCGTGGCTGAGAGCCCGCTCCGGCATCAATTGCCAGACGCCGAGCGCCCCCCTGGAGGAAACCGCCTTGGACGACAGTTTGTGCCCCCCCGTTTCCGCCAGAGCTATCTCAGCCAGGTCCAGCGGTGTGAATCTGGTTCCCTCAGTCTGCTCGTAGCAGATGTCTGCCAGCCACTTTGCCCGGGCGGGAGTGGTCCTGCGGGCAAAAGTCGTGTAAATGGCGGGAACCAGTTTCTTCCTCCCCTCTAAAATGGCATCCCTGGGCACTTCCACAAGCGCCGCAGGAATCGAAGCCGGCAACTCGCCGCCCGGCTTCTCATCCGCATCCCCCCCCGACAGCAGCACCCGGTCCGACTGGGAGGTGCCCGGAGTGACCGGTACCTGCGCCTGCTGCAGGTGGGACTGGTCGCAAGATGTGCCAAAAAAGAGCACGGCGACCAGCAAAATTAAAGTTTTTTTCATAGGTTAGTTTTTCGATTTGGCTCATGCCGGCTTTAGGTAGATGCTACGTAAATGTCGGTGAAGCCCGCGCCAATCATCTCCTTTCATTAGATTAATGTCGGCACAGCCGCCGACATGAGGGTAAATTGTAGCCATACCCGACAAAATTGCAAGCATTGTATTAAATTATTGTAAGCTTTGTCGACAAAAAAAGAGGACCGGCATGCAGTCCCCTTCCTTTGGCGTTCAATTATCAACACGTTACAGCTGCACTCCCATGACGTCGGCGACCGTGTGAATATCCTTGTCTCCCCTTCCTGAAAGACAGACCACGATGCTCTTGTCGCAGCCAAGCGTCGGTGCCAGGCGCATGGCGTGGGCCACGGCGTGGGCGGACTCGAGTGCGGGGATGATGCCTTCCTCGCGGGTCAGTTCCTGGAACGCGTCAAGCGCCTCCTGGTCGGTCACCGAGACGTAGCTCGCCCGGCCGGACTCCTTGAGGAAGGCGTGCTCCGGGCCGACACCGGGGTAGTCGAGGCCGGCGGAAATGGAGTGGGCATGCGCGATCTGGCCGAACTGGTCCTGCAAGAGGTAGGTCTTGTTGCCGTGCAACACGCCGACGGTCCCGGCGCAAAGCGGGGCCGCGTGCTGCCCGGAATCGATCCCGTACCCCGCCGCCTCGACGCCGACCATCTGCACGGAACTGTCGTCGGTGAAGGCGTGGAACAGGCCGATGGCGTTACTCCCCCCGCCCACGGCGGCGACCAGGTAGTCGGGGAGCCTCCCTTCGGCCGCCAGGTGCTGCTCCCGAGCCTCATTGCCGATGATGGCCTGGAAATCGCGCACCATGACCGGATAGGGATGGGGACCCGCTACCGTCCCGATGATGTAGAAGGTATCCGCCACATAGGTCACCCACTGGCGCATCGCTTCGTTCATGGCGTCCTTGAGCGTCGCGGTCCCGGAGTTCACCGGCGTCACCTTCGCCCCCAAGAGCTTCATCCGGAACACGTTGAGCGACTGGCGCCGGATGTCCTCCTCGCCCATGAATACTTCGCACTCCATGCCGAAGAGCGCTGCGACGGTGGCCGTGGCCACGCCGTGCTGCCCGGCGCCGGTCTCGGCGATCACCCGCTTTTTCCCCATGCGGCGGGCCAAGAGCCCCTGGCCGATGGTGTTGTTCACCTTGTGCGCGCCGGTGTGGTTCAGGTCCTCGCGCTTCAGATAGACCTTGGCTCCCCCCAGCTTGCGGGTCAGCTTTTCGGCAAAATAAAGGGGGTTGGGCCGCCCCACATACTGGCGCATGTAGTAGGCGAACTCCTCCTGGAACTGCTTGTCGTTGCGGTAATGGTTGTACGCTTGCTCGAGTTCGAGGAGCGCCGGCATCAACGTCTCGGATACGTATCTGCCGCCAAAACGGCCAAAATGTCCACTGCTGTCTGGTAGGTCCAAAGTCGCCTCCGGTACTGATCAAGAAGGCCCATAATAGACTGTATGCTGTTAAATTGCAAGCTTACAGAAGCACACCCCCTGTCAGCTCCCGCCACCACAGGCTTTTCGGCGATTCCCTTTGCCTTATTCTGGGCATTAATATACAAATACGGGCGTGATTGAGCGCGCTATTTCGGCGCCACGCAAGCGATGATTTGCAGCCAAAAAATGAACATCATGGCGGCTTGTCACAGTTCCAGATACGGCCAAAGAACTCACAGTCAAAGGGGTAACAGATGTCAATGGAAAGACCATTTCACATAGTCCTGGTGGAACCGGAAATCCCTCCCAACACGGGGAACATCGCCAGGCTCTGTGGTGCGACCGGCACCGTACTGCACCTGGTCGGCAAGCTCGGCTTCTCCACCGATGACCGCTATCTGAAAAGGGCCGGGCTCGATTATTGGAGCGAGGTGGATATCCATTACTGGCCCGACCTCGCCGCCCTGCAAAAGGCGCACCCCGAAGGGCGCTTCATCTACACCAGCAAGAAGGCGTCCAGAAGCTACCTCGACATCGGTTTTCAGGCGGGGGATTTCATCGTGTTCGGCAAGGAGACCAAGGGGCTTCCCGACGAGCTGATCGAGGCAAACGCTCAGACGGCGGTCAGGATCCCGATCACGGGCAAGGTGCGCAGCCTCAACCTGTCGACCTGCGCGGGGATCGTCCTGTACGAGGCGCTGCGGCAGACCGGTGCGCTGGCAGGGGCTTAGCTTGACAGCCGTTAAAATCCGGCTATAAAAACTGCACCCGCCCGGGAACCTGGTGCAAGGGCGACTGACACGCCGCCTGAATGTCCACTTTCATGCTACGGAGACCGTCGTGGCGGGAAACGAGGTGAACACTAACGATGCAGGGAAGCTTGCCGCGCAATCGCCGCGCCGCGAGGCTGTTCTCTTCTACGCGCTCATCGTCGTCCTGACAGCCGTAGCGCTGTGGCCGATCTGGGCGACCCGCCTGCTCCCCATGCAGGATTACCCCCAGCACCTGTTTCTGGCCCGGATCACGGCAAACTACCACCAGCTCTCATGGAACTGGAAGGATTTCTATCGAGTCGATCTCGGCTTGCGCCCCTACATGCTCTGGTATCTCGCCGCAAACCTGCTGGCGCGGGGCTTCGAAATAGAGGTGGCCGGCAAACTCCTTTTCTCGCTGTATATCCTGCTGATTACCCTGCTGGTGCTGGTCGCGCGGCGCTTGACACCGGGGGGGTACCTCCCCTGGGGGGCCCTGCTTCTCTATCCGTTCGCCTTTAACCAGATGTACTTCATGGGATTTTCCAACTACATCATATCCCTGCCCATACTCCTGCTGGCGGTGCTGGATCTCGACCATTTCGCCGGCGGCTTTTCCTCGGGCAACATCGCACGGCACGCCGTCTATTTCATACTGCTTTTTCTCAGCCATCCCTACAGCGTCCTCGTCTACATCGCCCTCGCCCTGACCTCAACCCTCTTTCCCGGACGCAGCCGGCCCGAGTCCCTGCGCATGCTGATCCCTCCCGTCGCCATGGGTCTGATCTTTGCCGCATGGTACCTGATGCGGCACGGCCCGAGTTCCGCGCCCACCAGCCTCCCCTGGGCGATGACCTGGTGGCCGCTTGACGGGCCGCTCGCCTTCTACCTGCTCCAGTTCACCGGGATGCGCTGGACCGGTGGCCCCGACTGGCTCACCGCAGCGCTCTGGGGTCTCGTCGCGCTGCCGTTCGTACTCCCTTGGCTGCGCCGTGACAAGGCGGATCCGGTATGGCGCAGGCTGGCCGCGTTGAACATCGCGGCACTGCTCGGCTTCATCGCGCTCCCCTTCTGGATGGGATACTACGCCTACTTCAACCTCCGACTGGCCCCGGTATCGTACTTCGCGTTGTCGCTTCTGCTGTGCAGGCTCCGCGTCCCCTTCCGGTCCGGCATGCTCCTCGGCTGCGCCGTCATGGCGCTGCTGTTCGGATCGATCCAGGTTCAGAAATCGGTGGCACGTGAAGCGGAAACGATCCTGCCGGTGCTGCAGGCGGCCCGGGGCAACGCCCTCGTCTTGCCGCTGATCTTCGGCGCCGGTTCCGATGTTCTCGACTCCGTGTTTTTCTACCAGATCCACAGCCACGAAACGGACTACTATCATGCGGTGGTCGGAGGGGGTGCGAGTCCTGCACTGTTCCCAAACGCGATGATGCCGGTACAGTACCGGCCCGGATTGCGTCTTCCCTACCCTGACACCCCCTGGCTTTTCTCCTGGCCCGAGCACGGCGCCTATTACGACTACGTACTGGTACGGCAGGCACCGGCGGATTTTTATCGTTACCTGGCTCCGGCCAGCAACCTCGTGGCACGGTCCGGTCATTGGAGCCTGTTCGAGAACAGGATGCCCCGCAAGTCACTTTGAGCCCCGACAGGGGCTTCCCGCGGGTCCCGTCAGGGGTTGTGTATCTTGACGCGGCCGTTGTCGGCCCAGTCGTTGTGCCCCCCGGCGATCTCGTGGAAAACCGCGAGAGGCTTGCTTTCGGCCAGGGCCCTGGCGTGCGCGATCGGTATTATTTCGTCGTCCCGGGCTGCGAATATCTCTACCGGTCCCCGATAGCCTCCCAGTGCCTCGATGTTGTTCCAGTCATCCAGCAAAAAGAGACGGGCCGGGATCAAGGGGAAATGATGCGCAGCGACACGGGGCAGCGTATCGAAGGGGACGATCAGCACGATCTTGTCCGGCGGATCTGGAACGTTTGCCAGCGCCGATGCGGGGCCGCTGCCGAGTGACTCCGCCGCGACACATACCGGCGTCCCCGGGTACCTCGACCTGAGTGCCCGGTATGCCTCTTTGGCCGCCGCATCGAAGGCTTTCATGGAAGGAGAACCGGCCCTTGCCCCGTAGCCCGGATATTCCAGGATGAAAATGGCATCACGGCCGGAGAACGATGACAGGGCATAGGCACGGTCGCTCGCCTGGCCGCCGTTACCGTGCACCATTAACCATACATTGTCGGGCGACTGAACTTCACGGGCATAGCCGATCGATTGGCCGCCGTGACGCCATTGGGAAAGCCCGTTTGCTTCGTGATGATGTGTCGGATAGTACAAGAGCTTTCGCTGGAATACTATGCATGCCAGGACGAATAGCGAAATGGCTGCTAACAACAGGGATAGGATTCGCATCATCGGTCGGGCTCCGGACCTGCACAGTCATGGTGCGACGCAGAGAAACAACTAAAAGAACGAAGATCTAGAGCACAAGAAAGGATACGGCGGCGCTACAGTTGATCAAGACGGTCAGCCAGAAAACGCGCTGGAAAGAGCGTTTCCTTGACTTGTGACGCAGCAGTTCCTGAGCGAACAGTGCGCCGGGCCAGCCGCCCATGAGTGCCAGGGCGTGCAGGGTGCTTTCTCGCGTTCTCCACCGGTCGGCTTGCGCCGCCGACTTATCCAACGCATAGACCGCAAATGTCAGCACACTGGCAACGAGGTAGAGTGCGGGCACCAGGGGAGACAGCTTCCCCGCAAAGTGGCAAAAGGCCAGAAAGCCTGCAAAGAGAGCGGTAATGCTAAAGGCGGATATCAAGGGAAGATCCCGCGGAGTGTGTGATAGGAAATCTCGTCACTAAAAATCTCCTCTGCAGCGTCAGGAAGGGTGGCGCACGTCCTTTTTGAGGTGGACATACCAGTAGGCCGAGGCTACGAACAGCACGCCGCCCAGGATATTGCCAAGCGTCACCGGCAGCAGGTTGTCCAGAAAGAAATTGCTCCAGTTGAGCCCAGGGACTTCACGGCCCAACTCATCGGACAAAAGCAGGCCGGTCGGAATAAAGTACATGTTGGCGATGGAATGCTCGAAGCCGCTGGCGACAAAGGCCATGATCGGCACATAGCAGGCAAGGATCTTGCCGGTAACGTCGCGTGCCGCAGTGGCCATGAACACGGCTAGGCAGACCAGCCAGTTGCACAGGACACCCCGCACCAGCGCGACCATGAACGGGAGCTGACACTTGGCGGCCGCGATCTTCAGAGAGTGTTCCGCCATGTCGCCGTTCATCCAGAGCTTCGACTCGAACATCAGCCCCGCGAAAAAGAGCGATCCCGCCAGGTTCCCCAGGATGACGATGGTCCAGTTCTCCAGCAGCTTTCCCCAGGTGATTTCACCCTGCAGCGCCGAACTGGTCAAGAGGCTGTTGCCGGTGAACAGCTCCGCGCCGCAGATCACTACCAGCATAAGTCCCAGCGAAAACACGCTGCCGCTTAAAAGGCCTGCGATCCCCTTGCCGACGAAGGCTGCGGCATCCTGGGTCAACACCGTCGCCAACTGCGCGCCGAAGGCTATGTAGAATCCCGCCAAAAGGCTCAGCACAAGGGTGCGCAGACGGGATTGCGTCAGCACCCGCTTGCCGTTTTCGACGATGGTCCTCACTGTCTCTGCCGGTGTCAGATAGCGCTTTTCCATCGTTCTCCCCTGTACCGGAAATTCCCATCTGAAAAAAGCCTTGCCATTGCCGGATCCCGCCGCGTCCTATTTCAGCGCTGCTTCTGGTGATCCCTCAACCTCCGGCCGACCATGAGCTGGCAGACGATATCGAGGACGATGACACCGGTAACAATCAGAAGCAACAGCGTTTTCCGGTTGAAGAAGGCCAGGCAGTTGAAGAACATGTACAGTGCCACGACCGCGGCCAGGAGCTTGCGCACCCCCTGTGTCGCCCACTCGATACCGGCCTCATCGCCGGCCCCGATCCGCGCCAGGGTCGGTGCGGCATAATAGCCTATGGTGGCGTCGATGAAGGTGAGAAAGATGTTGCCGACGAAGATATAGGGGAGGTAGGCGTCCATAAGACTCCGAACTGTTTCAGATCCGCTTTTTGCAGGGGAATATACGGGTTTTATCAATGAATATCAATACTGCTGTTACGATGCAGGTCATTGACATCATTTCGCGTCCATGGCCGCGCTCTCAGTTTCCGACACACCCGGCGGGCCGGACGGTTCCCATCGCCCTTCATCGACGAGCGACAGCCCGAGATCCTGGAGAAACTACGCGAGACACTTCAGGCGGGATGCCGGGGACCGTGCAAACCCGGCCACCGGAAAAACAGCTTGACAGATCCCGCGCCAACCATTATTTTGAACGCCTTAATATACCCACACTCAGAAAAAGTGCCAAGGACGTGCAGATCGGACGCCACCGCCGCCTGGACCCCCCCAAACAGCCGCTCCAGTTCGCCCTTCCGGGTGCCCAAACAGCCAAGTCCCACAGCGCCCAATTCCACCGAGATTCCAAGAGAACCTAGATGGCAAGTCGGCTCATGTCCAGTTTGTTTTCGCTGTCCATCAGAACCCAGCTGTTCCTCATGGCGCTGATTGTGGCCCTGCCGGCAGCCGGGATCATCCTGTACTCGGGCGCCAGGTTGCGGCAAGCCGCCATCGACACAGCCATTCAGGAAACCAGGAAGATCGGCGGCGACTTGGCCAACGAGCAGCACCACACGGCCCAGTCAGCGCAATTGCTGATGGCGGCGCTGGCGCAACTGCCTGACATAAAAAACCACAACGCCCGCAAAACGCAGAAGATCCTGGCCGACATCCGGAAATTGTCCCCCCTGTATCTGAACATATCGGTGATCGACCCCACCGGCATCGTCTGGGCGTCGGCGATCACCACCAAGCCCGTTTCCGTAACCGACCGGCGTTATTTCAAAAACGCCATGGCAACCGGGCAGCTGTCATCGGGCGAATACATCATAAGCAGGATGGCGGATCAGCCGACCCTCAATCTCTGCTACCCCTTCAAAAAGGCCGACGGCAGCATCGCGGGCGCCATGAGCGTGGCACTCAGACTGGACCAGTTGGGTCACGACCTGTTCAAATCCCACTCGAAACAGTACAGCTACACCATTGCGGACCACAAAGGGGTGGTGCTGAACGGAAACTCGTTTGCGCCCAAGCCGACTGTGGAAAGAGCCCCCCACGAGTTTCTGCAGCACATGCAGGACACATCGGAGCTGGGATCCTTCGTGGAATCAGGCAGCGACGGACGGCAACGCTTCATAACCTATCAGCAGCTTCGCCTCAAGGGTGAGCGTGCGCCATACATGTACATACGGACCGGGATCCCGGTCGAGGCCGTCGTCGGGCAGGCCAACGGGATACTCATTCGCAACCTGCTCATCTTCGCATCGAGCCTGGTATGCGCCTTACTGCTCGCCGGGCTGATCGGCAAGCGCTCCATCATCGACCGGGTCGCCGTTTTGCGCCAAGCATCGCGGCGCCTGGCGGGAGGTGACCTGCAGGTCAGGGTTTCGGACTGCATCAAGGGGGGGGAACTGGGGGAACTGGGCACTGCCTTCGACGACATGGCCCAGCAACTGGACGGCAGGGAACAGGAGCGCAATAAGGCCGAACTGGCCATGCGCAAGAGCGAATCGCGCTACCGTACGCTCTTCGACAACTCCCTTTTCGGCATCGTCGCCGTCGGAACCGACAACAAATTCGTGCAGGTGAACGAAGCCTTCTGCAGATTGCTCGGCTACCAGGAGAAGGAACTGGTCAACGTGAGGACCTACGCCGACGTAACGCATCCCGATGACGTGGGCGTGAGCCTGGAAAGGCATGGGCGCATGGTGCGGCACGAGGTGGAGCGCTACACGCTGGAGAAACGCTACCTCACCAAATCCGGGGACGTGGTCCAGGTGGTCTGTTTCATCGAGGGGACCTACAGCGACGAAGGGCGCTGCGAGGGAAATATCGCCTGCATACTCGACCTCACCGATCTGAAAGCAAGCGAAGAACGGACCCGTCTTTTCTTCGAGCGGCAGGTGGTCGGGATGGCCATAACATCGCCGGAAAGGAAATGGCTGCAGACCAATGCCAGCCTGCAACGGATGCTGGGCTACACCGGTGAGGAGTTGTCGAGGATGTCTTGGACCGAAATGACGCATCCCGACGATCTCGACAGGAACCTGACCTACTTCGGACAGATGCTGGACGGCGAGATCGATGAGTTTGCCATGGAAAAGAGGTTCGTCCGCAGGGACGGCAGCGTGATGGATGCCTACGTCTCCATAGGCTGCGTCCGCAGGCACGACGGCCAGGTGGACTACGTCTTCGCGCTGTACGAAGACATCACGGAACGAAAACGGGCCGAGGAGGAGATCAGCTTGCTCCACTCAAGCCTCGAGCAGCGCGTGCTGGAGCGCACGGCCCAGCTCGAGGTGGCCATCAGGGAACAGGAGTCGTTCAGCTACTCCGTCTCGCACGACCTGCGCAGTCCGCTGCGCCATATCAACAGTTACCTCTCCATCCTGCAGGATGAGTACGCCCCCTCCCTGCCCGGCGAAGCGAGCCGCTACCTGGAGCGCGCCTGCGAGGCAAGCGTCAAGATGGGGAAACTGATAGACGACCTGCTGGAACTGTCGCGGGTGAGCCGCTCCACGTTGATCAAGGAAAAGGTCGACTTGAGCGGCATGGCAGCCGGCATCATCGCCATGTTGCGGGAAACCGATCCCGGTCGAGCCGCCGAAATAGAGATTGAGCCGGAGCTGAGTGCCATGGGGGACAAGGCACTCATGGGCCTGGTCCTGGAAAATCTCCTGGGCAACGCCTGGAAGTATTCATCCCGGAGGAAACGGAGCCGGCTGGTTTTTGGGGCAAAGCAGATCGGCACAGAGACCGCCTTCTACGTTGCGGACAACGGGGCGGGCTTTGACATGGCATACCGGGACAAGCTGTTCGGCGCCTTCCAGCGGTTGCATGGCGAGGAATACGACGGCACCGGCATCGGCCTGGCCACCGTGAAGCGCATCATGGAACGCCACGGCGGCAGCGTCTGGGCGGAAGGCGAGGTGGATGCCGGTGCGACCTTCTACTTCACCCTCCCTTGACTGAAGTCGCCAGTTGTCCGGAGCGTAAAAAGATGCCACGGGTAATCGAAAGGAGGCGCGATAATCGCGCCTCCTTTCCTTTGGTGCCGCAGGAACCTGGGCATGGAAGCCAGGCGAGATCAGCCGCAGACCGGCTGCATCCGTTACTTCCGGTGCTTTTTCCGGGCACCCTTTGCCTTATGCTGCGTCTTCTTCTTGTGGGAACCTGATCTCTTGGAGCTGTAATGCTTCTTTTCCCTATGTTTCTTCCCGACAGATGATTTGCCCTTGGCAGCGGCAGGCTTTTGGGAGTAGGCGTCCAGCCTGCTCAGAAGCTCGACCGGCTCCAGCAAATCGGGATCGGCTTTCCGTGCGGCGGCAAACGATTCCCGCGCCTTGTCACGATCCCCCCTTTTCAGGTAGAGCTTCCCAAGGGCGCTCAGGGTGCGGGCATGATCGGGTTTCAGCTTGAGTGCTTCTTGAAACTGGGTCAGGGCCCCCTCGGCGTTGTTCCTGAAGGCGTATATGACCCCCAGCCGGTACTGGCTGTCGGCGCTCTGCGGGTGGAGCGCGGCGTCCTGCTCCAGGAGTCTGGTCGTCTCGTCGTAGCGCTTTTTCTTCACGTAGAGCGAGATCAGGGTGTTCCTGGCCTCCACGTTCCCCGGGTCGAGCCTCAAGACCTCCTGAAAGTGCTTCTCTGCCTGCTCCGGCAGGCGACGCTTGAGAAAGAGAAGTGCCAGGCCCCGGTGGGCCTCGATGTTGTCCGCATCCAGCTCGATGGCCTTGGCGTAGGCGTTGATCGCGGCCTGGTAACTGCGCCGGTTTTCCAGCAGGCGTGCCAGCTTGTAATAGCTCAGCGGGTTGTCGCCGTGACGGGCGATCAGTTCCTGGTACTCATCAATCGCCGCGGTAAAGTCCCCGCGCAACGCATAGATCTCCGCAAGCCGCCGGCGGGCGTCGCTATTGCCGGTATCGAGCCTGACCGCGTCGGCAAAGTTTCTGATCGCCTCGTCAAGGTCCCCTTTGCGCTCGTACAGGGTGCCGAGATTGTAGCGTATCCGGCTGGAGCCTTCCTTGAGACGTGTGGCGTCCTCGTAAGCGGCAATGGCTTCGCTGTCGTGGCCGGCCGCCATCCGGGCGTCGCCCAGCTTTTCGCGAATCCCGGGGGCCCCGGGCTGCTTCAACAGCAGTGCGCCATATTCCGCCGCCGCCAGGGCGGGGTTTCCGGCATCGAGGTACATGGCGGCCCTTTTGAGATGATCCTCGGGACCGGCGCTGCGCTCCACCCCGGCAAGAAGGTATTCCTTTTCGGCCTGCCCTTGTTTGCCCATGAGTTCCAGGAGCTGGGCCAGCCGGAAGTGCGCATCCCGGTTTGCCGGTTGCCCCGAAATGGCTGCGCCTAGTTGCGCGGCCGCCTGGTCGTAGAGCTTTTCATCCTGGTAGATGCCGGCCAGCTCCAGATGGGCCGCTACGTTGCCAGGTTCCAGACGCAGCGACTCCAAAAGGGCATCCCGCGCCCGGGCCCGCTCACCAAGCCCTCGGTAGCTGCGGGCCATTCCGATCTGCACGGCGACGTCGCCAGCCAACGCCGGCAGCGCCTGCCGGAAATGATGCAGCGCCAGGGCGTAAAGCTCGTTTTCCAGGAAAACCTCAGCCAGGGCTCGCGAGTACCGGGGATTGGCTTGCAGTTTCAGCGCCTCGAAAAGGGCGACGGACGCCTCTTCACGCGCGCCGCGCTGCAGCAGCAACAGCCCCAGCCGCCCCTTGGCATCGGCCAGCAGGGGGTCCTTCTCCCCGGCCTTGCGGTAGGCGTCGACGGCCCCCTCCAGGTTCCGGCCCGCCTCCAGAGAAAGCCCTTTCAGGTAATACGAAACGCCGCCGTCAGGGCAGAGCTTCAGGATGGTCTTCTCCGCCTCGGTGCGCTCGGCAGTCGGGGTTTCGACGGAAAGGGCCGCGCCGATTTTCCGCGCCTCGGCGCACCTGTCTTCCCTGCTGGCACCCCAGGTGAACCCGCAGCAGGAAAAGGCGATGAGCAGCATCCCCACGAGCCCCGCGCGGCTGTCTTTCATTGAATTCATAGACCCTCTTCGGCATGCGGGGCCGACGACGCGGCCCCGCATGCTTCTGATCGTTTACTTGATGACGACAAACTCGTCCCGGCGGTTGGCAGCCCAAGCCTTCTCGTCGTGTCCGGGATCGGCCGGTTTTTCCTTGCCGTAGCCGATGGTCGATAGACGCTCGGCGGGGATCCCGAGCGCGGTCAGATACCGATGCGCCGACTGGGCACGGCGCTCGCTGAGGGCGAGGTTGTAGTCGTCGGAGCCCCGCTCGTCGCAGTGCCCCTCGATGCGCAGCTTGATCTGCTGGTTTTGTTTCAGGGAGTCGAAACTCCTGGCCAGAGTCTCGCGTGCTGCCGCACTCAGCGTCGCAGCATCGAAATCGAAATATATTTTTTCGAACGCTTGCGCCGCATCGGCAGCCGCCGCCTGCGCCTGTTTTTGCTGAGAGCCCGCCTGCTCCCCGCCGTTTGGCGGCGACGCATGGTCGGCCGCCGCGCCGAGCGGCGTACTCTCTTTGCCGGTGGCCGAAAGCTGCGGTTTGGAGGCCGCGACTTCGGCGGGTTTGCTCAGCGACGAGGCAAGCGGCTGGTCTTTTTTGACGATTTCCTGTTTGGCGCAGCCGCTGTACACGAACATCCCTGCGAGAAGTATCGGCATAAGCCGGTGGAAATTGCTCTTCATGTGATTCTCTCCTTGTATCGTTCGATAGATTGGATGCAGCCCACCCTGTGCCTCAGGCGCACGTCAATAGAGTGCCGGCACCGCACAGCGGCAAGCGGTTTTTTGAATGGGGCGCAACGTCAGGCTGGGGAGAGAGGAGGAGCGCGGGATGAATTGGGAAAAAGGGGAGGGACGCCGGTGGCCTGGAGGGCAAAAAGGAGCTGGCTGCGGTAACAGATGACGGCAGCTGGTTCAACGGGCACCGCGGCAATGGCAACGAGGTCGACGGATTTTTTCACCGCCTGCGGGGAAGTCTTGAACTGCTTCTCCAGGAAGGCGCGATGGGTCGGTTTGGGGCGGTGCGGACGTGAAATATCGGGTACCCGCATCCCGATGAAGAGGATGCAGATCGCGGTGACGCAGGCAACCAATATGGACAGGTTTTTATGGCTCGGCTTTTGTTTGATCATTTGGCGTGCCTGGCTGGCGAGTTCTGTAAAAGCCAGCTACTTATAGCCTATCTGCGCCGAAAACACAAGCGGGCACCCCGTTCGGGATGGGGGATTTGAACGGCGGGAGCCGGTTCCCCTAATCGGGGATCTCGTAGCTCGCGCCATCGTGCAAAAGCTCAAGCTGAGGCAATCCGAGCGCGGCCAGTTCGTCCTTTATGGTCTGGTAGAACTGCGGCTTCGGGTGAGTGATGAGGATGCTGGGCGGCAATACGGCGATCTTCCCCAGCTCCTTGGCCAAAAGCTTTGCCGTCAGGTGCCCGGTGAGGATGGCCATCTGCTCCATCTCGTTGGGGAAGGAAACCTCCACGATCATCGCGCTGAGGTTCAGCGCCTGACGCCAGATCGCGTCGGTGGGCCCGGTGTCGCCGGTGTAGAGGAGCCCCTTTCCCCCCTCCCCCCCCTTGCGCACAATGTACCCCTGGGCCGGGACTGCATGGGTGACGCTGCAGGCGGTGATCCAATAGCCGTCGACCTGGCACTGCGCTCCGCTTTCCAGCTCCCGGTAGCTGATGACCGGCGCCTCGACAGAGGGGATCCTGCTGAAGTCGGGCCAGACCAGATCATTCATGATGTGGCTTTTCAGCGTCTGGAGGATGTCGCGCGCCGACACGACCTCGACGTTGTGCTGCGGGTTTTTCATGATGATGTTGTCGGCGAAAAAGGGGATGCCCCGGATGTGATCGAGATGGCAATGGGTGATGAAGATACGCCTGATCGCCCACTGCTCCTCCTCGGTGAGTACGGCTCCGATGGTGCCGGCGTCGAGAAGCAAGGTGCCGTCGATCAGGAATCCCGGCGGGTTGCAGCCGGGGAACTCGGCGCCCGAACTTCCTAGAACTCTCAGGATCATCTACTCTCCCCCTTGATGTGGCGGCTAAACGGCGTCGGATGCCGCCCCTACTTGATGCAGACCCTGCGGACCTCGTGGATGTCCGTCAGCCCCTGCAGGCACTTCAGTATCCCGTCCTGTTTCAGGGTGGTCATGCCGTCGGCAATCGCCTGCCTGCGGAGCAGCGCCACCTCTGCCTTGTTCTTGATGAGCCCCTTCATCTCGTCGCCGCAATCCAGAAGTTCGTGCAGGCCGAGCCTCCCTTTGTACCCCGAGCCGTTGCATTTGGCGCACCCCTTGGCCCGGGCCAGGGTCAGCGTCTCCTTGTCCAGCCCCATCTGCCGGAACTGCTCGACCCCGTATTCCACGATAATCTCCTGCAGCTCGCCCTCCTGCGGCCGGTAGCTCTCCTTGCAGGCGCCGCACAGCCTGCGGGCCAGTCGCTGCGCCAGGATGCACAGCAGCGCATCGGAAAAACTGAAGGGATCCATCCCCATGTCGAGCAGCCTGGTGACCGTCTCCGGGGCGGAGTTCGTGTGCAGGGTGGAGAACACCAGGTGACCGGTCAAAGAGGACTCGACGCCGATGGAAGCGGTCTCCTCGTCCCGCATCTCGCCCACCATGATGACGTCCGGATCGGCCCGGAGAAAGGCGCGCAGCGCCACGGCAAAGGTGAAGCCGATCTTGCTGTTCACCTGCACCTGGCGCAGCCCCTTCTGGGTGATCTCGATGGGATCTTCCGCCGTCCAGATCTTGGTCTCCGGCACGTTTATCGTCGACACGGCCGAATGCAGCGTGGTGGTCTTGCCGGAACCGGTGGGACCCACCACCAGGATCAGGCCGTACGGCTTCTTGATGTTGTCCGTGAAAATGCGCCTGTTGCGCTCGGTCAGCCCCAGGTTGTCGAAGGGGATCGGTTCCCCGGAGGCGAGTATCCTCAGCACCACGTCCTCGAGCTGCCCCGCACTCGGGAGGGTCGCCACCCTGAGCTCGATATCCATCGGCCCGAACTTCTTGAAGTCGATCTTGCCGTCCTGGGGCTTTCTCCGCTCGGCGATGTCGAGCCCCGCCATGATCTTGATGCGCGAGGTGACGGCGTGCTTGTACTTGTACGGTATGCGCTGGAAGACGAGGCACCTGCCGTCGACCCTGATGCGCACCTGCACGTCCTCGCGCCCCGGAGCCGGCTCGATGTGTATGTCGGAGGCGTGCTTGTCGTGCGCCTCACAGATGATCTTGTTCACCAGCTGAACGATGACGCTGTCCTGCTCGGAGACCCTCTGCACTTCCTGATCGATGGCGGGGTCCTCGCTTGTGTCCAGCTGGCTCAAGAGCTCCGAGATGGTGGAAGAGGATTGCTGGCCGCCGCTTCCCCCCAGCCGGTAGTAGTGGTCGATGAAGCGCTCGATATCGTCGCGGAACGCCCCGAGGAAGCTGATCCGCTTGTACTCCTGGAAGATGAATTTGATCAGGTCCTGCTTGGCCAGATCGGTCGGGTCTTCCATGGCGACCTGCAGCACCCCCCCGTCGATCTTGACCGGCACCCAGCGCTCCTTCTGCAGGCGGTCCGGCTTGATCCTCTTCAGGATGTCGTCGAGCCTGGGGAGGCCGGGGTCGAAGCCGATGAAATCGGTGCCGAAGTTCAGGCTCAGGCACCTCGCCATCTCCTCGCGCGGGATGTGGAAGTCGCGCATGAGCAGGTGGTCGAGCCCTATGACGGCAAGGTCCGGGTGGGCGGAGGCCTTCTGGATGCCGGCCTCGTCCAGCCTGTTCTTGTCCAGGAGGTAGTTGTAGCGCGACTTGTTGCGGATCAGCTTGGTGGAGGCGGAGAGGCGGAAGATGTTGTGAATCGCTATGGAGAGGGAGGTCGCCAGCTCCGAGGCGTAGCTCAGGTCCGTGTCGTCGAAGGCGGAGTTGTCCTTCTTGTTGATGAGCTGCATCACGCCGATCAGCGAGACGTTGAATTTCATCGGCACGCAGAGCACCTGCGCCGTGTGGAAGCCGGTTTTCTTGTCCCAGTTGACGTCGAACGACAGCTCCGAGCTGATCATCCTCAGTTCGTGGCTGTCATAGGCGTTCTTCACGTTCACGATGGAGCCGGAGCAGGCGCAGTATCCCGCAAGGCTGTTACAGTCGATGCCGACCGAAATCTGCTGGATCTCTTCGCCTGACTTCACCTTCGACATGAGGATCTTATTCTTCTGATCCACGACATATATGGTCAGGCGCTCGGCCTTGAACAGTTCGGCGATGCTGTCCTTCAACTGGATCAGAATCGTGTTCAGGTTGCTGGAGGAATGGATCTCGTTGATCTTCTCCATAAACCGTTTGCGGTATTCCAGCTGCTTTTTGAGCAGATCAGTCTCAAGCGTCATCGGCAGGCCCTTGTCCACTAAAACAATTTAATTAACTCCAGATAATCACGCATTGACATGCTAGCCTTAAAGTTTCAAACACGATTTCCGAAAAGGTATAGCACAAAGTATCGGCAAAGGTATATAAGACTGTAGCACTTTCTGAGACACCGAAGTCATCTGACAGGCACCCGCAAGAGGCCGATCCATGAAGGAGATCACCGCAGCCCCAATACGCTTCGTTATCGGCTGCGCCGTCACCGCCGCGTTCTGTCTGCTGCTGGTCAAAAATCCCCTGCCGCTGGAGATCACCGAGGCGAAGCTCTATGACCTCCGCTTCCGCACGCGCGGCGTGGTCGCGGCGCCCGATACGGTCGTCATAGCGGCCATCGACGAAAAGAGCCTGGCGAGGCTCGGCCGCTGGCCCTGGAGCCGCGAGGTGATAGCGCGCCTGGTGGACAAGCTGGCCCGGGCCGATGCCGCCGTGATCGCCTTCGACGTGATCTTCCCGGAAAGCGAAAAAAACGATCCGCTGTTGAGCCGTGCCATCGACAGCGCCGGCAACGTCATCCTCCCCATCGCCCTCGATCTTGAGGGTGCGGCCCCGCCGGTGTCGGACCCGGTCCTGGAACAGTCGGCGGTGTTCGACATCGTGGGCGCCGACCTGTACCGCAGCTACCCGCCGATCATGTCGCGCGGCGTGCCGATCCTGCCGGTCGAGGCTCTCAAGAAGAGCGCCATGTCCCTGGCGCACGTCAGCATGCTCCCCGATCACTTCGACGGCACCCTGCGCTGGGAGGCGCTTTTGATCGGCTACGGCAACCTGCTCTACCCGTCGCTCGGGCTGCGCAGCGCCGCCTTCTTCAAGGGGATCGGCCCCGAGCAGCTGACGGTGCGCGCCACCCGCTCCATCGGCCTGGGCAAGACCGTGGTCCCCACCGACCACTGGGGACGCATGCCGATCAACTATTACGGCCCCGGCCGCACGCTGCGCCACATCTCCGTCGCCGACATCATGGACGGCAAGGCGGGCGCCAAGGAGCTGGGGAACAGGCTCGTCTTCGTCGGCGCCACCGCCATCGGCATACTGGACCTCAGGGTCACCCCGTTCAGCGCCGTGATGCCCGGGGTCGAGAAGCAGGCGACCGTCGCCGCCTCCATCCTCGACAACCGCTTCCTCTCCCGGGCGACCATGGTGCAGGATCTCGCCTTTCTGCTGGCCACCGGCGTCCTCCTGGCGCTCGCCTTGAGCCGGCTGCGGCTGGTCGGGGGCGCCATCGCCCTCGTGGCCGGCATACTCGGCATCGGCGCCGGCGGCATCCTGCTCTTCAACCAGTTGGGGCTGTGGGTCAACCTGGCCTGCCCGCTGGGCAACGCCCTTGGCATGTTCATGTCGGTGACGGCCTGGAACTACACGGTGGAAGAACGCCGCGCCCGCAAGATCCGCTCGATGTTCTCGAGCTACGTGACCACGACCATCGTGAACGAGCTGATCAACAACCCGGAGCTGGCAAGGCTCGGGGGAGAGAAGCGCGAGATCACCGTGCTCTTCTCGGACGTGAGGGGGTTCACCGCCTTTTCCGAGCAGCACGCCCCCGAAGAGGTGGTTGCCCTTCTGAACGAGTACCTGGGCGCCATGACCGACGTGGTGCTGAAATGGGGCGGGACCCTGGATAAGTTCATCGGCGACGCCATCATGGTGTTCTGGAATGCGCCGCTTCTGAGCCCGGACCATGCCGGGCGGGCCGTGGGGTGCGCCCTGGAGATGCAGGCGAGGCTCGCCGAGCTGCACGAGAAATGGGACCGGGAGGCGAAGCCGAAGCTCTCCTGCGGCATCGGCATCAACACCGGCGAGGTGATCGTCGGCAACATCGGCGCCGACGGCAAGAAGATGGATTACACGGTGATCGGCGACCACGTGAACCTCGCCTCCCGGGTCGAGTCCCTTACCCGCAGCTTCGACGCCCAGATCCTGGTAACCGAGATGACCGTGGCGAAGCTCAGGGGCGCGGTCGACGCGGGGACGCTGGCCGGCATGGAGATCCGCGGGGTGCGCCGGGTCATCGTCAAGGGGAAAAAGCAGCCGGTCACCCTGTACCAGGTGATCCCCTCGGCAGCCGCGCCGGCCGCCATCATCGAATGCGCCGACCTGGAACCGCTCAGGTTGACGGAAAAATAGCAAGACGTGCTCATGTCCGCATTTCATACGCAAACGCAGCAAGGAGGATAACCCGTGAGGAACGCCAAAGCAATCACCGCACTGGTCCTGGGCGCCTGTATTTCCCTCGCAACATCGGCCAAGGGGGAGAGCCCGCCCATTGAAGAAGGGATCGTCCAGTACCGGGCGGAGAACTTCGAGGAGGCGCTGGCCATTTTCGAAAAGTGCCGCGCCGAGCATCCGGAATCCTCGGTAGCCGCCTTCTACCTGGGGATGGCCCGCAAACAGGCGGGGGACCTGGCCGGCAGCATCAAGGATCTCACCGATGCAGCCACCCTGAGGCGGCCCGTGCTGGACGCCTTTCTGGAACTGGCCGATGCCTGTCATAGCGCCGGAGACGAGGCCAAGGCGCTGGATTGGGTGCAGCGCGCGGAAGAGGCCCAGACCAGCCCGGCCCGTACCGCCTTCATGAAGGGGATGATCCTGGCGGCGCAGGGGAAGGGGGACGACGCGGTCCGCTCCTTCGAGAAGGCGAAGCTGGCCGATGCCAAGCTCACCCAGGCGGCCGATTTCCAGATCGCCGTGGTGCTGGCCGGCTCGAAGAAACTCACCCGCGCCCGCGACGCCCTGCGCGCCGTGGTCGCCGCGGACCCCAATTCCGAAATGGCCTCCTACGCCAGGGAGTACGAGCAGTCCTTCACCCGCATCATCGAGAGCTACCGTACCTGGCATCTGGCCGTCGGGCTCAATTACCTCTACGACGACAACGCCATCTCCAACCCGTCCAATGCCGCGGCGCAGAGCCAGATCGGCAACCCGACCGGGCAGCGCGACAACGCGTTCCTGGGAACGCTGAGGGTCGACTATACCCCCATGCTGACCGGCGCCGCCCTGTTCAGCGCGCAGTACCAGCTGCAAAGCACCAAGTACGGCGACGGCGACAACCCGAGCACCCTGATCAACTCCCTGACGCTGATCCCGGGTTATGCCTTCGGCAGCTCGGCGCTCTCGCTGCCGGTGAACTACAGCCACGTACTGCTCAAGGAGACCAAGTACCAGCAGCTGATCACCGCCCGCCCCACCTGGTCCTGGCAGTTCGCCCCGCAGCAGATCCTCCAGACAGCGCTCAGTTACAGCAGGCGCGACATGCTGAACGAGCCGCTTGCCGCCGAGGAAAACCGCGACGCCGACATCTACGGCAGTTCCGCCGGGTACATCTACAGCTACGGCAACCAGGGGGGGATGGCCTCGCTGCGCTACGATTTCAGCTTCGACGACGCCAAGGGCGCCAACTGGCAAAACCGCGGCCACCGCGTCTCGCTGAACGGCCTCGTCCCGCTTGCCAAAACGGTGAAACTGACCCTGTCCGGCGAGGTCTCGCTGCAGGATTACCTCAACACCAACACCGTTTTCGGCACCAGGCGCGACGACACCACCTGGTTCGGCACGGCCGGCCTGAGCTGGAATCTCAGGCAAAACCTCGCCCTTTCTGCGCAGTACGCCCATACCACGGCCAGATCGAGCATCCCGGTGTACGACTACAACCGGAACACGTTCAGCACCGGCATCGAAGTCGCTTTTTAGGAGGCAGCCATGTTCCCCACCAGATCCCGTTACTACAGATCGTTACTGATCTCGCTTTTACTCCCGCTCATGCTGCTTGTCTCAGGTGGCGCGGCCTGGGCGGAGGTGGTCGGCAAACTCACCCGCGTCGAGGGCGCCGTGGACATCATGCCCGGGGGCCAATTGCCCGCCCTGGCCGCCAAGGACGGCACTCCGGTGCAGAAAGGGGACTTTGTCCGCACCAAGAGCAAGGCCCGCGCCGAGCTCACCTTCAACGACGGCTCCGTGATAAAAATAGCCCAGCGCAGCCGGATCGACGTGGCCGAGTACTCGGCCTCGGCAAGAAGGCTCGGGCTGCCGCGCGGCAAGGTGCAGGCCATGGTGGTACCGGCGGCGGCCGCAGGTGCTGCGCACAGCTTCGAAATCCGCACCCCCAACGCGATCGCCGGGGTGCGCGGCACCTCGTTCTATGTCTATCACCAGGGGAACATCACCGGCGTCGTGGTAACCCAGGGGGTCGTGCACACGGAGAGCCTGACCGTGCCGCCGCAGGGGGTGACCCTGGTGGCCGGGACCGGCACCACGGTCGCCCGTGGACATGCCCCGACACCGCCGCGGCCGGTCTCCGACAGGGAGCTGAACAGCCACCGTAACGACGTGACTCCGGCTGCGGCGCCGGGCGATTCGGGCGACGGTGGGACACCGTCGGGTGAACAGGGCTCAACCGGATCGTCATCCGACACCTCGTCGGAAACGGCGAATTCCACCGGAAACTCCACCCCGGCAAGCGGCACGTCCTCGACAACCGGCGATGCGATCTCCGCCACCGACGGTACGGAGCTGGCAAATACCGCGTTTGCAGCCTCGCAGCTGGATACGGCATTAGTAGCGTCAGCTACCCCAGACGATAGGACGCCCGTTATCCCGGTGCCGGCATCACCTCTGACAGACCCGGCCCGCCCGCCGATAACCGATACGCAGCACATCGATCCGACGCCAGATCACACGCCTGACCCGCCTCCGCCGCCTGACCCGCCTCCGCCGCCGGAGCCGACGACGATCTTCCACAGTTCTTTGGGGGCGGAGTTGATGGCGCGCGACGCAAGCATCGATCCCAATTCGAACCTGTTGGCCATCGTCAAGGATGCCGGGCTCTCCCTGGACCTTAGCGGCACCACATCGCTTTGGACCGGCAACGCCGAGGCCACCCTGAGCGGCCTCTACCCGACGCTTCCCGCTCAGCCCCCCAACCACTACTGGTTCGGCAGTCTGTACTCCGACAGCACGGCCAACCACAACACGACGGACGGCGGCGCCTACTTCGGCTATTTCGGCGGCATGTCGCTTGACGGAAGCGGGGTGACGGACACCAACCTGAACGCGCTATACATCGACCCGGCCGGCAAGACCGGGATCATGCACGGCTCGCTCCCCGGCAACATCGCCTCTGGCGACATAAACGGCGCGGGCACCTTGACCCTGACCGAGATGGCCCCCATCAGCGGCATCATACCCGGTTCCCTGTCCGCCGACTGGTGGGATCCCCAAACCGGCGGCACCATCGTCGAATTGACCGGGCCGGTGCTGACACAGTTCGGCACCGGACCTACTACCGGACCTACTACCGGACCTACTGGCGGCAACACGACAAATACCTCTGCCTTCGCAGCGGTACAGGGCCCGCGGGTTGAGAGCGAAGGGTTTCTGCTGGACGGCAACCTGAACCTCATCAGCCAGATGAGCAACCGCGGCGATGTGCTGCGCCTGAGTCACCTGAGTTCCGACCCCAGCTTCGGCATCTGGAGCCGTGAATCCTTCGGCAGCTACAGCGGCAGCGCCTCCCATTTCGCCCTGATCAGCGACGCACAGTGGGGAACGCTCAACACCGACGAGAGCTTCACGACGGACGACGCCATCAAGATCCTCACCTTCGGCAAGTGGCAATCCGGCGGCGCCCTCACCGCAACCGCAGACGGCGTCTGGGGTAACCTGGCCGCCGGAAGCATCAAGCTTTTGACCGGGACCTTGACCGGCAGCTCAAACCTCGGCACCTCGACCTTCGGTGCGGTAACTACCGGAGCCTTCATCGACCCGGCGCGCTTCCTGGCCGGTCCCGCCCTCGCTGCCGAGCTCGGCTTCCCGACCCTGAGGGGGGCGGACAGCTTCAGCCTTTCAGGGATCAGCGCCACGGGGAGCGTGACTATCGACAACGTCAGTTTCTACAGCCGCAGCGCAGGCGATGCCGTTTCCCTCTGGATCGCCCCGAACGTAAGCGGCAGCTACTCGGGAGGGTTACCGGGGCAGAGGTTCACGCTCATGAACGGCACCGGCCCCGGGGGGAGCACCATCCTGGGCAGCATGGACGTCACCAGTGTCAGCCCCACCGCCGGCTCCGGCACCTGGCTTGGGTCCATCAACGGCATCGGCGAGACCGGCACCTCGTTCCGAGGCGAGTTCGACGGAATCGTGGCCGGCAGCTTCAACGGCAACACCTTCACCGGTAGCGCCGCGGGATTTTCGCATCCGGTCAGCTACTTCAACGCCATCAGCGGAGGAGCCCTCACCCGTTTCTTCAACGGCTCCGCCGTGTCCTACGGCAGCATCGACGGCGTCATGGGCGGCCTGTCGCTGTGGGGAAGCACCCCGAGCCTTAGCTCCGACTTCAAGGGGATCGGTTTTTTCACCCCGAACCAGACCTTGACCGCGTCCGATTTCGTGCTGAGCACGGCGATCGTGTCTAAAGACCTGCCGAGCGGCCGCCCCATGACCGCCGACGGCGGAGCCTACCAGGGGTACCTGGTGGCGGGCGTCAACACGGCGGGAACGGCTCCCGGCACCCCCGCCATCAATGGTGTCATGAATGCACTTTCGGTCGATCCGGCCGGTAATGCCGGCATCGTGCACGGCAACTTCAGCGGCAACATCGATCCGGCGACCAACGTATGGGTGGCCGACGGCAACATATTCCCGGTCACCCTGGCAGCGGCCAGCGCAGGCTCCGTCACGGCGGCAACGCTCAACACGGGCGGTGTCAGGACCGTCAGCACCCCATTCTCGACCGGCGGCACCTTCTTCAGCGGCACCCCCTTGCTGTTCGGCTGGGCGCCGGATTCCTACACCCGCAGTTACATCACCTCCTCGCCGGACTGGGGGATCGGCCAGTTCGGGCTGTACGCGGCCTACAGCGTCGCGCCCGCCACCAATAGCCCATGGAGCATGGACTTCGCCATCACGGACACCTTTCCCGCGACGCTCAGCCTGGTGGGGACCATGTCGGGCGGTCCTTGGGACCCGAGCACCGGCCAGCTGCATGCCGACACGCGGGCCGGCTGGCACGACCTGCTCCCCACGCAGGCGGCGGCAACGCCGATGACCGGCATCTACCTAGGGGAGACCCTCGGCACCTTCAATCCGGTGAGCCTGCAGGCGGTCACCTCCGGCATCTGGCTTGAGACCGGCAAGTTCCTGGGGCTCGCCGCAACGGCGGCCGGCCAGGCCACCCTGCAAAAACTCAACATCCCCGCCGTAGAGGTCGGTAAAGCAGACTTCACCGGCTCGAACGGCGAGGTGGACGTGACCATCAGGGACCTCAGGTTCTTCGCGCCGGTCAGCGGGGCAAGGCCGCAGCTTTTCGCCACCGACAACATCAGCGGCAATTACTCGGTCCCGGCGCCCAGCGGCTTCGCGACGCTGGCCCAGGTGGCGAACAGCGGGGTCGCCACCTCGGGCATCGCGCCGATCTTCAGCATCAACCAGTGGGACACGACGAACAACAAGTGGTCCGCCACGCTCTCCTACAACGGCAGCACCGGGGTGGTGGCGGGCAACGGCAACATCCAGTTCCTCGGGGTAGCTGCCGGGCGGACCAGCGGCGGCAGCAGCGGCACCTTCACGGGAAGCGCAGCCGGCGTGGTGAGATAAAGAACGGGAGAGGAACATAAGCGCAGAGCAATCCGGGACGACATGCGGCGTTGCGATTTACCAAGGGATCCACAGGGCCCCCTCCCCTTCAAGGGGAGGGGGCGTGGCGGGATGGGGGAGCCGGCACCATAAACGGCCCCGTCCCCTGAGGAGATCTGCTACAAAAAAGGGAGCGGCTTGCCGGTGCGGTAGGCCAGGGCCTGGCAGACCGCGATCAGTTGGCCGCCGGCTGCGCTCACCCGGATATCGTAGCTTGCGGTCCGTTTCGTGCTGCTCACCTCGCGCGCCTCGGCCCGCAGCCTCGCCCCACTCTCGGGAGTTGCCACGTAGTTGAGGCTCACGTTAAGCGCCACCGTCACCTGCCCGACGGTCTGGCAGACCGTTTCGAACGCCTCGTCCACCAGGGAAAAGATCGCCCCGCCGTGGGCACGGCCGAACAGGTTGTTCATCGCCGCCGGATCGTAGGTCATCTCCACCGCCGAAAACCCCTCTGCCAGTTCCACAAGCTCCATGCCGAGCGTCAGCGCGAAAGGCTCCCTGCCGACCTCGCGGAAAATCGCATCCCTTAGCTTTTGATCCACGCGCCACCTCCGTCATCGTCTTTGAACCGGCCGGTTACCTGTGCCGCTCTCACAGATCGGCCGCCGGGAAAGCTCCCCCCCGGGCGGCACCCCCGTCCCGGGCGTAGAACTCCGGACCGAGTGCCAGAGGCGGACAGCAGCGCCGGGTCGGCCGGGCTCCGCCGCCTGGGTCGGCCATTGCCAGCTGCAAGGGGGACTGCGCCCCGCCCGCCAGGGTGAAGTAGACCGTCGCCCCTTCGTTGACGGCCGCCTCCGCCCAAACGGTGCCGCCATGACGCTCGACGATGCGCTTGACGGTGGCAAGGCCAATGCCGGTCCCCTCGAACTCGCTGCCGTGCAGGCGCTGGAAGGCGCCGAAGAGCTTGTCCTTGTATGCCATGTCGAAGCCGACCCCGTTGTCCTTTACGAAGAAAACCTCCCGGTCGCCGCTTGAGGATGTCCCCAGCTCGATCCGGGAGTGCTCCAGGCGGCCGGTGTACTTCCAGGCGTTACCGAGCAGGTTCTCCAGCAGCTGCACCAGCAGGATCCGGTCGCCGTCGACCATCAGGCGGGGGGCGATGACGAACTCGGCGCTGCGACCCGGTTCCGACTCCTGCAACCGGCGCGCGATGGCGCCGGCGCACTCGCTCAGGTGGACGTTTTTTTTCAGCAGCTTGAACCTCCCGATGCGCGACAACTCCAGCAGGTCGTCGATCAGTATCCCCATGGTGGCGCTGGAGGCGCGGATCCGCTCCAGATAAGCGCGCGCCTCGCCGGTCAGGCAGCCGCCGCACTCCTCCTCGAGGATGGCGCCGTAGCTGTTGATGTGGCGCAGCGGAGCTCGCAGGTCGTGCGATACCGAATAGCAGAACGATTCCTGTTCCTGCATGGCCGACTCAAGCCGGGCGGTCCGTTCCCTGACGCGCAGATCCAGATCCTCGTTGAGCTTGCGGTTCTCATCGGCAACCCGCTCCAGCTCGGCATTCAGGCTGGTCAGCCGCCGCTGTTCCCGGTCGTAGCTGGACAGCACGGACCAGAGCATCAGCGACGACGAGACCGCTGTCACCACGAGCGAGGTGATCAGATCGGCCAACCGGTGCTCGGTGCTCGCGTACGGGACGATCCATTGCAAGAAGTACGGCTCCACGGCGAGCAGCCCCGCGCCATTGGCGATGGCAAGGCTCAGCAGCAGCCAGCGCAGGCCGCCACGGAAAAAGACCAGCACATACACGAAGGCAGCGAAGAAGTAGAAAATGATGCTCTCCTGGGACCCCCCGTTGGCGAACCAGGTCAGGTTCAGATTCAGCATCAGCAGTAAGAAGAAGCTCGCGACATGGTAGCGTCCACGGCGCGCCTCCAGGAAGAAGAAGATCGTTGACAGGCCGAGAAAACCAACGGCGAGGCTGATGCCGGGGGAGAGATGCAGCAGGTAATTGACCGGAAGGATGACCAGGAAGACCAGCAAGGTTGCGACCACGCAGAGCAGCTTGAAGAGGCGCAGTTCCATGCGCGGCTCCTGTCCGTCCGAAACGGCGGAGGCCACCTTCTGCAGGAGAGAAACGGTATCGCTCATAATACCTCGCGCAGACGCCACGCCGGTAATCTAAGGGGAGGCCCACGGGAAAAGATACGGATGATCCGGCTCTGATTATGCGGAAGCCATGCTATATCACATGAGTAACGCTTTATAAAGGATTATTGTGCAGAAAGATGATTTTTCGCCGGCAGCCGCTCGGTTCAAGGAGTTGCAGACGTTTTACCCGGGTGGATCGCGGACAAAAAAACGGGGCGAAAGGTTTCCCTCCCGCCCCGCATCTGATTCCATAGCAAGCCGTGCTTACTTGAACAGCGACTTCTGGTACTCGCGGTTCAGCTTGGCGATGAACTTGACGTTGATCCCTTTCGGGCAGGCGGCCTGGCACTCGTAGTGGTTCGAACAGTTGCCGAAACCGCAATCCTCCATGGCAGTGAGCATCGCCTGGACGCGTGCGGAGGCTTCCGCCTTGCCTTGCGGCAGAGCGGACAACTGGGCGACCTTCGCGGAGGTGAAAAGCATCGCAGAGCTGTTGGGACAGGCGGCGGCACATGCGCCGCACCCGATGCACTCGGCTGCGTCCATGGCGTAATCCAGCACTTCCTTCGGAATGAGCGTGGAGTTGGCGTCGGGCACCCCGCCGGTGTGGCAGCTTGTGTAGCCGCCGGCCTGAATAATGGTGTCGTAGGCGGAACGGTCGCACACCAGGTCCTTCTGGATCGGAAAGGCCCTGGAGCGCCACGGCTCGATGTAGATGGTGTCGCCATCCTTGAATTTACGCATGTGCAGCTGGCAGACGGTGGTGCGCTCCTGCCCGCCATGGGGCAGGCCGTTGATCACCTGGGAGCACATGCCGCAGATACCCTCGCGACAGTCGTGATCGAAGACGATCGGCTCTTTGCCGGCAATTATCAGATCTTCGTTGACGCAGTCCAGCATCTCCAGGAACGAATGATGCTCTGTGATGTTTTTGGCCGTGTAAGTTTCAAATTTACCGGGATCGTTGGCATTCTTTTGGCGCCACACGATCAGTGTCAATGTCATGGTCTTGTGATCGCTCATTATTTGTAGCTCCTTACGGCGAGATGAATTGTCTCAAACTTCAGAGGCTCCTTGTGCAGTTCAGGCACCTTGTCGTTACCCTTGTACTCCCAGGCGCCAACATATGAGAAGTCTTCGTCATTACGCATTGCTTCACCGTCAGGCATCTGGTGCTCCACCCTGAAATGGCCGCCACATGACTCTTCACGGTGCAGGGCATCACGTGTCAGCAGCTCGCCGAATTCCAGGAAGTCGGCGACGCGTCCGGCATTTTCCAGCTGCTGGTTGATCTCGGAGTCGGACCCGGAAACCTTGACATTCTGCCAGAATTCCTCGCGAATCTTGGGGATTTCCTTGAGCGCCTCGGTAAGGCTTTCCTTGGAGCGGGCCATACCGACGTTGTTCCACATGACCTTGCCCAGATCGCGGTGGAATTCGGTAACGGTGCGCTTCCCCTTGATATTGAGAAATTTCTTGTTCCGTCCGGAGACTTCTTCCATGGATTTCTTGAATTCCGGATGGTCTGTTTTGACGGAGCCGGGCTTGACCGTAACCAGATAACCGCCGATGGTGTAGGGAATGACGAAATAGCCGTCGGCAAGACCCTGCATGAGAGCGGAAGCGCCCAGACGGTTGGCGCCGTGAACGGAGAAGTTCGCCTCGCCCAGAACAAACAGGCCCGGGATGTTGCTCATCAGGTTGTAGTCGACCCACAGACCGCCCATGGCGTAGTGGGGGGCCGGGTAGATACGCATCGGCACCTTGTAGCCGTTTTCGTCGGTGATGCGCTCGTACATCTCGAACAGGTTGCCGTAACGCTCCTTGATGGTGTTCTCGCCCAGACGCTTGATGGAGTCGGCGAAATCCAGGTAGACGCCGCGGCCGCCCGGGCCGACGCCACGACCTTCATCACACGCCTCCTTGGCGGAGCGCGACGAGATGTCGCGGGGGGCCAGGTTGCCGTAGGAAGGATACTTGCGCTCCAGATAGTAGTCGCGGGCATCTTCCGGAAGCTGGCTGACCGGCTTGGCTATATCTGCCTTGTTCTTGGGAACCCAGATGCGGCCATCGTTTCTGAGCGACTCGGACATCAGGGTCAGCTTGGACTGGTACTCGCCAGCCTGCGGGATGCAGGTCGGATGAATCTGCGTGTAGCAGGGATTCGCAAAGAAGGCGCCTTTTTTGGCGGCAGCCCAGTTGGCGGTGACAGAGCACCCTTTGGCGTTGGTCGAAAGGTAAAATACGTTTACATAACCGCCGGTAGCGAGGCAGACAGCGTCGGCGGCGTAGCATTCGATCTGGCCGGTCACCATGTTGCGCACCGTGATGCCGCGGGCGACGCCGTCCACCACGACCAGATCCAGCATTTCGCGACGGGTGTACATCTGAACCGTTCCGGCCTTGATCTGACGGGAAAGCGCGGAGTAGGCGCCCAGCAACAGCTGCTGGCCGGTCTGGCCGCGGGAGTAGAATGTTCTGGAAACCTGCGCGCCGCCGAAGGAACGGTTGTCGAGATAGCCGGCGTAGTCGCGGTTGAAGGGAACGCCCTGGGCCACGCACTGATCGATGATGTTGTTGGATACCTGCGACAGACGCCACACGTCTGCCTCACGGGCGCGGAAGTCGCCACCTTTTATGGTGTCGTACATCAATCGCAAAATGGAGTCGCCGTCACTGGGATAGTTCTTTGCGGCGTTGATTCCCCCCTGGGCAGCGATGGAGTGGGCGCGGCGAGGGCTGTCCTGATAGCAGAAAGCCTGAACATTGTAACCGAGTTCGCCCAAAGATGCAGCGGCGGCACCCCCGGCAAGGCCGGTGCCCACCATGATGATGTTGTACTTGCGTTTGTTGGCAGGGTTCACCAGCTTCAGGTCAAAGCGGTGTTTGTCCCACGATGTTTCAATTGGTCCGGTTGGACATTTTCCGTCGAGTATCACGTGAACCCCCTAAAGTTTCAATAAGCCAGCTAAGATGACGGCAGGTATGGAGATGTATGCGAGCATGAGAAAGGCGGCGATCACTTTCCCGCCCAAGCCGAAGACGGGCTCCGTCTTCTCGTTGTTCCACCCCATGGTCTGCAGGAAGCTCGGAATGCCGTGGGAGAGGTGGAGAAACAGCATCACCATGGCGGCCATGTAAACCAGGGAGATCAGCCCGTGGGAGAAGCTCGTCACCACCATCTTGAAGACGTCGACGCGGTTTAACGTGTCCATGGCGACCACGATGTCCGGGGTGCCCTTGATGGTGAACTGGATCAGGTGATAGATGATGAAGCAGGCGAGCAGCAGGCCGGTCCAGATCATGTTCTCCGAGGCGAAGCTGGCCTTCAGCTGCCTCTTCACCGCATAGGCGCCGGGGTTTGCCGCCTTGTTCTCCAGCGTGAGGGTCACGCCGTAGCAGATGTGCACGGCGACCGCAGCCAGCATGAAGAGCCGGAAGGCCCAGACCAGGGGCGGCAGGCTGTGCAGGTGCTCGGCGTAGGCGTTGATGCCGTTGGGGCCGAAGAAAATGGTCGAGTTTCCGATCAAGTGGATGAGGACGAAGATGATCAGGAGCTGACCAGTGATCGACATCAGGATCTTTCTTCCCACAGAGCTGTTTAGTATTCGCATGTTTTTGTCCCTTTGCGTTTTTTCGAGAATCTAGTTGGGGTTGTGTCTAACTGTGCGTACGCCGGAGGGGCTACAAGTCCCTGCATGCCCCGACGAGGAGGCGGACTCGCGGTTTCCGCTCTAGATGAAAGGGGGTGCGCGCCACGGGCTCAATGCCTGCATTTTCATCTCTCCTTTTCTATCATGATAATTACCTGCAAGCGGATGCGGGATAGAGCACATAAATTGGAGGCTTTATAACGGCGCATATTAAATGCCGTTATAGCAAAATGCAACTGTTTTTTGTATACAGCATACATTTAATGTTGCTGCCTCCACGCCGCCTCCCGGTTTGTCGTAACCCCGTTTTGCTGCGGCCCGGGGCGCGTTGCTGTTGCTTTTTAGGCGGCGCTCTGCTAATTAACTTAGTACCGTAGCGAAAATTCCCCGAACAATCGGAAGGTTAATGATATTTAAACTTATCAAGAAGGACCGCAACAGCCAGGCGCGCCGCGGCACGGTCACCACCCCGCACGGCGAGATCCAGACCCCGATCTTCATGCCGGTGGCGACCCATGCGGCGATGAAGGCGATGACCCCCGCGCAGGTGCACGACACCGGGGCGCAGATCATCCTCTCCAACACCTACCATCTGCACCTGCACCCGGGCGAGGCGCTGGTGCAGAAGGCCGGCGGGCTGCACAAGTTCATGGGGTGGGACGGCCCAATCCTCACCGACTCCGGCGGCTTCCAGGTCTTCTCGCTCCCCAACAAGCGGATCACCGAGGAGGGGGCCTTCTTCCGCCACGAGGACACCGGCGAGGAGGTGTTCCTGGACCCCGCCAAGGCGGTTGGCATCCAGGAGGCGCTGGGGGCGGACATCATCATGAACTTCGACGAGTGCATCCCCTACCCGTGCGACAAGGGGTACGCGGAGCGCTCCACCGAGAAGACCATCCGCTGGGCCAAGCAGTGCAAGGATGCCCAGACCAGGAAGGACCAGCTGCTGTTCGGCATCGTGCAGGGGAGCGTCTACGAGGATCTCAGGAAGAGGTGCGCCCAGGCGCTGGTGAAGATGGATTTCCCGGGCTACGCCATCGGCGGGGTCTCCGTGGGCGAGGGGCTCGAGCTTTTGAAGCAGGTGGTGGGTTACACGACCCCCTACCTCCCCGAGGACAAGCCGCGCTACCTGATGGGAGTAGGTCTTCCCGAGGACATCCTGGAGAGCGTCGAGCGCGGCATCGACATGTTCGACTGCGTGATACCGACCCGCTACGCCAGAAGCGCCACCCTGTTCACCAACCGGGGCCGGATCAGGCTCACCAACAAGAACTACCGGCGCGACTTCTATCCGGTGGAGCCCAACTGCAGCTGCTACACCTGCCGTAACTTCACCAGGGCCTACCTGCATCACCTGTTCACCTCCAACGAGGTGCTCTCGGCGATCCTGGCGAGCATCCACAACGTCCACTTCTACCTGAACATGATGGCCGAGATCCGGCAGTCGATCGAGGAGGGGCGCTTCACGACGTACAAGCAGGAATTCCTGGACCAGTATGTTAAGAGCAAGTGAAGGGTGAATTGAAACGTGAAGGGTGAATTGAAACGGTGAAAGGCACGTTTCACCTTTCATCTTTCGCCATTCGCGTTTTTGGGAGCTGTCATGGCACTGCGTTTTCCTGTCATCCCCGTAATCCTGCTGACCCTTTTCTCTGCCGGCTGTTCGAAAAGCGAGGAGCAGCAGCGGCCCCCCGCCGGCAAGCATGCCCTGGAGGCGGTAAACAGCCTGATGGGGGAGGCGCTCTTCTTCGAGAGGTGCCGGGACTGCCACACGGTGCAGGGGAAGGGGGGCGTGGTCGGCGCCGACCTCTCCACGATCGGGGCCAAGCGCAGCCGCGCTTACCTGGAACAGGTGATACGGGAGCCGTCCAAGGTGTTCCCCGGCAGCGCCATGCCGCCCTACGACACCCTCTCGGCCCAGCAGATCGACTCGCTGGTCGACTACCTGGGCAAGCTGAAATAGCGGCCACGTCGCCCAAGCCGCATCCGGAGAATTGCATGGACCCGAAAAACGAGCAGAGCCGATTCGAGCTTCTCATGGAAATCATGCGCAAACTGCGCGCGCCGGGAGGCTGCCCGTGGGACGCCGAACAGAGCCACGAATCGCTCAAGCGCTACCTGCTGGAAGAGGCCTACGAGGTGATCGAGGCGATAGATGCCAGGGACCCCGGGCACCTCAAGGAGGAGTTGGGCGACCTGCTGCTGCAGCCGGTCTTTCACGCGGCCATCGCCGAGGAAAAGGGCGAGTTCACCATGGACGACGTCCTGGACGCCATCAACGAGAAGCTGGTCCGCCGCCACCCCCACGTCTTCGGCGAGGCGGTGATCGAAAGCAGCGCCGCACAGGTGGAAAACTGGGAGAACATCAAGAAGCAGGAAAAAGGGGTGCAGAGGAAGTCGGCCATCTCCGGCATCCCCCCGCAGCTGCCGGCCTTGATGAAGGCACAGAAGATCACCGAGAAGGCGGCGCGGGTCGGTTTCGACTGGGAGCACACGGACCAGGTATTCGCCAAGGTGATGGAGGAACTGCAGGAGTTCGAGGAGGCGATGCTCTCAGGCGACCAGCAGGAGATGGAGTCCGAACTGGGGGACCTGCTGTTCGCCATCGTCAACCTGGGACGCTTCCTCTCCATCGACCCGGAGGAGGCGCTGAGCAAGACGATCCAGCGCTTCACCAAACGGTTCAGCCATGTCGAAGACAGCCTGCACGCCCGCGGCATGGCGATGCAATCGGCCACGCTGGCGGAGATGGACCTGCTCTGGGAAGAGGCCAAAAAACTCGAGAAATAGTGAATTCATTAATCTTTTTGGGGGACCACAGGCTTATCCACATTTTTTGTGGATAAGCTGTGGAAAACGATGTTGAGAAATAAAGAAAACGACGGTTTTTAAGCACTTTCCACGTTCTGCATAATTATTCGTCACGCCGGGAACCAACGTGATTACAGCTAGTTACGACAGGCAGGCGGACCGCGGGAAGTCCGGACCCAAAACCGGTTAGACCCGACTAATTAGCAGCGCGACCAGTGGAAATCCTGTTCATAACCCCGCGAAAAACCGCCTCCGCCCCCTCTCCGCGCACCGCGAAAAGAGGCGGTCCGCCTAGGCCCCGAACTCAGGTTCAACCCGCATGTTCACCCCTTCTTGCGCAACACCTTTTTCCTGATCAGCCCCAGCACGTCACCGGCCTCCTCGCAGGCAAGAAGCTGCGCCGTCCCGAGGAAGATCGCGATCCCCGCCAGCACCGCCCCCCCCATGACGCCGGCCTTCAGAATCCTGCCCCCCGGATGGGACCAGTCGATAAGCCGCATGATCCAGTACACGGCGACAGCCATGGGGACCGAGGCGGCAATCCCCTTGACCCCGGAGAGCGCGATCGCCCTGCCGCCGAAGGGTCCGATCTTCTTCCTGAGAAACCAGAGCAAGAGCAGCATGTTGCCCAGGGCCGAGCAGGAGGAGGCGAGCGCCAGCCCGGCGTGCTTCATCGGCCCCATCAGGGCGAGGCTGAACAGCAGGTTGAGCGCGAAGGCGATGAAGGCGATCAGGACCGGCGTCTTGGTGTCCTTCAGCGCGTAAAAGGCGGGGACCAGCACGCGCACCAGCGCCACGAAGGTGAGTCCGAGCGCATAGTACTGGAGCGCCACGCCGCAGTTGACCGCCTTGGCGTAGTCGAAGGCGCCCCCCATGAAGAGCAGGGAAAAGATGGGCGTGGCGCACAAGACCAGCCCGACCAGGGCCGGCACCGTGATGAACAGGGTGAGCCTCACCCCGTAGTTGAGCGATTCCTTGAGGGCGTCCATGTCGCCTGCGGCGGCCTGCCTGCTCATGGAGGGGAGCACCGCCTGGGCGACCGACACGGTGAAGATCCCCTGGGGGAATTCGAAGAGCCTCTGGGCGTAGTAGAGGTAGGAGACGCTCCCCTCGGGAAGCAGCGAGGCGAGGATGGAGCCGACCGCGATGTTCAGGTAGTAGACGCCGACGCCGAAGACCGACGGCCCCATGAGGAGCGCGATCCTTTTCAGCGCAGGATGCCCGACCTGGAAATTGGGTCGGATCGGGAACCCCTTCCTGTAGAGCACCGGCAGCTGCAGGGCGAGTTGCAGCAGTCCGCCGATCACCACCCCCACGGCCAGCGAGACGATCGGCACCTGGAAGCGGTCGTGCAAAAGGAGCGCGCAGAGGATCATGGAGATGTTCAGGAACACGGTGGAGATGGCCGGGGTGAAGAAGTGGCGCACCGTGTTCAGGATCCCCATGCAGAGGGCGACCAGGCTCACGAAGAAGATGTAGGGGAACATCAGCCGGTTCAAGAGGATGGTGACCGACAGCTTCTCCGGGTTGGCGGCGAAGCCCGGGAACATCAGGCGGACGATCTGCGGCGAGAAGACGATGCCGAGCACCGTGATGGCGGCCATCACCACGGTGAGCACGGTGAAGCAGACGTTGGCCAGCGCCCGCGCCTCATCCTCCCCCTTGGTGGTGTACCACTCGGAGAAGGTCGGGACGAACGCGGAAGTGAGCGCCCCCTCGGCGAAGAAGCGGCGCAGCATGTTGGGGATCTGGAAGGCGGCGAAGAAGGCGTCCGTGTAGAGACCGGCGCCGAAGAGGCGGGAGACCACCATGTCCCGGACCATCCCCATGATGCGCGACAGCATGGTGGCGGCGCCCAGCACCCCGGCCGCGCGCGCTATGTTTTTCTTTTCAGACATCGGCACCCCTCATCCGGAAACAGGCTCAAGGGGGGGAATTTAGCACAGCCGGTGCAAAATTGACAATGTTTTGGAGAAAAGCGGCGCCGACCTGCCCATCAGCAAAGGGCGTCCAGCCTCCTGAAGTACTCCTCCCGGCAGAAATTCTCCACATCGACCATGGCGGCGAAGGCCTCGCCGAACCCGTCCATCCCTATGGCAAAGACGCCGTGGCCGTACACGATGGCGCTGCCGGTGGCGCCGATCACCGGCGGGACCCGCTTGGCCAGCCCTCCCGCTCCGATCTCGCCGGCGACGACCGGTGTTCCCCCCAGATGGCGCACCTGGGGACAGTCCTTCCAGCAGTCCTTGATCGGGCAATCCCGGGTCTCACAGAGCATGCTCATGACGACGGCGAACTTCGGGTGCCCGTGCAGGATGACCCGGGCGCCGCTTGCTTCGAAGATCTTCCGGTGGGCCAGCAGTTCGCTGGACGCGGTGATCCCGGTGGTCGAGGAGTTGTCGGTGGGGACCGGATCGATGCACCCCTTGAGCTCGTCGAGACTTGCGGCGGTCTGGGAGATGTAGATGAGCCCGCCGGCGCGGGCGGAGATGTTGCCGAAGAAGGAATCGACCAGCCCGCGCTCGACCGTGTAGCGTCCCACCGCCTCGACCTCGGAGAGTATCTCCTCCCTGTCCTGCGACAGATGGTCCCTGAAGCTCAAGCCCGAGGCGAGAAGCGGCCTGAGCCACCGGCTGCGGAAGGCCTGGAACGCCTCGCGCTCGCCCGGCAGCAGAAAACCGCCGCTCAAAAGGTCCTGCAGGTATTTCACGAAGGTGGAGTGGAACACGGAGGAGTAGTTTATGTAGGCCTGCTCCACGGTGATGGCCCCGACCGCCACGATGCCGACCCCTTCGACGATCACCCCCTTGCGGTTGCCCAAAAGCCTCGCTATTTCCGGCGCCGGGTCTTCCGGGAGATCCTCCTTGCGCAGAAAGGGGATGTCGTGCAGGAAGGTGCGGGTCTCGGTATCCTGGGGCACGATGCACGACTCCCCGGTCGCGGCGCGAGCCAGCAGGAATTCGGCGAAGGGGAGCGAGGGACGCGCGACCAAGAGGGCCAGGGAGCTGAGCCGTAACAGGACGCGGCCGGCGAGTGGGGCAAGTTCCGGGGCGCCCGACGCGATCAGCACATCGTCCTGGGCCGCAAAGGCGATGGCCTCGGGACAGGCCGAGCGGTCAGCGACCAGCTTTGCCGCGTACTTGTCGATCTGATCCCTCACGGCTGTCCCTCCAGAAACTTCCGGTCCGCGAAGGTCCCCTCCGGCGTCAATCCCCGGATCCGGTAGTACTTCTGCAGCTCCTCATCGAAGCGGGCGCGGTCGATGGGCGCCACCTCTATCCCCTCTCCCGGGCTCCCGGGCTCGCTGAAAAACCGCTCCGGCAGCAGGTCGTCCGCGGCGCCGAACCCGTTCTCGCAGTTGTAGAAGCGCTCGGTGAGGTAGATGCGCTCCCCGATCGCCTTGAGGGATTCCGGGGTATATTCGACGCCGGTGACGGCCGAGACGAGTTCGCCGTATTCCTCCAGGGTCGCCCCGAAGAAGGCGAACTTGCAGGCGATCAGCGAGTCGACGGCGGCGTTCACGTCTTCGGCGATCTTGATGATGCGCGCCTTGCCGGAGAAGGAGAACCGGTCGGTGGGGACCGGCTTTCTCAGGATCTCGTGGGAGATCGGATAGGCGCGCAGATGGCAGCCGCCCCGGTTGGAGGTGACGTAGGCAAGCGCCATGCCGTAGGCGCCGCGCGGGTCGTAGGCGGGAAGCTCCAGCGATTTGACGCTCATGGAGAGCGCCGGTTTACCCAGGCGCTGCGTCGCCCTGCGCGAGCCGAGGCTCAAGAGTTCGCCCTCGCCGCGCCGGTAGGCCATGTCGCAGAGCAGGCCGGGGACCTCCGAGGCCTCGGGAAAGCGCCCCCTCGCCTCACCGAAGGCCGACAGGGTGGCGGCGGCCGAGATGGTGTCCATACCGAGCTCGTTGCAAAGCGTGTTGGCCCGCACGATGGCGTGCAGGTCGGAGATGCCGTTCAGCGCGCCGAAATGGTTCACCGTCTCGTATTCCGGGAGCGGTTCCCCCTGCGCGCTGCTCTTCTTGCACTGGATCGGGCAGCCGTAGCAGCCGTCCTTCTTGGCGCCGCACTCCCTGCGGATCGAGGGACCCGAGTAGTTCCCCGAATCGGCGAAGAAGGTGGAGCTGAAGTTCTCCGTCGGGGCCATGCGCCGCTGCGCCATCAGATCGACCAGTGCCGGCGTGCCGTATTCCGAAATGCCCAGTTCGCCGAAGATGACCGGAGAGGCGCGGAACAGGCGCATGACATCGGCGCGGGCGGCGTCGAAGCGCTCGCCGTCGGCGATCCGCGTCACGGCGCTGCCGTCCACGGTGACCGCCTTGAGTCCCTTGGAGCCCATCACCGCGCCGAGGCCGCCCCTGCCGATGGAGTTCCCCTCCCCCATCATGATGTTGGCGAAGAGCACGCCGTTTTCGCCGGCGGGGCCGATGGCCGTCACGGAGCCGCGCTGCTTCAGGAGAGCGACCGTCTCCCTGGTCCCCTTGCCCCAAAGCCCGGCCGCCGGGACCAGTTCCGCCCCCTCGCCGTCGATGGCGAGCAGTACCGGTTCGGGGCTCTTGCCCGTGATGAAGACGACGTCGAGTCCGGCCGCCTTGAGCCGCCAGGGGAAACGCCCCCCGGCGGAGCAGTCGTAGATGGTCCCGGTAAGCGGCGAGCGCGATACGCAGGCAAGACGCGCCGAGGTGGGGGAAGCCGTCCCGCACAGGGGTCCCACGGCGAAGATGAGCGGCATCTGCGGGTCGAAGGGGTCCAATCGGAAATAGTCCCGCATCAGCCGGACGCCGAGACCGCGTCCGCCAAGGTAGGCGTGGAGCAGCTTGGTCGGGATCTCTTCCCGGCGGCAGCTTCCGTTACTCAGATCGACATATAAAATTTTTCCGGTCCAGCCGTGCATATGAACACCACCTCTGTCCTGCGCTGATCTTTACAGGTACTGCACCTCGCCTCTTCTCTCCAGTTCCTCTACGACCTTCTTGACGTCCTGCGCGGCGTCCTTGGAGCAGACCAGCAGCGCATCGGGCGTGTCGACCACGACCAGGTCCTTGACCCCGACGAAGGCGATCATCTTGCCGGCGCCGTAGGCGAGGCAGCCGTCCGAGGCGACCGACACCGACCCCTTGGCATCGATCACCACGTGACCGTCCCGGTCCGCCTCCATAACCTCCGGCAGCGCGCTCCAGGAGCCGACGTCGCTCCAGCCGAAGGATGCCGGGATCACCTGCACGTCCTGAGCCTTCTCCATCACCCCGAAGTCGATCGACTCCCCCTTGATGCCGCCGTAGATCTCTTCTATCTGCGGCTTGAGATCGGCAAGTTCCCAGAGGTCCCGATCAAAGGTGAGCTTGGCCAGCGCGCCGGAAAGCTCCGGCATCAAACGCCCGATCTGGTCCAGGATGGTACAGGCACCCCAGACGAACATGCCGCTGTTCCAGTAGAAACGCCCGCTGGCCAGGAACTCCAGGGCGCGCTCCAGAGCGGGCTTCTCCACGAAGCGGCGTACCGGCGCCGCCGCGCCGCCGCAATCGGACTCGGCCTCGATGTAGCCATAGCCAGTCTCGGGGCGGGTCGGCGTGATGCCGAGCGTCACCAGCTTGCCGTCCTCGGCCACCCTGCGCGCCTTCCTGAGGATGTCCCGGAAACGCTCCTCGTCCACGATGTAGTGGTCGGCCGGAAGCACGGCCATGATGCCGTCCGGATCGAAGCGAGCGATGATGGAGGCGGCAAGACCGATGGCCGGAGCGGTGTTGCGCCCGACCGGCTCCTCTATGACGTCCACCGGCACCCCTTTGATGTACTCCAGCTGCCTCCTCGTCTCGGCCGCCTGAATCGTGTTGGTGACCACCATCACCCGCTTGGGCTGAAGCGGGAGGACACGCTCCACGGTCCTTTGCAGCATCGACTTGCCGCCGAAGACGGACATGAGCTGCTTCGGGGTGCTCTTTCTGGAAAGCGGCCAAAATCTGGTACCGGACCCGCCGGCAAGGATGACGATATACATGATTCCTCCCAGTTTATGCTACGTGCTGCCAAAAGGCTTACGGCTCGCTGCCGTCCATCAGGCCGGTCGCCGGCACCGGCTGCAGCTCAGAGTTTCAGGAAAAGTCGTGCGGTTGGCGCCGTCCCGCCCCCGCCCCTTCGTGGGGAGGGGGCGGGTGGGGAGCGGGCCGACGGCACGGGTTGCCGGGCGATGCCGAAGAAGGGTCATAAAGAAGATCGTCGGTGACGACATGAAGGGATCAGCGGGGCGTGCCGGGGGTGTGAACTGGCGATACCACCTGCGGCTATCCGGCGGGGCACCGGCTCCGGGTCGGGGTTCGCCCACCGCAGGGGCACGGGGACGCCTGCCGCAAGCTTGACGGCAAGGTCCCGGAGCAGCTCTCGTTGCCTCCTCATCTAGACAATCTGGTCCGCATTGGGCTCCACCCGCTGATAGTCGTCCTGGAGGCGGACGATGTCGTCCTCGCCCAGGTACTCGCCGCTTTGCACCTCGATGATGACCAGGGGTATCACGCCGGGGTTCTCCAGGCGGTGGTTGGACCCGATCGGGATGAAGGTGGATTCGTTGATGTTGACGATGCGCACCGTATCCCCGCAGGTGACCTTGGCGGTCCCGGAGACCACGATCCAATGCTCGCTCCTGTGGTGGTGCATCTGCAGCGACAGGCGCTGGCCCGGGTTGACCTCGATGCGCTTGATCTTGTAGCCGTTGTTCTCGTCGAGGACCGTATAGGTTCCCCAGGGACGCTCTCCACGCTCCATGATACCCTCCAGGGTGTCCAGTTATTTTGCCGTCCGCAGTTCCAGATAACGCTTAAGGGCTTCCTGCCAGGGGCGCGCAACGAGCCCGGTGTCCTGCGCCAGCTTGCCGCAGTCAAGGGTCGAGTGGAGCGGCCGGGGCGCCGGACGCCCCAACTGCGCCGTGCTCATCGGGGTCACCGCGACGTCGAGATCGGCCAGGCGGAAGATCTCCCTGGCGAAGCCGTTCCAGGAGACAAAGCCCGTGTTGGCCGCGTGGTAGGTGCCGCGGCACCCCTTGTCGATCAGCGCCTTGATGGCCAGTGCCAGGTCATAGGTCCAGGTCGGCGAGCCGATCTGGTCGTCGACCACGGTGAGTTCGCTGCGCTGGCCGGCGAGGGTCAGCATGGTCTCGACGAAGTTTTTCCCGGCATGGCCGTAGAGCCACTGGGTCCGGACGATCAGGTGATCGGGATTGAACCTGGCGTTCATCTCCCCGGCGAGCTTGGACTCGCCGTAGATGCTAAGCGGCGCGGGAGCGTCGTCCTCCTGGTAGGGGAGGTCTTTGCCGCCGTCGAACACGTAATCGGTGCTCACCTGGACCAGCTTGGCACCGATCTCCTTGGAGATCATGGCGAGATGGGCCACCCCCTCCCCGTTCACCTGCAGGGCAAGTTCCGCCTGGGCCTCGCAGCCGTCCACGTCGGTGTAGGCCGCGGCGTTCACCACGGCCCGAGGCTTCAGGGTGATCAGCACCCGCTGTACCGACTCGAGATCGGTGATGTCGATCTCGTCGACGTCCACCCCCCGCGCGGCGCTACCGAAAAGCCCCATCAGTTCCTGCCCAAGCATCCCGTTGCTGCCGACCACCAATATCATCAAAACCCCCAAGGATCCGGCAGAGCCGGTTTAGCTGCGGCGCCGGATTAAATTTTACAAATCCTACCCGTCCTGCCTGCGACTTTCAACCGAAAACTGACCGCTTGCACAGAAAACCGGGACTATGCGCCGTACTGCTTCTGGTAATACTCACGGTAGGCGCCGGAGGCGACCTCCTCGACCCACCCCTGGTTGGCCAGGTACCAGTCTATGGTCTCGGCTATGCCGCACTCGAAGGTGTAGCAGGGCTCCCAGCCCAGCTCGCGCTTCAATTTCGAGGCGTCTATCGCATAGCGGCGGTCATGCCCCTGCCGGTCCTTGACGAAGGTGATCAGTCCCCTGCTCTCTCCGGCGCCGCGCCCAAGCCTCTGGTCCATCAGGTCGCATACCAGATGCACGATGTCGATGTTGCGCCACTCGTTGTTCCCGCCGATGTTGAAGATCTCTCCGGGGGCGCCCCGCTTCAGGACCCGCTCGATGGCGGCGGAGTGGTCCTTGACGTGGAGCCAGTCGCGCACGTTCAGGCCGTCGCCGTACACCGGCAGCGCCCGCTTCTGCATGATGTTGTGGATCAGAAGCGGAATCAGCTTTTCCGGAAAATGGTAGGGGCCGTAGTTGTTGGAGCAGCGGGTGTTGAGCGTGGGGAGCGCGAAGGTCTCCGAGTAGGCCCGCACCAAGAGGTCGGCACCCGCCTTGCTCGCCGAATAGGGGGAGTTCGGGGCAAGCGGCGTCTCCTCGGTGAAGTACCCCTCGGCTCCCAGGCTGCCGTACACCTCATCGGTGGAGACCTGCAGGTAGCGGAAGCTCGGGGCGACCTGCGCATGGAGGCGGCTCGCCTCAAGCAGCGTCTGGGTCCCCAGCACGTTGGTCCTGACGAAGATCTCGGGGCCGGTTATGGAACGATCCACGTGGGATTCGGCGGCGAAATGGACCACGCAGTCGATCCCCTCCTCAGCCAGGAGCTTCGCGACCAGCGGGCCGTCGCAGATGTCCCCCTTCACGAAGCGGTAGTCGGGGTTTCCCTGCACCGCGGTCAGGTTCTTAAGGTTGCCGGCGTAGGTGAGGATGTCCAGGTTGACCACCCGGCATCCCGGGTTGCCCGCCATGAAGTGGTTGATGAAATTGGAGCCGATGAACCCCGCCCCCCCTGTCACCAGCATCGAGGTGGGGGTAAATGTGTCACTCATGAAACCTCCGAAGGTCGTTACCTGTTGCCGTTCATTTTGCGGTTCGAATTGCCGTGCCCATGAGACGGCAGCGGCCTTTTCCCAATCTAATTAGATACACCCCTGCAAGGAGTTGTGTCAACTTCTTAGCGGATCGCTCCATTGCCCCATCCCCCCTCACCTCCCCTTGAAGGGGGAGTCCCTCGCGAGGGGCCGGCGCGATCAGACCTTGGAGTTCTAAGGGGAGAAGCGGCGCCTGCGCCTTGCACCGGACGCTTTTAGAAGGCCCGGATCGGTCCCAGGGCGCCGATGCCCGCCAGGGTGAAATTGAGGGTGAATTCCTTGTTGCGGGGAATCTCGCTGCTGCCGGGGCGGTCGGAATAGGTGGCGACCACGCTCCAGCACTGGTGCTTGTACTCAAGGGCGTAGCGGGACTCCAGGAAGCCCCCCTTGTCGAACGAGTAGCGGCCGAGCGCCGTGGCCGACAGCCAGCTGACGATCGGGAACGCGAAACGGCCCTCCAGGTAGTCCAGCTGATCGCGCGAGTAGCGGTACCCCAAAAGCGCGAGCTTGCCCGGTTCTCCCTTCAGCTCCACCGCGAGATTCGCCGTCGAAACGCTGCCGTCAACCGGGTTGTAGCGCCCGTCGGCGGCGACGGAGATCCCTTTGGCCGGGTTGACCCGGCTCTCCAGCATCAGGTCAGTGACGCGGTGGCCCTCGTCCACCAGGGTGAGCAGGTCGCGGCGTTCGCCGGAGAACTGGTAGCCCTGGGAGATCTTCAGGTACAGCAGATCGCGGTACTCGGTGTCGCCGCCTTCCAGGCTGTACTTGCCGGTAACGACGTTGGTGAGCGACAGCCAGGCGATGCTTTGCCCGAGCACCTGGTCGTCGTAGTCGAAAAGCGGCCTGTGCTCATCGGACGAGTGCTGGACGAAGCCGTACTCAAGCGACGGCACAAGGAGATGGCGCAGGCGTCCCTGGTAGATGCGCTCCAAGGGAAGCGAGACAGCGCCGCCGGCGTCCGCCTGACCGAAGTGCTCGATGTCGTCGCCGTCCCCGGCGCCGGAGGCGTTGTACAGCCTTTCGCGGTATGCTCCGTAAAGAGAGAGGTCGACGATACCGGCGGGCTTTGCGTAAGCGGCGACCCTGGGGTGCAGTTCCAGCCGCTGGCCGGTCACCCCTGCCTGGCGCTCGAAATTGACAAAGCGCGAGTCCATGGAGAAGAAGAAGGGGCCGAGTTTGTCGCCCGCGGCGGTGAAATTGAGCTCCGGCAGTTTCTGCAGGGTGGCGTCATTGCTGGGCGCCATGAGGTCCTGGGTGTAGCGCAGTCCGCCGGACAGGCCGTAGCGCTCCCAGTTGTGATCGAAGGAGGCGGTGGAGACCAGCAGCTGACGGTTGTATTCGCCGGAGAAATCGCCGAAGTCACGGTAGTAGGCGCGGTCGGTCAGCAGATGGATGTCGGAGGCGAAGCTGGTCCTGGGCGAGATCAGTTCCAGGTGCCTCTGGTTCAGTTCGCCGCGAAACCTGCCTTCCCTGGTGTCGTAAAGGTCGAAGGCCTGCAGGTACCCCTCGCCCCCCCCCGGCCTCAGGTAGCGGTATTCGACTCCGAGTCCCGCGCCACGGGCACTCTCCAGGTCCAGGTCGAAGGTGGCATCCTGGCTCGGGTTGATGGCCCAGTAAAACGGCACGTCGAGATAGAGCCCCTTTCTGGAGGAGTGTCCGAGTTTCGGGATGAGCAGGCCGGACTGCCTCTCCCTTTTCACCGGAAAGATCAGGTACGGCGTGTACATGAGCGGGATATCGCCGGCGTAGAACACCGCGTCGCGGGCCGTTGCGAACTCGTCGACGTTGACCACCACGTCCCTCGCCTCGAACCTCCAGCTCGGGTTGTCCCCGTCGCAGGTGGTGAAGCTGCCGCGCTTCAGACGGTACTCCTGCTCCCCCGTCTTTTCCAAGAGTTGGGCGCGCACCCGGAAGTTCGGCTTCTTGACGAAGAGTTCGCCGTTGGAAAGCTCCCCGCGCTGGGAGATCAGGTTCAGGGAGAGCCGGTCCCCCTTCAGGGTGTCGCCGTTTTTCTCCAGGAACACCCCTCCCTGCGCGAGCGTCTCGCCGGAGAGCCTGCTGTAGACGATGCTGTCCGCCAGAAGCGACAAGCCGTCCTGCTCGACCCGGACCGCGCCCCGGGCACGGTAGCTGTCCGCCGGAACGTCCACCGTGAGGGTGTCGGCCTTGAGCCTCACTTCTTTCCCCTCGGCGACAGGCGGCGCGGCAGGTTGCGCGGCACGCGCCGGGGGGGCAAAGATCAGCAGATATGAGAGGAGCCCAAGGGCCCTTGCGAGTTTCATCGTACTCCGTGTGGAAAAGAACGTTCTACGTTCTACGTTCTACGTTCTACGTTCTACGTTCTACGTTCTACGTTCTACGTTCTACGTTCTATGTTCTACGTTCTATGTTCTACGTTCTATGTTCTATGTGCTGCGTAATGAGTTCAGGACATGTCCAGCTTGTTCTTATTGAGGTGCTCCAGCAGTCATAAAGGTAACTGTGCACTTACAACTTAGAACTTAGAACTTAGAACTTAGAACTTAGAACGTAGAACGTAGAACGGCCTCTACCATTCACCCCCTGAACGGGTCGAAGCGCCGCGACAGCAGGAGGCTGCGCGCCTCGCCTACGGTGAACAGGGATCCGCAGACCAAAATCAGATCGCCGGCACCGGCCGCGGCACGGGCCAGGGCGATCCCCTGCTGCACGGTGCCGGCCTCCCGGGTGCGGGCTCCGGCGTTGCGGCAGAACTCGGCCAACAGGGCCGCAGGGAGCGCACGCTCCAGTGCGGGGGCCACGGCAAAAACCTCGTCGGCTAACGGCAAAAGGGGCGAGAGTATGCCGGCGAGCTCCTTGTCGCCCATGACTCCGGCGACCATAAAAAGCCTGTCGCGCGGGATCAGGGCGAGCGCCTCGGCGAGCGCCTCGGCGCCTGCCGGGTTGTGGGCGCCGTCCAGGAGCACGCGCGGCTCCCCGGGGAAAAGCTCCATCCGGCCGGGCCAGCGGGCCTTTTCGACACCTGCGGCGAGCGCCGGCAAAGCGACCGGGAATCCGGCACCGGACAAAAGCTCGGCGGCGGCGAGCGCCAGGGCTGCGTTGCCACTTTGGTAGAGTCCGGACAATCCCGCGTTCAAACCGTTAAGCGATACGGAGATGCCTCTATAGCAGAGCCTTCCTCCCTGCCAGAAGGCATCGAATTGCTCACCGCACCGATAGAGCGGGGAGCCGATCTCGGCGGCATGCCGGGCAATCACGCAGGCCGCCTCGGGAAGCTGGCGCGCCGAGAGCACGGGGGTCCCCGGCTTGCAGATGCCGGCCTTCTCCAAGGCAATCTCACCGACACGGCTGCCCAGGTAGTCGGTATGGTCCAAGGTGACCGGCGTTATGATGGTAAGCAGGCCGCTTAGCGCGTTGCTCGCATCGAGCCTCCCCCCCATGCCGGCCTCGAAGACCGCTATCTCCACGCCTTGCTTGGCGAAATGCAGCACAGCCATGGCGGTGACGATCTCGAAAAACGTGCTCTCTTCCGGGGCAGCCGCCATGACCCGCTCGGCCAGGCGTGCCACGGACGCCTCGGCGATTTCGGCGCCGTCGATGCGGATGCGCTCGGTGAACGAGATCAGGTGCGGGGAGGTGAATAACCCTGTGCGGTGGCCGCCGGCGCTGAGTATGGAGGAGAGCAAGGAGGCGGTCGAACCCTTGCCGTTGGTGCCGACGACATGGACGGCGGCAAAGGCGTCCTGCGGGTTCCCCAGCGCGCCCAAGAGCCGGCTGATCCTGTCCAGCCCCGGTTTGATCCCGAAACGGCCCAGTGCGTATATGTGCGAAAGGGTTTCAGCGTAGGTCATAACAGGCGGGGATTATAGGTAAAGAAGGGGGAAAAGTCTATACAATTGCCAATAATCACCCTTAGGTCAGCTCTCCGGCCAGGCCAGGCGCAAGCCCAGGGCGATCAGCACCCCTCCCGCCAGTTGCCCGACCAGGTTTCCGGCGCCCAAACGGCGGCTCAGCCAGCGGCCGATCTCGCCGGACAGAAGCGCCGCCACCCCGAAACCCGCCATGGTGAGCGCCACGAAGGTGCAGCCGAGTATCAGCATCTGCAGCGCCACGCCGCCTCTCCCCGCATCGACGAACTGGGGGAAAAAGGCCAGGAAAAAGAGCGCCACCTTCGGGTTCATGATGTTGGCCAGGATGCTCTGCCGGAAGATGACCCGGCACTGCAACTCCCCGGCGCGCCCTCCGGGGACCAGCGCGGCGCGGCTGCGCAGCATCTTTACGCCGAGGTAGATCAGGTAAAGCGCTCCGGCATACTTGACCAGGGCAAATGCCGTGGCGGAGGAGGTGATCAGGGCGGAGAGGCCGACGATGGCAAAGAAGGTGTGGGCGAAGTTCCCCAGGGCGAACCCGGCCGCCGCGGCAAGCGCCGCCTTCCTCCCTTGTGCCATGCCGCGCGTCACGACGTAGATGATGTCCGGGCCGGGGGTGAAGATGAGCACGGTGGAGGCGGCGGCGAACAGGGCAAGCTGCGTTAAAGAGATCATGATGACTCCGGTAGTTCAAAAAAGAAAGGGCGCCTGCCGGCGCTGTGCCGGGCGGGCGCCCCCCTTCAATCTATGCCAGACGGGCGAGCTGCGGACAAGGTCTGCCGGTTGCCAGCCCCCAGTCCCCAGCCCCCAGTACCCGCCTTTGCCTCACGCCCGGTACAGCATCTTCAGGATGCTGGAGAGCTGCTGCTTCATCTTGCACCGATCCACGATGACGTCCACCATGCCGTGGTCCAGCAGGTACTCGGCCCGCTGGAATCCCGCGGGAAGCTTCTGCCGGATGGTCTGCTCGATGACGCGGGGGCCGGCGAAGCCGATCAGCGCCTTGGGCTCGGCCATGTTGATGTCCCCCAGCATGGCGAAACTGGCCGTGACGCCGCCGGTGGTCGGATCGGTCAGGATGGAGACGAAGGGAAGCCCCTGTTCGCGCAGCTTAGCCAGCGCGGCGGAGGTCTTGGCCATCTGCATGAGCGACAGGATGCTCTCCTGCATCCTGGCACCGCCGGAGGCGGAAATGATGATCACCGGGGTGCGGGCCTCTAGGGCGCGCTCGATGCCGCGGGTGATCTTCTCGCCGACCACGCTCCCCATGCTGCCGCCCATGAAGGAGAAGTCGAAGACGCAGATCTCAACCGGGGTCCCCTCGATGTCGCCCGCGCCGCAGATGATGGCATCCTTGCTGCCGCCCTTGGCGACGGCCGCATCGATACGCTCCTGGTAGCTCTTGGTGTCCTTGAACTTCAGGCAGTCGACGGACACCATGCCGGCGTCGAACTCGACGAAGCTCCCCTCGTCCAAGAGCAGCTCCAGCCTCTTGCGCGCCGAGACCCGGTAGTGATGGTTGCATTTCGGGCAGACGTTGAGGTTATTTTCGATGTCCTTCGTATAGATGGTCTCGCCGCAGCTGACGCACTTCGTCCAGAGCCCCTCGGGTACCTTCACCTTGTGGTCCGGCCCCTTCGCCTTCGGCGGATTGTCCCTTTTAAACCAAGCCATATGTGCCCTCTTATGGGGGAAGATACCCCCGCTTTTAGTCAACCCATGAAATCTGGGGGAGATACTTATCAGATCGGGACCGGCATGTCAAACAAAACGGTATACGGTCGCAGCTAAGCCGCGGAAATCAAAGGGATTACCCCCTGTTCCCAGCCAGCACCCCCTGTTTCAGTGCGCCCACGAACCCCCCGAGCTCCCGCAGCAGTTCGGCCCCCTGGTACCTCTCGAAATACTTCACCAGCGCGCTCCCCACCACGACGCCGTCGGCGACCCGGGCCACCTGCGCGGCCTGGGAAGGGTCCGAGATGCCGAAGCCGACCACAAGCGGCAGGCTCAGCTCCCCCCGCACCTCGGTCACCCGGGAGGCGAGCGTATCGGCCACGGCGCTGCGCGCGCCGGTCACGCCGAGCACGGAGACGTAGTAGATGAAGCCGCTCCCCAGGCGCGATACGGCCTCCACCCTGGAGCGATCGGAGGTCGGGGTAAGGAGGAAGATCAGGTCGAGGCCGCGCTGGTCGGCCGCACCTTTCAGTTCGGCCGCCTCCTCGGGGGGGAGGTCCACCACCAGCAGGCCGTCGACGCCGGCCTCGGCCGCGTCCGCGGCGAAGCGCTCGGCGCCGTAGGCGAAGATCGGGTTGAAGTACCCCATCAAAACGATCGGCACCTGGGTGCGCGACCGGAGCCTTTTCACCATGTCGAGGATGGCGGGGAGCGTGGTCCCGGCGGCCAGCGCGCGCTCGGAGGAGAGCTGTATGGTGGGGCCGTCGGCCATCGGGTCGGAGAACGGCACCCCGAGCTCTATCAGGTCGGCGCCCGCGCGCTCCAGCTCCAGCACCACCTCTTCCGTGGCGGCGAGATCCGGGTCTCCGGCGGTGACGAAGGTCACCAGCGCCGTCTCCCCGCGCTCCCGCAAGGTCGTGAATCTATCTGCAATCCTGCCCATCCGGTCAACTCCTCACGGCGATGGCAACAAGCCAATGCGCGTCAATGGTGGTAACAATCCCCGCCCCTCAAGGGGAGGCAAAAAGCAAATCCCCCTTTTGGCGAGGGGGACTTTAAAGGATCGGCCAGGGGCCAAGGCCCCGGCCTCTGTCAGATCTTGAACGCTTCCATTTCCTTTCTCAGCAGATCGGTCTGCCGGAACAGCTTGTAGACCGCCTCGTCCATCACCCGGGTCGCCTCCAGGTTCGCCTCGGTGGCGCCCTGGATGTCCTCGACCGAGGTCACGATCTGCTCGGAGCCGCGGCTCTGCTCGTCGCAGGCGCGCTTTATGTGGCGGATCATCTCGGTGATGCTCTCGGTGGACTGGGCAATCAGGTTCCCCACCTTGTTCTGCTCTCGGGTGGAGGAGAGCACCTGCGAGGTGAGCCCCTTCATGTTCTCGACCGCCCCCATGATCAGCTCGCTCCCCTGCCCCTGCTCGCGGGTCGCCTTGGCGATCTGGGCCACCATCTCCGAGACCTGCTCCATCGCCTCCCGGATCATCTGGCTCCCCTTGGCCTGCTCCACCGCGGTGCGGGCGATCTCGCTCACCTGCGCCGTCGCCTCGGAGACGCCGATCACGATCTTGGCCAGGGCCTCGCCCGACTTCTGGCTCAAAAGCTCGCCGTCCGCGATGCTGCGCTCCGCCTGGCTGATCGCGTCGACGGCCCGGCTGGTCTCCTCCTGCACGCCGCGGATCACCAGGGCGATCTCGCGGGTGGAGCTGGAGGTCCGCTCCGAAAGCTCCTTGATCTCGTCCGCCACGACGGCGAACCCCTTGCCGTGCTCGCCGGCCTGGGCCGCGATTATGGCGGCGTTCAGGGCCAGAAGGTTGGTCTGCTCGGCGACCTCGTCGATCACCGACAGGATCTCGCCTATGTCGCCGGCCCGCTCGGAGAGCGTCGCGATCACCTCGCTGGTGATCCCCGAGGCGCGCTTGATCTCCTGCATGCCGTAGATCACCGCGTCCACCGCCTCGCGGCCGGTCTCCGCGTCGATGCGCACCGCCTTGGAGATGGCCGCCGTTTCGTTGGCGTTTCTCTCGACCTGCTTGATGGAGCTGTCCATCTCCATGACCGAGGAGGCGGTCGCGGTGGAGACTTCCATCAGGCTCACCACGCCGTTGCCGACCTGCTTGATCGACACCCCCATCTCCACGATCGACGAGCTCACCTCGTTCACCGACTGGGACAGGTTCTCCATGTTCTGCACCACCTCCTCGACGCTGGACGCCATCTCCAGGATGGAAGAGGAGCTCTCCGAGGCGGAGATGGAAAGCGAGTCGACCCCCTGGGCCACCCCCTTCACCGAGGTGTTGATCTGCACGATGGCGGCGGAGGTCTTGGAGACGCTGTCCGCCTGCATCTTGGCCGACTGCACCACCGACTGCGACGCCTGGGCCATGGTGTCGGAGATGCCGGCCAGCTCCGCGGAGGAGCGCGAGACCTTGCCGATCATGCCGGAGAGCTTCCCCACCATCTCGGAGAAATCGCTCCCCAGCTTGCCGATCTCGTCGTCGGAGGCCATCGCCACCGTGGTGGTGAGATCCCCCTCGGCGCCGCTGTTCACGGCCCCCGCCATGATCTTGATGCGCGACACGATGTTGCGGGTGATGAGCAGCCCGAGCGCCACGGCGACCGCGATCGCCACCAGGATCACCGAGACGAAGGTGACGCCGGCGGAGCGCTGGATCTGGGTGACCTGGGCGTTGGCCTGGGTCATCTTGTTGCCCACCTCGACCAGGATGTCGTCCAGGTCCGCCTTCGCCTTGTCGTTTGCCTCCTGGATGGTCTCGTTGGCCAGCGTGTTGAGCTTCTCGTCCGACAGGGCGTCCTTGGCCGCCTGGTTCAGCACGCCGGAGCTCACCCCCTTCATGAGCTGCTCCTTGCGCGCGATCAGCTCATCGGCCACCTTCTCGAACTCGCCCCAGCTCACCAGGAACTGGCGGGTCCTCTTCTCGACCACGCTCCCCTTGACGGCCGGGAGCACCCCCAGCTTCTTGTTGCCGTCGAGCAGGGTCTGGGCCTGGTTCAGCAGGAGGTCCCGCTTCATGCGGTAGTCCTCCACGTACTCTTCCGCCTTCTCCGGGTCGGTCCGGACCAGCGCCGCCTGCATCAGGCTCACGTGGCAGTACTTCTGGGCGACCCCCATGAGAAGCACGAGCTTTTGCTGTTTGGAGAGCTGCTCCAGGATGTCCTGGATCTGGCCGCCGACCCTCTTCATACTCAGGGCGCCGAACGCGCCGGTGATCGCCACGAGGAGGGCCATGATCAGGAAGGAGCCGATCAGGCGGGTGCGGAGCTTGAGGTTTTTCATCGTGATCAGCGCTCCGCTTCAACCAGCAGGAAGTTCATGAGGTCCACCGAGGCCTTCACCTCGGGCTTCGACATGTTGGAGTCCGGTTTCCTGAGCATCTTGACGCCGTAGGCCTTGGTGGCGCTGCGGTCGAAGGGCTGCCCGGAGATGGGGGCGACGCCGGTCTGGATGGCGACGATGGTCCGCTCAAGGGTGTGGCACTTGACGCACTTGACCCGGACCACCTCGTAGTTCGCCTTCATGATCGGCGGGAAGCCGGAGGGGTCGAGGCGCATGGCGTCCCCCTTCCCGATGACCTTCAGCCCGGCATGTGCCGCGGTCGCACTGGTCGCGACAAGAAGCATGGTGACAAGGAGCTTTTTCATTTAACGCGTTCCTCCTGTTTTGGAAACCGATTACTGTTTCGTGCGCTTTCGCTCACTGGATTGAGGTTGGCAAGGTTGCCCGGGGTCAAGAAGTACAGACCAGGTTTCCTCTTCTCGGCTCGGACTCCGATTGCTTTAGCACCAACCGTGCGGCTGGCAACGCTCTAATTTACTGTTTTCAAACACGCATCACATCCCTGCCGCGACGAGCTTGTCAGAGGCTGAACGCCAGCGAGGCGAGGGCGGTCTTGTTGGTGCTGTCCGGCGCATCCTCGTAGATGTAGCGCAGCGAGAGCCTGGTGTTCTGCAACGGCGCGTAGGCTATGGCCGGCATGTAGCGGCGGGTCCTGGCGCCCCCCACGTTCTCGTACTCGTAGCGAAAGAGCGGAACCAGGTTCACCGGCGCACCGAGGTAGCATTCACCCTCGACGGCATAGGCACGGCTTTGCTGCGCGGTGGCGACTTCGGAGAAGAAGGGGTTGGCATCCCTGCCGAAAGTACCGCCCCCCTTCAGGTGCAGACGCTTGTAGAGGACGTCGATCTCGCCGCCCACCCGGTAGAAGCCGTTCTCAGGCAGCCCGTCGACATCGAGCTGCCGGTTGCGGCCGGAGTAGCCGAAGGTGCCGAGCGTGATGGTGAGAAAATCCCAGATGCTGTCGTTGTCCAGGTCGACCTCGGGCTCGTGCCCCTTGAAGTCGGTCCCCCCGATCTTGAAGGAGGCGTGGCCATACCCCTCCTTGTCGCTCTGGCCGTTGCGGTCCACGACGCCGCCGGCCAAAAGCAGGCGGTTGCCGATGATCGCACTCGCCTCAAGCGCGTCCTGCGGCGTGTCCAGGCGGAAGGGGGAGAGCCCCACCGCATAGGTGGTCGAGGCGTAGGAAGGGGTCTGGATGATCCGGTTGCTCCCCTTCCAAAGGGAAAGCTTCGGCTCGAAGCGCCCGACCCTGAGGTTTACCGGGGTATCCAGGGCGTGACGCCAGAGGAAAAACAACTCGTCGACGTTCGGCGTCTCGTTGGGAGGCGTATTGCCGCTGTTCGCCGGGCTGCCGATCGGGGCCGACACCCTCTGCTCCCCCTGCGTGTACAGGTTGTAGGTGAGGTAGAAACCGGCAGCCTCCCTGAAGGCGCCGCCGGCCTGCAACCGCAGCGACCTGGTGGAGAGGTCGAGCTTGTCGTCGGCATTGCTGTTATAGGCCAGATCCAGCGAGCCGGTGAACGAGACGGGAATCTGCTCCGGCAGGCCGGAGATCCAGGCCCACTCGCTCTTCCCCTCCTTCTGGCCCGCCTCTTGAACCGGCTTGGCCTCCCCGGCGGCAGCCCCCTTCTTGCCCGGCCAGACGTAGCCGTTCTTCAGGAAGGCGTCGCCGAACTCGTTCAACTCCGGGTAGATGGTGTGGCAGGTGGAACACTCTGTCTTGTGCTGGCGGCTGAAGGCGGGGATGGCGTCGGCGCTGCCTGGGTGCAACAAGGGAGAGCCGATGCAGCCGAGCAGGAAGACGGCAGCAACGGAGCGCTTATTCAAAAACATGTGGCCTCCAGCATTGCATAAATAAAGCACCCGCCGCTTAAGCGAACACTAATAAAAAATTTCTATCTGGATAATTTTTAAGACGCAATGGGACATAATACGGTTGTCAGGCGATTATTACAATATTGCCGATGTGAAGTCAACTTAACAAAACGCTATGAGAGAAATCCTGCGTCAAGCTGTGAGCCAGTGCTCATTTTTCTGTACTTTTTTCACGGGGGAAATGGTATAAGAGAGCGTCGAATTCCTCGGAGGGTCCCGCATGCAGCTAAAAAATATCATTTTTCTCATTCTCGTACCGATCATCGTTGCCGGTTGCGGCGCAGGCGAATCGAGCAATCACCCCGGGTCGAGAGTGGTGGCATCCCAGGGGTGCCTGAGCCTTAGCTGCCACGGCACGGCGCAGCCGCGGGGAACGGACCGGGCAACCGGCGCGCTGATCGCCGACGAGTGGCGGGCCTCCGCCCACAACGCGAAGAACGCCGCCGGGTGCGCCGATTGCCACGAGCCGGACGCGCAGCACCCCAACCAGTGCTACCAGTGCCACGGCGGGGTCGCGGTGACCAGGAACCCGGACGAGAAGGGTAAGTGCGGCAAATGCCACGGCACCTCCCGCCCCGACGACGTGATGATGGCGCGCGCCCCCCAGCACTACGGCTACTCGACGGCCCGGCTGCTCCCCGGCGCGCCGCGCGCCTCCTACGTGAGCGCCCAGTACCAGGGGCGCTGCCGCGCCTGCCACAACCCGCACGACAACACCCTGACCATGCACCGCGACTACGCCAAGTCGAAGCACGGCGACCCCAAAGGCGAGGCGTGGACCCACTACGATTTCAAACAGGACAACCGCGCCGCCTGCAGCCGCTGCCATACCAGCACCGGGTACATAAGTTTCGTCACCCACGGCTTCCAGGTCCCGACCGCCGGCTTCAGCACCCAGGCGACCACCCGCGAGGTGCTGGCCTGCGACGCCTGCCACTCAAGCTACGACTTCAAGAACAGCATCCGCCAGCTCCCCGCTTTCACGGCGGGGTACCAGAACTCCGACGGCTCGGCCAAGGCGGCCTTCCCGGACGTCGGCAATTCGAACCTCTGCATACCCTGCCACTCCGGACGTGAGAGCGGCCAGGCCATCAACGCCATTGCGGACTTCACCAAGGCGGATTTCGTCAACTCGCACTACCTCGCCGCGGCGGGGCTCATGTACATGCAGATCGGATTCAAGGACTTCACCACGGCGAGCGCCCCGGCCAACGCCGCCGCCCCCGCCAAGCCCCAGTTCAGCTACGGCGATTCCTACACCATGTACACCGGTTACGCCCTCCCCGCCGCTCCGGCGGGGCAGGTGAACAGCGCGCACAGAAGGTTCGGCACCCGCTACATAAACGGCGACAACCACGTCGCTCCGGACCGGGGCGTGTTGAGCGCCTGGCTTCCCGGCACCATGGACACCGGCGGCCCCTGCGTCACCTGCCACCTCAACGCGGCAGACAGTAACGGCGCGCTGACCACCAACGCCCGGGCCACGAGCCACACCCTGGCCATCAACGAGAACACCTGGAACCAGGTCTGCGTCAACTGCCACAAAGCCGAAGGGCCGGTGGAGGAGTTCCTCGAGGAGCAGTCGGCCGTGTTCCAGGACGCCCTGACCCTGGCGCGCAACATCCTTTTGGAAAAGTACCACATCAAATACACCACCGTCTTTCCCTACTTCTACGACCTGAGCGCCGATGCCAGCGGCAAGACCGCCGTCAAGGACTGGACCCGCGGCACGAAGAACCAGGCCTTCGGCCGCAGGATGATGGGTGCCTGCTTCAACCTCAACCTTTTGACCAGGGACCCGGCGGCCTACGCCCACGCCCGGACCTACGCCCGCAGGCTCATCTACGACAGCATCGACTTCCTGGACGACGGCAGCATCAACATGACCGTGGGTCTGGCGGCACTGGGCCCCATCGGCCAGGCCATCCTGGATCACGAGGGCAACCCGGCCTTTGTCAAGGGGACCGAGACCACCACGGTGAGCCCCTCCTACAACTACCTGTGCAACGCCACCCAGCCGGAGCGCAGGTAGCTCCGGCCAGGTCGCAGGATCCGGCGCGAACAGCCGCCGGGCCGGCGGCAGGCGTATCGAGATCAGCTATGAGGATGACCGGGTGTCCCAGGAGCCCGTCATGGTAACCATATGAAACTGTTGCTCCACATGTGCTGCGGGCCCTGCTCCGTATTTCCCGTTAAGGAACTGAGATCCGGCGGCATCGAGGTGACCGGGTTCTTCTACAACCACAACATCCACCCCTACACCGAGTACAAGCTGCGCCGGGATGCGGTCGCGAGCTACGCCCGGATGGTCGAGCTGGACGTCGTCTACCGGGACGAGTACCTGCTGGAGGAGTTCCTCTCCAACGTGGCGGCCGATCCCGCGGCCCGTTGCGCCTACTGCTACCGGTCCAGGCTCGAGGAGGCGGCCAAGAGCGCCGCCGAGCTGGGATTTTCCCACTACTCTTCCACCCTTCTCTACAGCAGGTATCAGAACCAGGAGATGATCCGGGAGTTTGGGGCTGACCTGGGGGAGCGCTACGGGGTGGAATTCCATTACGATGACTTCAGGCGCGGCTGGCAGGAGGGGATCAACCTCTCCAAGGAGATGGGGCTTTATCGGCAGAAGTACTGCGGCTGCATCTACAGCGAGAAGGAGCGCTACCAGAAGGAAATAATGAGGACCAAGGCGCTTAACGGGGCCCCAGGGGTCAAGACCCGTTAAGGGTTGAAGGGGTTTATGCCGGCACTGGGAAAAACACTCATCGTTATCGGGCTCGTCGTCGCCGCCATCGGCGTGGTGCTCACCCTGGCGGGGCGCATCCCCTGGCTTGGGCGGCTGCCCGGCGACATCTACATCAAGCGGGAAAACTTCACCTTCTACTTTCCCCTTGCCACCAGCATCATCATCTCGATCATCCTCACCCTGGTCCTGTGGCTCTTCAGAAGATGAAGGCAATTTTGAATTTTGAATTTTGGATTTTGAATTAAAAACCTGAATTCAAAACCCCCGATTCAGGCTTCGAAATCGCCGCATTGCCGTTCGGACTTACACCTTTCAATTCAAAATTCAAAATTCAAAATTCAAAATTGCCTTCACATTTCCACGATCTTCCCCCCCTTCGACAAACGGAACAGGTGGCCGCGCCAAAGGACGCGGTTTCCCGAAAGCGACAGCGCCCAGACCCCGAAGGAGAGCGCGTCGCGCAGCGGCAGGAGCCAGAGCCAGCGCGGCAGCAGCCGATCCTTCACGTAGGCGCGGCTGTATCTGAGAGCGACCGAGCCGCGCACCAGGTAGAGCAGCGCCGCGGCCGCCATCCCCTCCCGTGAAAAGCCGGAAGCCGCAAGGGCCAGGAGCGCCCCCGGGAACGGCAGCGTAATGCCGGAGGCGAGGTAGCCGCCAGGCCTGGAGACCCGCATGGTGCGCCCCCAGCGCAGCTGCCGCACCAGCACCTCGGAAACCGTCTCGCCGCCGCGCATGATGCTCTCCACGAAGAAGGGGGAGAGTTCCAGCCGGTAGCCGGCCCGGTGGATCATGTTGCCGAGCTGGTAATCGTCCGCGAGATAGTCGACCAGCGCCTCAAAACCGCCGATCCGCTCCAGCGCCTCCCGCCGCAAGGCCATGGAGGCGCCCAGGGCGAAGCTCAGCCCCTCCAGCTTCAGCGCCGCCATGACGTTGGGCACCATCTCGCAGGAGAATCCGAGCGCCTCGACGGCGCACCCCACCCCCTCGACGCCCGAGCTGCGGTACAACGAGGTGACCAGCCCCACCTCGGGATCGGCGAACGGGGCGCAGACCGCGCGCAGGTAACCCTGCGCGACCCTGATGTCGCTGTCGCAGACGATGAGAAGCGGATACTTCGCCTGCTCGTGCGCGTGCATCAGGTTGCAGACCTTGTAGTTGGCGCCGTGGATCGAGCCGTCCACGACCAGGGAGATGTCGACTGCAGGATAGGCCGCCATCACCCGCTCGATCACGGCGATGACCGGGTCCGCGGCCGAGGCAGCCGCGAAGACGATCTGGAACTGCGGGTAATCCTGGCGGCAGAAGGAGGCGAAGTTCTCGAAGCTGTCGCCGTCCACCCCCTTCACCGGTTTGAGAATGGAGACCGGCGGCGTGAAGTCGGCGGCCGGCTCGCTTTGGGAGAAGAAGCTGCGGCCGCAGTAAAGCGTAATCGCCGCGTAGGCGAGCGCCGGGGCCGTTACCAGGAATGGGATGATCTGGCGGAGCATGAAGATCCTTTGCAGCGAAGTCATGGGCGCCCGCGACGGGCGCCCTACGATACCTTATTTCTACGACACCTTATCCCACGCAAACCCTTTCACCGGGAAGCAAGCGCCCCGTCATCCCCTCCCCTTCAAGGAGGGTGGGGATGGGGACCCCCTCATCCATCAGCGGATCCGCTCCACCAGGATGAGATACGGTGCGATGCCCGGCCGGTTCAGCTGGCGGCTGCACCAGACGTTGAAATCCTTGGGCGCAAGCGAGGCGCCCCAGCTCTCCACGGCGAGCGCCTCCTCGGGTCCCCCCTGGTGCCCCGTGTAGAGCGAGATGGTGATGATCCCTGCCGGCTTCAAAAGCGCAGCCGCCTGCCCGATGGCGGAGACGGTACTCTCCGGGCAGGTGATGAGCGAGGTCTGGCCGCCCGGCAGGTAGCCCAGGTTGAAAACGGCCGCCTTCAGCCCGGCAGGGACGAACTCGCAGAGCCTGTCGTGGCTCGCCTCGACCAGTTCGACCTGCGCGAGGCGCCCCTCCCGCTCCAAAAGCTCTCTGGTGGCGGCGATGGCGTGCGGCTGGATGTCGAAGCCCCAGACCCTCCCCCCCTCCCCTGCCAGTACCGCAAGGAGCAGCGTATCGAGGCCGTTGCCGCACGTCGCATCCAGCACCAGGTCGCCCGGGCAGACCCGCTGTCTCAGGAAAAAGTGCGACAGCGGCACCGCCCCGCGCAGCGATTCAATTTTTGCAGCACTTGTTTCCAAAAAGACCCCGGACCTTTTCACAAAGTAAATGACGGATACGAGATCCGTCTCGGACCAGTCTTGCATCACCATCGAGTCAGCCGGTCAACTCTGAAGCCAATTCAAAATTCAAAATTCAAAATTCAAAATTGCTTTATTTCTTTCCCGCCAGCGTCAGCACCGCCGGGAGCGTGATCATGAAGGCGATCTGGCAGGCCACCATCCCAAGCGACATGACGGCGCCGATGCTGAACACCCCCTGGTGATGGGCCACCATGAGCGCCCCGAAGCTCGCCATGATGGTGAGCGTGTTCAAGAGGACGCCGACGCCGGTGCTGCTCATGACCACCGACGCGGCACTGCCGTCCTCGCGCCGAAAACGGTTTATGATGTAGATCCCCGAATCGACGGCGATGCCGAGCACCAGCGGCATGACGATGATGTTGGCCGAGTTGAAGCTGATGCCGAAAAGCCACATGCCGGCGATCATGAACATGATGCCGACCAAGAGCGGGATCAGCCCGATCAGCGCGAACTTGACGCTGCGAAAGGCGATCAGCAGGATCACCACGATGGCGGCGAAGGCGTACATGAAGGCGAGCCGGTAGGCGTCGCGCATGATGGTCATCGACTCGTAGACCATGACCGGCTCCCCGCTGGCATGCGGGTCCAGCCGCCGCACGTCGTCCAGAAACGCCTTGAGCGGCTTGCGGTCGAAGATCTCCCCCTTGGGCGCCACCTGGAGCATGTACTTGCCGGTCTTGCCGACGAAGCGCGAGCGCAGCTCGGGCGGGATGTCCGCCTCGGTCACCGGCGCCGCGTTCAGGCTTTCCTTGAGAAGGGCTATCTTCTCGGGGAGTTCGCTGAACATCCCCCCCTGGAAATCCTGCAGCATGCCGACGGCGTTGCGGTCCCTCTCCTTCTCCAGCTTGGCGAAAAAGCCGTCCAGGATGGCGAGAAAGCCCGCCACCTCTTTCGCCTCGGGACGCTTCTGCTCATCGAGTTTCGCCTTGAGCCGCACCGTCGCGTTCCTGAAGTTCTCGAACACGGTGGGAAGCTCCATGAGCGAGAGGTCCTCCTCGTACTTGGCGGGGTTCACCCCGCTCAGCTCCTGCCTGAGGGCGGCCAGTTCCGCGAGCTTCTCGGGCTGCCGGTCCGGGATCATGGAGTTGAGGCTCACCACGTGGTCCACCGTCGGCAGCGCCTCCAGGGCCCGGCTCTTCGAAGCGGCATCCTCCGCGTTTTTCGCCGTCACCACGGCGAAGTAGCCGGCGTTCTCCTTGCTCCTCATCAGCTTGTAGGCGTAGGTGACCGACTCCAGTCCCTTGGCCTGCAGGTTCATGAGGTTGTAGTCGAAGGAGATCCTGGAAACCGGGTAGAGTGAGGCGGCGCAGCAGATCACGGTCGCCGCGATCACGATCCTCGGGTGGCCGAAGATGAGCGCGGAGAGTTTTCCCGCCCGCCCAGTTCGCGCCTCGCGCTTCACGTTCCTGGCCCGGCGCTGCCTCCTGAGCCGGGAAAGCAGCACCAGCATGGCGGGAAGCACCGTGAAGGTCACCGCAACGCAGATCACCACGCCGCCGGCGGCGATGATGCCCAGCTCGGCGATGCCCCGGAAATCGGTGAAGATGAAGGTGAGAAAGGCGGCCGCCACGGTCGCCGCGGCCATGACGATGGCCCAGACGTTGCGGTTCAGCCCGATGCTGATGGCGTCGAGCTCGGCGCTGCCCAGCCTGAGCTCCTCCTGGTAGCGCAGCACGAGCTGGATGCCGTACTCGATGCCGATGCCGATCAGCATGATGGCGAACACCATGGAGAGGATGTTCAGGTGGCCTACGGCCGCGGTGGCGAAGCCGAAGGAGAGCGATATGGCGACCAAGAGCGTCACCATGGCGGCGCAGACGTTCAAGAGGCCGCGAAAGGCCAAAATCAGCAGGATCACGGTGAGCAGCAGCGAGACCACGGTGGCAAGCGCGATGTCCTTTTGGCTGGTGGCCATCTCCTCGTTTTCCAGCACGGGCGAGCCGGTCAGCCCCACCGTCACCCCCTTGAATTCTGGGAGCTTCTTCAGTCTGGCGATCTCGGCGCGTATCACGGAGATGGCCGCCCCTGCCGGCACGAACCCCTCCATGGTCCGCACCGGGAGCGCGGTCAGCACCTGCTGCCGGCCCGCCTGGGCGAAGGAGGAATCGGAACTCATGAACATCCCCTCCAGGGAGGGGGCTCCCCCCTGGCCGCCGGCGAAAGTGGTAAAGCCCGCGCCCAGCTTGTCCAGCATGAACATTATCCCGGGGAGCCCGGAGCTCTCCCCGGCGCTGTAGCGGTCCATGCTGCCGGTCAGGTAGGTGAAGAGCGTCTGCACCGACGGTGAGCGGGAAAGCTCCTTCAGTACCGGCGCCGCGAGGCTCAGGTTCCGGTGCAGCTCCTTGACGTCCTCAAGCGGCATGAAGAGGAGCCCGTTCTTCCGGAAGAAGGGGAGCGCGTACGGGTAGAACAGGTCGGAGAAATGCTCCTTGTCCTTGGCAAGCGCCTGGTGCAGCCGGTTACCGAAGGCGCCGGCGCGCTCGGCGTCGGCGCTCTCGATGACGACGACGATATCCTCCATGGAGCCAAACTCGGCGCGGAAGTCCCGGAAATCGCTATGGAAGGCGGTGTTCTTCGGCATCAGGTCGTCCCTGCCGGTGAGAAACTCCATGCGCTGCGAGGTGTACCAGAGTGAGAGCGCCGACAGGACCAGGGCGAAGACGAGCACCAGCCAAGGGTGCCGCGCCGCCAGGGAGAACAGGAGCCCGCCGTTTTTTGTCGTTTCTTTCATAAGTCCTCTATGCCTTTTGCTGCCTGTACTTTGCGCAGTGCAAACTAACACAGCAAAGCCGCATAAATCAACCGGCGAGCAGCAAACTATGGTTTTAATTAAGAAATCAAATCCGCAAGGAGAAAATTTTGTGTACCTTTGCTCAAAAATGTGGTAAGTCTCGCAACTTGTAACTGACAGCCTAAAGGCCAAACCGGATAATATTTTCCAATCTTGTGCAAAGGAGTTTGTGGTGACTTCCCCCTTCAAGCATCCCATATCACATGCTCTCACCTCATTCAACGGCTCCGCCGCCGATCCGGATCAACCCCCGGGGCAGAATCAGGGGGCGAAGGTGCACCACCTCCCCCCTTCGATCTGGAAGAGGAAGCAGGGCAATTCAAAGAGCCCGCTCGATCTGGCCATTGAGGGAAGCCGCGACTTCTTCTACCGGGAGCAGCTCCCGAAAGGGTATTGGTGGGCGGAGCTTGAGTCCAACGTCACCATTACCGCCGAATACATCATGCTGTTCCATTTCCTGGGGCTCGTTGACCACGAGCGCGAGCGCAAGATGGCCAACTACCTCCTCTCCAAGCAGACCGAGGCGGGGTATTGGACCATCTATTACGGCGGCCCCGGCGACCTCTCGACCACGGTGGAGGCGTATTTCGCCCTGAAGCTGGCCGGCTACCCGGCCGAGCACCCGGCCATGGCCAAGGCGCGCAGCTTCGTCCTGGAGCAGGGCGGCATGATCAAGACCCGCGTCTTCACGAAGATTTTCCTGGCGCTCTTCGGGGAATTCGACTGGTTCGGCGTCCCCAGCATGCCGGTCGAGCTCACCCTTTTGCCCAACTGGGCCTACTTCAACATGTACGAGTTCTCCAGCTGGGCCAGGGCCACCATCATCCCGCTCTCCATCGTGATGACGCACCGCCCGGTGAAGAGGCTCCCCCCCGCCCAGCGGGTGCAGGAGCTCTTCGTCCGGCCGCCGCGCCCCATCGACTACTCCTTCACCAAGGAAGACGGCATCCTCACCTGGAAGAACTTCTTCATCGGCGCGGACCACATGCTGAAGGTGTACGAGAGGAGCCCGGTGCGCCCCTTCAAGAACAAGGCGCTCACCATGGCCGAAAAGTGGGTGCTGGAGCATCAGGAGTCGACCGGCGACTGGGGCGGCATCCAGCCCGCCATGCTGAACGCGGTGCTCGCCCTGAACGCGCTGGGCTACCCCAACGACCACCCGGCGGTGGCCAAGGGGATGGAGGCGCTGGCGAACTTCTGCATCGAGACCGGCGACGAGCTGGTGCTGCAGTCGTGCATCTCGCCGGTCTGGGACACGGCGCTGGCGCTCAAGGCGCTCACCGACTCCGGCGTCCCGACCGACCACCCCTCCCTGGTCAAGGCGGCCAAGTGGCTCCTGGACAAGGAAGTGAAGAAGCCCGGCGACTGGCGCATCAAGTCCCCGGAGCTGGCACCGGGTGGGTGGGCATTCGAGTTCCTGAACGACTGGTACCCGGACGTGGACGATTCCGGCTTCGTCATGATCGCCCTGAAGGGTATCCAGGTGAAGGACCGCAAGTCGATGGACGACGCCATACAGCGCGGCATCAACTGGTGCCTCGGCATGCAGAGCAGAAACGGCGGCTGGGGTGCCTTCGACAAGGACAACACCAAGTACCTTTTGAACAAGATCCCCTTCGCCGACCTTGAGGCGCTCATCGACCCGCCCACGGCGGACCTCACCGGACGGATGCTGGAGCTGATGGGGACCTTCGGGTACGCGAAGGATTTCCCGGCCGCCGCGCGCGCCATCGAGTTCCTGAAAAAGAACCAGGAGCCGGAGGGTCCCTGGTGGGGGCGCTGGGGGGTGAACTACCTCTACGGCACCTGGTCCGTGATGTGCGGCCTGGCGGCGATCGGCGTCGATCCGGGCGAGCCGTGGATCAGGAAGGCGGTCAACTGGATCAAGTCGCGCCAGAACATAGACGGCGGCTGGGGTGAGACCTGCGAGTCCTACCACGACCGGACCCTGGCGGGGATCGGCGAGAGCACCGCGTCGCAGACCGGATGGGCGCTTTTGGCGCTGATGGCGGCAGGCGAGGCGAACTCCGCCACGGCGGTGCGCGGCGTGCAGTACCTGCTCTCCACCCAGAAGCCGGACGGCACCTGGGACGAGGCGAACTACACCGGGACCGGCTTTCCCAAGTTCTTCATGATCAAGTACCACATCTACCGCAACTGCTTCCCGCTCATGGCGCTCGGCACCTACCGGACGCTGACCGACGGCCAGCCTTGACGGCCGCGCGTCCATGAAGGCGTTCGTCACCGGGGCCACCGGTTTCATAGGCGCGAGCATCGTGCGCGAACTTTTGAAGGACGGCTGCCAGGTGCGGGCGCTGGCCCGGCCCGGCTCGGACCGCAGCAACCTCGCGGGGCTGGACATCGAGATCTGGGAGGGGGACCTAAGCGACAGGCAGCGGCTTGTGCGCGGGCTTTCCGGCTGCCGGACCCTGTTCCACGCGGCGGCCGATTACCGGCTCTGGACCCGCACCCCCGCCTCCATGTACGAGGTGAACGTGGGGGGGACCCGCACCATCCTGTCGGCGGCGCTCGACGCGGGGCTGGAGAAGGTGGTCTACACGAGCAGCGTCGGCACGCTGGGGAACCCGGGCGACGGCACCCCCGGCAACGAAGGGACTCCGGTCGATCTCTCCCAGATGGTGGGGGACTACAAGAAGAGCAAGTTTCTGGCCGAGCGCGCCGCGGAGAGCTTCCTGGAGAAGGGGCTGCCGCTGGTCATCGTGAACCCGTCCACGCCGGTCGGTCCCATGGACATCAAGCCTACGCCCACCGGGAAGATCATCGTCGACTTCCTGAACGGCAAGATGCCCGCCTATCTGGACACGGGCTTGAACCTGATGGACGTCGAGACCTGCGCGCGCGGGCACATCCTGGCGGCGCAAAAGGGGAAGATCGGCGAGAAATACATCCTGGGGTGCGAGAACCTGACCCTGGCGCGCATCTTCGCCCTGCTCTCCGAGATCACCGGTCTCCGGGCGCCGCGGGTGAGGCTCCCCTACTACCCGATACTGCTGGCGGCCTACGCCAACCAGGCGCTCTCGGCGCTCACCGGCAGGGAGCCGCTGATACCGCTGGCCGGGGTGCAGATGGCCAAGAAGTTCATGTATTTCGACCAGGCGAAGGCGGTCGCCGAGCTGGGGCTGCCGCTCACCCCGGTAAAGGGATCGCTGGAGCGGGCCGTGGCGTGGTTCCGCAGCCAGGGGTACGCGAGATAAAGGCGCAAAGGACGTTCTACGTTCTACGTTCTACGTTCTACGTTCTACGTTCTACGTTCTACGTTCTACGTTCTACGTTCAACATCTGGTTGTACTTTTTATGTCGAGGTTCGAGGTTCATAGGTCCAACGATCAAGTTCAACTTCAGGTTCAAGGGTTCCGGTTTCAACTTGGAACGTAGAACATAGAACGTAGAACGGCCTCTAAGGAGAACCATGTACAAACTGCTAAGCAAGATCAACGGTCCCGATGACCTGAAACAGCTCCCCCCGGAGGATCTGGTCCCGCTCGCCGCCGAGCTGCGGGCCTTCCTGCTGGAGACTGTTGCGCTGACCGGCGGACACCTGGCATCCAACCTCGGCTGCGTCGAGTTGAGCATCGCGCTGCACTACTGCTTCAACTCCCCCAAGGACAAGATCATCTGGGACGTCGGGCACCAGGCCTACACCCACAAGATCCTGACCGGACGCCGCGACAAGTTCCACACCCAGCGCTGCTACAAGGGTCTGAGCGGCTTTCCCAAACGCTCCGAGTCGCCCCACGACGCCTTCGGTGTCGGCCACTCCTCCACCTCCATCTCGGCCGGACTAGGGATGGCGGTGGCCCACGGGCTGAACGACGACAAGACCAGGGTCATCTCGGTGATAGGCGACGGCTCGCTCACCGGCGGCATGGCCTTCGAGGCGCTGAACCAGGCGGGGCACCTGAGGAAGAACCTGATCGTCGTTCTAAACGACAACGAGATGTCCATCTCCAAGAACGTGGGCGCCCTCTCCTCGTTCATCTCGCGCAAGATGACCGGCAACTACTACCGCGGCCTGAAGAAGGAGATGGAAGGGGTGATCGCCGGCATCCCGGCCATCGGCGGCAACATCCTGCACTTCGCCAAGAAGGCGGAGAACTCGCTCAAGGGGTTCCTGACCCCGGGAACGCTCTTCGAGGCGCTCGGCTTCGAGTACGTGGGCCCCATCGCCGGCCACGACCTGCCGACGCTTTTGAGCGTGCTGGAAAACGTGAAGGGGATCGAGGGACCGATCCTTTTGCACGTGATGACCAAGAAGGGGAAAGGTTACCAGCCGGCCGAGGAGACCCCGGACAAGTTTCACGGCGTAGCCCCGACCAAGGTGGCGAGCCCGGCCCCGGCCCGGCCCGCCCCACCCTCCTACACCCAGGTGTTCGGGGAGACCATGGTGAAATTGGGAGCCGTCGACCCGAAAATCGTGGCGATCACCGCCGCCATGCCGGACGGCACCGGGTTGAGCCCGTTCGCCAAGAGGTTCCCGGATCGCTTCTTCGACGTGGGGATCGCCGAGCAGCACGCCCTCACCTTCGCGGCAGGCCTGGCCGCCGAGGGATTCCGCCCTGTCGCCGCCATCTACTCCACCTTCACCCAGCGCGCCTACGATCAGGTGTTCCACGACATCTGCCTGCAGAAGCTGCCGGTGACGCTCGCCCTGGACCGTGCGGGGCTCGTGGGAGACGACGGCCCGACCCACCACGGCGCCTTCGATATCTCTTTTTTGCGCCACCTCCCCGAACTGACCGTGATGGCGCCCAAGGACGAGAACGAGCTGCAGCACATGGTGAAGACCGCCATCTACTCGGGCCGTCCCATCTCGCTGCGCTACCCGCGCGGCGCCGGCTTCGGCGCGACGCTGGACTGCGAGGTGAAGGCGATCGAGATCGGCAAGGGAGAGCTCCTTCTGGACGGCGCCGACCTGACCCTGGTGGCGATAGGCTCCACCGTCTACCCGGCGCTCGAGGCCGCGGCACTTCTCAAGGAAAAGGGGATTTTCGCCTCCGTGGTGAACGCGAGGTTCGTAAAGCCGCTCGACAGCGAACTGATCCTGGCCCAGGCCCGCAAGACCGGCTGCCTGATCACCGTCGAAGAGAACGCGCTGCAGGGCGGCTTCGGAAGCGCCGTGCTGGAACTGATCTCCGATTCCGGGCTCACCGACGTGCGGGTCAAGCGCATCGGCATACCGGACAGCTTCATCGAGCAGGGAAGCCAGGCCCAGTTGCGGGCCGACCTGGGACTAAACGGCGCCGGCATCGCCGCGACCAGCGAAGCGTTCTTGAACGGCCGCAGGGTCGTCATCCCGCAGCTCGCCATGGTCAAGTAAGGCTTATTTCACCGCTCTCGCAGGGACACCGCTTGCGGGTGCCCGGGTTGTGCAGCATCAATCGCCCATGCAGGCGCCCGGACAGAAATGACGAAGCCGGCCGCGGCACCCCGGCCATGAAGATACAAAATCGCAGGCGCGGGACAGGTGGAAGGGTGCCGGACCCCTTTGAGCTGTCCCGTTTTACTGCGTCACCGAAAGATCACTCTCCAAAGAAAAAAGGATTGACCCAACATGCGCTTCCCCATGCGGCTGAACTACGATCTGAGCAAGTACATAATTTCCAACAAGATGAAGAAGCAGGAAAAGTACCCGTTGGTACTGATGCTGGAACCGACCCACCTGTGCAATCTCGCCTGTTCCGGCTGCGGCAGGATCAGGGAGTACGCCGACACCATACAGGACATGCTGACGCTGCAGGAGTGCCTGGACTCCGTCGATGAATGCCCGGCCCCCGTCGTCACCATCACCGGCGGCGAGCCGTTTCTCTATCCCCACATCTTCCCGCTCATCGACGAGGTGCTGAAAAGAGGCAAACACATCTACCTCTGCACCAACGCCCTGCTGCTGGAGAAGGCGCTCGACAGCATGAAGCCGCACCCCAACTTCATCCTGAACATCCACATGGACGGCATGGAGGAGACCCACGACCGCATCCTGGAGCGCAAGGGGACCTTCAAGATCGCCATGGCCGCCATCAAGAAGGCCAAGGATCTCGGTTTCAGGATCTGCACCAACACCACCATCTTCAAGGAAACCGACCTGATCGAGATCGAGATGCTCTTCTCGCACCTGAAGGACATCGGCGTGGACGGCTTCCTGGTGGCGCCCGGATTCGGTTACGAGGCAGTCGGCGAGAAGCTCTTCCTGGAGCGGCGCGAGATCCAGAAGAAATTCGAGCAGGTCTACGAGATGAGCAAGCGTTTCTGCTTCTTCTCCACCCCGATGTACCTGCGTTTTCTCAAGGGCGACAAGCAGCTCGAGTGCACCCCGTGGGGCAATCCGACCAGGAACACGCGCGGCTGGAAGGCCCCCTGCTACCTGATCACCGACGACCACTACGGGAGCTTCCAGGAGATGATGGAGAAGACCCAGTGGGAGAAGTACGGCGTCGGCAAAGACCCGCGCTGCGCCCAGTGCATGATGCACTGCGGTTTCGAGCCGTCGGTAGTAGCCGAGATAGGAAAAAGCTGGAAGGATATCTGGGAGATGTTTTTGTGGAATTTAACTTAATTAAAAAACCATTTTTTATCCCTTTGGAAAACACACTAAAGGTGTTTAAAATACAATAACTTAGGCTTGACAACCTACCCTAGACCCGCTAATCTTTAAGACAGATTTAGCGGGTTTTTCGCTTCAAAATTACCCATAACCTACCCCCAGACCGGGGTACGGAGACCGTGGGTAGGTTGCAACGGAGGAAGGGACATGGCAAAGCTCAGTCTTACCCAAAGGGCCATCAAGAAAATCGTGCCGCCGGAGTCGGGACGGGTCGACTACTTCGATACGGAGTTGAAGGGATTTCTGTTGCGCGTTTCGGCCGACTACCTGGACAAGAGTACCGGGACGCAGATGAAGGGTGCCAAGGTTTTTTACGTCCAGGTGGACGTCCTCGATCACGCCCTCGGCAAGCGTGTCTCGCGCAAGGCGAAAATCGGCAACTATGGCGAGTACACGCCGGAAGAAGCCCGCGAGAAGGCCCAGGAGACGCTGAAGGCGCTGCGGGAAGGAAAACCCGCTGGGCAAGGCCCACCCCCTACACTTCGGAAGCTGTACCAGCACTACGTCCACGACAAGGGACTCAAGGCGAACACGGCGGCAACCTACCGGATCTATTTCGAGAACGAGAAGGGCGCCAAGTTCAGCACATGGATGGACGTCCCACTGCCTCAGCTGATTCAGATGCTGCGGCCCGACGTGGTCATGGCCCGCTTTCAGGAGATACTGAGCCGCTCCGGGAAGGGTGCCGCCAGGAACGCCTTCAAGATGCTCCAGGCGATCATCAATTACGGGATGATCCTGTACCCGCAGCACATAAGCCGCAATCCGGTCAAGGTGATCTCGGATGCGAAGCTGTGGCCCAAGATCAAGTCGCGGACCAGCCACCTCGAGCCGGACCAGTTCAAGACCTTCCACGATGCGCTCCTCTCCTTTCCCCCCATCCACCGCGACTGCTACCTGTTCGCCCTCTACCAGGGGATGCGGCCGGATGAGGCGCACAGCCTGCGTTGGCAGGACGTGAACCTCGAAGAAAAGCTGTTCGACCTTACCTGGATGGACTCGGAGACCAAGCACCGGGGTATCCTGCCGTTATCGCGCCAAACGGTGGAAATTCTGACCCGGCGCCAGACGGGGAGACAGAAGGGGGAGGTGTACGTGTTTCCCTCCGGCACCGGCCGAAGCAAGAGCGGGCATGTGATGCTGCGCGCCGACAAGCTGCGGTCCAAGACCGGCCTGGACGTCACTCCCCACAGCCTGCGGCGCACCTTCATCCAGATCGGGGAAAGGCGGCTGAGAATCGCCAGGGAGAGCGTGATGCTGCTGACCAGCCATGTGGACCGTTCCGTCCATGGCGAGCATTACGCGCACCTGGGCGTCGAGGATGTGCGCGCCCCCCTGCAGGCCATCGCCAACGAGATCGAGCGGCTCATGGAGCACGGGGTTGGCGGGAAGGTCATCCAGTTGGCCTCGGCACAGCAAAATTGATCATTGCACATAACCAAAAAGACAGTTATAGTTCGCACATTACGAACCAGGAGCATCAATGCACTACCCATACGAGCAATTCGATACCGCATTGCGGCTGCTGAACGGCCGGCTCGCCCTTGCCGGCGCTCCGCGGTTCAACCTGGTTGTCTGCGGCGGCGCCGCCCTGCTGGCTGCCGGACTGGTGCTCAGGACCACCCGGGATGTGGATATCGTGGCACTCATGGACGACCGGGGGGTGCTCCTCGATCCCGCTCCCCTTCCGGAGACCCTGGTCCGCGCCGCGCGGGAGGTGGCCGACGACCTGGGCCTTCCCGAGGCTTGGCTCAACAACGGCCCGAGCAGCGGCGAGGGCGGGCTCTTTCGCATGGGGCTGCCGGAGGGGTTCATCGCGAGGCTCACCTGGACCACCGTCGGCGACAGGCTCACCGTCGGATTCATCAGCCGCTACGACCAGATCCATTTCAAGCTGTACGCCGCCGTCGACCAATTCGGGAGCTACCACGCCGACGACCTGCGGCAGCTGCAGCCGACGGACGACGAGCTTTTGGAGGCCGCACGCTGGAGCCGGAGCCACGATCCGTCACCGGGGTATCTTGAGGCAATGCAATGGTTTCTAAGGGAGTTTGGTTATGGACACCTCGCTGATCGGCTTTAGGACCGAGTACCTGGACCGGCTGCTCGACTTCCTCTGGGAACAGTGGTCCGCGCTCGGCATCTCCGGCTACAGCAGCACGGCGGAGCAACGCGTCATCGATCCCGAGCCGCTGCTGCTCCTCTCCCTGACCATCTGCCGCCACGACGCCCGCCTCTTCGACGAGATCCTCGACTGGCTGCAGGTAAACGGCGCCTTTCTCAACGTGGGGCGCCTGAAGGCAATCCAGAGGCAGGCCGGTTTCCAGGGCGAGGCCCAGCTGGCCGCCGTGTCGGAGCTCCTCGGCCAGAAATCGCTCTATGCGCTGAAGTGGAAGGGGCTCGCCTCTTCCCACGCCGCCGGCGCCGGAGAGCCCCTGTTTTTCATGAAGGACGGCACCCCGCTGCCGGTGCCGCCCGAGCGCTCCCCCGAGTTCTCCGCCCACGGGCTGTTGCGCGCCCCGGTCAAGCTGCGCGGGTACTCGCGCCCCTTCCCCCTCCAGGGGACGGCCACCCTGCTTTTGCGCCTGAGGGCGCTCCTGGGGGTGAACTCCCGCTGCGAGCTCCTCTGCCTGCTGGGCTCCGCAGACGAGATCCACCCCTCCGACATCGCGCGGCAGACCGGCTACTACCCACGCACAACCCAATTGGCCCTGGCCGAGATGTCGCGCTCCGGGGTGGTCGAGGTGCGCAGCGCCAACAGGGAGAAACGTTACTGGCTGAAGCCGGGGATACTGGACGCGCTGCTGCGGCCCGACGGGGAGCCTACCCCCTGGCGGAACTGGACCCCGTTGTTCCGTGCGCTGGAACTCCTCTGGCTCGGGGTGAGCGACCCCAAACGGCAGGATCTGGACCAGCTGCTCCTCTCCTCCGAACTGCGGCGCCTGGCCCGCGAGCTCCGCCCCCTGCTCGGGGAGGCGGGAATGGGTATGCGCTTGAGAGATGACAGCGGCTATCGCGGGGCAGGGTACACCGAGATCTTCTTCGAGGATGTTCTGGACATCCTGAAACAGCTGAAGCGGTAACCTCCGAGCGGAACAGAAGTATCACCCGTGATATCGACACGTTACCTTGAGAAGCGAGAGCACGATGTGGCCGTTCCACCACAATCGCCTCCCTGGCCGGGAGAAAATGTTGTGTTGAACACAACTATAGCGTTGAAACCAAACGGTAAAGGCGTATAGTATGCTTGACGAGCCGCTGAAACGAACCGAGGCGAAGAAGCTGATTCTCTCCATCCTGAAGGACGGCTCCGTCTCGTTCGCGGAGCCGCACGCGATGGAGCGCCTGAGAAAACGCCAGATGTCGACCGTGGATTGCCTCAATGTTTTACGCGGCGGCAGCGCCGAGGAAGCGGAGCACGAAAACGGCGAGTGGCGCTACCGGGTTCACACCGGGAAAATGACGGTGGTGATCAGGTTTGAGGACGAGACCGAATTGATGATCGTCACAGCATGGAGAAGCTAAGATGAGATGCCCCGTTTGCGAGAGAGCCGAACTGGTCGAGAAGGTCCAAAACTACCGTTACCGTGAATGCGGCCTGGACAACGTGATCCTAGCGGAAATCACCGTGAGGAACTGCCCCGAGTGCGGATCCCTGGTACCCAAGATACCGAGGATGGAAGCGCTGCACGACTGCATAGCCCACGCCCTGGTGAAGAAGGAAGAGCGCCTCACCCCTGCAGAAATCGTGTTCCTGAGAAAGTCGCTGGGGTGGTCGGGCACCGATTTCGCCGACAACCTGCAATGCGACAAGTCGCAGGTGTCGAAGTGGGAGAACGGGCGGGTGGCGATGAGCAAGCAAAACGAGCTGTTGTTGCGCGAGATCACAGCCCGCGGGAAAAAAATCACCGATTACCGCAGGACCGACGCCGCGCGCAAAGACACCAAAATGGTGGTCTCCTTGTTTGTCAGGATAGACGAGGCCAAGGGACAGTGGACAGACGAATGGAGAGAGGCTGCCTAGCACGACTCCCTCCGGCCCCCCTCCAGGTCCGCCGGGGAAGGACCCCGGCTGTAAAAACTGAAGCCGGTTCGCAGACGGCCGGCGGAGCGCCAGCGGTCCCGGCAGCCTGAGAACGGGCTTCCGGCCGGTAAAGCTGCCGGCGCTTTTCCAGCCGGCGGCTTTGGCCCAAACTGTCGGGTCTTTCCCGGAGGCGTTGCGGGGTCCTCCCCGCTCGAGGGGGTAGCGAAGAACGCCAGGGAGCCGCGCGCCCTGACGCTCGCAGCGAGGGGGAGACCTCCCCCGCCAGCCGCCTATCCGGTGGTAGCTTTTAAATCATCCGGAGCGGCAAAACGGGCCGGAAGGCAGGACGCCCTCCCTGGCCACCAGCCTGTTCCATGCAGCAGATATTCGATTAAAGCGGAGCCAGATGGCATTAATTTATTTCGTCCCCCCCCGATATTAACCTTTCTCTTCCTCAGCCATTTTCACGGGCGGCTGACCTCTGCAGCACGGCCCCGCCACCGAAAACGCTCACAGCTTGCCGCCGTTGAGCCAGCGCTGTATCCTCTCCCGGTCCCTGGGCGGGGTCTGGCCCATTCTGGTGTCGAGGTTGCGCCCCCACCACGCCAGCCGGTGCATTTCAATATTCTTCGGGCTGTAAAAAATGGAGTAGACCACCCCTCCCCCGATTGCCCCTCCGACCAGACCCACGGCAAGACTCACGACAACCGCCACCGTTAGCAGCCGCCAGTTCCACGACAAATGAGCGAGGCTCGCCCGGCATTCGTTGATGTCCTGTACTGCCTGCGCGACGCCATCGTTCAGGGTGGCGATACTTTTCTGGAACCCCTCCTGCGCCACAGCGTCGAGCGCCTTGACCATCTGGGCCGGCACTTTCTCATTGCAGTATTTCTGGAGCCTCAGAAACATCTCCTCGGTCCTCTGCTGCGTTTCCTGCGCCGCGAGGAGCGCCTGGTCGGACCTGGTCAAGAGCTTCTCGACGGAGCTGTCAATCTGATTCCGGACCTCCAGCAACTCCTCCAGCGGTGTCTTTTCTTTCCGCACGCGGCTTGCTACCAGCAGTCTCTCAGGAGAAGATTCCTCTTCCATATTCAGCTCCCGTGTTGTGCCTGGAAGATCGTTTCCAGGACGTCGGTCAACTTCTTAACCTGCACCTTGGTGGCAAGAGTCGGGAAGAGATCGACCAGGGTTTTCGCCAGGCCTGCGATCTCCCGCTCGAGGTTGGCGTTGCGCTCAGAAAGCGTGGCGACCTCCTCGCGGAGGGCGACCAGGGCCGCAGCCTCCCTCCTGACCCTGGTGGAAACCTGGGGGAATTTTTCACCGATACAGGCGCGGATCAGGTCCGAAACCGTGACGGTCTCCCCGGTTTCCTGGGCCAGCTTCCGCGCTTCCAATCCCAGTTTTTTGCAAATTTCCGGTGCCAAACGGACGCTGGTATTCTCCACGGTGGCCTCCTCCATCGCCGCCATACGGCGTTTACGCAGTTTCTCCTGAAATTCCGGCTACTTTTACGACTGTCCGACATGTCCCGTAACGCTGCTGTCAGACGCGGAACCATTAAAGTCTACCCGAAACCGGCTCTTGTGTTGCCAGCGAGGCTGCGTGAGGTCTGAAAGAAAAACCAGCCGGAGCGCAGCGAGGCCCCTCCTTGCAGTTGCCGGTACTTCCTCCGGCAACCATCCACACAGCAAAAAGAAAAACCGACGAAACTTGCAGGACGAAAAAGCCTCAAGCCGTTTACGGCCTCAAACTCACCGGCACCCTCCAGCCCCGGTAAACTTCTGCCGACTCCTCCCACCTGTTCTCTCCCACGAAGGCCTCGTCAGCACCACCTCACATCTTCAACTCCAGCTCGATACTTTTTTTAGCCAGAGCAACCTCCAGCTGCCGCGCAACATGCTTCTGGATCGTCGGGATCTCCCGCACCGATCTCTGAATCTCCCTGACCCGCAACTTCCCGAGCGATTCGACCGCCGGATGCAAACCATTTCCCTCACGCCGCAGTTCCAGGGAGAGATCCCGGAGTTTCCTGGTCTGCTCGCTGATCTCACCGCCAGCGGTAAAGTCCCTCCCCCCAATCCCGGGCCTGAGCTCCTGCTCCACCCCGAGAATTTTATTCCTGGTGGAAGTTTTGACATCGACCATCTCCACGGACCGGGTGAGACCGGCCACTGAATTGGTGAAGATGGTTGCCCCGAACTGGGCACGGGTGACGGCGACGTTGAGCGCGTTGTAACTGGTCTGCGCATACCCCTCCCCACCCGGCGCCGGCGCCAGGTTTTTTCCCGGCGACGGCTCCCCCTCCGGGCGGACATGCGCGAACAGGATCGAGTGCTCCAGCGTCGCCCCCTGGCTCCTGTGGATCGTGACGGCGTAGGCATGATCGATCTGCCGGTACCGGTTCAGGTCGAGGGTCGTTTCCCTGTCCCCGAGATCCACCCGGGCTACCCCGTCCGCGCCCAGCTCCCAGATGGTCCCGAGCGAGCCGTTCTCCACCTTGAGGCCCTTGTTATTATGCAGCGTAATGATCCGGTCGCCGACCGCGAAGTTCCGCTCTTCCTCACGGAAGTGCGCCGATTTCTGCTCCAGTTCCGCCGGGGAATAATCCCTGATCACCGTCCGCTCGATGGCACGTTCGCCCTTCCCCTTTGTGAAGCTGTAGCTGACCGTGACGAGATTCAGATCCCGGTCGATGCCGGTCACCCTCCCCACCGTTTCGGCGGGTGCCTCCCCGGCCAGAGGCCTCCCCTTTGCATCCCGCTCCCCCCAAAAGATCGCCGTGTCCCCGACCTGGTATCCCTCGACGGTGATACCCTCGTGGCGGGCGGGGGAGAGCGTTTTGAAGCTCCTCCCTGCCTCGATCTCCCCGGCCGCGATCCTGGCGCTCCTGATATCGTGGTTCAGCTCCCGGCGCTCCGCGTTGGTCGCTACCACCAGCACCACCGTCTGCCGCTTCCCCGCCGCCGCGCGCTCCGGGAAATAGGAGAGCCTGCCGCTCTCCTCCAGGTACCGGTCCACGACCGCCGCCTTCAGCCCGGTCCGGTCCGGTATCTCCATCACGTGCCCCTGCTTTTCCAGCGAGACCACGGCCTCCCTGGCGTTCTCCCCCAGCGGCCGGTCCTCGCGGTTGAGATTCCGTGCGACCTCCAGCAGCGTGAGTTCCTTCTGCCGGAGGATGTCGGTCAGGTGGGCGTAATCCACCTCGCCCCGCTCACCTAATTCCCGCACCTGGCGCAGCAGGTCCCCGGCGGCGATGGACTGCATCTGCTTGATGTCGCCCAATAGGTGCAGCTTCGCCTGCACCCCGCGCTCTTGCAGCTCCTCGACCACGCGCAGCAGTTCCTCGGCCTGCCTCGCCCCCAGGAAACTCGCCTCGTCCACCCTCAAAACGACCTGCGCCCCCTCGGGGATGAGAATTTTCTTACCCCCTACCACCAGCATTGACCGGCCGCTCTCCTCCCCCTGCAGGTCGAATTTGGAGGCATCCCAGGCACGGAGGAAACTGTGGGCGGTGAAAGCCGGCCGGCCGGTGGCACGGCTCATCTCCCGGGCCGCCTTCGCCGTGCAGGCGACATCGATAGTGAAGTGCTCCCTCCCGTCAGGGCGCAGTACCTCCTCGTTGAAGCGCTCGATGAGCTTCAGGGTGTAGGTCTTGGCGGTCCCCGGGTCCCCCAGCGTGAGGGCGAGGCCTCCCTCCCCGGCGAGCTCGTTGTAAACCTCCCTCTTCTGTCCGTCCGTAGGCCGGACGTCCTCCGAGGCAATCCGCTCCAGGTACCCCTCGACCTCCCCCTCTCTCACCACGCTTCGAAAGGGCGCGAGGCTGCGCACCCGCTCCAGGTTGCGGGCCTCCAGCTCACGCATCTCGCGGGTCGTGTAGAATTCCCGCCCCTTCGCGTCCTGCCCGAGCCGCAGCACCCCCTCGGCCCCCCCGTCGATGGCGGCGTCCAGCTCGCCTACCCCGTGCCGCCCACCCGAGAGCTGCACCGCCCGGTCCATGAGACGCGCCCGCTTCAGGACCGCCTCCCGCTCGGTGAGGTCACGGGCCGCGAGTTCCACCACGCGTGCTGCCGGCTCCGGAAGCTGCCGCTCCCGCGCAAGGAAAGGAGCGCGCGACTCCTCCAGCTCCCGCTTCACCCGCTCCATGGAACTGCCGCAGGCCTGGAAACCGCGCTCGAAGACCTGGACCAGGTCCTCCCGGCTCATCTGGCGCTTGGGGTCCCGGGTTTCCAGCGTGGCCATCTCGTAGAGCCGGGCCTGAGGAACACGGGGATATTTCTTCTCCGACTTCCAGAGCTCGACCTGTTCCTCGATCTCCTTGCACCGCGAGCTGAAATGCTCTATGAGCCGGGGGTCGACCCCGGCCAGCTCGAAGTACATCAGGGACCGGTTCGAGATGGTGATCTGGTAACCGCGCTCGGTGAGCTCCCGGGCGAGCGCCTGCCGGTATAAAAGGCCCAGCGATTTCTGGTTTTCGAAGATCGGCTTCGGCTCGCTCGCCTTCCAGCCGCCTTCCCGGGTCTGCACAGCGCTCAGGTAGAAGACGTGGGAGTGCAACTGGGGATCGAAGTTGCGCGAAGTGGCGTGGTCGAACTTGGCGCACACCATCCCGCCCTTCAGCTCCCCCCCGGGGACCCGGTAGTGGCAGTAGTGCTTCTCCAGATGCTCCAGCACCGCGAGCACCGCAGCGTCGTGCGCCTCCTTGATCCCCTCCACACCGGATGCATGCGAGATGGAGACCGACTTGGGGGCGGAGAAGGTGCAGTCGTTCCCGGCCCGGTGTTTTTCGACATGCACCCCCTTTTCCCGCCTGCGCTGGTATTTGACGATGCGCGTCCCCTCCGGGTCCTCCCCCCGGCACAGCGGCCGGAACTCCTCCTCCCGGACCAGCCCCGCGAGCCCCAGGGCCTCGGCCCCCCTGCCGTACCACAGGGTGTTGCGCCCCTCTTCAGTCCCGCCCAGGTAGTAATCCTCCCTTGAGAAGTACCCGGCGGCCTGCTTCGCCATCATCGCCGGTGAAAGCGTCATCATGGATTGCTCTCCTCCAGTCAGCACCAGCCTGGACAGCACGCCGCCGACCTCGCACCCTGCACGCCGGACAGATTGGCATATGCTAACACACGCAGGCGAAAAGCCCATACCCGGTGAGACTATTTCCACCCCCTGAATGCAGGCAAGATCAATTCATTCGCCTTAATAAGCTCTGTGAAAGCCAATATTAATGTGATATAACGGTACCGCTTTTGGGAAGGAACCGACAGGAAGCACCGCTTTATCGGGGAGGCCGTCGCAGTTCACTGCATGAATTCATTGGGCCGGGGTATATCCGCCCAAGTGGGAGTGTTATCCGGAAAGGGGTGTATCCACCAGATTGGAACATTATCCAAGCGGGATAAACTCATCAACTCGCGAAGGCGCTAAAATCATTTAGGGAAAGTCAATTTGGATGACGCCCAAAACAGCGGGATGAACAGCCCCCTGGTCATCCACTAGTTGTGCACAGAAAATAGATCCGAGGTATATTTATGCAACCTAATAATATGAAGGTACTATTGGAAGTTGTTGAAGGTGACCTTTCCACTATCGAAGTCGATGTAATTGCATTAAAGCATGCAACTGGGAAACTGTATGGTGTCGAAAAATGGATTGACCGAAAATTAGACGGCCTGCTGTCTTTGACTTATTCAGACAATCAATTAGAGAGTGCTGGGACAGCTACAATCATTAACGTTTCAGAAATTGGTACGAAACAAATACTTGTTGTAGGCATAGGTCCACTTTATGAACTTACTTATCGTGGTGTTGACCGACTAGCACGAGACACAATAGAATCACTTGTACGTTTAGCCCAGGATACAAAGACAATTGCTACTACAGTTCACGGTCCTGGTATTGGTTTGGATGAAGAAGAGTGTTTTAAGACACAGATTTTTGGTTTTGCCAGCGCGTTAGGAAGATTAACGTCTAATATATCATTGAATCGCATTAAAATTGTCGAGCGTGATGCTGAACGAGCAGTTAAGTTGAGTGAGATACTCACAAAATTGTCGTCAGAAAATCCAGAATTAATTATACAGCAAGGCGATTATTATGTATTGCGAGGACGTTCTAATAGTGCAAAAATTGAAGAAATTAGATATTCAACACTAAATGAACCAACAATATTTGTTGCAATGCCATTTTCTAAAGCATTTCGTAATGTTTATGATTATGGTATCAGACTTCCTATTATGGCTGTTGGCAGAAAACCAGTCAGAATTGATGATGAACATTTTACTGGTCCTGTTATAGAGCAAGTCAAAAATAGAATTCAGTCTTCTGAGATAGTAATTGCAGATATGACAACTTCAAATCCGAATGTATTCTATGAAGTTGGATTCGCGGAAGGTTTAGGGAAAAGAGCAATCTTATTGTGCCAGGACATTACATGCCTTCCATTCGATGTTAAAGGGAATGTTCATATAGTCTATGACCCCGAGAATCTTCGAGTACTCGAGGAAAATCTAACAATTCATCTTAAAGCAATTATCAATCAAGCTTCTTAGCAATACATCTGATAACGCTGAGATCGGGAGCACAGTACGCTGGCAAGTTACTAACATGTGCATAGAAAAAAGTAAAGTTTTCAACCAGCATAGGGCACCAAAAACGGCCGTCAGCCTTAAGGCGTCGGAGTAAGAAAAATAAAAGAGGAAAGAGGTGATTGCAATGGAATCTCAAAAAGAAAATATGAATGATGTTCCGAAGGTACTGTTACAAGCAAATGAAAGAGCAAAACAACAGGCCGAAAATCTTGACAAAAATGTGTCATCTTACGACAAAGGTCCATGGGATGAAGGCCATTGGGCGAACCGCAAGTAAGCAATAAACTGAAATACGGGGCAAAGGAAAACTCGTTGCCCCGTATAAATAAAAGGCCTGAGACATGAACGCATTTATGTCAACCCCCATTGTTAAGCCAGTTGACTTCGCATGCAATCTTTCATGCTCATACTGTTATACGAAAGATAACATCGGAGATTTGTTAATTAATTCAGTAATGGATTACTCTACTCTTGCCAGCACAATCGATTTTTTTTGTTCTAGCCAAAATAATATAGAATTTATCTGGCACGGTGGGGAACCATTGTTAGCAGGAATTGAATTTTACACTAAAGCGATAGAATATCAGAGCCATTGGCTAGAAAAGGGCAAGAATATTACGAACTCAATTCAAACAAATGGAACTCTGGTGGATGATAAATGGGCCAACTTCTTTAAAAATAATATGTTTAGAGTGGGGGTTAGCCTGGATGGAATACCTAACCATCACAATAATACTAGAAGGTATAAAAATAACTCATGTTCATTTAATGACGTCATGAGAGGGATCAGGTTGCTTCAGGAAAGCGGTAATTTTTCTGGTGTAATTTGTTGCGTTAACGAATTCAATTATAAATATCCTGCCGAAATATTTGATTTCTTCATTGCTAACGGAATAAGCAAAATTAAATTTAATAGACTACGGGGGAAAATCAACAAGAATCATAGACCGACTCATTGTGTACCATTTAAAGATTATATTACGTTTTTAACAACAATTTTAGATTTATGGCTTGTCGTCGATAACCTCGAAATAGAAATTCGTGAATTGCAATGCATTATTGAATTATTGCTCGGTGGTACTAATAGGGATTGTGTATTATCTGGCGAATGTTACAAATATTGCACTGTCTACAGCGACGGATCTATATTTAGTTGCGATACCCTCCCTCGGCGGAAGGATTTATGCTTTGGAAATGTTAGTCACAATCCAGAAGATGTAAGTAAATCACTTACATTTCAAAAATTTCTATCAACATGTCGCGTTATTAGAGATCAGTGTATGACATGTAACTGGAATCATATCTGCAAAGGTGGTTGCTTACAAGACTGGAGCTTTGACAGAACTGCTCAAGGTTTTCGCAACGCGTACTGCAGAGACATGAAAGTTTTGTTTGAATCCGTAAAATCTATTTTGACAAAACACAACCTCATTTAATTAATGGAGTAACAACGATATCGGTGGTGAGAGCAAGATGAAGGGTCTATCTATTTTCGGCTCTTCAGGGTTTTCCGTGGGTGACGGGGTAAAGATCGAGCCCGCCAAGGCGGAACCAGATCATTACTTTGAACCGCTCGGCATTCCGAACCCCACGAGCCGCGTTCTTGA
>Ga0209317_1000207_pt1 | contig 81329 bp, 74 predicted proteins | sample RifGroB2_FD_183994 | JGI IMG/M metagenome (GOLD analysis project Ga0209317, IMG submission 183994) | Soil microbial communities from Rifle, Colorado, USA - Groundwater B2 (SPAdes) (version 2) | ecosystem: Environmental > Terrestrial > Soil > Unclassified | place: Rifle, Colorado | collected...
TCGCCGCGCCCGCCGCGGACATGCCGAGGCCGATTGCGGAAAGCCGGTTGTCCCCGTAGAACATGAGGATGAGGGAATCCCCTGCCTCAAGCAAGGCGAGAGCGCCCATACCGAGCGCAAAGGCGATGTTCGAAGCATGCCTGGGGTTCCGGGACAGGGTGAAGGCGCCGAGCGCCAGGCATACGACCGAGGCTATTATTGTCAGTATCATCATGTATTCAACCGCTTACGCAGGATTCCCCGCCCAGCGCGACGGACAGGGGCTTAAAAAATATAGTGTGACTCTAATCACTTGAAGGCATCCCTGGTCCCTGATAACCTTAAAGAGTAATGACCATCCGCCCGTTCAACAAAGTCACGCCCTTCTTTTATGGTCTTTTTGCTATTTTAATAATCAGGCGATTCTGTTAAAATACGTACAGTTTTGTCCCTTACGCATTATACCGTTAACCTAAACCGCGGGGTGATGGAAGATATGAAAGGTGCTATCCGTTTAACAGCAGTTTTTTTTGCGCTATCCGCGCTTGCTTCTCCGGAGGCGTTTGCCCAGCCAAGCGTAACGACGTTAAGCGGCACGATTGCCAGCGGCCAGGCGCTCACCATAATCGGGGCCGGATTCGGCGCAAAGACGCAGGTACAGCCGGTATCGTGGGACGATTTCGACGGCGGGACAAACAGCTCGACCCTGGGCGCTCCCGTAATCGGAGATACCTGGACATTCCACAATCTGGCTACAAGCTCTCCGGTAAGCGCCTCGTACAGCAATGCGCTTTTGCGGACAAACAGCTCGCTTTCCGCCAAGTGTTCGATGTCGGCGAGCAATGGCCAGAGCGTCTGCTCATTCGGATGGACCGGCCACAGCCATTCTCAATTGTATTTTACATACTGGCGTTATAATACACCCTCCGGCACGGTGACGAGAAACCACAAGCAGTTTTATGTCTTCGGGAACAGCTCAAGCGATCTGCCGCAGGTGCTCCTGGCCTCAATCCCGTGCGCCGACCCGACATGGCAGGTCTACGACAACCAGGACGAGAACGAGTACAACACCGCCGGATGGACCTTCGACAACACCAACGACTTGTGGCAGAGGTGGGAGGTATTAGTCAAATTAAACGAGCCGTACACGTCAAGCAACGGGGTTTTCCAGGTCTGGAAAGACGGCGTTTTAGGCGTCGATGTTTCCACGATGAAGATACGCGACACAGACAATTTATTCGACGATTTCAGGCTCGGGAACATGCACGCCCATGACGCCCTGGGGCAATGCGCCGCCGGAGGCGATAACGTAGTCTACTTCGACGACCTCTATATCGATACAACGCCTCAGAGGGTGGAGATAAGCGACTCGCCTACCTGGGCGTCAAGCACCCATCGGGAGATCCAGCTGTTGACGTCCTGGTCAGACACTTCGGTTACGGTCACCCTCCGGAACGGCGCTTTTTCGACCCTTAATAATCTCTATCTGTATGTTGTCGATGCGAATGGAGACGCGAACTCAGAGGGACACCTTTTGTGCACCGGTTGCCCCGCCGCCCCAACCAGCGTCGTTGAGCAGTAATTTGAAAGAGGCGCTCAGCCGTGGAGGAAAAGTGTCTCTCCCGGCTTTCATGTCTTATCCGGGCGGAATGATCAGACTCCGGCGTTTTTTTTGAAATCCGTAAATTTTTCTTCCCAGCTCGACCGTAGCTCCTCCCTGAACTCCTTTACCTCTTCTTCGAGCTCCTCCTGAGTGCTTAACGCGGCCCGTATCGCCTCCGCTATCCCTTCGGCGGTATTCCCGGCGTATACGCACCCGCTTGTGAAATATTCCATGAGGGCCAACGTCTTCGAGATTATGAACGGCTTGCCAAGCGCGACGGCCTCATATGCCCCGCATAAAAGACAGTCCTCGCGCGTCGTCAGATCCACCAGCACATCCGCCGAGCTCAAAAGGCCCAGATATTCCTCCTCGGGCAGAAAACCCGTAAGCACGACGTTCTCCGGAAGCGCCTCGCGGCGTATGCCCGGCGCTTTTCTGTAATTGCCGGTAATATACACGCAGACCCCGCTACCCACCCTTGAAGCCGCCTCTATCACTTCGTTATAAGGCTCGTCCCATGAAAAACTGCAGATATACAGGATGTTTTTCGCGCCTTTCAATTTTATGGCCTTTCCCGGGCTGATACCCGGAAGCCTGTCCTGCAGGACAAACCCCATTCCCCTGTTCCGCTCGACAGCATCTTTCAAGGAAGATGTCGTGACTATCGTAAGGTCCGACTTCCTGTGGATATACCTGCAGACCAGGTTTAGCAGGGCGGACTTCCCGTCAAAAGGGAATACGCCGGAGGTGTGCGCGTCGACGATCAATCTCTTGCCGAAGGCCAATTTATAAAATACCCCCAGAAGGGAAAGCGCCAGCGACGGGTTCTGCACGAACAGCAGATCGGGCCTTTCCTCCATTAATTTAAGGACGGTCCTGACGGTAAGGACGACATACCTCGATATCCGGCTTCCTTTGCTCGTGAATGTGTATAGCGGAACGCCGAGCGCGCCGCAGAGTTCAGTCGTCCTTCTGTGATCCTCCCATGAAATCCATATTGCCCGCTTGCCGGACTTCATTCTACCTTGCGGGACGACCATCAGACCGGGCATCTGAAGCAAGTCCCCTCTCCTTTATTGAGTTTGTTCCTGAGAGCGTATTTACGCCTGGAATTGACGTATATGCTGTCGTTCCATATCTCGGAGATCTTTATCTCTTTTAAATTCCTGAACTTTCTCGCCGGGTTATTCGCGACATGACAGCAGGGGTAGATGTCCCCGTTCCACTGAACTGCTATCGCGAACCATAGCCACCTGCATATCTTTCTTTTGGCCTTGTACGCCTTCACTCGGTTTTTCTGGGTCGTCGCGCTGTTTTCCCGCGAACTCCAGTCAGGTATGGTGTTAAAGTAATTTATCCCGAGCCTCGCAGCGGTCTTCTGCGCCTCCTCCATCTCGCCCTTGTTGAAGTCGGTCCTTATATACTGCCATTCTATCTCCGGGAGGGCTGAGTTCATCTCTCTTTTGCACCTGACGAATGTCTCAAGGTTCCTCATCACCAGGTTGAAGTCCCCTCCCGCCCGCACCTTTTCGTAGGACTCGCTTGTGGCGCCGTCTATCGCAATTATCAGCTTGTCGAGCCCGGCATTGATGAGGCCGCGGGCCATCGACTCGGTCATGAAGTGCATGTTCGTGCTTATCACGGTCCCTATGTTCCGTTGGTTGGAAAGCTCGACCATCCCGCATATATCCTTGTTCGAAAGCGGCTCTCCCCACACATATAGCGCGGCCTCGAGGATATAATCGCCGATGTCGTCGAGGATAGATTTATAGAGGCCGATCGTCATCCTGCCGTCGTCGAGCTTGAGATTGGACTTTCCGCTCCTGCATCCGTCGCATTTAAGGTTGCAGAAGCTCGAAGACTCCACCTTCAGGAGGAACGGCCTGCCAAAGACCTTGGGCCTTCTCAGGAAATACTGCGGCAGGACAAAGGCGACGTTGGCGAGCTTCTTGACGGTAAGATGCCTCCAGGCGATCTTGAAATGCCTGAAGAACGAGTCAAGCGCCCTGTAATTCATCCATCTCTTTTTCATGCAATCTCCACTTGTAAAATCAGCCCAGATAAACGTCCATATATTTGCTGACCATGCCGCCTATCAGAAAGCGTCCGGTCACCTTTTCAAAGGCCTTAGAGGCGAGATCCCTCCTCAACTCCGGGTCCCCACGCAGTCGCTCAATCGCCCTTGCGAGCCCGGATATGTCACCCGGCGCCACCAGGACCGAATCTATTCCGCTCTCGAGTATCTCCCCGAGCCCGCCGACGCCCGAGGCCACGACCGGCACCTTAAGATACATCGCCTCAAGGAGTGTATACGGAAGCCCTTCGTGCAGGGACGGCATCACCAGGAGGTCGAGCGACCTGATGCATCCGTATATATCCTTTCTGAAACCGTGGAAGACCACCTTGTCCGACAGGGAATGCCTCTCGCAAAAGGCCTTAAGCGCCTTTTCAAGGTCCCCGGCCCCGTATACATTAAGTCTTAAGTCCGGCTCCCCTCCGAGACGCCTCATCGCCTCCAGGAGATATATATGCCCCTTTACAGCCGATAGGCGTCCTATGATGCCTATCTCGAATCTCCCGGCGTCCGCCGCCACTATCCTGAGCGCCTCCGCCGGCTCTATCGCACTGATGCCGTTATAAATCACGGTGCCGCCTCCGTTACTGCCGGACCCTCCGCAACAGGACTGGATATCCCTGGACACAAAGACCACCTTTGAGACAAAGGCCTTCGTCACGAGCCTGTCGAGGAGGAGGTTAAACCTCATCCTTGCGCCATTGAGCCCGCTTGAAGGCTCGAGCCTTCCGTGCTCCGTCTTGACTACCCTCGCCCCGCACGCCTTCGCGGCCATTGCGCAGAGTATATTCGCCTTGTAACCGTTATTATGGACGACATTTATCCCCTCTTTCCTGAAAAGCCTCGCCAATCCAACCACGGCCAGAGGGCTGTATTTGAACGAGGACATGACAAAGGTCCTTACGCCGGCCCCACGCAACCTCTCAGAGAGCATGCCTTCATTGAAGAGCACCACTATCACTCGCACGGACGGGTCTTTGCCGAGCTCGGTCGCGAAACTGTATATGAACTGCTCGACGCCGCCGTAGAGTTCGCCTGTCGAACATATCGCTAGCCTGAGCGGACCCGCCATGTCAACAGGCCTCTGCAAGGCCTTTTCCATTTTCCGTAGCCAGGCGCTTCGTAACCACTATGAGCCCTCCGAAAAGGTACCATTCGTAGCTGGAGAGCCCGTAGCTCGCAAAACTGAAAAGGATATTCATTAAAAACCAGACCTGCAGGGCGCTCGTGAGCCCGACGAAAAAATCGTCCCTGTCAACGCGCCTCTTCATATCGCGGGAGAGCGACCTGAGCCTTGAGAACAGCGTCCACGCGTAGAACAAAAATAGCAACAGCCCGGCGATGCCGATCTCTATCAATATCTCAGCGTAAAGGTTATGTGCCTTAAGCCCTTTTCCGGCGATGTTCGCCATAGCCTCAAGAGAGGTGCCGAGGCCGTGCCCCAGGATCGGCCTTTCCATGGAAATCCTGAAGTTGTCTTTGACCCCTTCTATCCTGGTGGATGCCGTCTCCGAGCCCCTGACGTCGCTCTCGGTTATCGAGAGGTATCTTTCCATATGTTCGTCGTCCATATTCGCAATGGCCAGGGACCCGGCGAGGACCAATATGACGGCTAACACGACCTTATGCCTGCTTTTGACGAATATCCCGGCCACTATGACCCCAAGCGCCAGGAACCCCGACCTCGACGCCGTCAGGACAAGGGCGTAGACCAATAGCGGAAGGCCGGCGATATAAACGGCCTTTAAGCCGATCGACCGGCGAAGCGAGAGGTAATGGAGGAAAGGGATCACCGAGGTTATCACGTACGCGAGCCCGTTCGGGTTTATGATGTCATACGGAGACCCCGCCAGTCTCTCCATTGTGGCGCCTCCGCCGAGGTGCGTGGACCCGCCCCAGTAGCCATACGCCGCGTTCATATATAGAGGCTCCAGTACCCTGAACGTCTGCACAACGATAAAAATCAACAGAAAGACCTTGAGCTTCTTTTCCGTATCCACCAGAGATACGGTGAAAAAGTAAAAGACTAAAGCCTTGATAAAATCTGGTATCCCCGCCTTTATTACGCTTCCAGGCCAGGCCACAAACGGCACAGTAATGAGAATATACAGAAAAAGTAGCGCAAGCACCCTGTCCAGGCCGCGGTCGCCCTCATACTTGTCCTTACTGCCCCCCAGCACAAAAATGGTTATAAGGGCGATGAGGATAAGGTCGAACCTGACAGCGCCGAGGAACGGGACCCTGGTGGGAAGATGCGTAAACCAGCTTATGATGAAGAGCATGTATAGCTTGAAGGCTGTATCCCGCACGCGCCTCTATACCCCCGGCACCCTGCAGATGGAGAACCGGTATTTGCCGGAGCGCTCCTGCGGGATGCTGTCCACATATTCTATTCTGATTTCTATGTCGCCGAAGACGCGGCGGAACTCATCGGAGAGCTCTAACGCGCTCTCTTCCGAGAAGTCAGCCCCTCTGACGAGTTTTATCGTGATGGATTCTACCGTATCCTGCACTATCTGCATCTGCTCGAGCCCCTTGATGGCCGTAAGGGTCCTCTCGACGAGCGATACCCCCGCGACCATCGAGCCGTCCTTTTTCAAAAGGAAGTCCGCGACCCTCCCGGCGACCCTTTCCATCAACGGAAGACCCCGCCCGCACTCGCAGCTCCGCTCCGTATATACGCCAACGTCTTCGATCCTGTACCTTATGAGGGGCATGCCCCGGTTGATGAGGTCCGTAACGACTATGGCCCCCTCCTCCTGCTCGCCCGCTGGCGCGCCGTCGTCTTTTATGAATTCGACGAGGAGGTGGTCGATGTTCAAATGCATCCCGTTATGCCTCTCGCATTCGCAGGAGATGAGCCCGACCTCCTCGCACCCGTAGCGGTTCGTCACAGCGCACCCGAAGACCTCCTCGATGACCTCCCTCTCGTGCGGCATGAGCATCATGGAAGTAGAGATTATTCCTTTCGGCTTCAGGTCAGAGATGCGGTTATCCCGAAGGAACCCGGCAAATATATAGAGGGAGTGCGAGTGGCCGAAGATGACGGTCGGCTTGTATCTCTTGTAGATATCCACGAAGTCGCTCATGCTCTTGCGGTTCAGGTTAAGGGTGTCGAGATATATCACCCTGTCGACGAGCGCGTTCCTCAAGACCTTCTTGAGGGTGTCGGCCAGGGGCGGGTTTCCCCAGAGGGCGGCTTTCTTGTCTCCAAGCTCCCAGTTGGCCCATCTGTCGCTCCTTATCGCGGCCGCGTTCCGCATCTCCTGGCAATCGGCGTCAAAGTAAAGCGTCAGGGACTTTCCGGTCGAGCCGCCTGTCTTCGCCGAGACAAGGTCCTCTTTCCTGTATCTTCCGGAGACGAGGCCCCCGGCATTTTCCCGTATCTCTTTCTTTGTAAGGATAGGGATCCTCCGGATATCGGCTCCGGTCCTTATGTCCTCCGGGCGCACCCCGGCAGAGTCAAAAGAGGCCCTGTAATAGGCGCAATTCTCGTACGCGTACCTTATTATCTCTTGCGCGCGGGCGAACTGGACCCGCATTAGCTCGGCGCGTCCCATCCACTGGGTGCCCTCAAGTGCCTTTAAGGTCTGGAGCCTTACGCTATGGTCCTTCAGGTCCCAGAGCGGATGAAAGAGGTTTTTTGAAAAGAAGTTAGAGAGCGTCATCTGCCAAATTCGTCCTGCCTGAACCAGAGGTATTTTAAAAGCCTTTTTATCCTGCCTGCCGTGTATATGTCTTCTCCGAGAGGAAGTTCCTTGAACGCGGAGAGTTTAAAAGATCCGGCGTGCCTCTCCGGGTGTTTTGAGAGGACATACAGGTAATATATGGAACTGCCGGGCAGATCGACCCCTTTCCTGTATACGGGCTTGAAGCCGTGCTCACAAAAAATCCTTTCTATGCAGAAGGGGGTCATCCTCCAGTAATCCGAGTACCCGCCTTCCTCGTAATGGACCGACTGCACGAACGGGACGATGAAGACTATCGAATCCCTGCTCATGTCGCAGATGTTCTTTGCGGCCTGGAAAATGTTGAAGACATGCTCGAATACGGTATGCGTGAAACGCAGTCATACGCCTGGAAGTGCCCGCCGGGGAGAGGGGTGTTCAGGTCTATGTCCAGGCTGTCTTCGAGCGTTATCTGCATGCCGGTCTGCCTTCCTCCCCCGAGGTTTGAGACGAGGTATTCGTCGGCGCCCTTGAAGTAGTTCCTGTAGACGTCGCCGAATTTGTCCTCGTCCGCCCATCCGCTCACATTTATGACCCTGCCTTTGAAGTGCGGCGCTATCTTTGCGAGCTCGATATTGCTCCAGAGGCGCGCCCTCCTGAACACGGGCTCGTTTGCCTTTAAAAAACCGAGCCTGTTAAAAAAGACTCTTAGCCTTTTTCTCATCGCGTTTTCTCTTTAACCCCTCAGAGGCAGCATCGTGCGTATCAAGGCCCGCTCGGACTTGGTGAAGGAAATGTACATTATGCTGACGAGATACACCGGCACGGAGGCTATGCCGACGAGCAGGATGCTGGCATAAGAGGGCGTGCTCAACAACCCCCTTGAAAGTATAAATAAGACGGCCATGTATGCGGCCGTATAAAAGCCGGTCACAAAAAGATTGCGATAATACCTGCTCATCCCGAGCCCTACGCACCTGCCGGCATAAAGCGGTATTATGAAAAACCTCGATATCACCAGCGGCACCGCGGTGCCGATCGCGGCCCCGATGAGTCCGTAGCGTTTTATGAGGACAATGCTCAAAACAAGGTTGACGGCCGCCTCCGCCACGTTTACATACGCGAGATACTTGTGCCTTGAGATCGCGTACAGGATGTTATTGGCCGGGGTCTGGATGATCTCGACCATGACCGATATCGTAAGGACCACAAGCACCGGGTAAGCGTCGAGATATCCATCCCCCATCCACCTCGCGATGAACGGCCTCCCGACTATCATGATCACGCCGCCTCCGAAAACGGCCAGGACGGCGTTGACCTTCGTCATGAAAAGAAGCTTGTTTCTTATCTCTTCATGGTTCCCTTCGGCATGGAGCCTCGTGAACACCGGCACAAGCATGTTAGTCGCCCGGAGGACCAGCGACATGAAGTATTCCGCGAGCCTCGCGCCGATAACGTAGTGTGTCACATGCCCGGCGGTAAGGAGCCACACTATGACGAACGAATCGATCTTGAACCTTACCTGGTCCCCTATCTGGTTCAGGAACGACCAGATGCTGTATCCGAAGAGATCCCTGACCTTTTCCCTCTCAAAGTACTTGAGCCCTATCCTCATGCCCTTGAAAAGGCGTCTTGAAACGAAATAGAATATCAGGTTAGAGATCTGATTGCAGACAAAGACGATTATAAAGAGCGTGAGGACCCCGTGTCCCCTGTTAAGGAAAAATACGGTTAAGGCCGTATTCAGGACAAGCGTGAAAAAATGCCCGTAGGCGAGGAGGTCGTATCGCACATACGCCCCGATTATCCCTGAAAAGGCCTTGAGCGGGAACTCTATGGCAAGGTTCAGGCCTATGACAAGGATGGACGTCCGTATGATGTAGAGCTTCCCGGGGTCGGTCACGAGATACTCCGCCATGTAGCCGATAACGACCGTGGCGAGTATTATGACGGCGGCCATGAGGCAATAGATGACCAGCGACGTGTTGATCACCCTGTTGGCGCTCTCAGTCTCCTTTTTGGCTATGTAGTGGCTCATATACCGCGTGACCGCGGTGGCCATCCCCATGTCTATGAGGTAATAGTAGCCCACCATGGTCCCGAGTATGACCCATATCCCGTACCACTCGTCCCCCAGCTTGCCGATGATGAACGGCGTCATGAAAAAAGAGACGCCTATGTTCGCCACCATTAGCAGGGTCCGCGATACGGAACTCTTGAAAAGTTTTTGTGCGGTGCTTTGTTCGCCTGACATTACCGCCCCTGTGAATGCCCTTGTTTGAGGTTCAGTAAACGCATCATCAACATATCTTTACCGGCGCTATCTGGAAGGTATTGACGAGGATGTATTTAGGAAGATACCTGAGCCGCGTCGCCAACATTTGAACCTCTTCTCTATGGTCCCTGAACTTTTCATCTCTCTTTACAGGTGCCTGCCATGCGGGTCCGAATCACCTTAAGGAACCTCACCATGCTCGTTGGAAAGAAATTCCTCAACATAAGCAGTAGAACGGATAACTGAAGCGGGTCTATGGCAAGGGATTTAAACCCGAACGCCATGGATTCAATCCTGTTTATGCGTTGATAATATTCACACCTGTTTTTGTAGGTATAGGCCCTTGCCTTGCTTATAGCGCCGTTGCTTATCAGCCCGGGGTTTGCGTTCAAGAACCGCTCCATAACTAAATCCGACTGTTCCTGTCTCTTTTCCCGTTTTTTTGACATCTGGCCCGAATGCCCCACCCTGTAAACCATCAAAGGGCTGTCGACAAAATCAAACGCATAATATGCGGATAGTCTTAACCACAGGTCCCAATCGATCGCCATTTCAAGCCCCTTGTCAAAGGCACCGTGCCTGTCGAAACACTCCCTTTTTACGATTGACGATGAAAAAGGTATGAAATTATCTACAATAAGGTGCTCCGCCACAGCCCCCCTGCGCGGTTTTTGCAGCTTGGGCATGGTAATCGGGTTATTGTCTGCATCAACCCATTTTGCATTGCAAAAAACGACCCCCGTCTCCTGCCGTTGCCCGAATAGCGGCATCTGTCTCTCAAGCTTTTCCGGGAGCCAGTAATCATCCGCGTCGAGAAAGGCCACGTAAGCGCCTGTCGAGTTTTCTATTCCGCGGTTTTTGGCCGACGCCTGCCCTGACCTTTCCTGATATATATATTTTACCCTGCTGTCGGCAAGATAAGGGGACATTACCTCATCGGTATTGTCCGTTGACCCGTCGTTCACGATCACGACTTCGAGATCGCCAAATGTCTGGCTCAGGGCGGAATCTACGGCAGTAGGCAGAAATTGCGCGTAGTTGTACGTTGTGATTACCACACTTACGACCGGACGATTCTGAGACACCTATTCTCCTGTAATGACAAAATCCCCGCTGCCTCTGTAGTTAAGGATTACAGCGGGTATGCCTCCGACTACCGCATTGTCCGGGACGGATTTATTTACAACTGCGTTGGCGCCTATGGCGACGTTGTTTCCGATGACGATTTTCCCAAAGACCTTCGCGCCCGGGCCTATATAGACATTGTCTCCTATGACAGGCACGCCTCTTTCGTCCCCTCTTCCACTCTCTCCGATTGTGACGCCCTGCGAGAGGTTCAGGTTCTTTCCGATAACCGCCTGCGGGTGAATGGTCACCCCTCCCCAATGCCCTATGTAGAGCCCCTTTCCTATCACGGCTTCAATAGGAATGTTCAGCCCCGTAAATACAGACAAGACAAAATATAAGATATTATATGGGACCGTTAACAGCCTTAAAAACAGGTTTTCCCCGGCCTTTAAATGCAAATATCTCCCGATTCTGTATAAAAAGGTAATCCATATCCCCGGTGAATACACTATAAGGCGAAGAATAGCGCCGATTCTTTTTCGTCTCATCAGTATCAGGTACCTGCCGAGATCTGATTCCAGGAACATGTATAATTCTGCAATTGACTTCATTCGCCTGATCCCTGTATCTATTGCGCGGCCTTTGCGGAACGCCCAAAAAGCCCTGCAATCTTTTTCACCAGACAATCCATCCCGTACAATTTCCAATAGAAATCCACCCTGTCATCCGACACGGAATACCTTGGGATCGCGTACGGCTCGCCGGAAAAATATATCCCCTCATGGGAAACTACCGCCCCGATATAGCCGAGTCTCCTCAGAAGATCCATTGTTTTCCGGTCGTAATCTCGTCTTTTCCCGTTAGGATATGAGAATGTCCTTACTTTTTCTCCAAGTCTTTTCTCTATGATGTCTTTTGAGAGTTCAAGCTCCTCTTTTTTTTCATCGTTGCCAAGACTGGTCATAATTGCGTGGTTGACGGTATGAGAGCCTATTTCAACCCCATTACGCGAGACCTCCATGATATGGTCCCACCCCATCTGGTCGTATTCAGGCAATGGCGCCGCCGGCAAAGATACTCCCATGAAGGAGGCGAACTCGCCGATAAACCTGGACCTCTCGCTATCATGCGTCCCCAGGCAATAGTCCGCGAGCAGATTCCACGTCCTGTCCGTGTCAATCTCCGTACCCGTGTCAATACAAAATGCCCGTTCGTTGTGGCAATATGTTTTTCTTTCACCTTTTCTCTCTGCAAGAACGAATCTCAACGCATCCCACCAGAACCACCGTTTGAAATCAACGAAGCCGGTAGAGACAAAAAGCGTAGCTGTCATTCCGTTTTTTATCAATAACGGGAAGGCAATGTCGTAAAAATCCATGTAAGCGTCGTCAATCGTAATAACTACTGGAGCCTCCCCGGACCCGCCTTTTGTCAACGGGTCCAGCAGGCCTGCAAGGCTTGTCACCCTGAAATCCTTCCTGATAACACCAATCTGCCACTCGAAAGTTTCTTTTGACATACGGTTCATTGCCCTGCCATCACAAAACCTGTGATACATTATTACCCTGGGGATTCCGCGGGTCAGGTGAAGCGTCAGCCGCCTTATGGCCGACACCACAAGCAGTCTTTTTATGAATTTCACCAGCCGCATACAGCTCCAGCGCACTTAAACAGAGTATTCCCTCATCCTGATAACTTTTGCTGGATTCCCGGCTACTATCGCATCCTTTGGCACGTCTTTTGTCACTACCGAGCCCGCCCCAACGACCGCGTTGTCTCCTATCGTCACCCCCTTTAATATAGTCACCCTGCCCCCTATCCAGACGTGATTGCCGATTTTTACAGGACGAACCACGCTCCCATCATAGCCCTTCCCTGATATCTTGTGGTCTTGAGTGTATATCATGACATACTCACCCATCATTATGTGGTCACCCAGTATCAGTTCGCCGTTGCCCCTTATCCAAGCGTGATTGCCGATATTAGCGCATTCCCCCATCGTTATAAGATGACCGCCAAACCCGAAGTCCGCGTTTTTGCCGACCCCGAATATCTTTCCGGTCTTTTTGAATATCCTCCTGCATACGAATGTCCGGAACTCGTGTGAGAGCCTGCCGAAAACGCCCCACCTGTCTCCGTACGAGAGCTTTATTGCAAAAAAATAATATATTATATAAAAGAGAAGCCTTTTTGGCGTATGCCTTTTTACCTTATCAAACATAGTCTGTCCTCCGAATACATGAGCGCCGCACATCAAGCTTGCCGACGAAAAAACTGTTCGCAGGCCCTGTCCTCGCGAGGCATCTATTCACGTCGATTTTCTTATCTGCCTCTCAAGGACAGGCTCGTGAAGAAGAGAGGGGCGCTGAACTCTCCGTTAAGCCTCGTAGTCATGCTTGAGTCTACCATCTTGCGGCCCATGGTGAAGCCGTTGCTCCCCCTGCATAGCGAAAACGCGCACTCATATCCGGCCTCCCTGGCCGCCTTCTCCACTGATTCGTTGAATTCCAGCTTGCCCCCGAACGGGTAGGCGAGCGTCTTTACCGGCCTGCCGGTCCTCTCCTCTATGATCCTTTTTGAGTTTACAAGCTCTGAGGAGCAGACCTCAGGGTCAAGCGCCGAAAGCCGGGGATGTGTTACGGTGTGACTGCCGAATTCAATGCCGCCCCCGGCCATCTCACTTATCTCATCCCATGAAAGATAGAGCCTTTTGCGCTTCAACTCCTCGTAGTCGAGCCCGAGCCTCCCGTATATGAACCCTGTGAGCTCGGATTTACGGCTATTATCCATTCCCTTGCTCGCCTGGGTAATCTCCCTTATTACCCAGGCGACACTCACCTCGTCGCTTTTTTCAAGCAGGTACTTCTTAAGCCCGAAACACGTCAGGTCGAGTATGTGCCTGGATGTGGACATCACGGCGTATCTCAGCGCGTCGAAGAAAAGGGGCTCTCCGGTTTCTATCGGCGCAGTGCTTATAAATATCGCCGCTGGCACCCCGTTCGCCTTAAGCACAGGGAACGCGTTTGTGTAGTTGTCCCTGTACCCGTCATCGAATGTCATGAGCACGGAGTTGCGCGGGTAAGCGCGTCCGCCATTCATACAGCCCAGGAACTCGGAAAGCGAGAGCATGTAAAAATTTTTTTTGAGGAACAGGACCTGTTTTTCGAAGTTCCCTGCCTCCTGCTCTATCTCCAGCGGCTTAAGACGCACCTTGTTGATGCTGTGGTACGCGAGGACCAGGGGGAGCGGGTCTTTTTTTTTAACGACAGAGTACGCCCCGGAGTAATAAAAAAGACCGCTGAGCGAGAGTTTCGCCGCCTTTTTAAGCCTTGTCTTGCCGAACTGGAACGCCTCCCCGGCGTTCATCCGTTTTTTATCGCGGGCCAGATAGACGAAGAGGTCCTCGTTGGTCTCTATCATGTTCCTGAGCGTAAAATTCCTTGAGACCCTCCTCTCACCGCTTTGCCCCATCCTCCTTCCAAGCTCCGCGTCATCCAGGAGCCTGAGTATCGCCCCGGCAAGCCCGTGGCTGTCTGCGGGAGGCACAAGGAACCCGGTCTCGTTGTCGATAACCGCCTCGGGGTTCCCGCCGCAGTCCGTGGCTATCACGGGTTTGCCGGCGGCCATCCCCTCCAAAGCCGCGTTTGAAAACCCTTCGCTTAAGGACGGGAGCACCATCATGTCAAAGGACGACAGCGTCTCCGGCACGTCCTTGCGGTCGCCGAGAAATATGAAGTAATCCTCGAGGCCGAGCCTTTCTATCTCCTCTTTCACTTCCCTGTAATAATCCGTGTCCTTGTAGCCGACCATGACGATCTGGAAGTCCTTGTTGCGTCTGACGACCTCCGCCACGGCCCTGACCAGATGTATGTGTCCCTTCACAGGACGCAATGACGCAAGCATCCCTATTACTTTCTTCCCCCTGCCTATGCCGAGCGAGGCCCCCTGGCCTTTTGCTCCCTGCCTGTACCTCTCTATTTCCACCCCGTTGTAGACGGTGATGATCTTGCCGCCAGGGGTCCACTCGCGCCTCATTATCTCCCGTTTCACCGCGTCTGATACCGAGATTATCCTCGTATAGAAGCGGTTGAGCGCCCTGTATGCCCATACGTGCTTTTTCTCAAGCTGGTAGCCTAAGTCCCTCCTGCTGGAAACCACCGCAGGCACGCCGGCGAGCATCGCTATCGCCCCGCCCCAGATATCCGCGTCATGGTGGTACGTGACGACTATGTCTATCTTTTCGCTCTTGAGGAACTTGTAGAGCCCGGCGCCTTTCCTTACCCCCTCAAGGCTTATTATCTTATCGAGGTCTATTATCCTCGAGTCGATCCCCTTCCGCCTTATGTCGTCGACAAGCTCTCCGCCCTTCAGGCAGAAGACATACGGCGTAAACCTGGCCCTGTCGATATTCAAGACGATATCGTAGATGTTCTTCTCGGCCCCGCCCATCTTCCCGAAGAGAGATGTCAGGAACAGTATCTTGATCTTTTTTTCCATCAGCCTTTTCGCGGGACCCAGACGGCCTGTTTTTCGTTATGGATGAACTTCCAGAAGGCGTGAGCCGCGGCTATGTTAATGACGCAGAAGTAGAACGGGATATAAAAGAGCCTTACGTTCTTTCCCCCGTTCTTTTCGATGTAGAGTCCGGCCAGGGCCGAGGCGTAGAAGACGTTCTGCATGACGAATATCGCCATGTAGAGCCCCTCTCCGGAAAGCGCGAGGTTCAAGATATACATCGCGCCGAGGAAGGCGAATACCCCGTAGCGGAGCACCTTGTGGGATAGGAGCTGCCAGGAGAAGAGCCCGTGCCTCAAGGGGTTAAGGAGGCCCCTCATGTCCCAGAGCGCGTGGAGCGAGCGCAGTGAGACCCTTACCCTCATCCTGTACTCGTCCGACGACGCGGAGAGCGAACTCTCGTTCAGGAACGCCTCCGGGTCATAGACCACCCGGTACCCCTTCTCGACCACCTTTAGCGGCAGGACGAAGTCCGGTATCTGGTCCGGCCTCATAGCCGAATAGAGGCTTTTCCTCACGGCGTCGATGCCCCCGTCCACCCCGACGACAGAGCCGATCGATGTCTCGAGCGAGCGTAGCCAATTCTCGTACTTCATGTACGCCGAGCATCCGCCCCCTATTACCGAGCCGTCCTTGTTCACATATACCATCTTACCGGTCGCATACCCGACTGTAGGGTCGGCGAAGTTGGAGACGAGCTCCCTTAAAGCCCCAGGCGCGTATAAGGAGTTGGCGTCTGAAAATACGATTATCTCGCCGGTCGCCTCGGGGACGGCCATGTTCAGGGCCGCGGTCTTGCCCTGCCTCTTCTCCTGCCTTATGAGGCAGACGCCCCTTTCCGCGTATCCCTTTGCTATCTCGTCAGTTGCATCCGTCGATCCGTCCGAGACGACTATTATCTCAACCCTGTCTTTCGGGTAGTCGAGCCTGAGCTTGTTTTCGATCGTCGCCCCTATGTGAGGCTCCTCGTTGAAGGCCGCGATGACGATAGATACGCGGGGTGTGATGCGCCCTTTATTCACGCGCCTTTCAAGGACCCTCGCCAGGGCCAGGGCGATTACGGGATATATGAAATAAACATAACCCGCAAGAAGGAGGGACGCCCAGAATATCGCTTTTACAAGGATCAAATCTTTATAACCTTCATGTCTATCCGCCTGAACTCTCCGTTGGATCCAGTATCCTCATGCACGCCGAGCCCTTTTTCATGGGCGATATGGAGGTACTCGTGGGACAAAAGGACCTCTCCCCTGGCGCCGGCTTCGAGGCCGAGCAGGCTCAATGCGACGGTATCGAGCGCGACCGGGTCGAGGGACACAAGGAGGGTATTCGGCGCGGCCCCGCCGAATGCCTTCCACCTCTCAGGCGGGCCACCCTTTTTCGCGAGCCTGCCGAAGAGCCCGTCCATGACTATAAGGCGGGTCTTTGCGCGTATCTCGGGGTGGCTGTTCAGGTCGACAATCGACGAGTCGAGTATCGGCGGGTGGAGGTACTCAGGGGAGGACTTCCCGTCGCTGAACCTTACGGTCCCGTAGTGGTTCTTGAGCGCGCCGCTGTTCGACGTAAATTGATGGCTCTTGAGTATCGGGACATTTATTATATGCGCCGCGCTTGTCACTACCTTAGGCATGTAACATCTGATTGGCGCACCATTTTTATCCCTTACATCCGAGCTCATCTTTACTTCAGAGCTTAAGTCCGCCTTTACAAGGTCGTTGCCGAGGGTCTTGTATTGGACCTTCCTTAAAAAACTCGACCCGAAAGGCTCGACATACCTGACGTTAAAACGCACCCTCTCCCTGAACTCATCCGGGATTATCCTCGTGCAATCGTAGACGATGATGTCTGTTTCCGGGACCCCCACGTATTTGACGAGGCCGCCTATAACGGCGTTAAGGACCGCGGGAGAGGCGACAAACCCCTTGAAACCCTTATAGAGGTCGTTGAAGTTGGGCTTTACAGCCACTGTCTCGCCTTTTTTGTAAGAGACGAAGAGCCGTTTCCATGCGGCAGACTCATCCGCTTCAGAGGCAAGCTCTTTTATCGAATCGTTCAGCATCCTTTCAACAAGGCGCCCGTCGACGGAATCGACATACGGGTATGAGCTGTAATCCCAGCGTGTTGCGCCCTCCGAACGGACGGATACGACCCTGGAAGCCCCTCTCATTTTATCCCCCGTCCCCTTTGGCCCAAGCGTCGCCACGACAGATGCCGCTTCAGAGAGACCTGGTTTAAGCCCGCTCCTGGCGAGCAGGAAGGCCGTAAACGCAAGCAGGCCTTTTATGATAAACGACCTTCTCGTCATCTTTCTCCCGGCGCATTACTCATATATCTCTATCTTCTTTTTAGAGGCAGGGCCCTTGAGGTAATCCCTTATGGCGCCTTCGCGAACCGTCTTCCAGGTCTTTCGGACGACCGCCGGGGTGACCTGTCTGCCGAGATAGAGCCTGCCTTTCCGCGTAAGCGGATGTCTCTTTACGGTCCCATCCTCGATATCTCCCAAGGCCTTCAGCATCAGCTCTATGCCGAGCTTTACGACCTTGACGTAGAGCGTCTCCTGGTTGTCGTCCTCGGAGATAGCCGGACGGCCCTGATATATGATGTCCCCGTCGTCTACGCCCTCACTCACATAGTGGACGGTGGCGCCGACGTACTCGGGTTCCCTGTTGTACACGGCCCAGAGTGTCGTCCAGACACCCCTGTACCACTGGGCGAGCCCCCCGTGGAGGTTTACCACCCCCTTCGGAGGAATGGCAATTATAGCCTTTTTGAGGATCGAGGTGCCGCATACGGCGATGACGTCGGGCTTAAGCGCCCTTATCTCATCCACGTATTCCGGGGCGTTTATCGCCCTTACGCCCTCTGTGCGGACGACCTTTATCCCCGCCCCGGCGCTAAGCCTTACCCCGTCCTCTCCGAAACCCTCGTAATTTATCCTGTAGGCGAGCTCCCTGTCCCTTTTTCCGTAAAGCCCTTCCTTTACCCTTCCGGAGATGAGCTTCGGGTTTTTAAGGTATCTGATCCCCTTGGAGAAGAGCGGCTCGCAGGCACGGTTCTGGCTTTCGACAACGACGCCGACGACGTTAGCGCGCTTCAATAACTGGTTCGCGAAATAGACGTCCGAGATATCATTGCTTACGAGTACTACGACCCTCTGTTTTCCGGCCTTATTTGTCACAGGCCCTTCTTCAGATAATATGAGCATGTCTCGCCGAGCGTCGGGTAATAGACCCGCATGATGCAGTTCTCGCAGACCTTCGTCGTCTTCTTTTTCTGCTCCCTTATGAAGGCCCTGTGCTTCATGTTGCCCCAGACGGATTCAAGGTCGTCTTTAAGGAGGTTGCCGATCGCGTACCTGTTGTACATGGGGCAGGGCACGACATTACCGAACGGGTCTACCGTTATGAATGTCGAGCATATAAGGCACCTTTTGAACTCATGCACGCCCCTTGTGAACGCCTCGTCCTTTGCCATGTCCACGGCCCAGTAATTCACATATACCCCTGGCCCGTTCTTTTCGGCCTTCATCTCCTTGACTGTCTCCCTGAACTCTCTGGTCTGCTCGGGGCTTAAGAGGTGCGACTCCCCGTCGCTCGTCGTAAAGTAAGGCTCTGGGAGTACGCCTCCGACGGCTGAACGAGCGATGTTCTCAGGGCTGAATTCGGCGACGACCCTCGGGTATACGGCGTTTACGGGATAATCCTTGAGGAACTCGACTATGTCTTTAAAGTGCGCGAAGTTGAGGTTGGAGATTGTGGTGCAGATGATGATATGCGGCCTCTCTCCCTTCCTTTCGCGGCAGATGTTCTCTATCGCGCCCTTTACGCGGTCGAAGGTGCCGTCTTGCCCCCGGATGGCGTCGTTCCTCGTGCCTACGTCGTCGAGAGAGATATATATCGTCCCGAGCCCGGCCTCGACCAGGTTTCTCGCCGTCTCGGCGTCGAGGAGGATGCTGTTAGTCGGAAAGTATGTCTCGATGCCGTTATCCCGGCAGTAACGTATCGCCTTGAAGATGATGTCTTTCCTCAAAAGCGCGTCCCCGCCGAATATCTCAAGAGTCTTTATCCCGTAATCCTTCAACTTTTTGAGGATTACCGACCACTCCGCCCAGCCGAGCTCCCCGGAGGCCGCGTCCCCGTTCCTCTTCCAGATATTGCAGGTCCGGCAACGGCTCGTGCACCGGTTGGTGAGGTATATCATCGCGTCGATGGCGCGGACCCTGTGCCCGTAATATTCCCTTTTGAATGAATTCAGGATGTCTTCCATGCCGCGCCTCCTACGCCGACTCCTTTGCCTTCCTGAGCCTGCCCCTCACTCCCCGCGCCAGGGGGACGAGACGGGACTCCACGAACAAAAGCATCCTGCCGTAGAGGCGCCCCCTGTAAAAGCTCAGCCTCGAGCACCTCCTGCCGTCCCCGGTCCAGTGCTCCTTGTAGAAACTCGCCCCGCTCCCCATATCGTACTCACACCTCTCGTTCCTGAAAAGGTGCTCTACTATATGGAAGTCGAGGACCGAGCCCGGCGAGAGGTCCCTGAAGGACTCGTCGAAATCGGCCGTAAGCCCATATATCCTGTTATTGTACCTCAGGTGGTACTCGAACGCTATCGCCTCGCCGTTCAGCCTCAAGACCCAGATGTCCAGGCCCCCATTTGCGGACATCGCCTCGGAGAGGGCGGTGTAAAAGGCCCTGTTCTCCTCGGTGCTCGCAATCGACCCCTTTATCGTGTGCTTCCAGCCCTTGAGGCCTATGCCGAAGATGACCGGAAGGGCGCCGGAGACCTCCTCAACGGATGAGTACTTCCTCACTGTCACGTCCCCGGCCCTGCCTATCCTGTTGAGTTTGTTCCTTATCGCCTTCTTGAACCGGACGGACCTTCCGCCGTAATACTCCTCCCACGGCATGTCCGTCTTGAGTACCGGATAAACGGAGGCCGGATCAACGGTGAACCTTGCCCCCCTAGCCTTGAGCTTTTCTTCGAGCACAGGGAGGTTCGCCGAATCATCGGGGATGCCCTGCAGGTCGATAAGGTCCCATGCTTCATGGTAGAGCCTCTCCACCATTTCCTCAATGACCTTTTCCCTGTTTTCGGATATGATGAAATCGCCGACGGTCCAGTTGGCGTCTCCCATGAAAGCGACCTTCCTTATGGGAAGCCCGCGGAACCTGCCATTGAGCGACATAAGAGGCGCGGCCCCGATAATCCTCCCCTCATCTTTGGCGAGGATCACAAGCAGATCTCCCGCCTTGGCGAAGCTCCTCCACCACGAGGCGAGCCACTCGTGGGTAAGGTATACGCTCCCGCTCGTGCTCCTTAAGAGAAGGCTGTTCCACTCTTCTTTAAGCCTTAAGAAGCCTTCAAGATCCCTTATGCAGACCAATTCCATTCAGATACCTTCCTATGCGCGCCTTTGCCGCGCCCTTTACCGTGAGTATCCGCCTTATTATCCCGGGGCGGTATATCTCTATGTCGGAAAGCCCCCTTGACACCTGCGTCCATCTCTTCTTGTAATCGTCCGTCTTACCCATAAGCAGGAAATCGTACTCTTTCAGCCCCGCCCCTATCGCCTCCTCTATCGCGTTTGCGTGGAGGAGGAGCCCCGGCGCAAGCCCCCTGTCAAAAGAGGCGTCGAGACCGGCCTGAAAAAAATAAACCCTGCCCTTGTAAATTATATTGTAGAGGGCGGCGATGTTCCTCCCCGCGACCGAGAGGAACGAGAGCCTCAAAAACCCATCCTTAAGCATCACTTCAGATACCGACCGGAGGAACCCCTCGAAACTCCCGCCTGAGAAAGAACCCGGCTTATTAAGCGCCTCCCACCTCTTCTGATGCAGCCTTTTGAATTCCCTGAAGTCGTCTTCCAGCTCTCCCGGGTCCGTTGTGCTCCTTATAAAGGCGTCCGCGTGACCCGCAAGCCTTCTCCTCCCGGCCCTTAGCTTCGACCTCATGGAAGGGCTCAGTCCTTCCATGAAAGAGGACCAATCGGCCTGGAGCGGGATATAGGGGCATTCGCTCCGCCTTTCCTCGAAACCGAGCCCCGCCCCTTTAGCAAGCCCTTCGAGCATCGAGATGGTCGAAGACGATGAGGGTATTTTATGCAGGGCGATCGTATCGGCCATGTCGTTTTCGGAGATGTACCGGAAGACGGCCTCCACCACCTCTTCCTCATAGCCAGCCTTCGAGATCATGTCCATGTACTCGGAGATGAGCGCCTCGGCGCATGTGCCGAGGAAAAAAAGGCCCCTTGAGGCGTCCACGCCCGCCTCAATCCGGCTCGTCACATAAAACGGCCCAATGCCCACGAGGTCTTCGCCCTTATAGGCAAGGAGTATCATGAGGCCGCGGTCCTCTCTCTTGTAGGCCTGCCACCAACGGTAGAGCCACTCCCATCTGAGGAAAAAACTCTCCGCTGGAGAGGCGGCAAGGACCGCGTTCCAGGCCCCTTTCAGGGAGAGGAACCCTTCATCCGTCTCTATCCGCCGTATTTCTATCTGGCTGTCGGCCATAAGCGCTTAAGGTATGAACCTCGTAAGCTCGGGTATCATTGCGCCCGCGAACCCCTCAAGCGCCTCCTTCGGCTCCGCCCCGTCCAGGTCCTCGGCGTTTATCGTAACGAAAGCGCCTCCCGTGCCCCTCCCCATCAGGGAATTAAAGGCCGTATGGAAGATGACGTCATACCTTCCAGCGACGACCCTGCCGTTGATCATGTACCAGAAGAGCGTTGTCGTCCTCCGCCCTCCCGCTTCAATAGTTTTTTTGTTGACCGCGGCCTCTGCGCCGGTGGAGAGCTTTATTCGTATCGGAGCGGCGCCGTTGTGGAAGGCGGAACTCCTGAAATTCACGAGCTCCCTGCCCTGCGACTGCGACTCGAAGTACCCGATATTGAGCGTTATATCTACTCCGGCCCCGCGGTATCTGCGCGTGAGCCCCTGGTCCGCGCCGGACTCCTTCCTCATCTGGTCCGGCATATCAGCACCGGCCGCGGCAAGTCCGTTGACCATAAGCGGAAGCATCCTCAGGTCTTCCTTCAACGGGACCGGGGGGTTTGAACGAAAGCTGACAAAGAGACCGGCAACAACGAGCAATACGAGGGTAATTATAAGCGGCGCGTTCCGGGCGGCAGGAAACGCGCCGTGCTTATCCTGTGCGCCGTCTTCGGCCTTTCGCCCCCCTTCGCCTCTTGAGAGTATCCAGACCCCGGCAAATAGGACTATGTACCCGGCGAAGGACACCACCATCGCGTGGAGGACATGAAGCGGCCCGTGGAGGTCGCCGGCGAGGTTGTGGTAAGCGAGAAAGCCTATCAGCGTCACCCTTGCGGCATTGGCCAGGACCGACATGATGAGCGCACCCGCAACGAGGGCAACCCTCCTCCACCAGCCGCGTAGCGCGACGTACGCGAGCGGGACCCCTATCGCCGCCACGGAGACGAGGTAATTGACTCCGCTGCACACCTTCGCTACCTCGAGCGTTATATTCGGGAGCTCGATGTATATCGATTCCCTGTACGCCGGGATGTGCATGACCTGAAGCAGTTTCGCGCCCACGCCCGCGGAAAAATTCTGGAATGGATAATGGAGCCCCTCGGTCAGCTCGCCCCAGGATGTGAGCATGAACGCAAGGTAGAGTAGCGGGAAGAGGACCGCTTTAAGGACGGGCCACCCGAAGACGAACGCCACCGCCCCGAGCATCGTCAGCATGAGCGAGAGCTCCTCGAGGGCTAATACCCCTGCCGCGCGCCCGATGATAAAGGCCGCGAGCCCCGTTGCGAGGAGCGGCGCGCCCCAGAGGCCGCCGGAGACGGGCGTCCCCTTGAGCGACCCGGCCTTTCTCCGGATCAGGTATGCGCTTATAAACGGTATCAGGAACCCGTGGGAATAGACCGGGTTCGTCCACCAGGTGACGGCGAGCGTGGATAAGAGGCTTATGTAGCAGAAAAAAACGCCGAGCGAGACGAGCGCGGCCTGGATGACCGTCATGGCCCCCTCGCTCGGCGCCGCCGTTGTTTTTTCCGCCGCGCCCATTACCTTTTCAGCCTCTCGGCAAATACCTCTTCAATGGTGCCGAACCTGAAACGCTCGATGAGCCTTTCAAGCTTCGCGGCGGTCTTATCGATGTTCACATAATGCCTGAACTTCGAAAACCCGGTGCCGTTCAGCCTGGGCTGTCCAGTATCGAGCTCCCAGGGATGAAAGTATATGATCGCCGGCTGGCGCTCCGTCTTGTTCAGATACCGTATGCCCCACTCAAGGAACTTTATCGGGAACATCCGGAGATACCCTCCACCGGCTATGGGGATGTTCTTCCCGAAGAGGCGCACGGTGGAAAGCGGCAGTTCGAGGATATTGCCCACGCCGTCCCTGTCGAGGTTTACGGCGAAGCGGCTGAAGTCCGGATACCCGTAGCGGTCGTGGTGGATGGGGAAGATGCTCGAATCATACGCGAACCCCTCCTCTATGAGCACGTCGAGCGCCCACATGGATTCCCTGGTTATGGAATAGCTCGGGGCCCTGTATCCTCTCACGGGCATCCCGCTTATCCCCTCGATAATCCCCTTGGACTTTCTTATGTCCTCGCGGAACTCATCCCGCGAGAGGTCGTAGGCGAGCCTGTGGTTGTACCCGTGGCACGCGATCTCATGTCCATTGCTGGCGATCTCCCTTACGATGGCCGGATGATGCTCCGCGACCCACCCGAGGATGAAAAAGGTCGCCTTGAGGTCATGGCCGCCGAGGAGCGCGAGGACGTCGGCCGTGGCCTTCTCGACCCGGCTCTCGTAACTCTTCCAGTCCCCGAAGCTCACCACTCCGGAAAAGGCGGATACCATGAAGTAATCTTCTATGTCTATCGTAAGCGCGTTTAGCAAGGTTTTCAGGCAGGCTACCGCCGTTCAGGTGCGCTCGGCGCACCTGTCTCCCCAAAAGAAAGGCAGGGTCAGGGAATAAGCCCCCTCGATTACTCAGCTACCGGGGAGGGGGCGATTGCAGGCTCAATAAGCCCCTTGACCATTCTCAGGGCTTTTCAACAAACGCTTATGCCCGCTTCGTACTGTAAAATCAGGAAGGGGCTCAGGCTATGATATCTTCAGAAGGAACGCCCTGTCCACCACCGCTCTCGCGTTCACGGTCTTAAGGAGTATGGAGACCCTCTCGGTGTCCTTGATCTCTTTTTCAAATACCGCGTCGAACCCCTCGAACGGGCCGGCCTTTATCTGGACCGCGTCGCCGGCGCTGAATACTTCCCTGCCGAAGGTTATTAATCCCCCCTCGGTCCTGCGCTCGATCGAGGATATTATATCCTCCGCCACCGGGGTCGGGCAGTTCTCCGACCCGACGATCTTCCTTACGCCCCTGGAGTACTTGACGAGCCTGAAGTTCCTGAAGATGTCGAACCTGATGAACAGATAACATGGGAAGAGCGGGCTCACGGTCTCGACGGCCCTGCGCCTTACGCACCTGCGCTCCTTCACCCTGGGGTTAAGCACCTCGAAGCCCAGACCGGCGAACTTCTTCTCCAGCGCGTCCTCGTTCCTGGGTTTCGTGTATACGAGATACCACTTGCGCCCTTCCGTCATCTTGCTCCCCTGCCTGTAAGCACCACCTTTATGGTCCTCAAAAATATCATGACGTCCATTAGGGGCGACATGTTCTTTATGTAGTATATGTCGTACTGGAGTTTCTCAAGCGCGTCCTGGACCGTCGCGCCGTAGGGATATTTTACCTGCGCCCAGCCGGTGAGGCCGGGTTTGACCACGGTCCTTATCTCGTAGTACGGGATGACCTCCTTGAGCTTCTGGACGAAGAACGGCCTCTCGGGCCTGGGTCCGACGAAGCTCATGTCGCCCTTTATCACGTTTATGAGCTGCGGAAGCTCGTCGATCCTTATCTTCCTTATGACTCTGCCGACCCGGGTCACCCTGTCGTCGGTTGCGCCTGCCCACACCGGCCCGCTCTTTGCTTCGGCGTCTGCGCACATGGAGCGGAACTTGTAGATATTGAACAACTTGCCGTTCTCGCCTACGCGGACCTGGCTGAATATCGACGCCCCCTTTGATTCGAGCCTTATTATCAGGGCGGTCAGTACGAGCACGGGCAACGATATGACGAGACAGACGACGGCGAGGGCGACGTCGAACATCCTTTTTACGATCTTCCTCGATCTCAGGGACTTGAACCCGTCGGAGAAGACCATCCAGCTGGGTTTCAGATGATTAAGCGGTATCTGCCCCGTCATCCTCTCGTTGAAGGTCTCGCCCTCCTCGACCTCGACTCCCTTCAATTTGCAATCGAGGAGCGCCGCCATGGGGAGCTTGGCCCGCCTGTCCGGGAGCGCCACGATTATCATGTCGATTTTTTCGGCGTCAATCACCCTCATTATGTCCCCGTAGCCGCCTATGACGCCGGGGTTTACGATGGAGACGCCCTGTTTCTCCGGGTCGTCGTCTATGAAGCCGACGAGCCTGAACCCGTCCCATGTGCTCTTGTATATCTCCTGGCCTATTTTCTTCGCGAGCCCCTCGGAGCCTATTATTAGGACGTTCTTGGACGGGAGCTGCTTGCTAATCGAGCCGAAGATCCACCTCCAGAAGAGCACGGCCGCCGGGGTGGTTATCGTGTTTATGAGGAGTATCCCCCTCCATGTAAAGAATATCGGCAGGAGATAGAATATGCTTGATAAGGCCAGGGCGGCCGCGAGCGAAGCGGCAAGGAGCTTTACGAACATGACCCGGCCGGGCCGGTACATCTCGGCGGAATAGAGGTCGAACGCGGAAAAAGACACAAGGTAGGTTATGGTTATGGCGCCGGTCTTTAAAAATGCGGGATCGTAATTCACCACGCTCCCGTAATCCAGCCTGAACCTTATGGCCGCCGAGAGGAGCGCCGCGGCGAAGATGATGACGCCCTCCGAAAGCACTACCAGGACCTGCTTCGGGGAAAAATGCCTGTTTAACATGAATAACATCAGCCGTTGCTCCTAATAATAATACTTGCCGAGCTTTATGTCGGCGCCGTTCAGCACCACGCCGACCACATTGCACTTTGAAAGGGACTTAAACGCCTTCAACACTATGTCTTTCTGGGTCTTCCCCGCCCTTACCACCATGATGACCCCGTCTACAAGCCTCGATATCACGTTCATATCGACGAGCGGGAGCACCGGGGGGGAGTCCACCAGCACATAATCGAATTCGGCCTTGAGCGAATCTATGACCCCCGCTATCCTCGACGACCCGAGTATCTCGGAGGTCTTTCTTGTGATGTTGCCGGCCGGGAGTATGAAGAGCCCTGTATCCTCCACCTGGAGTATGGACGCGTGCAGCTCGGCCTCTCCCTTCAGTATGTCCGAGAGCCCCTGGGCGCAGGCAGGCTCCAGAAGCTCAGCCACGGTCGACGGCTTCCTCAAATCGCACTCGACCATGACCACCCTTTTTTTGAACTCTGTGGCCATCACATAGGCGAGGTTAAGCGATGTAACTGACTTGCCCTCGCCCTTTATCGCGCTCGTTATAGCGAAGACCGACGACGGCTTCTTCTGGTTTATCTGCTCGATGTTGGTGAAGAGCACCCTGTACTGCTCGGCGACCATCTGGTCGGATTCCAAGGCCTCGATCGGCCTTTTAAACCTTGCGCGGCTGTACTTGAAATGCCTCTTGGTGGAGCGCTCCGGCGAAGAAGACGGGAGCCCGAAGCTCTTTCTCAGGGACTCCAGGTCGACCTCCGGGGTGCACTCCTCCTGCGCGGGCGCGAGGCAGAGCTCGCTGTCGTAGGCGGCCCTCTTCTGCCGGTCCATGAGCGTAGCATGCGCCTCGTTAAGCTCGCCGACCCTCTCGGCCCTCTCTTCCTCGGTGTAAAGCGAGTAAACGGCGACCGAGTCGGTCCCGTAGACCGCCATCGCCTTCCTGTACGAATCCTCTATTTCTCCTTCGGAGACGCCCGGGCTGAGATTCAATATCCTGTAGTAGTCCTTTACCATGCGCTTGTCCATCTCCTCATGCCCCCGCCTTCGTAGCGCGTCTTGCGCGCGGGCCTATGACGCCGTTCAGGCACGCCTCTATCGACGCGGCCGCCCTGGACGAAGGGTACTCGTTCACCAGGGGGCGCCTCAACCTTATCGACTCCGCCACGCAGTCCTCCGAGGCTATGTAGCCCGCCGCCCTTATGTCCACCCCAAAGTAGTCTTGACAGGCCCGCGATACCGCGGCCCCGAGGGCTTCGTCTTCCTGCCTCCTCACAAAGTTGACGACCACGGATATCGAAGTGTCCCCCATGAGGCGGCGGAGCGTCTCACCCCTTTCGGAGTCGAGCTCTTTAAGATGGCGTATGATGTCCGCTACTGTCTTCACCTTGAGCGACCATTCGGGGTTCTCGAATATCCTCTTCAAAAGGCCCTTGAGCTCCAGGTCGCCGTGTGAGTTGATGACGTTCCTCATCCGGCGCAATATCAGGCATTTTATGAACCTGTATGTGTTCTCGATTGAAGTCGGCTCCGGCGTCGTTACGAGGATACCCTCGTCGCCTGAAAGGAACAGGTCGAGCATGTTCGAGGCGGTGCCGGGGCCGACGTCCATGAGTATGTAATCGTAGTCGAGGGTCCCGAGCGCCGCCTTCAGCTTTTCAATCTTATCGCTGCCCGCGTCGGCTATGTCGAGCGAGTCCCTTGCGCCGCTTATAAGGTCGAGGTTCGGTATGGAGGTCTTCGATACAAGGTCGGCGATCTCCGCCACCTTGTTGTTCAGAAAGCTCGAAAGCGAGAGCCTGCCGCCGTCCATGCCGAGGAAGGTGTGCAGGTTCGACGCCCCGAGGTCCGCGTCGACGAGGAGGACCCTATGTCCGGACTTCGACAGGAGCACCCCCATGTTCGAGGCGATAAGGCTCTTGCCGACGCCGCCCTTGCCGCCGCCGATCGTCCAAAGCCCCGCGGCCGGGCCGGGCGCCGCCAGAACGACCTCGAGTCTCGGCGCCTCCTGGGGCGCATTGCCGCCTTTTTGCGCCTTCTGGAATATCCTGCTTATAATCCCCATGCTATTTGCCGCCGCTTACAATCTTCAGATATCCCCGCTTCTTTTCCGTCTGCTTTTTTTGAAACACCGGTATCGAGGCAAGCACCTGGTACGGCAGGACGGCCTCAAGCTCCTCCGGCTTCCTGAACGCGGGGTTCAGGTACTCCATCATGAATATCAGCCCGAGGCCCGCGCCCACGCCGGCCGCAAGGCCTCCGAAAGCGACCTTCATCTTGTCGTTCTTGTAGGGGCGCTCCGGGAGGTTCGCGGGGTCTATGACCTTGAACCTCTCGCCCTTCTGCCTCTTTTCCATGTTCTCGGCGAGCCGCGCGTTCAGCTTCTTTTCAAGGAGGGTCTGATAATTCTTGAACGAGATGTCGTAGTCCCTGTGAAGGTCCGACATCCTCTGCTCGTTCGCCGGCGAGTCCTCAACCCTTTTCTCGTACTCCTTTATCTGCCTGCGCACCCCCGCCTCCCTCTCGCTGAGGGCGGCTATCTGCGCCTTGTATTCGCCTCCGCCGTAGGTCCTCGCAGGTTTTTTCGCGTCCGCGCCGTCCTTGTCAGAAGGGCTCTCCCTGGCCTCGATCCGGGATTCGATATCCTGGATGCGGTTCTTTACGATTATTATGTCCGGGTAGCTCTCTTTATACGTGGAGCGCAGGAACGCGAGCTCGTTATTGAGCCTCTCAAGCTCCGCCTCAAGCGAGACCTGCCTGCCGCCGGCGGACGGGCTATTGACAGCCGCGCCAGCCGCCTCTTCCTGGACGATCTTTCTCTCCTCGGCCGCGCGCATGGCGATATTCAGCGACTGGAGCTCCATCTGGAGCCTGTCGAGCGTGCGAAGATTTGCCTCGAGCTGTTCGGGGAGACTGCCCATGCGGGATTCCTTGAAACGCCTCAGGGCCCTTTCCTGCACCTCAAGGTCCTGCTTGGCCCTGTCGAGCTCGTTAGAGAGGAACTCGGAGGTCCCTTCCGCGTACTGCTCCCTGGCCTTGAGGTTCTCGTCGATGAAGAACGACGCCAGGGTGTTCGTCACCTGCATTGTGACGTAAGGGTCCTTTCCGGTGTAATTTATGCTGAAGGCGTCGCCGCCCTTCTTGCTGTCGCCCATGACCTTTATCTCGATATCCCTGCGGAGCATCTCTATCAGGTCCTCCCTGCCGGCGGCCTCCGTCTTGCCGAGGCCTAAGCGCCCTGACATGGATCCCAACAGGCCGCCGCCGTCCGTCCCCTTATAGAGGTTGAAGTCCTCGACTATCTGCTCGAGCCTGGACCGGCTCAATATCTGCTGTTTTATGGTATTGAGCCTCTCGACGAACGGGGTCTTATCGGTGGGCATCACGTACTGCTCGGGGACCTGCTGTTGCTCGACGAGTATGAGCGTGGTGGAGCGATAGCGGACCGGTAGCGACCTGCTTATGACGAGCCCTGCGAGCGTGCATAAGATTACAGGCGCTATGAGGACCCACTTTCTGAGATAGACAATCTCGGCCAACTCGAGTAAATCCTTGTGATCCTTGCCGGATGACATCATATGCTCCAATTTAGAGGCGTCAAGGTGACATTGATAAACACCTGGTCCCTGTCAAAGTCCTCGTCCGGGGCGCCCTCGCCCCGCTGCTCGAAATGTGAATAGCCGCCGGATATCCGCATCCATCCCCTCGGTTGCCAGTAAGAGCCTAACTTCGCGTCGTACGACGCTATATCCACTTCGCCGGAAGGCTCGGAGACTGTGTCGCCGAGGCTCAGGGAAAGGGTCAGGCCAGAGGACTCTCCAAGCGTCTTCGCGACCCCGGCATAGAGCCTGTTCGCTACGCTTAGCTCTCCGGAGAGCCCGCTCGAGTGGGTGATGTCCCTCGTGAAGCCGGCGTTCACGGCGCCCCACTTGAACTCCTTTACGGCCGAGGCGTCGATAGCCCAGTCCGCGCGCGCGCCGTCCCCGGAAAGCACAAGGCCGGCCGAGAGGCTCGCGGATAGGCTTTCTGAAAACTTTTTAGACAACTCTATTGACACCTTATGGACATCCTCGTCTCCCGCCCCATCCGTCTCGAAGTGATATCTGGAGTAAACATACCCCATTTTAAAGGCCGCGAGGTCCGTATACGCGTAACGCCACGACGCCGACGCGCCATCGACCCGCGTGTCAACAAGTGACGGGCTGTCAAAGTCTATGACCGAGTCTTCAATGGTGATTTCCAGGGCGGCCTTTTCCGTAATTTCCTTGGTAAAACCGAGTTCCGCCGTATTGGAAAATATTTCCGCGTAGTCCGTCTGTACGCCGGCATCGAGGGCAACGATGGAATCCCTGGACTTCTTCAGGGTATCCCTGAAATCCACCTTCAAGCCGTTTGAGACCGCGAGGTCCGCCTCCAGGTCCGCGCTTTGCGAGGTGTAATCGAGACCAGTTTCTTTCTGGTAGAAGGCGGCGCTCAATTCGTAAGCCCCCTTGAATTTGAGCTTCCTGGATCCCGAGGTCACATGGACCGCCGGCGAAAGCCTCGTGACGAAGTCGGAAGAGGCGACAGCGTCAAAGGCCGGGTTGCTGTCGTACCTCTCCTCGACCGTGAACTGAGGTCTGACGACCGTCTCGGCCGTAGCCGCGCCTGTTATGGTGAAAGACAACGCCAGGGCCAGTAGGCCTGCTCTGCCTGGTTTACGGCACAAAGACGGTGTCCCCCGGCTTTAATAGGACGGACCCGTCCTTTTTGTCGGAAAGGAGGTCGTCGAACTTTACCCTTATCTTCTCCTCGCCGCCGCCTTGCTTCTGGCGGACGAGGACCATGCTGTTCTTCGAGGCATACTGCGTAAATCCGCCCGCGAGCGCGATCGCCTGGAGCAATGTGGTCCTGGACTTCAGCGCGTACGTGCCGGGCGCCTTGACCTCGCCTATCAGGTAGACCTTGTAGCTCCTTATCTCCTGGACTATGACCGAGACTACGGCAGTAGACTGGTACTCCTTGAGCCTCTCGACTATGCCGTCGCGGAGCTCGCTTGGCGTAAGCCCCGTTGCCTGGACATCCCCTATCAGCGGTAGCGATATCTTGCCGTCAATCCTTACGAGGACCGTCTTTGATATCTCCGGGTTCTTCCAGACCGAGATCTCGAGGATGTCCTCGGGGCCTATCTGGTAAGACGCCTCGGCAGGCGGCTGTCTCTCCCCTGCAACGACCGCGCCTCCGGGGATGAACAAAAGGGAGAGCGCCGCGAACAGGGCCGGTAGCGCGATAAACATCAGGAAACGCGGGGTCTTCATCTCATTAGCCTTTCAATTCAAGACCAAACAGGTCCATTTTATCTTTAGTATATCAGCTTTCGCGCTACTCGTCGATTTTAAGCCTCTCGGAAAACTTAAGCCCGCTCAAAGCCGCCTTAACCGATACCCTCTCGGTCCAGACGGCCCTCGCCCTCGCGCGCACGCCGAGGCCGTCTATGTCCACCGCTATCTCGTCTTCCGAGGTAAGGGCCCTTCCCTCGTACATGATCCTCGCCCCGTATTCCGAGTAGTCCTTGAGGACAGCCCTGCCGCTCTGCCGCCCGGCGGAGTATGTAAGGCCGAGATCGCACCTGACCCTGTCTCCGCCCCTCCTGTCGAGGAAGAAGAACGAACAATGCGGGCATGTGACCTCAACCGCCTCTTCCAGCTTGTAAAACGCCTTCCTGCATTCCGGACAGACCCTGATCTCGATCATCTGCGAGCATCCCTGCGCGTTTTCCAGCTCAACCGTATTAAATACTGGTCGGCTGGTGTCCCTCTTTTGAAGATGAATAAGGATACCCGCAAGCCGGTATTAATACAATCGGCCAAAAGCATAAAAAACTGTAAAAAAGTCTTAGGGTAAAGTTAAAATGGTTTACATCTTTCGATGTAATACTTTTGGCGAAGGGATGAGCCGCCCCTTGAATGCCTCTCCCGGCGCCTCCTGCAAATGCCCTTTCGCAAGATAGCCCGTTCCGCTTGTAATGGTTTACACAGTCTGCCGGGTGATTTTAAGACTTGGGGACAAACCTGTTTGGGAGGAAAGCAGAAAGGGAAGGGTTTTCCGGTCCGCGCTCAGACAGAGCCCTGCCTGGCGAGGACGCTGTTCACATCCGAGTTCTTTATCGCGTAGCTTATAAGCTCCCCTCTGGTGCGGACGTTGAGCTTCTGGAATATGCGGTTTAAGTGGGTCTTGACCGTAGGCTCGCTTATGTGGAGCTTGTAGGCTATCTCCTTGTTCCTGAACCCCTCGCCTATAAGCGCGACGACCTCCTTTTCCCTCCCGGAGAGCGCAACAGGGCCTTCCTTGCCGAGCGCGTTTATGCCGTTAAGGAGGTTTTTGAACGTCTGCTTATCTATCCAGACCTCCCCTTTCGCGACCGACTTGATCGCCTTGACGAGCAGGGACGGGTTGGAGTTGCCGAGAAGCACGCCGCTTATCTTTTTCTTGAGTATCGCGGCAACGAGGTTGTCCCTGCCGCAATTGGTGTCAAGGAGGATTATATGGAAGGACCTCGATCCGGACTCGATGTCCGGGAACTGGTTATAGAGGGTGGTGAAATCCGTAAGCAGTATGTCTATACTGAGGGAGTGGAGCTTTTCAACGGTGCACGCCTCTCCGGGGACGACCGCCTCAACGACCCGCACATCCCTTTCGGGTTCGAGTATCCTGGAGACGCCTTCGGAAAAGACCATGTTGCCAAAGGCGAGCATTACTTTTACAACCATTTTACAGCCCCGCTTCAAATGCAAAAATGACTTGCGTTAAATTCACAAAAACTTGTTTAGCACCGCTTAAAACACATGATTTATTTAATACAGAAACTCCCCGCCAAAACGCGGAAATAGCGTATTTAAGATATTACCACACAGCGTATGCTTTTTAAAGGATTTTATAACACAACCCGCGCGTGTAAATACCAGGCCCCTCCTGGACGACCGGCGATTGGGAGGCCCTCGGCGCGCTGTTTTTTGAATTTTAAAATATATCCGATTATCCTGGATTGTCAAGGGGTCGCAGACGATATCCCGCTGGCCGGAACATTGGGGACAAGACTCTGTCTTGCGGGGCATTAACCCTGGTATGGAATAAAAAGGGCGGGGCCTTCGGCCCCGCCCGAAAGAGCTCCGCGGCATGGGGGGCTATTTCCGGTCGAGGACCTCCCTTACCCGTTTGAGGAGCCCGGAGGCGGAGATGGGCTTTACATAAAAGTCCAGCCCCTCCTCGAGTATGACCTTCTGGCTTATGAAGTCCTGGCTGTAACCGGAGAGGAAGAGCGCCCTCACCGAAGGGTTTAACCTCCTTATCTCGCCGAAGGCCTCCTTGCCGTTCATCTTCGGCATTATCATGTCGAGGACGAGCATGTCGACGTCCTTGCCGATCTCCGCGTACTTCTTTACCGCGTCCTCGCCGTCGACGGACTCGATAACCGTGTAGCCGAACTCTTCAAGAAGGGCCTTTACGAGGCTCCTCACCTCCGCGTCGTCCTCGGCAAGGAGTATCGTCTCTGTCCCGCCCTTCGGGGACTCGGTCCTTATCTCCGCTTCCTCAGCGGCCTTTATCCCGGCGAGCGGGAGGTATATCTTGAACTGGGTGCCGACCCCCGGCTCGCTGTATGCGTTTATGTAACCGTTATGCTGTTTAATTATGCCGTAGGCCATGGAGAGGCCGAGCCCCGTGCCCTTGCCGACCTCCTTGGTGGTGAAGAACGGGTCGAATATCCTCTCGACGACCTTCCTGTCCATGCCTGTGCCTGTGTCCGAGACGGTAATGAGCGCGTATTCGCCTGGGCGCATGTAGCCCTGGTCCTTCAACGCTTCGGTGGAAAGCCTTATGGTCTCGGTGGCGATTGCGAGTGTCCCGCCCTTCGGCATCGCGTCGCGCGCGTTAGTCGCGAGGTTCATGAGGACCTGCTCTATCTGAGAAACATCGGCGGTGACTACCGGGTCAGCGTCCGATAACGAGACCTTGAAGTCGATATCCTCGCCTATGAGCCTGGAGAGAAGCCTCTCCGTGTTCCTTATTATATCGTTCACCCTTACGGGCTTCAACTCCACGAGCGTCTTCCTGCTGAAGGCGAGGAGCCCGCGCGTCAGCTTGGAGGCCCTCTCCGAGGACGAGATTATCTGCCGGACGTAGTTCATCTGCCTGGAGTCCCTGGGAAGCATGAGTTCAAGTAGCCCCGCCGAGCTCATGATCGCCGTAAGGATGTTGTTGAAGTCGTGGGCGATGCCGCCGGTCAGCTGTCCCACCGCCTCCATCTTCTGGGCCTGGATGAGCTGGGCCTCAAGGTGCTTCTGCGCCGTTATTTCTCGCATGATGCCACGGCATACAGGGCCGCCCCCGGCCTCATCGACGCCCCTGGCCGAAATAGAGAGCCATATCTCCTGTCCGTCCTTTCTCCTTACGCGCGCCTCGAACTTTGCCTCTCCCTTTTCCCTGAGCTCGCCTTTAAACCTCTCCCTGTCCGGTTCCTCGATGAAAAATCCGTCAAGGCGCTTTCCTATAAGCTCGGAGAGCCGGTATCCGAAGACCTCCTCGGCGACAGGGTTCAGGTCCATGAGCCTTAAGTCGGGGGTGGCGACGAATATTACGTCCCTCGATTCCTCGAGTATGGTCCTGTACTTCTTCTCGGATATCCTTAAGGCCTCCTCGGCCCTCCTCTTTTCCGTTATGTCCTCGCCGGAGCAAAGTGACCCGATGACGGCGCCGGACGGGTCCCGGAGGAGCGTACTGTGCCAGGACACGGTCCTTAAGCCCCCCCCGGCGGTAACTATGTCGTTTTCGTAATAGTCGACGCTTACCTCGCCGTTCATGCACCTTGCAAAACGGCCGAGCATCTCCTTGCGGATATTCTCCGGGATGAAGGACTCGAACCAGTCCATGCCGACGATATCCTCGGCGCCGAGACCCAGGAGCTCGCACCCCCTCCTGTTTATGAGCTTCACCTTCTTATCCAGGCCGATGGCGACGATCGAAACCCCGGCGAGGTCGAGGTACATGCGCGCCCTGTCCTTTTCCATCAGTATCTCGGCGTTCCTATCCCTTATGTCGCTCGCCATCCTGTTGAAGGAGATGTTGAGCTCGCCTATCTCGTCGCGCGACTTTACGGGCAGGGCGACGTCGTAGTTCCCTGAGGCTATCTCGCCGGCGGCCCTGGCAAGTATGCCTACCCTCTTGACCATCTTTCTTATAATTAGCAGGTATAACGCGATTATGAGGATTCCCGCCATGCCGGCGCCTATGACCGCGCTTTTAAGCATCTCGTATGCCGGACGCACGACCTCGGACTCGTCTGTCTCGACAAGGAGCGTCCAACCAAGGGCAGGGAAGCACATCGAGGCCCCGGCGACCTCGATGCCCCGGTAGTCCTTGTAGAAGCCGGCGACCTCGATGCCGCCCTCCAGGCACTTGCCGACCGGCTCGGTGTCGACCTTCTGCCTCATGGCCGCGTCCTTTATGAATATGGAATCCGTGAGCATGACGCGGTTGCCGTTGACGAGATATACCTCCATGGTCTCGTGCCTGCCCCTTGACCATGAAAGGGCGCCGAGCTCCATATTCGACTCGCCGCTTAAGAGGCGGTCCAAGTCCGAAAAGGGAATGTAGGCCGTTATCACGCCCAGGAGGCCGCCTGAGGCCTCGTCGAGCACCGGCGCGGAGACCGCGATCTCTGGGATATTGGAGCCGTAGTTTTTCTCCTCGGCTATCGAGGTATTTACGGAGCCCATTAAGAAGCTCTCATCGAGAGAATGGTCCTGGCCGACCCTGGTCGGGTCGGTCGAGGCGAGGACCCTTCCAACTGGGGAAATCAGGCTGATTGTCGTTATGCCGATGCCGTATTCGGCGTTTTCACTGATGAAATAGGACGCCAGGCGCCCTCTGGAGCCTTTCTTTCCGGCGACGGCCTCCCTGGCTAACGCCTTTATCGACTTGTCATTGGCAAGACCCGCGACACGCCTCTTAACGACATCGAGGTGTTGCAGGACCTGCCCCTCGTAGGCCTCGGCTATGACGGTCATCTCTTTCAGGACCGCGCCCTTCAGCTGTTCCTTGTTCTTCCTGTATCCGTAGACAAAGGTGAGCGTTATGGGGAGCAGTATGATGAATACCGCCAAAAGGGCCTTCTGTGATAGGGAGAGGTTCTTCATAAGGTTTTCAGGTGCAAATATTATATCTTTTTAATCCGGTTTTTACAATGGGTTGAATCAGATGGCATGAGGCAAAGGGATAAAAAAAGGCGCTCAAATAATTGAGCGCCTTCGTCAAAGCCTCTGGACCCATACTCAGTGCCTGAGGCCTTCGTTTTGCTCGGGCCCGTTGTCCCCGTCCCCTCCATCGTCCGCGCGCTCCCCCTTTACGCGGCGCACCCAGTCGACGAACTTGTCGAGCGGGGTCTTCTTTACTATCTTTATAATCTTGTCGTGGACCACGATCTTTTCGTCTTCCTGTATCTCGTCGCGGAGCAGAAGCACCACCCCCATGAACCAGTTGGGGATAGACCCGGGCTCGGCGGACTCCCGCACCTCGTACTCGACGACCTTGGAAGACCCACGAGCGGCCACTATCCTTAAAGGCCCTCCGGCCTCGGCCATGACTTTGCTATGCCGCATATCTCAAAGCCCCCTCTTCGGAATCTGCATTGTGTGTCCGGATTGCCGAACCTCTCAATCTGCGATTCTATATGCATCGGGGGATTAAGGCAGTGACCGTGATTACAGAACCATACTCAGGCAACGAACCTGAAACGGCTTGTTGAGGCTCGGCATGGCAACGAATGACGGCTTAAAAGGTCTTTAAAAAAAGGGTTGACTGGCTGGCTGGACTGGCGGGAATAAAAGGACGTTAGCGGCGTATGGCCTGAAAACTGAGAAAACTTTTGCCGCTTTTTATCCGGCCTCTCTCATATCACCTTCCAGTCGCATCCGTAGTGGGCGTTAAGGCGGTAGACCCTTATTATCCTGTCGAGCGGCATCTCTATGTAGGGGACCTCTTCTGGAGGGGTCGGGATAAAGTACGAAACGAGACAGCGGTTAACGGCCCTGTGCGCGATGACGAGCACATCCCTCTTTTCGGCCTCTATCCGTATGACAGACTTCTTTACCCGCTGTATCAGGTCCCTGTAAGACTCGCCCCCTGGATACCTGAAGTTGAACTTGTCGTTGCTACGCGCCTCGTTCACCTCCGGGCGCCCCTCGGCTATCTCGGCGTAAGAGAGGCCGTCGCAGAGGCCGGAGTTTATCTCGTTCAACTCCGGTAGCACGACCCTCTCGCAATCAAAAAAAGCGGCTGTCTCGATCGTGCGCCTCTTGGCGCTCGTAAATACGACGAGGTCTCTCCCTTTAAAATGGGCGGCGAGCCTTCCGGCGTATCCGGCGCCCCTCTTTGTCAGGGGCGAGTCCCCCCCTATCCTGTCCTCGCAATTGAAATACGTCTCGCCGTGGCGCGTCAGGAACACCTCCTTGTCCATGAGGTTCACGGCGCCGAGAAAATCCGCTATCTCGTCGAGGAAGGGCCTCTCATCCCCGTAGGCCCTTACGACGGAGAGCCCGAAGTTTATGATCTTCATGTGCGCGACATCTGAGACCGGCTCGTAAACGCCCTCGTAGTGGCCGAGCCTCCTTGCGAAATCGGCCCTCGCGGCCTCGGGTGCGAAGCCCGCGTAGTCCGCGCTATGCTCAAGCTTTATCCGTATTATCTTTTCGATTATCTCCGGGTCGTCGCAGACGTTCTCGACGAAGACGTGCTCGAACCCGTGCTTGCCGCACTCCTTCTCAAGGTATGCCCTCCTCGACGCGGTCACGTTCGTCGCGTCGTATATGGCGATATCTCCCGCGCCTCCGAGCCACTCGGCGAGGTCTGAAAAACACCTCTTGGCTATCCTCTCCCTCTCGCGCGCGAACACGGGCTCCTTAGGGTCGAAAAAATCGCTTTTGGACGAGGGCGGCCCGAGCGACTCCCTCCTGTACGCGCCGACGTTGAATATCCGCGCCCTGTACCCCTGCCATTCGAGGTACCTATGAAGCCGGAGCGAAAGATAGCTCTTGCCCCGCGCCGGGAGCCCCGCCATTATGATCGCGAGCTTCGCTTTTCCATTGTCCATTGAGAGACGCCCCTTTCGTATAAACAGAACCCATTTTATCCGTTCAAGTGAATATTGGCTACCTCTAAAAATTCTGTTATCATCCCCCGATGGACTTAAAGACCGGCCTTCCCATAGAAGCCGTAATACCGGAAGTACGCCGCGCCCTATCCGGTGTCGGGCTTGCCGTCCTTGAAGCGCCGCCCGGCGCGGGCAAGACTACGGTCGTCCCCATCGCCCTCTTAAACGAAGGCTGGCTTGCGGACAGGCGCATCGTAATGCTTGAGCCGAGGAGGCTCGCGGCCCGGGCCGCGGCGTCGAGGATGTCCTCTCTTTTAGGTGAAGACGTCGGCAGGACCGTCGGTTACAGGACCCGGCTCGATTCCCGTGTCGGGCCAAATACAAAAATAGAGGTCGTCACCGAAGGCATACTCACGAGGTTCCTCCAGGCAGACCCCGCGCTCGAAGGTGTCGGGGCGATCATATTCGACGAGTTCCATGAAAGGTCGATACACGCGGACCTGGGGCTCGCGCTCACCCTTGAGGCGCGCTCGCTTTTAAGGGAAGACCTCCGCGTGCTCGTCATGTCGGCGACGATAGACACCGCCGGGATATCAGCGCTCCTCGGCTCCGCCCCTGTCGTCAGTTGTTCGGGCAGGGCCTTCCCGGTCGAGGTGCGCTATCTCCCGAAGGCGTCGCGGCCCGAGCGGGCTCTATATCTTACCGGCCCCGAGTTCATCTCGCGGGTCACAGGCGCGATCCTTTCGTCTTTGAATGAAGGGCCGGGTAGCGTCCTCGTATTCCTGCCCGGCGCGTCTGAAATAAAGAGGGCCGAAAGGGCGCTCAAGGAAAAGGCCCTGCCGCCGTACGTCGATATTATGCCCCTGTACGGCGACCTCGGCCGCGAGGCGCAGGACGAGGCGATAAGGCCGTCCGGACCGGGCAGGAGAAAGGTCGTGCTCGCGACTTCCATCGCCGAGACGAGCATTACGATAGACGGCGTAAGCATCGTAATAGACGGCGGGCTTAAGAGGGCGCCGAGGTTTTCCCTGGGGACCGGCATGGAGCGGCTTGAGACAATAAGGGTGACAAGGGACTCGTCCGACCAGAGGAAGGGCAGAGCAGGGAGGACCGGGCCCGGCTTATGTATGCGCCTCTGGACAGAGGATGAGGACCGGACAATAAAGGAAAAGTCGACGCCTGAGATACTGGAGGCCGACCTCGCGCCGCTCGCGCTTGAGTTGTCCGCCTGGGGCGTAAAAGACCCGTCAACGCTTAAATGGCTCGACCCGCCGCCGCCTTCAGCTATGTCGCAGGCGAAAGAGCTCCTTGCCCGCCTCGGCGCGATAGACGGAAACGAGACGATTACCCCGCACGGCAACGCCATCTCGCGCCTCCCCTTGCATCCGCGCCTCGGACACATGGTCGTAAAAGGCGCGGAGACGGACGAAGGCGGGCTCGCCTGCCTTTTATCCGCCCTCCTTATGGAGCGGGACATCTTCAAAGACGGAAAGGACACGGATTTAAGGCAGAGGCTCCATTATATTATGGGAGAATCAGACGTCTCTCTTCAGGCGGACAGAGGCGTTGTCGAGCGCGTAAGGCAGTCCGCGCGGCAAATAGAGCGCGTCCTCAACATAAAAAAAGGCCGCATCGACGTCGAAAGGACCGGGGGGCTCCTCGCGCTCGCCTACCCTGACAGGATAGGCAAGCGGCGCGAAGGTAAGGACGCGCGATTTCTCCTCGCCAACGGGAGGGGGGCGTACATAAAGTCCGTGGACGCTCTCTCGACCGAAGAGTACATCGTCGCGGCAAGCCTCGACGGAGGCGACACGGAGTCGGCCGTCTTCCTCGCCGCCCCGATAAAAGAATCAGAGATACTCAAACTCTTCGCCGATGATATGGAAAAAGACGAGGGCGTCTCATGGGACCAGTCACAAAAGGCCGTAACATCCAGAAGACGGGTCCGGTACTGGGGCCTTACCCTCAGGGACGAGCCGCTTAAAGGAACAGACAGGGCGAAGGTCTTGAGCGCATTCCTATCCGGCGTAAGGGAGAACCGCGGGGTACTGGACTGGGACAGGGCCTCTGAGGGCTTAAGGGCGCGCGTAGCCTTTTTGAGGCGCGCCGAAGGCGGTGCCGGGCTTCCGGACCTTTCCGACGACTGGCTCTTCGATAATCTGGACGAGTGGCTCGGGGAAAGGGCGCTCGGCATGACCCGCTTAGAGGAGCTTAAAAAGATAGACCTGAACGGCGCGCTCCTCTCACTCCTCTCATGGGAAGACAAAAAAAAGTTAGATGAGCTTACCCCGGCCTCCATCAAGGTCCCGAGCGGGTCAGTCCTCCGGATAGATTATTCCGGGGAAAGGCCCGTCCTCGCCGTCAAGCTCCAGGAGATGTTCGGGTGCGAGAAGGCACCTGCCGTTCTGGGCGGAAAAGTCCCTCTCCTCATCCATCTCTTGTCGCCCGCCGGGAGGCCGCTTCAGGTAACTGACGACCTCAAGGGCTTCTGGAAGACGAGCTATGAGCTCGTCAAAAAAGAGATGAAAGGGCGGTACCCGAAGCACCGCTGGCCCGACGACCCACTGGAGGCGGAGCCAACGAGGAGGGTGAAACACCCGAGAAAGTGACGCCTGCGTTAAACCAGCCCCTGTATAGCGGGTCCAGGTTTTGCACCTCGATTCGTGACTCCATAAACGCCTCTTGTTGGCTATTCGAACCTTCTGCCCAAAGCCCTTTTGCACGCTCCGCGCTTATCCGCAGGGGCCCCTAACGCTTCCTTCCTCCCCCGCTCGGCGCGGGGCCAATTTCAAATCGGGTCATTTAGGCTAAATGAACTTACAGCCGTTCGATACGAATTTGCCCGTCCGGCCAGGACCGCTCGCGCGCCACTTATAGCGCTACGCGTCTAATCCACCCCGGCGCGCTCGCCTCCGCCTACCTTATGCGTTCTACGCCCTGCGCCTGTGTATTGGTAAAACAGAACAAAAACATCTTTTTTGTTTTTTAAAAACCCCCAGTAGGTTGAGTTAGCGAAGCGTAACCCAACGTTGTTTTGCAGGTCTAATCTTTTTAGATTGTTGGGCTTCGCTGCGCTCAGCCCAACCTGCACTACTGCAAAAAAACTTTTTTCGGGAATCCCGTCGGGTGCGGGTCAGGCCCCCATTTTACGCAGTCTCTCAAGCCACTGTATCGAGAATACCAGGAGTATCGAGAGGAGGAGGGAGGCAAACGTCGCGGTGGCAATTATGAGCCCGCGCTTCGGCTTGGATTTTTTCTCAGGGGGTTTGGCGTAGTCGAGGACCTGGACGATCGGCGAGTCCTTCGACTCCTGAATCTTGGCCATCTCGAACTGCTGGGTCAGGAGCTCGAAGAGCGTCTCCTGTATCTTCGCATCCCGGAGGAGTGTCGTGTACCTCGCCGTCAGCCTCGGTATGTTCGAGGTCGGCACGAAGAGGTCCTTCTGCCCGCTCCCCTCGTCGAGCTCCCTCATCTGCTCCTTCAATTGTTTGACCTGGGTCTTCAGTATCTCCACCTGCGGGTTCGTGGGCGCGGCGTAGGAAAGGAGCGTTTGCAGTTCGAGCTCCCTGGCCATGAGCTGGCCTTTTATCGAGCCAACGGCCTCTATGATGACCCTCGACTGCTCGTCGAGCTTAACCGCCCTGTTAGTCTCCATGAAGGTCTTCATTTCATTCTCGATCCTGTCGAGCTCGTCCTTTGCCTCAAGGAGCCGCTTTTCGATGAACAGCCGCATCCTCTTGCCCTGGGACATGACGACCTGTTTGTTTATCCTGTCGAGCTCTTCAACGAAGGCGTTGGCCATCCGGGACGCGGTCTCAGGGTCCTTGTCATCCACGGAGATGAGTATAATCTCCTCCTTTGACTTTGAGATGGAGACATTTTTTTCGAGCGACTTGCGGGTGTCCTCTATCTCCTCCTTATCGTATACCTCGCGGAGGTTAAACCTTTTTATGATCTCGTCCTGCACGGTATTGCTGTTGAGTATCCCGACCCAGAGGTCGGCTGGGGATTTAAGGCCAAGGAAACCGCTCAAGGCCCCGCCCATGGCAGTCGGGAGCTGTGAGGCTATCATGGAGGCGCCGAGTGTGGCCTCCTGCTGTGGAGGGAGGACGCTCGCCGTCGAGGTATAGACCTTTGGGAGGAGGAAGCTGACGATCGTCGAGAGTATGAAGGTCGCGCCGACTATCGCGGCTATCAGCTTTTTGTGCCTCTTTACGGTCTCAAGGTAGACGGTAAGTTCTGTCTCGAAGGACCGCGGGTTCTCGTTTGTCATCTGCTCTGGCATATCTTCCATTCCGTAAAAATATCAAGGTGATGAGACTAAAGGCGGTGGCTTAACCCTTCGACATGCGCCAGTCAAGCGTGAGAGCTATGCCCTTTTCAAGGTCCATTTCCGGCCTCCAGCCGAGGAGCGCGGCCTTATCCACCTTAAGACAGCTTTTTTTAAGGTCGCCGGCGCGCGCGGCCGCCCTGGCCGGGTTTTTCAGCCCTGCGCTCAGAGGCCTTTTCGCGTCGAGCGCGGAGGCGATCGTTGTGAAGAGGTCGAGCGTATGTGTGGCGACCCCCGTCCCGATGTTAAAGAAATCCGCGCTCCCATTATTAAGGGCGAGGAGGTTGGCCCTGGCGATATCTCCTACGAAGCAGTAGTCCCTCGTCATGCCCTTCGGCTCGTCCTTGAAGTGGTAGAGCGTGCATGGCTCACCCTTTAAAAGCCTGTCCATGAATATCGCGACGACCCCGGCCTCTCCGTGGGGGATCTGCCTCGGGCCGTAGATGTTCGCGTACCGTAGGACCGTGTAGTCGAGCCCGTACTGGTGCTTGTAGAAGGCGAGGTAATGCTCTGAGACGAACTTCGTTATGGCGTAAGGGGAGAGCGGCTTCGGTGAGTACGCCTCAGAGGTCGGGTACTCCACGGCCTCTCCGTAGACGGCCCCGCCCGAGGAGATGAACACGACCTTTCTCGTGCCAACGGCCCTTGCTGACTCAAGGACATTTAGGAACCCGCAGACGTTCACGTCCGCGTCGAAGACAGGGTCCGCCACAGAGGCCGGGACCGACATCTGGGCCGCGTGGTGGTTGACTATCTCGGGTCTCTCCATCTCGAAGACTTTTTTCAGTTCAGGCGAGCGGACGTCGAGGAGGTAGAACTTAGCCCTGGGGTTCAGGTTCTCAAGCTTTCCGGACGAGAGGTTGTCGACTACGACTACCTCGTGCCCCTCGCGTATGTAGGCGTCAACGACGTTCGATCCTATGAAGCCGGCGCCTCCGGTCAAGAGTATCTTCATGCTGGTTGTCCCTTTCCTGGCGTGTGTTCAAGCGGGCCGCTCCCGATGGAAGCAGGGAGCGCCCTATCAAGGGCGCATTGGGCCCTTGCGGTTTTTTTGTTATTATCGCGCCGTAGACCGGCTGGGGAGGGTGGATGGGCTAAGGCCCCGTGGGAATGCAATTCTACCGGACTCCTAACTGGTTAATGACTGCGAATCATAACACATAAGGCCGGGTTCAGGAACAATTTTTTGCATGAAGCGGAGATGGCGGGAGGAGCCTTCAGCGGGTTCAGGTCTGCGACCAGTAGCGTCCGGTAAAAACTAAAAAAGCATGGCTTGTTGTTCTGCCTTGTTGGATAATAGAATTCGCCAGAAGCCTATTACAGAAGGAGGAACAAGCCATGCAAGGCAATCATAGCCTATTTTCCGAGCTTCTTAAACCTGAACCTAAGCCGGGTTATCCGTGAAACGCTCTTCGACCGGAAGACCCTGGTGGACATCCTGACCCTTAAACCAGAACGACTAAGGGCCTTCAGAAAAGAGCCGCTGCAAGCTACGCTTTTTTAACCGGACAGTAGTGGTTGCAAACCTGAACCCGCGATGATTCAAAAAAACGCAATGCGCGCGCAGGGCGCAAAATGGCCTTAGCGCCCCTCTTTACAGTCCTCTGGCGGCCCGCGGCCCCTTTTCTATCTCAAAGAGGACCTTGCCTTTTCTGAATATTCGGACTATGCCCGTTGAGCCGGAGATGGTGACGGCGGTAGCGTCGGTTACGTCCGTTATGCCCGCCGCGGCCATGTGCCTGCACCCGAGGCCCGGCATGTGCCCTTCTTCTTCGAGCGCGGCGTCGAGGTGGACCCCGGCGCTTACGACTACGCCGTCTTCTCTGACCACGAACGCGCCGTCCAAAAGGGCGAACTCCTTGATCGTCTCGTGCACCGCGTCGTCGAGGATATTCCGCGCATCTTCCGGGTAGCCCTTGAAGGGGTTCATGATGAGCGGGCGAGAGAGCTTCACGACATTTTCGTGGTCCCCGATTACAAAGGTCGCCCCGATGGTCCTGCCCTCGCGCCCCTCGCTTGAAAGCTCAAGCGCGATCCCGAGGACCGTCTCTATCACCTCGGGCTTGACCTTCGAGAGGAGTTCCTTAGAGACGCCCGCGGTGCTGAATATCTCGGTCTCGTTTTCGAGGTCGAGACACATGAGCGTGTCCATCGAGCCCTTTGCGGAGAGGCCTGTCATACATACGACCCTGTCGGACGCGGTTATGACGCCCTCAGTCATGCACATGATGGCCGACAACTTTATCTGGCCGATGCGCGCGAGCCTCACCTCCGGCAGTTTTACGATTGCCCTGAGATCTCCTTTGTAGCGTTCGAGGTCATTGATGGTCGCGGCCTTTTGCGTGAGTATCACAAGGTCTTTTTTTGACGCGCACCCCTTCCAGAACCCCCAGTCGTCCGTCGAGTCTATGAAGACGAGGACAACGGAGGAACCAGTCTCCTTCTTAAGGGAGAGTGCGGCCGAGAGCATCATCCGGTTAATGTCTGGTATGCTATTCACCCTGCCCCTTCCTCTTTTTAGGCGTCGTCCTCGCGTCTATCTGCGTGAATATGCCGCGGAGCATGTTTATCTCCTTCTGCATGAGCCCGGTCCTGCCGAAGAGCCGGCGAAAGGACCGGAGGATGGATTCGAGTATATGCCCCGCGCCCCCTTCCCCGTATTCAAGGCCCCGCAAGGTCTTCTCCATGTGTACGTACATCTTATCCAATTCAGCACGCGGGGCGACCTTCACCGCCTCTGCCAACGGGTTCCCGGCCGTGAAGACCTGCCAGCAGAATATGAGGACGGCGGATGAGAGGTTCAGGGACGGGTAGTCCTCGTGCGTCGGTATCTCCACGAGCATGTCGGCGAGCTTGACCTCGTAGTTTTCCAGCCCCCGGTCCTCCCTTCCGAAGAGGACCGCGACCTTGTTGTCTGCCGCGAGCTCGAGTATCTTTCCAGTCGCCTCGTGAACGGTGAGTATCGGGTACCTCGTCCGCCCCATCCTCCGTGTCGTTGCTACGATGACGCCGGGCTCATCCGCGTAATCGCCGAGCGTCTTGAATACCCGCGCCCCCTTAAGTATATCGAAGGCGTTGCAGGCCATCGATATCGCCGCGTCAGCCGAGTGGTCGCAGGGGTTTATGAGTACGAGGTCCGAAAACCCCGTGTTCTTCATGGCGCGGGCGACGCTTCCCACGTTGCCCGGACTCTGCGGCTCGACAAGGACTATTGCGATGTTATTGGAGGCGGATGAGCCCTCCTTCTGTTTTTTCTCTTTTGTTTTTCGACGCATATTGGAGGTGTGCGGTCAGGTTGTATTCAGTATATCAAAATAGAGAGGTTCTTGGAATAGGTGGATAGGGGTCTTCCATGAAGGGATGTAAAAGGTGAAGGCTAAACCACGAGGTCGACCTGCTGAACTGTTCCGGGCGCGCCGTCCTCCGAGAGAAAGACGCCGGACCTCCTTACCTGCCCGAGGTCAATGTTGTCCGCGGACTTAAGATCGAAGTCTGTCGCGGCGTAGCCCAGGTATATCGCGCCCACGCCCTGCTCTTTCAGGGTCTTTAGGGTATCGGCGCCGGATGAGTCCTTTGTCCAGACAAAGAGATTATTGAAAACAGCGTCGTTTTCGTCTATCCACGAGTTCCTGTCAGTATCATAGGCCGAGAGCTCCTTGAAGCCGTTACCGCTCGACGGGCCGAAGAGCTCTCCTCCGTTATTCACCTTGCCGTCGCCGTTCCTGTCTATCGCTAAAAAGCCGGAACCAGGCACGGCAAAGGGGATGTCCTCTGCGTCCCCGTCTGAATCAAGGTCGAACACGAACTTCATGGAAGTAAGTTCAGCGGCCCTTCCGCCAAAATTGATGACGAGCGGGTCGACGCGCCTTGCGTCCCCTGCCCTTACGCTCACCGTCTCCTCGGTTATTGAGGCCCTCTGCATGGTAAGCTCAAGAGAGAAACGGAACTCCTGCCCGTCTGCAGTCCTGATGACGCCCTCCGCTGAAAACGAGGTCTCTTCCACCTCGGCTGTAATGGAGCGGGAGTCGTATTCGAGCCCCCACCCCTCTTGTCCATCTCCTGCGTCTTTAAGCGCCGCCTCGGTCTTTTTTATCTCGTCCGACAGTTCCTTATCGACCGTCATTATCTTTATCTTTCGGCCGGATAACGCCTCGATGAGGAGTTTCTTAAGGAAGGTCTCCTGGTCGACCCCGCCGTCTATCTCTATCTCTTTTGCGCCCAGGTATCTCTTACCCTGGCCTTTAATGGAGGCGAGGCGCGCATAAGCCTCTTCAGAGAGGACTACCCTGTCGATGCGGCCGGATGACTCCTGCGGCCTTGCGTCCGCCTCCCCAGGCCTCCTGTCCCCGATCCAGGCGTTTAACTTCTCGCTTTTCGCCTCGCGCTCGACATAGGAGCGTGCCTGCGCAAAGAGTATGTTCGATCCGGCTATTTGCATATAAATACCCTTATTCGATATATCGACGCAGGCCCCTCAAACCTTTAGAGGGGCCTGCGACAATCCATCTATTAGGCCCTGAGAGAGAATAAAAAAAAGGCCGCGCGGGCCATACGGCCCGCGCGGCCTTTTGTCCGTAAATTCAGACCACGTCGGTGAACACGACTTGCGTCTCATCGAGCGCCTTTTTAATCTTGAGAAGCGCCTTTGCCTCTATCTGCCTGACCCTCTCCCTCGTTATCCCGAACCTTCTGCCCACGGTCTCCAGGGTCTCCGGCTCCTTCCCGTCGAGGCCGAAGCGCGTCCTTATTATCGTCCTCTCGTTAGGGTCGAGCGCGTCCAGCCAGACCTCTATCCGCGCGGCCCTGACCGTAGCGTCAACCGCCGCTATCGGCTCCGGGGCCGAGGTATCCTCAAGGATGTCGAGGAGGACCTGCTCTCCTCCCTCGGTCACAGGGGACTCGAGCGAATAGGTCTTCCTGTTTATGGCGTGCAGCTTCTTAACGTACCTGCCGGAGAGCCCGGACTTCTCCGAAAGCTCCCTTACGCTCGGCTCTCTGCCAAACGACGCGGTCAGCTCCCTTTCGGCCCTGGATAGCTTCGAGATATCGGTCGAAACGTGTATGGGGAGCCTGACAGTATTGGCCTGGTTCGCTATCGCCCTGTCTATCGACTGCCTTATCCAGTAGGTCGCGTAGGTGGAGAACCTGCATCCCTTCGAGAGCTTGAACCTCTCGACCGCCTTTATAAGGCCGATGTTCCCCTCCTCGATGAGGTCCTGTATCTGGAGCCCCCTGTTCACGTATCTCTTCGCTATGTTGATGACGAGGCGGAGGTTAGCCTCTATCATCTTTCTACGCGCGTCAATGTCGCCTTTTGCGATAAGCCTGGCGAGCGCTCTCTCCTCATCGAGCTTTAGAAGAGGTATCCTTTTGATGCTGTTAAAGTATATGGTAACGGAATCGGCGGAGAGACCCTCTTCAGCCCCTCTCTTAAGGCCGTCTTCGGCCCTGGCCCCATAGTCCATTCCGGTACGTCTCGGCCCGCCTGTATGGCGGCCCTTTACGCCTCCTTCGAACCCCTCCGTCCCGGCCGGACGGAAGCCTCCTTCCGGTATCTCCTCGTAGCATAGATACTCAACTGACATTAAAGACCATCTCCTTCCATCAAGGGGATTTCATTACCCTCAACAGGCCTGACAAAATCCGCCTTCCAGCACTCCGGACGCTTCCATTACGCCATCCGCCATCCTTAAAAGTGCGACTCGGCGTAGCTAACGAGCCCCTTCTGGTCGGGCTTCATGCCGTCATCGCCCTTATGCCAATTCGCGGGGCAGACCTCGCCGTGCTTCTCGTTAAATTGTATGGCGTCCAACATGCGTAGCACCTCGTCGACGTTCCTGCCGAGCGGCAGGTCGTTTATGGTTATGTGCCGGATCTTGCCGAGCTTGTCTATTATAAAGAGGCCGCGTAACGCAATCCCCGGCTTTTCCACCAGCACCCCGTAGTTCCTGCTTATAGATTTGTCGAGATCGGATACGAGCGGGTAGCTTACGTCCCCGATGCCGCCCTGCTTCCTCTCCGTATTCCTCCACGCGATATGTGAAAAATGGCTGTCGACCGAGACGCCGATGACCTGGGCCTTCCTCACCTCGAACTCCTCTATCCTCTCGCTCATGGCGATGATCTCCGTCGGGCAGACGAAAGTGAAATCGAGTGGGTAGAAGAAGAGGACTACGTATTTCCCCCTGTAATCCGAAAGATTGACTTCCTTTACCGTGCCGTCCCCCATGACCGCCTGCGCCTTGAAGTCCGGCGCCTCGTTCTGAACTGTCGCTTTTGTCTCTGACATTTTCTTATTCCTCCCTGGTATCTTTTGTTTTTTATTTTTACTGCTTCGTAGAGCAGTCCCTGCAAACGCCGTGAAAGTCTATGTGGTTGCCGGTGGGCGTGAACTCCTCGAGGGTCTTGTCCGGCAAGGCCAGCGCCGCCGAGTAGTCGACGAATATGTCGCCGATCTTCCCGCACTCCGTGCATATGATGTGGTGGTGCGGCGACGGGTTCGGGTCGAAGTGCTTCCTCTCCGGGTCTATCGTTATCTCAAGAAGGTCTCCCCTGTCCCGGAGCGCCTGCATGGTGTTGTAGACGGTCGCGAACGAGACGGTCGGGTGCTTCTTCTTTATCTCGGTAAAGATATCCTCTGCCGTCGGGTGGCCGGTGTTCCCCTCGAGGAACTTAAGTATCGCTATCCTCTGCGGCGTGAGCTTGAACCCCTTGCCCTTGTATCTGTCGATTATCTTCTGCACCATAACCCGCCTCATAAATGAATTATTATCTTAGAACAATTCTATTATAATACTTTTTATAATCTTGTCAAGTGGCAAGGCGCCGAGCAAAATCAGTATCTAACACTTTGATTTTAAAAGTTTTTTTTTGCAAGTGCCTTTGCGCAACGGCCTGATTTACCAAAATAATCATCTTCTAAAATTATTGTGTTTTTGCAGGGACTGCTTGTCTGAGGCTACAATACGACAGGGCCGAGGAGACAGGAGGGCTTACAGGATATATACAGGTTTCACTTGATTTCCGTCATGTTAAAGGTAATATTTTCGTGGGATACTTCCCTAACGCTTGCCAAAGGCGCTTTTGCCGTTGTCGCCGGACAAATCAAGGAGGGTAATAATGCTCTTTTATCTCATGCACGTCATACACGTCATAACTGTCATCCTCTGGATAGGCGGCCTCGCCTTCGTCACTATGATAGTCCTCCCCATGGCCATAAGCACCCCTGACGCGCTCCAGAAGGTCCTCACATTCCAGAGGGTAGAACACAGGTTCGCCAGAATCGCCCGCGCCTATAACCTCATAACCGGGATCTCCGGCTTCATAATGCTCTTCCTCATGGGCTGGCATAACCTCCTCTTCACCCGCGCCGGAATCCCCTTGACCGTCATGACGCTCGTCTGGGTCTTCTGGTTCGTCATGCTCTTCGGGCTCGAACCCATAATCATTAGAAAAATGCTCGCCAACATGCAGAAGGGCGGCGCGACAATGGACATAGACGGCGTATTCAGGAAATTAAACAAGATGCACTACTTCATGGTCGCAATCTCCATGGCCGCCGTCGTCGCGGGGGTATTGACCGCCCACGGCCCAGTGTCGCTGTACTAAAAAACATTGAGAATTACACGCCCATGAGTATCTGTAAAATGTCTTTAAAAAATCCGGGGCATGGGTGAGCGAAGCCTAAGGAAGACAGAGATGAGCGCGCCGGGGGAGATTAAACGCGAAGCGCGTCTTCGGGGCGAGCGAGCGGGCTGGGGAGGAAGAAAGCGAGCGAATCCCATGCCCTAAAGCGCCCGGCAGGGCGCAAAGTCAAAATCCCAAAAGGCTCAAGATTCCCTTACAAAAAAACTCACGTATCAACCTATCCCCTCCAGGCCGAGGAGGGTTTCTTTAATGGAGAGGCCGCCGGTATAGCCGCCGAGGTTGCCGTCTTTTCTGATTATCCTGTGGCAGGGGATTATTATGGGTATGGGGTTTCTGCCGCAGGCACTGCCAGCGGCGCGCGCGGCCTTGGGGTTGCCTGAGGCATGCGCGAGCCCGGAGTAGCTTATGGTCTTGCCCCAGGGTACAGAGGCGAGCGCCTTCCAGATCTTTAGCTCAAACTCGGTTCCAAGCGGGGAAAGCGGGAGGTCAAAGGAAAAGGACTTGCCCGAGAAGTATCTGTCGAGGGCCTTTCCGGCCTTGAATGCGTCAGGGCCGTTTTTCAACAACGCGCCGTACTTTTCTTTCATCCTTTTAAGGAACGCCTGAACGCCGCCCTTCGGGCTTATGACGAGATCGGTTATCGCCGAACCGGACGACGCTAAAAAGAGCGTCCCCAAGGGGGACGCGTACTCGAAGAAGATTCCCGGCAAGGCATGTTTTTTGAATATCTCCATCCTTTAAGTATATGATAAAATGGCATAAATTAAAATCGTAAAAGGAGGCACCATGTTCAAAAAGGTCTTTATCCTCTTTGCGTTCCTCTTTGTCGCGCTATCGTTCCGGAGCGCGGAGGCCGGGCACAAGGTCATAACAGGGCCTGAGCTCGAAACGATAATGAAGGACGGGCAACCCGTCGTGATAGTGGACGTCAGAGAGACAGAGCTCTACTCAAAGGGGCACGTCCCCGGCGCAATAAACATCCCTTACGAGGACAATTCGCAGAAGCGGGTCCTGAAAGAGCTGAACCCAAAGGACAGGATAGTATTTATCTGCCACGGCGGCCCGATGGGCGATGAGCTTGCCGACATACTCGTAAACAGCGGTTTCAAGAGCGTCTACAACGTCGCTGGCGGCATGAAAAAGTGGAAGGGAACGCTGGCGAAATAACAGGATGAACATCAAGCTCGCTCTCCTCACATGGGTCCTCATGGTATTGTTCGCCATCGGGAACGGCGTATTCGCCGAGTTCGTGCTGGCAAAGGCGCTCGGCGCGTACCCAGTCCATCTCTACAAGACCGTTCTCGCGATAGCCGTTATATTCATCGCCTCTCGCCTGTACCTTGAGCGCGCATACCCTGACGGTGCGACAGTAAACGCCGCGATATATACCGGCCTCCTCTGGTCTGCCTCGTCCATCGTCTTCGAGTTCGGCTTCGGCCACTTCATAGTCGGCCTACCGATGGAGAAGATCGTCGCGGAGTACAGGATATCGGAAGGCAGGCTCTGGTCGCTGGTCATCGTATCCGAGCTCATATTCCCCACCCTCAACTTCTTCATCTCATTCAGGGATTAATCCAAACTCAGCCTCATGAATATGCGCTTGATGGCCAATTCCATTTTTTTGCTAAAAGCCTTTTGCGCCCTGCCGGGCTTTTTTCGGCATTGGGCTTCGCTCCCGCCGCCCTCCCCCTCCCGCTAGGCGCGGGGCCAGAGTTTTTCGGAAGCTATTAAGGTTAGTGTAACCTAATCGTCTCGATATGAGCTTTGCCCGTCCGGCGAGGACCATTCGCTCGCCTCTTAGGGCGCTTCGCGCCTTTTTACTTCCTCGGACGCTCACGCTTCGCGATATTGCTTCCTCCCTTAAGGTCGCTCACCCCATGCCTGGGGTTTCTGAAAAGCAAAAAAAATTTGTTCCGTTTTACCAACACACAGGCGCAGGGCGGAGAACGCATAAGGGAGGCGGAGGCGAGCGGGTGGGAGAGGAAGGAAGCGTTAGGGGCCCCTGCGGATAAGCGCGCGGAGCGTGCAAAAAGGCCTTAGCACTTCTCAATAAAAAGTGGACAAAAAAAAACACCCCGCTCACGCGGGGTGCCTCATTCTCAATGGATTTTACAATCTGATAATCAGTCCCCTGCCAAACTCCTAAAGCCCCTTTGTGGTTGCGGCCTTCCCAACGGTCCCTTTGGAAGCCGTTACCGTGACATCGCCCGAGAGCTTCCTTGCGGCCTCGTCCTTTACGGCCGCGAAGCGCTGTTTTTCCTTCTTCGATATCGCGCGGTCAGAAACTGCCTTGATGGACAAGGGGTTTATGAGGCTTTTTCCCAGATGTACTTCGTAATGGAGGTGCGGGCCGGTAGAGATGCCCGTCGAGCCTACAAAGCCTATGACCGAGCCCTGGTCGACCTTCGCGCCGGTCCTCACGCCCTTGGCTATCCTGGACAAGTGGCCGTAGGCGGTTGAATAATTGTTATTGTGCTTTATCATCACGAAGTTCCCGTACCCGCCCTTCCACCCGGCGTATGCGACCCTGCCGCTTCCGGCGGACTCGATAGGCGTGCCTGTCGGCGCGGCGTAGTCTATGCCGTGATGCGGCCTGTACCTCTTGAGTATCGGGTGGAACCTGCCTTTCGAGAAGTGGCTCGTTATCCTTCTGAAGCGCAAGGGCGACTTAAGGAGCGTCCTCCTGAGGGACTTTCCGTCGGCGTCGTAATAGCTCCCGCCGTCGGCACCCTCGAAGTAATAGGCCGTATACTTCTTTCCGTCGTTCACCATCTCGGCCCCGAGTATGCGCCCGGTCTTCCCCGGCGCGCCGTCTATATAGAGGACCTCTGCGAGTATGCTGAAGGAGTCCCCCTTCCTTATGTCTGAGGCGAAGTCCACGTCCCACGCGAATATATCAGAGAGTGCCATTATCGCCTGCGGGTCCGCCCCTGCCTTTATGCCGTCCTCATACAATGAGTTCTCGATCGTCCCTGAGATGACGGCCTCCCTCATCTCGTGCGGGAGCTCGGCCTTGGCCGCCTTAAACGAGTCTTCGCCGTCCCTCTCTATCAGGAGGGTGGCGACGTCGCTGTACTTGTACTCTATCTTCTCCAGCCTGTCGTCTTTTGTGAAGACGCGGAGCACCGTATCTTTCTTAAGGCGCTTGAGGTCGTATATCTGTTTCGCCGCGCCCCTTATCTCCTCGGCCTCGGCCCCCGGGACGTTCAACACGGACATTATCTGATGGAAGGTGTTCTTGTCCGAGAGCCTGAAGTCGTAGCGCGCGACAAGCGGCGTGTCATTAAACGCGGTTTCCGCGCCGACGGAGGGCGTAGCGGCCTTTATTATCGCGCCTGTGTTGTCTTTGTTTGATGAGGCTTCGGGGCTCAGGAAAAAGATTATCGTCAGAAAGAGGGCAACGCCGGAGAGCGCCGCGATGATGAAGGGCCTGTGATTTTTGCGCGCCTCTTGCACGTTAAGAGCGCTGTTTTTTTCCATCCGTACCCCTCCTTTTTCAGGTGGATCTTCACGGTATGATGTCAAAGCCTTTTCCGTCCCTCCGTTTTTGGCGAGTCCGATGATTTTCCAGCAAATCTTATTAGAAAAAGGCCCGCGCTGTCAAGGACTTGTTTCCGCTTTTCATGAAAATCCCGCGCGTGTAACCTGGGCCCTTGACATATTCGCCCCGCCGCAGTAATCTTTTTCCAGGACTATATGCCGGAAGAAGAAAAAACCCTTACACCCGCATTAAGCAGGGACAAAAAGGCCAGGATACTCGTCGCTGACGACGACAGGTTCTACCTGGAGGTATTCTCCGACCTCATACGGGAGCTCGGCCACGACTTCGCCACGGCGGAGAACGGGCTCGAGGCGATTGAAAAGGTCCGCTCCTTTCAGCCCGACCTCCTTATCATAGACGTCGTCATGCCGGGCATGAACGGGTTCGAGGTGACGGAGAGGCTCCGCGAAGACCCTCTCACCATGCACCTCCCGGTCATGATCGTCACCTCTCTCTCGGACAGGGAATCCAAGATAACAGGCCTCCTTAACGGCGCCGACGAGCTCCTCTGCAAGCCGGTGGACGAAAACGAGTTCCGATTAAGGATCAGGAACCTCCTCAAGGTCAAGAAGTACGAGGACTTCCTCGTGGAACACGGGAAGGCGCTCGAGGGCGAGGTCGTAGACAAGAGCGCGCAGTTGGAGAGCGCCTTTGAGAAGATCAGGAACGGATACATAGAGACCGTCTATCGATTGACGCTCGCCGCCGAGTCCCGCGACAAGGAGACCGGCGGGCACATAAGGAGGATCAGCCTCTATTCGCAATTGCTCGCGAGATACCTGGGCCTTAAGGAGCCGGAGGTCGAGGCGATATTCTTCGCCTCCCCCATGCACGACATAGGGAAAATTGGGATACCGGATTCCATTCTCCTTAAAAAGGGCGGGCACACGAAAGAAGAGTCCGAGGTGATGAGGACTCACACGACAATAGGCGCGAATATACTCAAGGGGTCGGATTCCGAGATACTTAAAGCCGCCGAGGACATAGCCCTTAACCACCACGAGAGCTGGAACGGGGCTGGATATCCGCGCGCCATACGCGGGGAGGAGATACCGATCTCCGGGAGGATCGTGAACATCGTCGACATCTACGACGCGCTACGCTCGCGCCGCCCGTACAAGGAGCCCTTCCCCCACGAGGCCGCCTGCAAGATAATCGACGGGACCGAGGAGCGGTTCGACCCACTGATATTCAAGGCCTTCCACGATTGCGCCGAAGAGTTCAGGAGGCTCTTCGACGAGAACCAGGAGGATTAGCCCGCTCCGCCCCGCTGTTTTTTCACCGGACGTATCAGGGGAGGGAAAGCAATACCGTCATTCCCGCACGCCTTAAGCGGGAATCCAGTGTCTCTTAAACGAAGCGGCGTTTTATATGGCGAAGTGGTTATACGAATTATAGGGTTCAGGTTGCAAACCTGAACCCTCCGTAGAAAACCCTTTACAGCCTGCCACAGTGGATTTTCCGGCTTAGCGGGTTGCTCAAAAAGCTCCAGATGCGAGGCGTCGAGAAGTGAGTAACGAGGCGTACTTTTTCGTACGCCGCAGGGACGAACGCCGAAGACAACAAAGCAGATGGACTTTTTGAGCGGCCCTTCTACCTTAGCGACCACTCCTCCACCCACACATAATCCGCGTCCTTCGCGGTTATCGTCTCGAACGCTATCCTCTTCGATTCCTCCGGGAGTATCACGACTGACGTGAAGCGCGAGCGCCTCTCTATCTGCGAGGGGATGCCGCGCTTCCACGAGTGCCCGCCGCCGGCGAGTATGACCATCTTGAGGCCCGGGGACTCGTTAAGGTACTCTACCGCCCTCTTGGCCATGCCGGCGTCCCAGACCATCTGCGCCTCGCAGAAGTTCTTGAACGAGGAGTCCTCCATCGCGTGCTCCTCCATCGCCCCCCTTATGAACTCCTCGTACTCCTGGTCTATGTCACAGGTGAGACCCTGCGGGAGCTCCGAGAGCTCCTCGGGCCCGAGCGCGGCAAACCCGTTCTTAAAGACCTTGTGGATGATCTTCCTCGAGACGTTCAGTCCGACGAGCGGTATCCGTTTCTCCTTCGCGTACAGGAATATCTCCCTGTACTGAGGCCACGGCACCAGCCAGTTCCTCGCGTAGACCTTCCGGAACTCGTCCTCACCCATGTCGGCGCCGACCCATCTGTCCAAAGAGGCCTGGTCCTCCGCCCTGAACATCTCAAGCCCTATGGCGAACCCGGCCCCCGCCTCTTTAAGCGCCCTGATGACCTTGAGCTGGAGCTCGTGGTGGGCCATCCTGGTGTGCACTTCCCCGACGAACACGAGGTCGCGCCCCTTGATTTCCGCAACCAACTCAAGGACGCCCACCTCGGACATCTCCGGGACCTTAAGGAACCTCTGGTGCGTGCACCCAGGGAATATCCCCGCGGCCAAAAGGAGGGCGAGGAACGCGAGCGCCTCCCCTGCCTTCCTTAAAAGCGGTCTTTTCATTAAGCCCCCTGCGCCTCCAATGCGCCGGAGGGCGGTTGTTGTGGATAAGGCCCTGCGGGAAGGGCCTGAAGGGTTATCTCTCGCCAACCGGCGCGTAGACCTGCGCGCGAAGCCCCGTGTACTTCTGCGTGGGCCTGTATATGCGGTTGGTCTTCAGCTGTTCCATCCAGTGCGCGAGCCAGCCCGCGACCCTGCCCATAGCGAATATCGGCGTAAAGAGCTCGGTCGGGATCCCTATGGCCTTGAAGACTATCCCTGAATAGAAGTCGACGTTCGGGTGGAGGTGCTTCATCTCGAGCTTTTCCTTGACGACGGATTCGATCTCAGCGGATATCTCGATAGTCCGGAGGTCTATCGCCTTGTGGCCGGCGAGCTCCCGTATGAACCCCTTCAGGACCTCGCCCCTCGGGTCCCTTGTCCGGTAGACCCTGTGCCCCACGCCCATTATCTTCTCTTTCCTCTCGAGCTTGCGCTCGATGTACGGCCGGACGTTCTCCTTCGAGCCTATCTCGTCTATCATGTGGACGACCTCCTCGTTCGCTCCGCCGTGGAGGGGGCCGGAGAGCGTGCCTATGGCGGATGAGACTACCGTATAGGGGTCGGCGAGCGTGGAACCGACGACGCGCGCGCTGAAGGTGGAGGCGTTCATCGTGTGGTCGGCGTGGAGCGTCAACATCGCGTCCAGTATCTGCTCGACGAGCGCCGAAGGCTCGTGCTCGTTCAGCATGTAGTAGAAGTTCGCGGCAAACGACAGGTCGTTCCGGGGCTGTATTGGCGCGTCCCCGTGTTTAAGCCTCATGCACGCGGCCACTATCGTCGGCATCTTCGCTATGAGCCGCACCGCCGACCAGTACCGCGTCTCGGCGTCGAGCGTGTCGCGCGCCGGGTAGTACATCCCCATCGCCGAGGTGACGGCCTGGAGATAGTGCATCGGGTGGCCGTTCTCGGGCAGGTACTCCATCATGCGGAGTATCTTTAATTTGAGCCTCGTATGATAGGTGATGTCGGTACGCCACTTGTCCAGCTCGTCTTTTTTCGGCAGACGGCCGAAGATGAGGAGCCAGGCGGTCTCAAGGAAGTCGCTCTTTTCCGCGAGCGCCTCCACGGTGATGCCCCTGTACTCGAGTATCCCAGCCTCTCCGTCTATGAAGCTTATGGCGGATTCCGCGGCCGGTATTCCCTCAAGCCCAGGCACTACGTCCATCATGAGTTTCTCATCCATATCGGTTCACGTCCTTTTTGGGGGAGGTTAGAGCTTACCACCATTTCGGCGCTTTTGCAATTTTGCTTGAGGTCCTGGCCGGACTGGCAGATTTCGTGTCATTTGGTTTTGCCTCGGGTAGCCTAAGCGTCCCGATTTGAGATTGGCCGTGCGCCGAGTACCAAAAAAAAGGCCTTCGCCCCTGTTGGGGTGAAGGCCTTTGCCGCAGATAGTCTGCGGATTACAGCGGTTTTACGTTTTCGGCCTTGAGCCCCTTAGGCCCCTTGGTGACCTCGAAGTCCACCCTCTGGCCTTCTCTCAGGGTCTTGAACCCGTCACCCTGGATGGAAGTGTGGTGGACGAATACGTCTTCGCCGGAGTCCTGTTCGATAAAACCGAAACCCTTAGACTCGTTGAACCATTTTACTTTTCCTGAAGGCATCTTGCGCGACCTCCTTTCTGGAAGATTTACAAGTCCCGGGGGTCGCGCGCTTTAAGGTCATGATGCCTTGCGTACAAACCCGTCTGCCAACTTGCTTATTCAGTTAGTTTAATAAACAGACCAAATGTTGTCAAGATAGTTTTAAAGATTTTATTCAGCCCAACTGCCTGCCGGCGAGCCATGTTTGAAAACGTTTCAGCGCCTTTGCCCTGTGGCTTATCGCATTCTTCTCATCCCCTGAAAGCTCGGCTGAGGTCCTCCAAAGGCCCTCTATCTCAAAGACCGGGTCGTACCCGAAGCCGTTCTCGCCGCGCGCTGACGCCGCTATGCGGCCGCGGAGCTCCCCGTCGAAGACCTCCTCGCCCCGTTCGTCCTTGTACGCGAGCGCGCAGACAAAACGCGCCGTCCTTTTCTCCGGGGCTACATCCGCGAGCTCCGCGAGGAGCTTCCGGCAGTTATCCTCGTCGGTCGCGGACTCGCCCGCGTACCGCGCCGAATATATGCCAGGAGCGCCGTCCAGGGCGTCCACGACCAGGCCTGAATCGTCGGCGAGCGAAGGCAACCCCGTCGCCTCGAATACCGAGCGCGCCTTTTTAAGCGCGTTCTCTCTGAAGGTCGTCGCGTCCTCGGGGGGGAGCGTTATCGCGGGGAAGTCCGATAGTGAGAGCACCACTATCGCCAGGCCCTTAAGCAGCTCTCCAAGCTCGCGCGCCTTGGACCTGTTTTTAGTGGCGATAACGAGCTTCATAGCCTGGACTTAAGCGCCTTTTCCTGGTGCGCGATCAGCTCCATTACGCCTTTTTCCGCGAGGGTGATCATCCTTCCCATGTCGTCCTTCGAGAACGCCTTCTGCTCCGCGGTCCCCTGCACCTCGACGAACTTCCCGGACCCGGTCATGATGACGTTCATGTCGACCTCGGCTGTGGAGTCCTCCTCGTAATTAAGGTCAAGGCAGGCCGAGCCCTTTACGACCCCCACGCTCACCGCCGCCACGCTCTCGATCAACGGGACTTCTCTTATGAGCCCGGCCTCCTTCAGGGACAGGAACATGTCATAGACGGCCACAAACGCGCCTGTAATCGACGCGGTCCGGGTGCCGCCGTCGGCCTGTATGACGTCGCAGTCGACGTGCACGGTCCTCTCCCCGAATTTCGAGAGGTCGAACCCCGCCCTGAGGCTCCGCCCTATGAGCCGCTGTATCTCGTGCGTCCTTCCGCCGACCTTGCCGGTCGAGGACTCCCTCTGCACCCTCCTCTTAACGGACCTCGGGAGCATTGCATACTCGGCGGTGAGCCAGCCCTTCCCGGTCCCGGCGAGGAACGGCGGGACCTTGTCTTCCACCGTCGCCGCACATATGACCTTCGTGTCCCCTGCCTCGAAGAGGACCGAGCCCTCGGCGAACTTCAGGTAATTCCTCGTTATGCTCACCGGCCGGAGCTCGTCCATAGCCCTTCCGTCAGTTCTTTCTCGTCCGTTTGCCAATGGATGTAACGTCCTTTCCGGGCGTCTTAGCCCCTGCAAAACCCATTATACCGTCAGCGATAGCCTCTGCTATGCGCGCCTGCTCTTTCCTGGATGAAAGCAGACGCTCCTCCTCGGGGTTCGATATAAACCCCGCCTCAACGAGTACCGCGGGCATGGTGGCGCCGACGAGCACCGTGAATGGCGCCTGCTTTACGCCCCTGTTCTCCCTCCCCGAGTGCTCCAACACGCTCAAATGGACGTCCTCGGCGAGCCGCGAACTCTCGTGGTGGGCCTCCGTGCTGGCGAGATCGAGCAATATGACCTGGATATCGTCCCCGTCCACCCGGTCCTCCGCTGTCTTTACTATCCTGTTCTCAAAGGCCGCGACCCTCCGGGCGTCGTCGTCGGTGGCGTCAAAGCTGAGAAAAAAAGTCTCGACCCCCGAGGCCTCGCGGTTAAGGGCCGCGTTAACGTGTATGGAGACGAAGAGGTCGGCCCCGTTCCTGTTAGCGAAGGCGGTGCGCTCCTCAAGCGGTATGAAGACGTCTCCGGTCCTTGTAAGGAGGACAGTCGATGAGAGCCTCTCGTTCAATATCTCGGCTACCATTAGCGCGAGCGAGAGGACTACGTTTTTTTCCTCGGCGCCGTTAGGGCCGATCGCCCCTGTATCCTCGCCGCCGTGGCCGGGGTCGATGACTATGACGCCCGGCCCTCCGGCAAACGCAAGGGACGGCGACGCGAGCGCCGCAAAGAGGACCGTCATTACGATTAAAAGGAACTTGCTCATCCTTTTATTGTAAATTCATAGGCAGAGGATGTCAACATGGGCTTTTGTCCTTGCCGGACGGGCAAAGTTCATATCGGGACGGCTTGGATTATTTTTGGCTCTTAATTCCCCGGAGGACATTGGCCCAGCGCCGAGCGGTCCTTGCCGGACGGGCAAATCCATATCAGACGGCTCTGCCTAGGGATGCCGGAGTAGCCGTATTTGAAACTGGCCGTACGCCGAGTACCCGAGCGGTTTGACACTTACCCGTTACCCTGCCATAGTTACAAATGAGGTTAAGGTGGAGCACTGGATCGAGTTCATAGCCCTTGCCGCGCTTATCGTCTTCGGCGGCTCAAGACTGTCGAAGTACGGGGACGTCATAGCGGAAAAGACCGGCGCCGGGAGGGCGTGGACCGGGCTGATACTGCTCGCCTCCATCACGTCGCTACCCGAGCTCGTGACCGGGGTGAGCGCCGTGACCTTCGCGGGCGTACCGGACATAGCGGTCGGGGACGTCATGGGCGCATGCGTCTTCAACCTCATAACGCTCGCGCTCCTCGACCCGATTGACAGGTCGAGCCCGATATTTTCGAAGATAGGGCGGACCCATGTAATGTCGGCGGGTTTCGGGATACTGATGCTCGGCGTGGTCTCGGCCTCCATCCTGCTTGAGAGCTCGGCCCCCTCGGCTTTTGGCATCGGGATATATACGCCGATCATAGCCGTAGCGTACATCGTTGGCATAAGGACCATCTACTACTACGAAAAGAAGTTCCTCCGAAAACTCGTCGAGGAGGCGACGGAAAAGCTCAAATACACGGAGATACCCCTTAAGCGGGCTATAATCCTCTACGCCGTGAACGGACTTCTGGTCATGGGGGCGGCGATATTCCTCCCGTTCGTGGCAGGAAGGTTGGCTGAGGAGACGGGGCTCGGGGCAGGCTTCTTCGGGACGTTCTTCGTCGCCATGGTCACGACACTCCCTGAGTTCGTCGTATCGATATCGGCCGTAAGGATCGGGGCGTACGACCTCGCGATAGGGAACCTCCTCGGCTCCAATATGTTTAATATTGCCCTTCTTGCCGTAGATGATATACTTTACGCCGGTGGGCCGCTCTTTTCGGATATTTCGAGCGCCCACGCTACGACCGGACTCATGGCGATGATCATGACCTCTATCGCTATCCTAAGCGTCACGTACAGGCCGGAGAAAAAGTCCGTCATGAGGTTCGGCTGGGACTCGCTCACCATGCTCGCCGTCGGCGCGCTCAACATGTACCTCATGTACCTTAAAAGCGGTTGATAATCCTTTAGGAGAGATTATTTTAATGAAGCCCGTAATATTTACCGACCTTGACGGAACGCTCCTAAGCAAGACGGATTATTCATTCAAGGCGGCGGAGACGGCGCTTGAGCGGGTGAAAAAGGCAGGGATACCGCTCATATTCGCGTCGAGCAGGACGAAGGCCGAGGTCATAGAGCTCAGGGCGCAGTTCAACAACACACACCCCTTCATAGTGGAGAACGGAGGCGGGATATTGATACCCGAGGGTTATTTCCCTTTCGAGGTCGAGGGGGATAAGATACCCGGGTACACATTCATAAAGCTCGGCAAGCCTTATGAAGAGGTGAGAAAAGGGTTCGAAGCGGCGCGCGAAGGCGTTCCGGCCATCATAAAGGGCTTCGGCGATTTAACGCATAAGGAGCTCGCGATAATAACCGGCCTTTCGACAGACGACTGCCTCCGCGCCAAGGAGAGGGACTTCGACGAGCCGGTCTTCTTTAGGGGGACCGTCGAGACCGAAAGGGAGTTTTTCATCCGCGTCGAGGAGAACGGCCTCAAATGGACCCGCGGCAGGTACTTCCACGTACTCGGGGCGCACAACAAGGGAGACGGGGCGAGGATACTCAAGGACTGCTACAAGAGGCTCTACGGCGGCATCGTCACTATATGCCTCGGCGACGGGTTCAACGACCTCTGGCTCCTGCGCGAAGCCGACTACCCGGTCCTCATAATGAAGGACGACGGCAAGTTCGAGCAAATCTACCTCGACGCGCTCATCAAGACGGACGCCCCTGGCCCCGAAGGCTGGAACAAGGCCCTGACAGCGATACTCGATTCACTCGAGGCGTCCAAAAAGGGATAAGAGCGCTAAGAGCCCCGCACGCATCTTCTCCACGCCATTTTCCCGGCGTCCATTTTAGTCCCACCCCTCGCCGACCGAAAGGCCGGCAACGACGCCCATCCCTTCACGTCTCATTCAAGATGTCTTCAAGGACGCAGAGAAGATTGCCGTGTGAAAGCGGTTCGCTTTTAAGCCCCTCCGCTGACCTTACTATATCCTCAGAGAGCCTGCGGGTTTCTGCGTCCCCGGTTGCGACAGAGTACCTTAAAAAAAGTTCTGCAACAGCCGAGTTGCCGGAAGGGACGTCGTTGTCAAAGAGGTCGCGCTCCCTTATGATGAGCCTCTCCTGGTCGATACCGGTATCAAAGAAGAGGCCCGTGTCTTTGTCGTAGAATAGCTCTTTTATGGATGAGACGAGCCCCCCGGCCTTTTGAAGCCATTCCCTCTCACCCGTCGCCTCAAAGATTGATAGCAGACCGAGCGCGAAAAGCGCGTAGTCCTCGAGGTTCGCCCTTGCGCGGGCGCCGCCCTTGAGGTAGTACCTGAGCAACCTCCCGTTATCGTCCCTCGACGAAGCCATGATAAACTCGGCCGACCTCTTCGCCTCCTCAACGTACGACGGCTCGCCGAATATCCTGGAGGCGTCCGCGAGCGCGCTTATCGCGAGCCCGTTCCACGCGGTTATTATCTTCCTGTCCGTATCAGGCCTCGTCCTTGATCCGCGCGCCTGCCTGAGCCTTTTTTTTAGGTCCTTTACAGGCCCCGGCAACCCGTCCGCGGCCTTCGCCGAGCGAATCATCCGGAGGAGCCCCTTGCCGGAGAGATGCGCGTCCTCGACCAGATAAAAAAACTTCATGAACTCCTCGTAGTTCTCGTTCAGGAGCGACTTTATCTCGTCCGCGGTCCAGAGATAGCAGGCCCCCTCCTCGCCGTTTACGTCCGCGTCCTCGGCTGAATAGAACCCTCCGCCCTCGTCCCTCATCTCCCTGAGCATGTACTCTATCGTCTCTATCGCCACGTCCCTGAATAATCCAAGGCCGGTCGTCTCATGCGCGGAGGCGTAGAGGCCGGATAAAAGCGCGTTGTCGTAGAGCATCTTCTCGAAGTGCGGGACGTCCCACCTCTCATCCACCGAATATCTGTGGAAGCCTCCTCCGACGTGGTCGTAGATGCCGCCCTCGGCCATTGACGCGAGCGATTCCCTCACTATGAGGAGCGCCTCCCCGTCCCCGGTCCTTTTGTGGAACTTAAGGAGGAACCTCAGAAACATCGAGTGCGGGAACTTCGTACCCATGCCGAACCCGCCGTTCACCCTGTCGAAGAAGAGCCTGCCAGCCTCAAAGGCCCCGTCCGCCACATCCTCGTTGATCTCTATTGAAGAGGCCTTGACGCTGTTTTCAAGCGCCCCCTCTATCTCTTTGGTGATCGACTCTATCTTCTTTTTGTCCTTTCTGTACGCCAGCGACACGGCATGCAACACCTTCTTGAACGACGGGAGCCCGTACATGTCGTCCGGCGGAAAATACGAGCCGCCGAAGAACGGCGAACCCTCCGGCGTTACGAAAACGGTAAGCGGCCAACCCGCCTGTCCGCCCATCGCCTGGACCGCCTTCATATACAGGCTGTCGAGCTCGGGCCTCTCCTCCCTGTCTATCTTGATGCTGATGAAGTTCTCGTTCATTATCTTGGCGGTCTCGGCGTCCTCGAACGACTCCCTCTCCATGACATGGCACCAGTGGCAAGTGGAGTACCCGATGCTCAAAATCACCGGCTTCTCCTCCTTTCGGGCCCTCTCTAAGGCCTCAATCGACCACGGGTGCCAGTCCACCGGGTTGGAGGCGTGTTGCCTGAGGTACGGGCTTTTTTCATGGACGAGCCTGTTGGTGAAGCCCTCTGTCTCCTTTGCCACGGCAACTCCTTTCCTGCTTGAGCGTCTGCTTCTTCCTTAATCTTACCCCAAAAAGAACCTGGCGCAAGGAAACTAAGGGGTTTTCTTTTGACAGGTTTTGACATGCGGGGAATCGGGTATATAATTATTCTGTTTTTCATTATCGAGGAGGTCTGCGTGAAAAAAGTGCTTGTAATCCTCGCGCCTGGGTTCGAGGAGATCGAGGCGCTCTCGCCCGTAGATATACTCAGGAGGGCCGGGGCCCATGTGGTGACGGCCGGGACTGTCGACGGCTTGATAGAAGGGCGGAACAGGATAAGAGTCGCGCCGGATGAGGACCTCGATGCCGCCCTCAAGGATGGAGAGTTCTTCGACATGCTGGTCTTGCCCGGAGGGGCCGTAGGGACGGAGAACTTGAAGAGCGACCCGAGGGTCAAGAGGCTCATAGAGATCGTCAACGCCAAGGGCGCGTTTGTGACCGCCATATGCGCGGCGCCCACGGTCTTATCAAACGCCGGTCTCCTCGACAACAAGCGGGCGACTAGCCACCCATCTGTCAGAAAAGAGCTCAAGGGCGCGGTTATAACGGATGAGCGCGTAGTCATCGACGGCAACATCATCACGAGCCAGGGGCCGGGGACAGCAATTGAGTTCGCCTTCAAGCTGGTTGAGGCGCTATTCGGTCAAGAGAAGGCGGACGAGGTAAACAGGACGGTGCTGGCGAGGTTGTAAACAGCGGTTGCGAACCGACCCATAGCAGGCACCGCACACTGGATTGTTCAATTCCAAGTCGTGAAAAAGAATTTTTTACGCCCTGCCGGTTTTTTTTCGGCATAGGGCTTCGCTCCCTCCGTCCTCCCCCTCCCCCTCCCGCTATGCGCGGGGCCAGAATTCTTCGGAAGCTATTGAGGTTAGGGTAAACGAATCGTCTCGATACGAACTTTGCCCGTCCGGCGAGGACCATTCGCTCGCGCTACGGCGCTGTCGCGCCTTTTTACTTCCCCGGCTCGCTCATTTAGCTTCCTCCCTTAAGGTCGCTTCACCCCATGCCTGGGTTTTCTGAAAAACAAAAAAAATTTTTCATTCAGTCTTCACCAATACAGAGGCGCAGGGCGGAGCTCATACCGGGTCTATATGGACAAACGCCTTTTCAATCGACGCGATGGACTCTATCCCGCGCTCGACCTCCTCGCCTATGGCGTGGGACTCAAGCGTCGTCAAGTCCTTGTCGACCTCTACATGTATCTCGACGTGTATGAAGTTCCCGACGTAATGGGCGCGGACCGTCTTTATGGCCCTGACGCCCTTTTCAGAGAGCGCCGCCCTCTTTATCTCGTCCATGAGCGCGGGCTCCGGCGCCTGCCCCATAAGGTACGCGATATTATCCATCCCTATCTTGTAGCCGGTCCTTATTATCCAGAGGCTTATAACAAAGGCCGCTACCGGGTCGAGGAACGGATACCCCAGCTTCGCCCCGGCGATACCGACAAGCGCGGCGAACGCCACGTATACGTCCATAAGGGAGTCGGTCGAGGTCGCAAGGAGCGCAGGCGAGTTGAAGAGCCTGCCCACCCTTTTGAAGTGCCAGGACATAAGCCCCTTGGCGACCATCGTGACAACCGGTATCACAAGGGTAAACAGGCTTATCTCGGCCTTCGAGCCCGCTATTACCCTCTCCACGGCCTCCCTTATCACCTCGAACCCGAGTATGCCGGCGAGGACCGCTATTATGAGCCCGGCTATCGGCTCTGCCCTGCTGTGGCCGAACGGGTGCCCCTCGTCCGCCTGCTTATTCGAGATTTTAACGCAGATGAAGGTCGCGACAGACGCCGCGATGTCGTTTAACGAATTGAGCGCGTCGGATATAAGGGCGATGGAGCCGGAGAGGAGGCCCCCAACGAGTTTGAGCGCGAAGAGAAACGCGTTGCCGAGGATATTTATGAGGGTAGCCCTGAAGGCTATCGGGTTCATCGCTTTATCGCCCTATTTCAAAAGGCCGCGGTCTGGAAGTCTTCGCGGCAAAGGATTAGCAGGGCCTATATTAACCCGAAACCCCTCTGCTATTCAACAGGCCTGGGGGCCGCTGGCGGGTGCGGCGCGAGTACCCTTAAACACCGCCCCATCACCCTTATCTCAACCGCCCCATTCCATAAGAACGGCTCTCCGTCGAGCTCGACCGTCCACTCGTCCATGCCTGAGAGGCGTATCTCCCTTGCGCGTATGCGCCTTAGGTCGGGGGACCTGTTGATCGTCCCCGAGACGAGCCTTCCCGCAAGCCCAAGCGACCTCGCGAAATTCACGCGGGGCGCTATACATAAGTCGAGCAACCCGTCGTCGAGCGAGGCCTCCGGCGCTATAAGCGTCCCTCTACCGTACCTGTCGGAGTTCGCCGCGGTAAGTATCAAGGGCCTCGTCTCGAACGACTCTCCATCCGCAGAGACCCTGACCAACTGAGGCTTGTATCGGAGATATTCGATGAGCGCGAGCGGCGCGTACGGGAATACCCCCCGCAGTCTCCTGGATATGAACCCCTTGTCATAGGACAAGCTCAGGCGGGCTTCGAGCGCGAAGGCGGCCGTAGAGAAAAAATACCTCCCGCAGGCTTGCCCCGCGTCTATCTCCCTAACGCGCCCGTCTTTAAGCAGACCAACGGTCTTCCTGACGTTCTCCGGTATGTGTAGCGCACCGGCGAGCCCGTTGCCGGAGCCGGTCGGTATTATCCCCAACGCAGTCCCGGTGCCGACGAGAGCGGACGCGGCCTCGTTCACGGTCCCGTCCCCGCCGGAGGCGAAGACAAAGTCGAATTTGAGCCTTACCGCATCCCGCGCAAGTTCAGCGATTGCCCCCTTCTTCGGAGAAACCTTTATGTCGAAGAGCCCATCGTGTCCGAGGAATACCTCCCTTGCCGCCGCGGTTATCCTTTCGGCAAGGCGTCCCCTCTTTGGCCCGGCTGAGGGATTGATTATGAACCGTACCTTCATGGCAGGAGGATATCCCGTTTGTACGGTGTTTTTCAAGCCTTCGCGTAGACCCTTGCGCCGGCCCCTCACCCCTTGCGTAAATTTGGATTCAAGATAGAATTGAAAAAACCATTAAAGAGAACGGCTTGAGAACGCAATTGACGCTGATATTCTGTCTTTGCCTGTCCCTGTTCATGCCATACTACGCAACCGGAGGCGGAGACATGGGCTTCATCGTAATTAGCACGGATTTTAAGGAAGGCGGCAGGATCCCTAAGGCCAACACATGCGAGGGTAGCGACACCTCGCCTGCCATTCAATGGGAAGGCGCGCCAGCCGGGACAAAGGCCCTCGCGCTCATAGTCGAGGACCCGGACGCGCCGATGGGTACCTTCATACACTGGGTGGTATACGACATCCCCGCGTCCTCAAAGTCCATCGAACGCGGGGCCGGAAGCGGAGGGACCCTGCCGCCCGGCGCGAAGCACGGCTCGACCGGCTTCGGGGCGAACAGGTACAACGGCCCGTGCCCGCCTAAGGGGCACGGTGACCACAGGTACTACTTCATCCTGAGAGCGCTCGACAAGGAAACACTCGGGCTTAAGGAAGGCGCGTCCAGGGCAGAGGTGGAACGCGCCATGCGGGTCCACATACTCGCCGAGGCTAAGACGATGGGGGTATACCAGAGGTAGGGTCCTCGCCGGACGGGCAAAGTTCGTATCCAACGGCGGCTGGCCAAAAAGATTACAGCAGTCTCCGGATACTTGGCCCTGCGCCGAACAGTCCTCGCCGGACGGGCAAAGTTCGTATCCAACGGCGGCGGGCCAAAAAGATTACAGCAGTCTCCGGATACTTTGGCCCTGCGCCGAACAGTCCTCGCCGGACTACTTCAGTATCTTTTCAGGGGAGACGAGGTGGCGGGACAGGCCCATCTCTTCGGCGGTCAGGCCCAGAGAGAGCCCTACGAGCTGTGAGAGGTGGAATACAGGCATGGCAATTTTTTGAGAGGCCCGCTTTTCCGCGAGCCCCTGGTAGTTGTCGAGATTTATATGGCAGAACGGGCACGGCGTCACGAATGCGTTTGCCCCCTTCTCCTTGCCGTCGAGGAGCCGTGTCGCCGTCATCTTCTCGGCGGTCTCGGCCACGACAAGGTCCACCTGAAACCCGCAACACTTGGTCTTGCCCTTGTACTGGACCGCCTCGCCTCCGAGCGCCTCTATGACGGCGTCCAGAGACCACGGCCTTTCAGGGTCGTCGAACCCGAGCGCGTCGGAGGGGCGAAGGCTGTGGCACCCGTAGAACGGCGCGGCCTTTATCCAGTTAAGGGGCTTTACGACCTTCTTCTTGAGGTTGTCCAGCCCGTAGTCCCCGGCCAGCACCCAGAGGAGCTGTTTTATCTTTATCGTCCCGTTGTAGCGTAGCCCTGCCGTCGCGAGTATCTCGTTCGTCTTTTCCAGCAGTTTCGGGTCGGCCAACAGGTCCCTGTTCGCCGTGGACATGACCATGAGGCACGTCGAGCAGATGGTCATTATGTCCATGCCCATAGCCTCGGCCTCGGCGAAGATGCGCGCGTTCAGCGCGAGATAGAGCTGGTAGTCGTAGTCGGTTAGCAACCCCGCGCCGCAGCAATTCGCCTTGGGCATGTCGTGGAGTCCGATGCCGAGCTTTTTGCATACGAGCCTTGTCGTCGCGTTAGCCTCTTTCGTCATCTCCTGAGAGGCGCACCCAGGATAATATGCGTACTTTAGTTCCAATCTCTACCCCTTTTTCCTCGATTCCATTTCCTTCTTCTCCGCTTCCGCGCGCCTTTCGGCCTCCTCGTAGATCTTCTTAACCTCGTCGAGATCCTCTATCTGGGCGAATATGTGCGGGCGCGGGAGTTTCCCGTGCTTCTCCATGCGCAGGCCAAAGGGTATCATGCCCAGCGACCGCAGGAACCCGAGGGTCTTGAACGTCATCGCCGCCTCGTCTAATCTCCCGAACCTCTCCACGGAATCCTTCATAGCCTCGACGTGCTTGGCGCCGGGGTTGTCGGTTATGCCTTCCTTCATCGCGGCGGAGCGGAGCTCTTCAATCGCCTTCAGGGGAGAGACGTCCTTTGGGCAGTACTGCGTGCAATGGACGCACCTGACGCAGTCCCACATCCCGTGCTCTTCCGAGAGCCTCTCAAGCCTCTTTTTCGCGTTGCCTTCACGCACGTCCCCGACTATCCTCCACGCCTTGGCGAGCGCGGCCGGGGCGATATATTTTTCGTCGATAGCCATGCTGTTGCACTCGGCGTTGCAACACCCGCACATGACGCACCTCTGGGACCTGTCCACCCTCTCCTCGTCCTTGGGGGTGACGGCCATTGTTGGGGCCCCTTCCTCCGGGGTGAGGTACGGGGCGACCTTCTCCATCTTCCGCCAGAACGGCGCGAAGTCGACGATGAGGTCTTTAAGCGGCGTATGGTTGGCGAGGGGCTCGATCAGCATCTCCCCGGCCTTCTTGTATTCCGGTATCACCTGGGTGTTGCAGGCGAGCTTGGAAAAACCGTTTATGGATACCGCGCACGAGCCGCAGATGGCGGACCTGCAGGACTTTCTGAAGGAGAGCGTGGGGTCCTGGTCGTCCACGATATTAAGCAGGGCCTCAAGCACCGTCATGCCCTCCGGGACGTCGAGCATGTACGCCTGGATGTAGGGCTCGGCGGTCTCTGCCTCAGCCGGGTTGTACCTTCTTATCTTGAATTTTATCTTCATGCCTTCCTTTAGCAGGTCGCAAACGATCCAGAAACTTATTCAGGTTGCTCAAAAAACTCCAGATGCGAGGCCCCAGTTGAAATAGGGAAGCGAGGAACGAGGCGTACTTTTTTGTGTGCGCCGCAGTGACGCGCGACGAGGACAACAAAGCAGATGGACTTTTTGAGCAACCTGTTAATATTTCCTCTCCTGCGGCTGAAACCTCGTTACTGTAACAGGCTTATACCCGATCCTCATCTCCCCGTCCTTGAGGCTGACGATAGTGTGTTTCATCCAGTCCTTATCGTTCCTCAACGGGAAGTCGGTCCTGAAGTGAGAGCCCCGGGACTCCTCCCTCTCTATGGCCCCGATGAGGATCGCCTCTGCGATCTTGAGCATCTGCCCGAGTTCCAGGACATGCAGGAGCTCGTTATTGTAATAGTCGCCGCGGTCGGTGAGCGCGACCGACTTGTACCTCTCCTTTATATCCCTTAGTTTACCGAGGCCCAGGGTGAGCCTCGTTCTGTCCCTGAATACACTGGAGTGGTCCACCATGACGCCCGCCATCTCCTCGCGAAGCGCGGCAGGGGATTCGCCCCCGTCCCTTTTTATGATATCGGCAACCTCGTGCGCCGCGTCTTTCAATGCGGCGTCGGGGAAGGGGAGTAGCCCGTTCGAATCGCAAAAAGACACGAGCCCAGTACCCGCGCGCCTGCCGAAGACTATCGCCTCAAGGAGCGAGTTGCCTCCGAGCCTGTTCGCGCCGTGCGTGGAGACGCACGCGCACTCTCCAGCGGCGTAAAGTCCGGGGACGGTCGTAGCGCCGTTAAGGTCCGTCCTTATGCCTCCCATGGAGTAATGCGCGCCTGGTTTTACGGGTATGGGCGCCTCGATCGGGTCGACCCCGGCGAAGTTTATGGCGAGCGACCTTATCTGCGGGAGCCGCTCTTTTATCTTATCCGCCCCAAGGTGGCGCAGGTCCAGAAGGACGCACCCGTCCACGCCCCTGCCCTCCTCTATCTCGGTCTGCTCGGCGCGGCTTACGACGTCTCTGCTCGCGAGCTCCAGCACATTTGGCGCGTACTTCGACATGAACCTCTCGCCCCTGGAGTTCACGAGATAGCCGCCCTCGCCCCTGCACCCCTCTGTCATGAGTATGCCTGTGCGCTTCAGGACCGTCGGGTGGAACTGGACGAACTCCATGTCCATAAGCTCGGCCCCGGCGTCGAGCGCGAGCCCCATGCCGTCGCCGGTGGACGAGAGGGCGTTCGTCGTGGTCTTGAAGACCCTGCCGTATCCTCCGGTGGCCACCAGGACCGCCTTGGAATGCAACCGGTGGAGCTTCCCGGTGGAGAGCTCCTGGGCTATGACGCCTCTGGCGCGCCCGTCCTCGACTACAATTTTAACGACATGCCACTCGTCATAGAGGACGACGTCGTGCTTAATGAGCTGTTCATACATGACATGGAGGAGCGCGTGGCCGGTCCTGTCCGCGAGGTAGCACGTGCGGGGATAGCCCGCGCCGCCGAAGGGCCTCTGGGCAATCCTGCCCTCGGGGTCCCTGCTGAATATCGCCCCCATCTTCTCAAGCTCCATGATGTCGAAGGGCGCTTCCCTGCAGAGCGTCTCTATCGCGTCCTGGTCGCCGAGATAATCCGACCCCTTTACCGTGTCGAAGGCGTGGCTCTCCCAGGAGTCGGTATCCTTCAGGGCCGCGTTTATGCCGCCCTGTGCCGCGACCGAATGGCTCCTTACGGGATAAATCTTAGAGACTATCGCGGCGTCGAGCCCCGCGCGCGAGGCCTCTATCGCGGCCCTCATGCCGGCGAGCCCGGCGCCGATTATGACGATGTCATGGATTACCAAGGGACCATTCCTTTAGTTGCGCGTTTCAATGATGGAGCATACCAGTTACAAAGGCGCTCGTCAAATCTGTCGGCGAAAGGTTGAATCCGGTGCAGGAAAAGAGGGGAAGCGATGTGCGCGGCTTGTAAGCCTGCCGGCCCCAGTAGGGCCGGCAGGCGGATATTACAAAGGTCTACTTAAGCGTCTTCGCCCTCTCGAAACCTATCTGGAGGGCCTTCTTGTTAAGTTCGAGGAACGCGGCTGGTACGCGGGAGAGCACCGCCTTTTCGATAGCCTCGTGTGTGACTATCCCCGTAAGCTCGGTTATCATGCCGAGCGAGATGATGTTCGCGACGATGGTCTTCCCCAGCTCGTCTCTGGCGGCGGAGGTTATAGGGTATTTAAGAAGCCTGAACTTGCCCTCAGGAAGGACCTTTACCTCGTCGCTGTCCACGAGGAGTATGCCGCCTTCTTTCACGTCGCCGTGGTACTTGGTGCACGCCTCCTGGGTCATGGCGAGCATGCAGTCAATGGCAGTAGCCTTGGGGTAGTCGATGATCTGGTCGCTTATTATGACCTCGGCCTTCGACGCCCCGCCCCTGGATTCGGGCCCGTATGACTGGGACTGCGCCGCGTTCTTGGTCCCGTAGATGGAAGCGGCCTCGGCCATTATGATGCCGGCGAGTATCATGCCCTGGCCGCCGGAACCGCTGAAACGCAACTCGTATCTGTCGCTCATATTTAAAGCCTCCCGGATTATCTCTTGGATACTGGCTACCTCTAAAAATTGTTATTTTTAGAGGTAGCCATACTGTTTAATGAAATTTTTGACCCCCCTCACCCGCAAGTGGAGAGGGGACTAAAAGACCCGGGTTACTTTGCCTTCGCCTTCTCCATTACGATGGACTCGTACTGCTCGCAGTACTCGGGCTTCTCTATCTTGTGGAGCACTCCGCGCAGGAACTTGCCCTCGAGTTTCTCGGGCGGGAGCTTGTCCGCCTGCTTCACGTTCACCGTGTTTTCCTTCTCGATGACTTCCATCATATGGGTCGCGCTCTTGAACTTGTTAGCCCTCCCATAGTAGGTCGGGCAGGCGTCTATGATGTCGACGACCGAGGTCCCCTTGTGCATTATCGCCTCGTGTATGGTCTTCTCCAATTCGAGCGTATGGTAAGCCGTGCCGCGCGCGACGAACGAAGCCCCCGAGGCCTTGGCCATCTCGCAGGCGTCGAACGGGGGCTCAATGGAGCCGTACCTGCTCGTCGTCGCCTGAGAGCCCATCGGCGTCGTCGGCGAGTACTGGCCGCCGGTCATGCCGTAGGTGGCGTTGGTGAATACCAGGACGGTTAAGTCTATGTTCCTCCTGCAGGTGTGTATAAAATGATTGCCGCCTATGGCGAGCGCGTCGCCGTCGCCTGTGACGACGATGACCTTCAACTTGGGGTTCGCGAACTTGACGCCTGTGGCGAAGGACAAGGCCCTGCCGTGTAGCGTGTGGAGCGTGTTGAAATCCACGTATCCGGGGGTCCTCGAAGAGCACCCTATGCCGGAAATCACGCAGATATCGTTCTTGTCAAAGCCGGTCTTGTCTATGGCGCGGAGCATGGCCTTCAACACTATGCCGTGGCCGCAGCCCGGGCACCAGATGTGCGGGAGCTTATTGGGCCTTAAGTACTTGTTATAGTCAAAAGGTACGCTTACCTTTTCCTTTTTCTCGGCTGGAACCGACATGTCGAAAACCTCCGTCTGGCAATGTCTGTTTTATTTGTACTTTTTTATGACGTCGAGTATCTGCATCGGGGTTATCGGCTCGCCGTCGACCCTGTTTATGCCGACGACCTCGCAGGCGGCGCCTGAGACCCTCTCGACCTCGAGTATCATCTGCCCGAGGTTAAGCTCAGGCACTATTATCGCCTTTACCCTCTTCGCGAGCTCGCGCACGGCCTTTTCAGGGAACGGCCATATGGTCAGAGGGCGGAGGAGCCCGGCCTTTATCCCGGCCTTTCTCGCCTCGAGCACCGCGAACCTCGCGGAGCGGGCGGTCGAGCCGATGGTGAAGACCGCGACCTCGGCGTCGTCGAGCAGGAGCTCGTCGTTCTTCCAGATCTCTTCCTTGTGGTTCTCGATCTTCGACATGATGCGGAGGTTATTCGCGCCTATCTGTTTGGAATCGTTCGTGGGAAAGCCGTCCTGCTTGTGGTTGAGGCCCGTCACATGGAAGCGGTATCCCGCGCCGAAGGGCGCGAGCGGCGCTACCTCATATTTTTCATCATAGGGGAGATAATCCTCGGATTTGCACTCCGGCCTCATTCTGTCTATGACCTCAAGGTCTCCGGGGGCGGGTATGGTTATCGGCTCCCTCATGTGGCCGAGTATCTCGTCATAGAGCACGACTACCGGGGTCCTGAACCTCTCGGCGAGGTTGAAGGCCCTGACCGTCTCGGAGAGTATCTCCTGGACGTACGAAGGGGTGACGGATATGGCCGGGTGGTCTCCGTGGGTCCCCCACTTGGCCTGCATGATGTCGGACTGCGACGGCCCGGTCGGATAACCCGTCGACGGGCCGCCCCTCATGACGTTCACGATGACGAGCGGTATCTCGGCGAGACATGCGTACCCGAGGCACTCCTGCTTAAGAGAGAACCCTGGGCCAGAGGTCGCGGTCATGGATTTAAGGCCCGCCAAAGACCCGCCCAGCGCCGCGGCTATGCCGGCTATCTCGTCTTCCATCTGTATGAACTTGCCGCCGATCTTCGGGAGTCTGACCGAGAGCCCTTCGGCGACTTCGGTCGAGGGGGTTATCGGGTAGCCGGCGAAGAACATGCACCCGGCGTAGAGCGCGCCCTCGACGCACGCCTCGTTTCCTTGTAGGAACTTCTTTTTCCTGTCTGCCATTATAGACCCTCTTTATTTGTTTTGGGGGAGTATCGGTTCAAATCCGGGCTTAACCAAAGACCTGTATGGCGAAGTCCGGGCACCTCAGATCGCAGAGCTGGCACCTTGTGCAGGCCTCGAGGTTCTTTACAGCCACGCACGTGCCCCTCATCTCGAGGACGTCAGTCGGGCAGAAGTCCACGCAGATACTGCACCCCTTGCAAAACTTCTCGTTGATGACTATATTCGGCAGTTTTTTCGCCGCGTCAGCCATAAAACCTCCGTTGTATGCGAATGAGCTTAGTAAAAATCCCGGAAAACGCGCCGCACCCGGCAAAACCTTAAGCAGGGCGGAAAAACCCTTTTACCACAGAGACCAAAAGCAGTCAACCACTTAAGGCTATCTCAAAAATTTGGGGTTATTAGAGTTATATTATCACACCTTTTGCAGTACTTCCGCGATTGTCTTGCCAATGTCAGCGGTCGACCTTGTGACCCTTATACCGGCCTCCTCCATCGCCTTCATCTTCTCGTCAGCCGTGCCCTTGCCGCCCGATATTATCGCGCCTGCATGCCCCATCCTCTTGCCCTTGGGCGCGGTGACACCGGCGATGTAGCCGACGACAGGCTTTGTGACGTTCTTTTTTATAAACGCGGCCGCCTCTTCCTCGGCGGACCCGCCTATCTCGCCTATCATAACGATCGCGCTCGTCTCCGGGTCTTTCTGGAAGAGGTCGAGTACATCAATAAAGTTCGTCCCGTTTACCGGGTCTCCGCCTATGCCGACGCACGTGGATTGTCCGAGACCGAGCCGGGTCAACTGGTCGACCGCCTCATAGGTCAAGGTCCCGGACCTCGATACCACGCCGATCGAGCCCTGTTTGTGGATGTGTCCGGGCATGATCCCTATCTTGCACTCGCCGGGGGTGATGACGCCGGGGCAGTTGGGGCCGACGAGCCTGGAGTTTCTGCCTTCCATAAACCTTCTCACCTTTACCATATCGATGACAGGTATGCCCTCGGTAATGCAGATGACGAGGCCGATGCCTGTGTCGACCGCCTCCATTATGGCGTCAGCCGCAAAGGCCGCCGGGACGTATATGACTGATGCGTCGGCGCCGGTCTTTCTAACCGCCTCGTCGACGGTGTCGAATACCGGGATATCGTCGACCTTTGTGCCGCCCTTGCCGGGCGTCACGCCGCCGACCATCTTCGTGCCGTAGGCGACCATCTGGCGGGTGTGGAATGTCCCCTGCTCGCCGGTTATGCCCTGGCAGATTACTTTAGTATTTTTATTTACCAGTATGCTCATTCCAGAAACCTCCGGAGGTTTATCTTATTCTTTCTGAAACCTGTGCGCCCTTACAGCCTCACGCTCTGGCCCCGCGCCCTGGCCGGGCGGGCAAATCCGTAAAGAACGATAGAGGATTCGATTTACCCCTGCGGCTCCGTTCGACTTTGGCAACGCGCCGAGCGCCCGCTACTTCTGCGCGGCTACGACCTTCTCTGCCGCCTCGTCCATCTTTTCAGCGGTTATAATGTTCAGGCCGGATTCCGCCAAAAGTTTTCTCCCCTGATCGACGTTCGTGCCCTGCAATCTTACGACGAGCGGGACCTTTATCCCGACTTCCTTTGCCGCCGCGATGATCCCTTCGGCGATGATGTCGCATCTCATGATGCCGCCGAAGATGTTCACGAGCACGGCCTTTACCTTCTCGTCCGACATGATGAGCTTGAAGGCGGCGGTGACCTGTTCCTTATTGGCGCCGCCGCCCACATCGAGGAAGTTCGCCGGGAACCCGCCGGAGAGCTTTATCATGTCCATCGTCGCCATGGCGAGGCCCGCGCCGTTGACCATACAGCCGATCGTGCCGTCGAGCGCGACGTAGTTGAGATTAAAGCGCGAGGCCGCGACCTCTTTCGGGTCCTCCTCGTCTAAGTCCCTCATCCCCTCTATGTCCTTGTGCCTGAATAGGGCGTTGTCGTCAAACGACATCTTGGCGTCTAACGCGATGATGTCTCCGCCCTTTGTTACGACGAGCGGGTTTATCTCCGCCATCGAGCAGTCGGACGCGACGAAGGCGTTATAGAGCGCGGTCATGAACTTTACGGCCTTGTTGACGAGCGTCTTATCAATACCCAGCCCGAAGGCGAGCTTCCTCGCCTGGAAGGCCTGGAGACCGACCGCAGGGTCTATGAACTCTTTAAGTATCTTCTCAGGGGACCGCTCGGCGACCTCTTCTATCTCAACGCCGCCCTCGGACGACGCCATAATCGCCACCCTCTGCGTGGACCTGTCCACGACAAAGCCGAGGTAGAGCTCTCTCTCGATTCCACAACCCTCCTCGACATAGACCTTCTTCACTTCCTTGCCCTGCGGCCCGGTCTGGTGGGTTACGAGGGTTTTCCCCAGGAGCTCTCTCGCGATGTTCGCCGCCTCGTCCTTTGATTTGGCGAGCTTCACGCCGCCAGCCTTGCCCCTGCCGCCTGCGTGTATCTGCGCCTTGACGACGCAGACGCCGTTGCCCTCGGCCAGGAACTCCCTTGCCGCCTCTTCGGCCTCCGCGGGCGTGAACGCAATTTTCCCTTTGGGCACCGCCACCCCGTACTTGGCAAGTATCTGCTTTGCCTGGTACTCATGGATGTTCATTAAGAAGACCTCCGAAAAAATATTTTTCAGCCGCTTATTAAAAACAGGGCGCCGCGAAGAGGAGCGCTCCAAAAAAGCCCCTCAAGGCCGCGGCCCCCCTGAATTTGCGCATACCCTGAGAGCGCCCTTGGGCGGAAAAAGAAAAAAAAGGCGGAAGCGAACGCTTCCGCCTTCAAAAAAGACTAAACTATCTGCCTCGCCTTGACGTGGTCCGGCGCGTAGTCGGGTAGCAGTATCGGGCTCACGCCCGTGGACCTTATCCCGGCCGCTTCTATTTCCTTATTGAAGTCCTCGACATGCTTAAGGCTCAACGGAGAGCCCGTCTTCGCGGACTTGGCGTACTCCGCGGCTTTGAGCCCCGCGCGCCTGCCGAAGACGAGGACGTCCAGGAGCGAGTTGCCCATGAGCCTGTTCCTGCCGTGTACGCCTCCGGCGACCTCTCCGGCGGAAAATAACCCGTCTATGCCTGTCCTCGACCACTCGTCTATCTGAATGCCGCCGTTCTGGTAGTGGAGCGTCGGATATATGAGCATCGGGACCCTGCTTATGTCTATGTCGTATCTCTTGAACTGTATGTACTTGGCAGGGAGCTCCTTCCTGACCGTACCCTCTCCGTGGAGGAGGTCTATCATGGGGGAATCGAGCCACACGCCGAACCTGCCGGTCGGCGTGACGACGCCCTTGCCTATGTCGAGGCACTCCCTTATGACGCAGGCGGATTCAACATCCCTCGGCTCAAGCGGGAAGCAGAACTGCTCGCCGTCGACGTTAAGGAGCTGGGCGCCCAAGCCCCTTACCTTTTCAGTTATAAGCAGGCCGACGTTCTGCTCCGGGAATATCGCGCCAGTCGGGTGGTACTGGGTGGAGTCGAGGTCCTGCAACTTCGCCCCTGCCCTGTAAGCCATGACTATGCCGTCGGCTGTCGCGCCGTAGTGGTTCGTCGTGGGGAAGCCCTGTATGTGGAGGCGTCCGAAGCCGCCGGTCGCAACTACCACGGCCTTTGCGCGGACGACATAATATTCCTTTGTCTCCAGGTTATAGAGGACCGCGCCAGCGGCCTTGCCTGCGGAGTCGAGTATGAGCTCTACCGCTGGAGAGAACTCAAGCATCTTTATGTCGTTGTCGCGGTTCCGCGCCTCATCCCTCAAGACCCTCATTATCTCCGCGCCGGTCATGTCCCCGGACGAGTGCATCCTCTTCCTGCAGGTGCCTCCGCCGTGCCTGACCTTCATCCTGCCCGAGGGGGCCTTGTCGAACATCATGCCTAAGTCTTCGAGCCAGTTTATGATAAGGGGCGCGTCGTTCGTGAGCGCCGCGGCGAGCGCAGGCGCGTTGGAAAAATGCCCGCCTCCGATGACGTCGAGGTAATGGAAATAAGGGGAATCCCCCTCCTGGGTCGCGCCCTGTATGCCGCCCTCGGCCATGACGGTGTTGGAGTCCCCGTGCCTGAGCTTCGTCGAGACCAGCACCTTGAGCCCGAGCTCCTGCGCGACGAGCGCCGCGGCCGTGCCCGCGCCTCCGGCGCCTATGACGAGGAGGTCTGTCTCGTAGTCGGCCTTCTTAAGGTCCACGGCCTTTGTGTTGAGGCGAGACCTGGACTCTATGAGGGAGGCGACCTCCTCCGGGAGCTCCATCCCCTTATTAGGGCCTATGAGGAGCTTCCTCCTGCCGTCGCTCTTGTAGTCGGGGTGGTATTTTTTCAGCCACTGTTGCCTCTGCTCCATGGTGAGCGCGGGGAAGTGCTCGCCCTTGCGGGCTTTTTCCATCCTCGCCGGCCTGGTCGCCTCGGCCTTTTTTATCAGTTCAGAGAGAACCGTCGTATATCCGCTCATATCTCCTCCACTCTATCTCAGAGCGTCAACGACTCTGTGTTCTGACGCTCTGAATGACAACCAGCTACTGTTGTGTTGTATAAAAACCGCTTCTTTATAATATCTGTTGCTAAAGAATTTATCAGGTTGCTCAAAAAGCTCCAGATGCGAGGCGTCGAGAAGCGAGGAACGAGGCGTACTTTTCTGTACGCCGCAGGACAGAGCGCCGAAGACAACGAAGCAGGTGGACTTTTTGAGCGGCCTGCTAAAGGTTCTTCGTATCCTTCGGCATCCACTTGCCCGCCTCGGCCAGGTCCGGCTCCCTCTCGCGCTCGACGTAGAGCTTCTTTACGTCCTCCTGCTTCATGGACATGAGCTCGTCGAGCATCTTTTCGTACTTGCCGCTCCTTACCTCGTCGACCCTCTTTTTCACATGCGCGGCCTTGGGGAGGATGTACTTGCCGTAGACCCTTCTCACAAACATCGCGGCCGTGAACTGGGATATCTGGGCAGGGCACCTGGAGGCGCAGAGCCCGCACATGACGCAGTCGAAGCTCTTTATCGCCGCGCCTTTAAGGTCGCCCCTCTTCATGAGGGCGATGTAGTCCATTACGTCTATGTCCATTGGGCAGGTCCTGGTGCAGGTGCCGCACCCGACGCACTTGAATACCTCGGGGTAGAGCCTGCGGAGTTCCTCGTGGGGCGCGGACTGCATCTTCTCAAGGTCGTAGCCGGGCCTGTTCGCCGGGAAGAACGGCAGTTGCATGATAATCATGTTCGGCTCGGCTACGGTCTGGCAGGCGAGCCCGGAGCGGAGCCTGTAATCTCCTATAAAGCGGTAGAACGTGCCGCACGCGCCGCAGATGCCGCCCCTGCAACCGCACCCGCGCACGTAGGAATATCCCGCGTACTCGACGGCCTTCATGATGGTCAGCGTCTCAGGCACGACGTACTCGCGCCCCATGATGTATATGGGGATCATCTTCGCGCCTTCGGGCGGGATGGTCTTGTCGCCGGTAGCGAGCGTCTTTAGTTTTTTCTCTTCTGCCATGGCTTTCTCCCGGATTATGCTTTAGGGCTTGATAAAAGTAAATACCGTTTCATGTCTCTAAAAATCGTTGTACATCTTTTTTACTTCAGCGGCGGTGTATACAGGGCCTTCCTTGCAGACGTATACGTCACCTACGTTGCACCTGCCGCATTTGCCGACCCCGCACTTCATCTTGTTCTCGAGCGTCGTGTAGACGTTTTCATCCGAGAAGCCGAGCTTCTCAAGGGCCTTCAACACGAACTTTATCATGATAGGGGGCCCGCATGTGACGGCGACGGTGTTCTCGGCTATCGGCGCGGCCTCCTCCAATACCGTCGGCACGAACCCGACCTTGCCCTGCCACTCCGGGGTCTGCCCGCCGGGGTCCACGGCCTGTATGAGCCTGACGTCGTTCCTGTCTCCCCAGTGCTGGAGCTCGTTCTTGTACACGAGGTCCGCTACCGTCCTCGCGCCGTAGACGACCGTGATGTCGCCGAACTCCTCGCGCCTGTCGAGGCAGTTCCATATTACGGAGCGGACCGGGGGCAACCCTATGCCGCCCGCGATGAAGACGAGGTTCTTGCCCTTCCACTCGTCGACCGGGAAGAAGTTCCCGTAAGGGCCGCGGAAACCCATGGTGTCTCCGATGGACAATTCCGAGAGCCCGCCTGTTACCCTGCCGGACTTCCTGAAGGTGCACTGTATGTAGCCCTTCCGGGTCGGGGCAGAGGCGATGCAGAAGGTCGATTCGCCGAGCCCGAAGGCCGAGTAAAGGCCGAACTGTCCGGTCTTGAAGTCGAACGTCTCGCGCAGCGCCTTGTCCTTGAAGACCAGTCTAAAGGACCTGACGTCAGGGGCCTCTTCGTATATGTCCTCGATTGTTACGAGGTGGGGGAGGTATATGTTGTTGCTCATCTCAATACTTTCCTTAATCTAACTTATTAGCCTTAATTCGGCTTATAAATGCTCAGATGATAGGAAGGGCGAGGGTTGAACCGGAGCATACTTTTTAGTATGTGAGGATTCAAACCCGAAGCCCTGACAACGCAGATGGGCGTTTATAAGCCGAATTACCGTGAGAACTCTTCCATCACTTCTGTTATGTCCAACCGGACCGGGCAAACCCTTATGCACCTGCCGCACCCCACACACCCCTTTGAGGCGAACTTCTCGGGGTAGAAGTTGAACTTGCACATGAAGCGGTTACGCCACCTCTGGTACTGGTAGTGGCGCGGGTTATGGCCGCTCGCGTGGAGGGTGAAGGTGTCGTACTGGCACGCGTCCCAGTTTTTGCGCCTCTCTC
>Ga0209317_1000208_pt1 | contig 81260 bp, 68 predicted proteins | sample RifGroB2_FD_183994 | JGI IMG/M metagenome (GOLD analysis project Ga0209317, IMG submission 183994) | Soil microbial communities from Rifle, Colorado, USA - Groundwater B2 (SPAdes) (version 2) | ecosystem: Environmental > Terrestrial > Soil > Unclassified | place: Rifle, Colorado | collected...
ATGCCTCCGTCGAACCTCGTACTGAAGGTTTCTTTCTGATGGTAGGCGCGGGCGGTTTCGAACCGCCGACCCCTAGCGTGTCGAGCTAGTGCTCTACCCCTGAGCTACGCGCCTGTTTCCTGCTGTGTGCAACTCGGACTTTTTACCAATTCACCCGAATAAAGTCAAGGTTTTTTGTTTCAGGCTTACGATTTTTTCTCATTGGAGTGTCTCGCCAAGCCCGAACGTGACACTATTCGCCGAGTAACATGGTATTTTACCGCCTGTTTACATGTAGAAGCTAGACGGCCCACAGCCGCATGACCGCAGCCGCCACCTGCGAAACAGTCGCTCCCATGCAGTGCGACTCGGCGGTGCATGGCGTAACGGTACCGAACCTTGAACAGGGGGCGCAGGGGAGTGAGGAGCCGAATGCCTGGTGGCGCTCCCCTTTGGGACTCCATTTTCCCGGATCGCTCGGACCGAAGATGGAAACGGTCGAAGTACCGAGTCCCGCCGCTATATGCAGCAAGCCGGAATCCCCGCTGACCAGCACCCGGGCCTCGCCGATCAAAGCGGAGCTTTCCGTAAGCGACCCCTTTCCCGCCAGGTTAAGCGCAACCCCTCCCTCGGCTATCCGGTCGCCCGCGCCACGGCTGTCTTTCCCGCCGACCAGGACTACGGCAATCCCCGCCTCTGCCAGCGCGGAGGCCACTCCCCGGAAGTTATCCGGCCCCCACTCCTTTTCCGGAATGCTGGCGCCGGGGAACATCGCGACAAAGGGCTTGCCGTGAAGGGGGGCGAGTAGCTTCCTGGCGACGTGGACTGCGGCAGCCGGCAAGGCGAGAAAGGGAATCGGCAACTCTTTTGGAGGGTCGATGCCAAGCGGGCGGAGTAGCCTGAAGAAGGAGTATGCCTCGTACTCCTCTTGCGAGTAGGAAACCGGGTGAGTGAAAAGCCTCTTCCTCTCATTGACGGCAAAGCCGATTGAGCGGGGAGCGCGGACCGACCTGGCGATGATCGCGGAGAGCCGGTACCACTGCTCGGTATCGACAACCAGATCGTAGCCGCCGCAAAGAACCGCGGCAAGCCCGGAGGGAGAATCGTAGCGATGCACCTTGTTAATGCCGGGACAAAGGCTAAATGCTGCGGCGTTTCTCTTTTCCGCCAGGATGTCGATGCGGCAACCCGGATAGGCTGCCTGCATCGCCCTGAGCGCCGGAATGAGGAGAACGGCGTCGCCGATGCCGCCTGGGCGGATAAAAAGAATCGATTCGGGGGGAACATCGACCTTGACGCCCCCGGGTCTCCAGATGAGCCGGGTCAGCAGGGGTCCCGCCAGGGCATCGAGGCGTTTTAAAAGGGTCGCCTTCACCGTGAGGTTGCAAGGGGCAGGAACTCAGTGCATCTTCCCGCAGATATGAGGCCAGGAAACCTGGAATGGTTGTTTTTATGCGCCACTGGAAATATCCGTCCTGTGAGGTGTCGGTTGTTGGGGAATTTGCGCTTGCACTTCAACCTGTGCTCCCGGGATCGACTTCACCGACTTACAGGGGTTACGGAGGAAGCGAAGCCTTGAACCGAGTCTATCTATACATAAAAAGCCGGATCCTTGCAACCGGCGACTAAGCAGGCTGATTTACGATGATCAACCGGAATCTCTCACCGCCGCTTTACCGCTGTTTGCAGCAGCGCGATGATCCCTTCTGGGGGGAGCACGTGTCCGGCGGCACGCAGCCTGATCGCCACCGCCGGCATGCCGAAGATCACCGAGCTCTCCTCGTCCTGCGCAATGGTGAGCGCACCTTTGTCCCGCATTTCCTTCAGCCCTTTCGCACCGTCGGAACCCATGCCGGAGAGGATGATACCAACGGCGTGTTTACCGAATTTCTTAGCGACGTTATAGAACAGGTGGGAGACCGATGGGCAGAGGGACTGTCTCTCCTGCCCCGGCTTCAGGCTGATCCTCCCCGATCCGTCCACCTCCATCTCCAGTCCGCCTGGGGCCACGTAGGCTGTGGCCGGATCAATCCGCTCCCCCTGCTCACCTAACTTCACGCGGATGGCGCTGGATTTGTCAAGCCACTCGGCAAACCCGCCTAAAAACCCGTCAGCCATGTGCTGCACAATCAGCAGCGGCACCGGGAAATCGCCGGGTAGCGAGTCAAGGATACTTTTCACCACGACCGGCCCTCCCGTTGAGGCGCCTATCGCCACGACCTTGACTGTTGCGGCTGACGGATGCTGCTCGGGAGCGGCACTATTGCGCGCAGTAGCCTGCCTGAAAAACCTGCGCACCACCCTCACCTCCGACATCAGCCTTACGGTCTGCAGCAGTTCCGCCGCGGCGCGTGCGTGGTCGGGATGGTCGATCCCGGGAGGTTTGGGCAATATCGCCAGCGCGCCCGCCTCAAGGGTGCGAAAAATTGCCGAATCGGCCTGCGGATCGAGCATGGAGGTGACGATGACCACCGGCACCGGATGATCGGTCATGATGCGGCGGGTGGTTTCAAAGCCGTCCATCCCCGGCATATGAACGTCCATGGTTACGACATCGGGGCGCCGGCGTTCCAGGTAGTTGAGCGCTTCCAGTCCGTTACTTGCGCATCCCATCACCTCGATCTCCGGATCCGCGGAAAGCACATGCTCGATCAAGCCGCGCGCCACTGCGGAGTCGTCGACTATCAGGATTTTGATCATGGCTCCTCCGATTTTCGATCTTCCCTTACTTTCAGCGGCCCTTTCATGGGAAAGGCTGGGGCGAATGAACAATCGCCCCTGCGGGTGCCTTCCCCTCCAGTGTGAGGCATGTTGGTAAACAGGATGATCTCCCTGAGACGCCCCGCCGTCATTCCTTCTGAATAGGGCAAGATTTCATCCGGTCCGGATCTTTCCAAAAGAGCAAGCGCGTTTTCAAAATGTTTGTGGGCTTTTTCAGGACGGCCACTCCAAAGGGAGATGTTTCCTAGCGCAAAATGTGCCAGTACCAGCTTTGGGTCAAGGTAGAGCGCATGGTTTAGCGAGGTGAGCGCTTCTCCATCCCTCCCCTGCTCTTGGAGGATTTCGGCACGAATAAAATGAAGCGCCGGGTCCAGTTTTTCCCTGGCGAGGGCGGCACCGCACAGCTCCAGCGCCAGGCTGAGCTCCCCTCGGTTGGCGTGGCACCTGATCAAGAGTGTCATCACGTCGGTCGGCATGCCGTCGGCCGGATAAAGTGCCATGAGAAGCGCTGCAGCTTCCGCATGCCTCCCCTGGCGGTACAAAGACTCGGCGGCCTCACGGGGCGACCTGGGCCTTGGCTGATCGGACTTCTCGGGCTCCATCCCGCTCACCTGAAGCGTGCTCTCCACGGGTTCCTCGAAGTGCGGCTCCTGTTTCCGGAACAAGGTTGCTCCCTCAAAATTGACAGGCTCAAGCGGCTCGCCGCCAACGCGCGACAATTCGGCGGGGCCGGCAATAAGCCAGCCACCAGGCACCAGGGACCTGTGCAGCTTGGCGACAACCGAGCGCGCAGTTTCGGGCGCGAAGTACATCAGCACGTTTCTGCACATGATAATGTCCATGGCATTGGTGTTGCTGTAAAGGGAGGGGTAGCTGTCTTGAGCGAGATTCAGGTACTCGAATGAGACCATAGGCCTGATCAGATCGGCCACCTGGAAGCGTCCTTCTGCTTCGGGCTTGAAATACAGCGTCCTTAGCCAGGAGGGCGCGCCGCGAAACGACCATTTGCCGTACACTCCCGCCATCCCCTTGCGAAGGGCCGCCGGATTGATGTCGCTGGCGAGGATGGTTACTTTCCACTTATCCAGGTCAGGGAGCAGACGGTGCAACAAGATGGCGATGCTGTACGCCTCTTCGCCCGTGGAACAGCCGGCGCTCCAGATTCGCAGGCGCTGGTCCTTACCGCGGCGGGAACGCAGTATTCCCGGCAGGACTTCCCGTTCCAGGAGCTCAAAACTGCGGGGATCGCGGAAAAAATAGGTCTCGCCAACAGTCAGGTAACCGGCCAGGGTCTCAACCTGCCGACGCGTCAAGTGGGCGGAAAGCAGCCACTCTATGCAGTCGTCCACTTCGGCAAAACCGAACTCCCTCGCGGCGGCGACGACCCCTTTTTCCAGGTCGCTCCAACGCTCCCTGGGAAAAAGCAGCCCCATCTCCCGGACTAGAAAGTCGCTCAAACCGGCAAGCATGGCGTCGCTTAAGCGCGGGGTCATGACCGTTCACTCCTCAACATGCGGATCAGCCGGACCGACCCGGTCCAACTCTTCCCGGATCTTTCGCAGCAGGTTCTGGGGATGCACCGGCTTCATGATCAGGTTGTATCCGCTTTCCAGCAGGCCGGCATTGCCGATCACCTCAGCGGGGTAACCGCTCAGGAAGATCACCTTGACGTCGCCGCCCGCCCGCCGGATCTCATCGTAGGCCTCCTTGCCGTTTTTCTTGGGCATGACTATGTCGAAGAGCAAGAGCTGCACCTGGTCCCGGTGCTCCAGGAATTTCCTCACCGCGTCCTCGCCGTTGGTCGCCTCTATAACCGTGTAGCCGAATTCCGAGAGAACCGTTCTGGAAAGCTCCCTCACGATGGTGTCGTCTTCGGCCAACAGGATGGTCTCGCTTCCCCCAGCAGGGTACTGCGTTTCAGCCTGCACCGCCCTGGCGAGTTGCTCGCCCCTGGCAAGCGGCAGGTAAACGCTGAAGGTGGTCCCCCTGCCCGGTTCGCTGTACACGTTGATGAACCCCTTGTGCTGCTTGACGATCCCGTACACGATGGAAAGCCCAAGCCCCGTCCCCTTCCCTACCTCCTTGGTGGTGAAAAAGGGGTCGAAAATTCTTTTTAAGGTTTCCGGGTCGATGCCGGTGCCCGAATCCGAGACTGCTATGCGGGCATAGAAGCCGGGGGTGCCGTATCCATAAAAATCGATGTACTCCTGATCGATATCTACGGCCTCGGTGACTATGGAGAAAACGCCCCCTTGCGGCATGGCGTCCCTGGCATTGGTCGCAAGGTTGAGCAATACCTGCTCGATCTGGCCGCTGTCGGCGTTGACAACGATGTCGTCCTCCTTGAAGACCAGCTGCAGCTTTATATCCTCGCCTATGATGCGCCCAACGAACTTGTCCACCTTGTTGATCACCTCGTTCAGGTTTACCGGACGCAGATTCAGCACCTGCTTCCTGCTGAAGGTGAGCAGGCTTTGGGTGAGCCCCGCGGCCCGGTCCGCCGCGGCCAGCACCTGATCGATGTTGAAGCGCAACGGGTCCCCTTCCGGGATTTTCATCTGCACCAGACTGGCAAAACCGAAGATGGCGGTCAGGATGTTGTTGAAATCGTGCGCTATCCCTCCGGCGAGCTGGCCGATCGCCTCCATCTTCTGCGCCTGGCGCAATTGATCTTCCAGGTTCTTTTGCCCGGAGATGTCCTGGTTGAGACCGATCATCCTGACCGCCTTGCCGTTCTCATCCCTGATGACCAGTCCGTTCGCCTTGATGTACCTCGGGACGCCGCCGGGATGTACAATGCGGTGCTCTATCGAGTATTCCCCCGTGCCCCGCACGGCCGCCTCTATCGCCGCGGCCACCATTTCACGGTCGTCCGGGGGAATCCGGTCCTCCCAGTCCTCGATCCCGGAAAGCGGAGTGTCCGGCGCTACGCCGTAAAGCTCGTACATCTTGGCGTCCCAGAGCACCTTGTTGTTCCCGATGTCCCAGTCCCAGATGCCAAGATGCGCCGAGGCTGTGGCAAGTTGCAGGCGGCGGGTCACCTCGGAGAGGGTATCCTCGGCCCGCTTTTTTTCCTGCACCTCCTGCATCAGCGAGGCGGTCCTTTTGGCGACCCTCTCCTCGAGCCGCTCGTTCGACTCGCTAAGCCTCCCCTGGATGCTCAGCAGTTCGTTATTTTTCTGTACCGCCGTCTCATAAGTGGACAGGAGGAGGCTGACGATCTGCTGTCGGTCGGCCTCGATATGAAATCTCTCCCCGGCGAAGACGACGGTCACTCCCCGCCCTTCTCCCCCTTCCTCCGGTTCCCGCCCCGCCAGCATCTGCTCAATACGCAGCAGCAGATCCTTCTCACGGTAGGGCTTGGTGATGAAATTGTCCGCCTTGCATTCCAGGGCCTTGATGACATCCTTCGGGTCGTCCAGGGAGGTAAGCAGGATCACCGGGGTGGCGTCAAGGCGCGGATCTCCCTTGATCTCCCTACAGAGCTCAAAGCCGGTCATCTCCGGCATCATTATGTCGGAAATGATCAGGTCCGGCAGATACTTCCTCGCCTTGGAAACCCCCTCACGGCCGTTTATCGCTACAGTAACCTGATAACCCTGCTGCACCAGCAGACGTTCCAGCAGTTCCGCCTGAGTCGCGCTGTCCTCGACGATGAGAAGTCTGCCGGTTCGTTTGCCACCTGTCGCTGGCATGCTCATGACGTCCCCTTTGTCAAACCAAAGCTTTAAGAAATACAGAGTAAACAGCGGACCAAAGCCTACTTTTATCAAGCCTCATACGAAATTTACTTGCAAGCATCAGAAAATTGAATGAGCTGTAAATCAACGATAAAGCATTATACCACCATGCGCCCGGGCCTTAGCAACCCTCCAGCGGCACATTACCTTACGTCGCTCCTCTATTACTGAGAAGGAGAGGCAGCGGCGCCGCCCTCGCCCCTACCCTCTCTCGGAAGGAGAGGGAGAGTTTATGGGAGTCGGCTGAATATGAGCGATGATCTGGTTTTTCAAGACAGCGGCGTGGGCCGGTCGCGAGAGGGGAGTGGTGCCGATGGAAAGGGTGCTGCCGAGGAAACGGGGTGAGCTATGGATTCGGGAAGCGGACAGGAACTCCGCCTCCCGGCTGTCGGATCAGCGACCGGGGAGATCGAGTTCCTTCATCTTACGATACAGGGTGTTCCTGGCGATCCCCAGAGCCCTGGCCGCCTCGGTGATGTTGCCTTCGTACTGCGCGAGCGCCTCGCGGATGGTCTCGGACTCGGTCCCCTTTAGGTCGTAAAGGGCCGGCGCGATCCCTTTCTTGCGCATCACAGCGAGCAGGCCGGACTGCGCCTCGCGCAGGGATTCCAGCAGCCGGTTCAGCTCCTCGGAACCCATCCGCTCCAGTGCCTGGCCGTTCTCGCACTGCTCCACGAGCGCCGCCTGGGAACTTTGGCGCTCCGCCGCTTGACCGTGGGGCGAGACCGAGGCGGCGCTTCTGGCGGGCGCGGAGGGGCCCGCAAGGAAGGTACCCCCCAGATGCTCCGGCAAGATGGTGTCGCCGTTGCAGATAACCACCGCCCGCCTCATCACGTTGGCAAGCTCCCGGATGTTCCCCGGCCACCCGTACCCCTGCATGAGGCGCAGGGTGCCGGGCGCCAGCCGCAGATTGCGGTTCAGCTGCCGCACGAAGTGCTCCGCCAGAAGCGGGATATCCTCGGAACGGGCGCTTAAGGGCGGTATCTCGAGCCGCACCACGTTGAGGCGGTAGAAGAGATCCTCCCTGAAGGTCTTGTCCAAAATCGCCTGCTCCAGGTCGACGTTGGTCGCGGCGATGATCCTGACGTCGGCCCTGATGGTGCGCTCCCCACCCACCCGCATGAACTCGCCGGTCTCCAGCACCCGCAGCAGCTTGACCTGTATCTGCGGGGTGGCGTCTCCGATCTCGTCCAGGAGCAGGGTGCCGTTGTTGGCCAGCTCGAATATGCCGCGGCGGGTCTGGTTGGCGCCGGTGAAGGCTCCCTTTTCATGGCCGAACAGTTCGCTCTCAAGCAGGTTTTCCGGCAGAGCCCCGCAGTTAACCGGTATGAACGGCTGACCCGCGCGTCCCGAGGCGGCATGAATGAAGCGCGCCAGAACCTCCTTGCCGGTGCCGGTCTTTCCCTGGATCAAGACGCTTATGTCCTTGCCGGCCACCTTGTAGGCCAGCGACACCATCCGCTTCATGTCGGGCGCCGTCCCGACGCGAAACCCCACCCCTTGCGCCACCTCGGACCACTCGTCCATGGAGCTGTCCCCTCTCATCAGGCTCGCTCCGGACCCGGCCGCCCTGGCCACCAGTTCCTCTATCTGCTCGATGTCGTCAAAAGGCTTTTCCAGGTATTCGTAGGCGCCAAGCTGCATGGCGGTGACCGCCGTCTTGACGGTGGAGTAACCGGTCATGATGATCACCTCGCAGGCGGGCTGCCGCGACTTGATGATCTCCAACAGGGTGATGCCGTCGGTGTCCGGCAGTTTCAGGTCCACGAGCGCCACGTTGAACTGCCCGGAGTCGAGGGCGGCCAGCGCCTGCGGCTCGTTTGCCGCGGTAACCACCTGATAGCCCTTGCGCACCAGGAGCCGACGGAAAAAGGTGCAAACGTCCGCTTCGTCGTCGATTATCAAAACCTGCATCCGGGGATCTGTCACGGCTTCTCCAAAACTAGCTAATTTCGTTACGGCTCGATGGGAAGGACCAGCCTGAAGCAGCTCCCCTGCCCCAACTTGCTGTCCACCTCGATGCGCCCTTCATGCGACTGCGCAATGCCGATGCTGACCGAAAGCCCGAGCCCGGTCCCCTTGCTCGCTTCCTTGCTGGTGTAAAAGGGGGTGAAGATCTTCGGGAGGTCCTCCTGCGCTATGCCGGTGCCGTTATCCAGCACGCTCAGGACCGCCCAGCGCCGCCCCCCCTCCAGCCGTACCGATGTCGAGACCTCGATCACCTTCTCTTTCCGGTCCACCTCGTAAAGGGCGTCGCGCGCGTTGATCAGGAAGTTGGTGAGCACCTGCTGGATCTGGGGGCCGTTGGCGTTCATCCTCGGGAGATCAGGATCAAAATGCTCGACGATACCGATCTGGCTCCGGTTTATCTGGTACTGGATCATGTCGAGCACGCGCTTCGCCTCGGCATTCAGATCGATCGCCATGACCGGCACCTGGTCCTGCCGGGAGAAAGTGAGCAGGTTCTGGATGATCCGTTTGCAGCGCAGACCACAGTTGATGATGTCGGCCAGCGCCTCCCCCCTTTCGGGATCATCCTCCTGCCGGAGGTCCCTTGCCAGCATCTGCGCGGTCCCTATGATCACCGTCATCGGACTGTTCAGTTCATGGGCCACGCCGGCCGCCATGACGCCAAGCGCCACCATCTTGGCCGACTGAACCAGTTGGGCCTCCATCTTCAGCTTCTCGGTGACGTCCTTCATTATTATGGTAACCGCGGAGAGCTGCTTCTCCTCGTTCAGCACCGGGTAATACGCCATCTCGAGGAATTCGCCCTCGGGCGTGTTCCAGCGCTGGAACACCGGCTTGCCGTTCTTCCTGATTTCCTGGATCGGGCAGTTCGTGCAAGGCTGCTGCTCGCCCCGCAGCTTCGCGAAGCATTTGTTGCTGATCGCCCTGTTCCATGAGTTGCTCATCCCGGGGGGGAGCCGGTCGTTATGGAGCAGGATGTTGTAGTCGGTGTCAACCAGGAAGATCGGATCGGTCACAGCCTGAAAGGTTTCCTCCCACTCCTTCTTGGCGCGGGACACCTGCTTGTAGAGCCTCGCGTTTTGCATGCTGATGGCGAGCTGGTCCGCCAGGTGCTGGACGAAATTGAGCTCGGCCCGGGCGTAAGCCGCATCGAGAGTGGAGCCCAGAAGCAGCAGACCGGTCACCTCGGAGCGCTCGAACAACGGGGCGACTGCAAGCGAATGCAGGGTTTGAGGTTGCTGGGAAGCTGCCTGCAAGAAGCAGAGCGGATCCCGCATGGGGTTGTAGCTGGTGGCCGATTGATCCTTCAGGACGTTCCAAAGGGTCGATTCTTTCGGGATGAGACCGAGGCTGAAGAAATCCCTGGGTGCCATGGCAAACAGTTTCAGGTTGCCGTCCTGCAGCTTTGCCAGGCCGAGGAAATCGCAGGGGAGCGCCTCGGGAAGCTTCTTGAAGGCCCTGCCGATGATGTCCCCGATCGACATGTCGATGTTGATGTCGCGGGTGAGTTGCTGCAGGATCTCCAGGCGGCTGTTCTGCGTCAGCACGTCCTGGTTTCGCTTTTTAAGCTCGACGTAGTAGTTGAGCTTGGAGGAGTCGACACCGGTCAACTGCTCTAGTAGCTTGCCCCTTTCTTTCACGTTCTTTCCCTTTGCGGCATAAAAGAGCCCCTACATCGCGTTGCGGAAGATCTCCTCGATCTGTTCGCGGGTGGCGCTGCGCGGGTTGGTCACCAGGCAGGCGTCCTTGGTGGCGTTCTCGCTCAGGATCGGGATGAACTCCTCCTTGAGGCCCAGTTCAGAGAGTCCCTTGGCGAGCCCGATATCCTCGATAAGACGACTGACCGCCTCTATGGAGCGCTCGGCTGCGGCGTCGAGATCGAGTCCGGCCAGATCCTCCCCCATGGCGACGGCTATTTCCCTGAACCTCTCCGGACAGGCCTGCAGGTTGAAGCGCATCACGTGCGGAAGTATCGAGGCGTTGGTCTCGCCGTGGTGCTGGTCGAGAAGTCCGTCGACCTGGTGGGTCATGGCGTGCGCCGCGCCGAGGATAGCGTTGGAGAAGGCAAGCCCCGCCGTCAGGCTCGCCATCGCCATGTTGCTGTTGGCCTCCATGTCGCCCCGCTCGGCCACCGCCCTCCTCAGGTTCCGGGAGATGAGCTGGATCGCCTTCAGGGCGTGGATGTCGGTAAGCGGGGTAGCCGCCAGCGACACATAAGATTCGATACCATGGGTGAGCGCGTCGACACCGGTGGCCGCGGCGAGTTTTGCGTCCTTGGTCTTCAAAAGCTCCGGATCCACGATGGCTATGTCCGGGATCAGCGAGCGGGAGATGATGGACATCTTCAGCTTGCGCTCGGTATCGACGATGATGGCGAACTGGCTCACCTCCGAGCCGGCGCCGGCTGTACTTGGGACGATCACCATGGGCGGCAGCGGGGTCACTATCATGTTGATCCCCTCGTAATCCTTGAGGCGCCCGCCGTTGGACGCGAGTATCGCGACCGCCTTGGCGACGTCCGTGGGGCTTCCTCCCCCGACCGAGACGATGCCGTCGCACCCAGAGGCCAGATACTTCGCGGTCCCCTCAGTCACCTCGCAATCCTTGGGATTGGTGGTGAGACTTGAGAAAATGACCGTTTCCAGTCCGACGGCGCGCAGGTAGTTGACCGCCTGATCGACCCAGCCGGCGGCTATGACGTCGCTGTCGCTGACCAGAAAGACCTTGGAAACGCCGAGCCGAACCACGCTCTCCCCGATCTGGCTCAACGAGCCCCTGCCGAAGATGATTTCGGGTGCTACAAACTTGCTGATATCCATTTTAGATACTCCTGAAGCTGCCATTGGCTCACATGCCGCTTCCAGGCAAGATCAGTACCAACACCTGCGCAATACTGCTGCCGACGCTGTCACTCCCGTTGCACGTTTCGATAACATCTGAATACAAAACAATGAAACAGCTTTTTACCAGCGATAAAGAAGGCGTTCGCCCAGATTGAACGGACAACGCATCATGTAGCATTATCTAACATGTGTCACTATTTATAACAGCAAAATGTTCGAGAATGTAACAGCGGAGCTTGAGGCGGATCCGGGCGAAAGCATCGACAGCCGGCTAAGCATCCGAGAACAGTCAGGATTGCGACGACCCGCAGCCAAAGCAAAAAGCGGCAGGCGTGCCCACCCCTCACCCCCCAGAGACCATGCCGTTTTGCTACGAGGTAAACACATTCAACAACAGGAAAAATCAGGGGCGGGAGGTACGACTTTGCAGCGGCCCTAAAAGGGGAGCAGGATGCAGCAAGCCATGAAGAGCAAGGTCAGCCCCGTTTCACTTTCACCTTCAACTGAGGCTTGAACTCCCAGGGGGGCTGTGGATTGTCCTGAAACCAGAGCCCGTTCCTCCTGGCGCGAGCGGCATGTTCGCTAGCCCTATATTGGGGCCAGTCCGCTTTATCCATGAACTTGCTGTAGGCCCATGCCCAACCATCGTTCAGCATCTCCAGGTTGATGTTGCGACCGTCCAGATAGATGATGGCTATTGCCAGTTGTTTGGGGTCGTTTTTGAAAAAAATCGTGTTGCGGATTTCCACTTTTACCTGCTGATGCAGAATCTTGATGGAAAGAGCTCTAAAGGCATCTTCGGCATAGGGCTGACCCGGCTTATACCAGCCGGTGAACCTGTCGACCTTTGCCGTCTGGGGGGCGGCAACACCGTACAGCCTGACGTGTATCTCAGTGCCAAAGGAATTGACCGTTATGCGGTCTCCTTCGGTCACGCCGACTACCAGACCCTCAAGGGAGTCTACCGGAGGCAAATCAGCTTGCGCAAAAGCCGGCGATGCCATAAAAAACAGCAATGCCGGCAAAAGAGCGGTAAAGCAGCGTACGGTTCTCAATCTACCCTCCTTGCCGCGGTGGCGACACAACTACATCAGCGCGACATGTTAGCAAAACTGTTCAGCCAAAGCAATGCTTCAATTCCTCGCATATACTGCGGGTTTCGCGGGAAGCACCGGCAGGAGTTTGACCAGCAACTGGTAGGCGAGGATTTCCAGGGAGAGGATCCCCACCGAGATCATCACCTCAGGAAAGGACGGGAAATAGTGCCAGCCGGTTCCGGGGTTGAAACCGATCAGGTAAACGTTGAAGCGGTACAGGCCGCTCCCGAGAAGCATCAAGGAGGCGGAGATAAAGAGCCAGCGGGGGGAGCTTCTTTTTTCGCGGCTGAAAAGCGGCGCCGACCCGATAGCCATGAGAAAGCACTCCACCAGGAAAAACCCCGAGTAGAAATCGCCATGAAAAACCGCATGCACCTGGTCCCGGCGCATCAGGTCGACAACCCGAATCGCCAGCCAGGCACCAGTGAGCCAGGGGATCAGGCGCCCGAGGGGAGCGAGTTCCCCGCTCTGATAGCTGCGCGCAAGGAGATACGATGAGAGGATCGACTCCAGGATGACTATGGCATATCCGATGTAGATGCAGTTGATCAAGAAAAGCAGCGGCAAAAAGGGACTGTGCCAGAGCGGGTGGAGCTTGGTCGATGCGATCAGCATAAGCGAGCCTAGAGCGGACTGGTGCATGGTGGGGAGCACGATGCCCGCGACCACGATGCAGATCAGCGCCCGGTTGATCCGGGTGCGCAGCAAGGAGGTGGCGATGTGGTCCGATCCGTCACCGCCGGGGACGCCGGCCGCCAGGTTGCGCCGCACCAGAAAGTTGAGCATGATCGTGCGCAACGAGGTAGGGGCGCCCCGGCCAAGGGCGGCCACAAGGGGGGAAAGGTACTCAAGCGCCAGTGCCACGAGGCCGCCTGCGATGCAAAGGATAAGCTCAAAGAAGGCTGAGTTCGGTTGCCAGCTTGTCGGAACGAAGAAACCGTAGGCGTTCCAGGGGCGGCCGATATCCACCACGACGGAAAAAGCCGCCAGGAAGGAGCCGAAAAGACTGGTGAGAATGGCGGACCTGACAAGGTTGTGGTACTCGCCGCGGTTCAGGATATAGACGAGGATGGCGACCGCGTAGCCGCCACAGGCGATGGCGGTTCCGATCCCGACGTCATAGGCGACCCAGATCCCCCAGGGATAGCCGTCGCTTAGGTTGGAAACGGCGCCGATTCCCTTGGTAAACCTGACTGTGATGTAGAAGAGGCCGACCAGCGACAGTAACAAAAGAACGAAGAACGGCTTGGTGAAGATGCGCCTCTTGCCCCTGGCGCAGCTATTGATGTCACTAGTCATGGCGTCCCTTATGCCTGAAGCTGGAATAATGCCGCCAGTTTAAGGGGAGAACCTCCCCGCTGTCAACCCCCGGGTGCACGGCACGCCGGCCTCCTTCCATGCAAAGAAGCCCCGGGGAAAACGGACCCGGGGCTTCTTGTTGTCGAGATGATTAGAAATTCTCAGGCCTCTTCAAAGAGCGCGGTGGAAAGATAGCGCTCCGCCAGATCGGGTAGGATCACCACGATGGTCTTGCCGGCGAACTCGGGAAGGTTGGCGAGACGAACCGCAGCAGCCACGGCAGCTCCGCTGGAGATACCTACCAGAAGGCCTTCTTCCTTGGTCAGGCGCTTGGCGAATTCGAGCGCCTCGTTGCTGTCCACCTGCTCCACGCGGTCCACCATCGAGAGGTCGAGGGTCTCGGGAATGAAGCCGGCGCCGATCCCCTGGATCTTGTGCGGGCCGGGCTTCAGTTCCTGGCCGGCAAGCTTCTGGGTGATGACCGGGCTCTCTTTCGGCTCCACAGCTACCGAGATGATCTGCTTCCCCTTGGTCTTCAGGTAGCGGGAGATGCCGGAGATGGTGCCGCCGGTTCCGACCCCGGAGACGATCACGTCGACGGCCCCGTCGGTGTCGGCCCAGATTTCCGGACCGGTGGTCTTCTCGTGCACCGCCGGGTTGGCCGGGTTTTTGAACTGTTGCGGCAGGAAGTAACGCGCCGGATCGGAGGCGGCGATCTCCTCGGCCTTGGAAACGGCTCCCTTCATCCCGGCGGAACCCGGGGTCAGTATCAGGTTCGCGCCGAGGGCGGCCAGCACCCTGCGCCGCTCTATGCTCATGGTCTCAGGCATGGTGAGGGTGAGCTTGTAGCCACGTGCAGCGGCCACGTAGGCAAGCGCTATCCCGGTGTTGCCGCTGGTAGGCTCCACTATCTCCACCCCAGGCTTCAACACGCCGCGCTCCTCGGCATCCCAGATCATGTTTGCGCCGATGCGGCATTTCACCGAATAGGCGGGATTACGCCCCTCGACCTTGGCGAGTACAGTTGCCTGCGCCCCCTTGGTGACGTGGTTCAGACGCACAAGCGGAGTGTTGCCGATGGATTGGGAGTTATCTAGGTAGATGCGGGACATGACGTTGTTCTCCTTTCGATTTGGATACATGCTCCATGAAAACTTGGGCGCTCACGGCGATATGGCTTTTCCTGGGGAAACTGGGTGCGACTGCATTACCGCAGCCAACGCTTCTTTTCCGGCCTAGCGTACCAGTATTTTTATAGTTATCCTGCAAAGCTGTCAACTATTTTATACAGGTTCTTGAGTCAGCAACTGTGCTATGCCATCGACAGGTATCCACCAGCCGTCTCTAGTCCAGTGCCCCTTGATAAGCTAGATACAGAAATTAATCACTCCCTTTTGCTCCTCTTCGGCGCTATCAATGCGCTCCAGGGCATCCGAAAGAGATGTGCCATCCAAGATCTGCGCAATGGCATCGCGCACATCCTTCATAACCAGCCTTACACCACAGCAATTCTCGTTGTCGCACTCACTACAGGTGGCATAGGAGGTTTCACTGACGCAAGGCACCGGTGCCAGCGGCCCCTCCATAACCCTGACCGCCTGCCCAAAGGTGATGCTCCTGGGGTGGCGCCCCAAGGAATAGCCGCCTCCCTTCCCCTTTTTGCTCTGCAGTATGCCGTTATTCTTCATAGACAGCAGGATATTCTCCAGGAACTTCTTAGGGATCCTCTCGTCGCGAGCCAGGTCGGCGATCAATACAGGACCCTGCTCGTAATGCCTGGCCAGATAGATGAGCGCCTTAAGCCCGTATTTTGTCCGTTTTGAAATCATTCAATTACTCCATCAATTAACTAGACTGAGTTCTAACATTGCACACCAGCCGTGTCAACTTAATTACGCATCAACGCTAACGCACACGCACCAACCCAGTCGTGAAAAAATAAAATGCCGCCGATACGGTCACTTGCACCTAAGGCATTCACAAGCAAAAACAATTCTCGCCAGCGCCAGTAGCCGGCATTTGTCCGAACGAACCCAACCTCATTGCACAGTAGCCCCTGTATGAATTTGAAATTATTTCTTGACAAAACCAGTAACAAAAACTACTCTCAGGCCACCTCGTTACCCTTTAATTAGATCTATAGTTTCTGACAGGGGAATCCGAAAAGTTTATCAACGGGCGCCACGTATCAAATAGACGCCTTTGGAGGGTTTGTGGGAGAGACGGATAAAAACTTGAGGTTCGATACGAAACTCATCCACGGCGGCACGACAACAGGCCCTTCAGGAGCAACCAAGACGCCTATCGTCCAGGCTTCGGCCTTCGCCTACCAAAGCGCCGAGGAACTCGAAGACATCTTCAAAGGAAGAGCGATAGGCCAGGTCTACACCAGAATCGGCAACCCCACCCTGGAAAGCCTGGAGAAGAGACTTGCCGTAATCGAAGACGGCATCGCAGCCATCGTCACCGCATCCGGCATGGCGGCAATAACCACGGCCGTCATGGCCATCGTCAGAAGCGGCGACGAAATCCTTTCCTCCGCATCGCTCTTTGGCGGCACCTACTCTCTGTTCCATGACACCCTGGCCAACTACGGGATCAAGACCCGCTTCGTCGACCCGACAGACCTGGACGCGCTGGAGGCGGCCGTCAACGACAGCACGCGACTCATCTTCGTCGAGACCATCGGCAACCCCAAGATGGATGTACCCGATATCGCAGCATTTGCGGAGATCGCGAAGAGAAACGGCATCCCGCTCATGGTGGACGCCACTGTTTCGACCCCGTACCTGGCAAGGGTGCAGGAACTTGGCGCCGACATAATCATCCACTCCACCAGCAAGTACATCAACGGCACCGCCAATTCCATCGGCGGCGCCATTATCGATGCCGGCAGCTTCAACTGGAAGAGCGACAAGTTCCCCCACTTTGAGCCGTTTCACCGCAAGTACCGCAACTTCGCCTTCACGGCACGCACCAGAAAACTGATCCACAAGGATTTCGGCGCCTGCGCCGCCCCCCTCAACGCATTTCTTTTGGGAGAGGGGCTGGAAACGCTCGCCTTGAGAATGGAGCGCCACTGCTCCAACGCCATGCGGGTCGCACAGTTCCTGAATTCCCATGAGAAGGTGGCCTGGGTCAACTACCCGGGGCTTCCCGACTCCCCTTTCTTCGAGGTGGCGAAGCGCCAGTTCAAAGGGCGCTTCGGCGGGCTGCTCACCTTCGGGCTTGCCGACAAGCCTAGCGCCTTTCGGCTGATCAACGCCCTGCATCTGGCCAAGAACCTTGCCAACATAGGCGACACCAAGACCCTGGTGATCCACCCAGCCAGCACCATCTGCGCCGATTACACGGCCGAGGTGAAGGCGCTCATGGGTGTCAGCGAGGAGCTTGTCAGGGTCTCGGTGGGGATCGAGGATATCGAGGACATTCTGGAAGACTTCGCGGCGGCACTGGATCAGGTCTAAGGCAAAGCGATGCACCAGCCAGCCGAAACAGGCTGTTCTTTATCACTTATCTATGTTACTAAACCTCAGGAGAGAATCTAATGAACCTTACTGTCAACGGCAAGCCCGCCAGCATCGCTGAAGAAAATCCCGTATCCGTCTTGCAACTGCTGGAATCGCTTCAGGTGGCACAGCGCGAATACGTAACGGTCGAACTGAACGGCGACATCCTGGACCGGGGCGATTTTGAAGGCGCAACGGTCAAGGACGGAGACACGGTGGAATTTCTCTACTTCATGGGCGGAGGTAGATCGTGAAGCTTTCTGAAGAGCAGATTACCCGTTATTCGCGGCATATCCTTCTCAAAGAGGTCGGGGGCAAAGGACAGAAGAAGCTGTTGAACGGCCGCGTGCTGATCATCGGCGCAGGCGGGCTCGGCTCGCCCATCGCTCTTTATCTTGCGGCAGCCGGCATCGGCACCATAGGGATCGCCGACGCCGACCAGGTCGACCTATCCAATCTGCAGCGCCAGGTGATCCATTTCACGGCGGACGTGGGTAAGGCGAAGGTACTCTCGGCCAAGGAAAAGATGCTGGCCATCAACCCGGAACTGAACGTGATCACCTATGAGACCTGGGTGACGGCGGACAACATAGCGGAGATCATCGCCGATTACGATTTCGTCATCGACGGGACGGACAACTTCGCGGCCAAGTTCCTCATCAACGACGCCTGCGTGCTGGGAGGGAAACCGTATTCGCACGGCGGCATCCTGCAGTTCGACGGCCAGACCATGACCATCACCCCCGGGGAATCGGCCTGCTATCGCTGCATTTTTCCCGAGCCGCCGCCCAAGGAGGCCATTCCGACCTGCTCCCAGGCGGGCGTCATCGGGGTGCTTCCCGGCGTCCTCGGGACCCTGCAGGCTACCGAGGCGATCAAGTACCTGCTCGGCGCGGGCGACCTGCTGAGCGGGCGGTTGCTCACCTACAGCGCGCTCCGGATGCGCTTCAGGGAGATCCCCGTGAAGAAGAACCCTAAATGCCCGATCTGCGGCGACAACCCGACCATCACCGAGTTGAAGGATGAACTTGACGCAGTCACAGTCTGCGATCTGGGGCACTGACCATGCTGGAGATTCCTGGAAATATTCTTGAGGCGGTAGTAGCCCACGCCCAGAGCGGCTTTCCGCTGGAAGCGTGCGGCATCCTTGGCGGGTCCGGCAGCGCCGTGACTAGCCACTACCCGATGACCAACACCGACGCCAGCAATGAGCATTTCATGATGGACCCGAAGGAGCAATTCGCCGTGGTTAAGGCTCTGCGCGCCGGTGGAGAGGAGATGCTGGTGATCTACCATTCCCACCCGGAGTCGCCCGCCCGCCCCTCCCAGGAGGACATCAGGCTCGCGCTGACTCCGAACGTCTGCCACCTGATCATCTCGCTGGAAGATCGCGAGGAGCCTGTCGTCAAGGCGTTCCGTATCAACGCAGGCGTTGTGGAACCGGTAGCGGTGACGGCGACGGCGAATCGATAACTTGTTAGGGATGATCGCAGAGGTTCACTGAGGAAACGTACAAGCAGACATATGCTGTGCAGGTTTTTGTTTTACCCGGTTACGATTTTCCTCTGTGTACCTCTGAGCCCTCTGTGGTTGAGCCTTTTGGGCAAATATGAAATTTTAGGAGAGCATCGTGGCAGAACCCAAAATTGACCTGAAGAACCTCAAGGCCGGCGGCTTCATTAAGGAGCGCGGCAAGGACCTGTTCACGGTGCGGCTACGCGTGCCGGGTGGCCGGATGTCGGTCGAGCGCCTCTCAAGGATCGCCTCGGTTGCCCAAAGGTACGGCAAGGGGTTCGTGCACCTGTCGGTGCGCCAGTCCATCGAGCTCATCAACATAAACTTCGCCAATTTCGACGCGGTGGTAGCGGAACTTGGTGAGGACCAGCAAAAGGTTGCCTCCTGCGGGGCGCGGGTGCGCGTGCCGACCGCCTGCGGCGGATGCGAGTACAACCCCAACGGCCTCGTGGACACCCAGCAATCGGCACTTGAGGTGGACGAAAAGCTGTTCGGCACCGTCACCGGGCACCACAAGTTCAAAGTCGGCTTCGCCGGTTGCCCCTTTGACTGCCCGAAGTCGGCCACCAACGACGTCGGGATGCAGGGAGCCGTCTGGCCTGCCCTGGAAGCTTCGGAATGCATAAGCTGTGGCCTGTGCGCCAAGTCATGTACCGAGGGGGCCCTCAGCATGGGCGAAGACGGCACGCCTCTCTTTGAAACCGATAAATGTATTTATTGCGGCGACTGCATCAAGGTCTGCCCGACCGGCGCCTGGAAGACGGAGAAGAGAGGGTATTCGGTCCGCATCGGCGGGAAATGGGGGAGGAGTCCGCTAGTGGGAACCCTTTACGCCACCTTCCTCCCCGAGGATCGCGTGGTCGATTTCATCAGCTCCGTGCTGGCCTGGTATCTGGAGAAGGCGGAAGGAACCGGGCGGGTACGCATAGGAGACACCATTCTGCGCGAGGGGTGCGCATCGCTCTTGGACCATCTGCGCAGGGATTTCCCGGAGTACGTCCTGGACCGGACCATTTTGCCGCAGATCATCGACACCCAGCTCCCGCTGCGGAACTAGAATCACAACACGCCCGGCCTTTTGTGCTAGTCGTTCGAGGACGATCGCCGGGGGGCCGTTACCCTCGCCTTAAAACTAAATTCAACCTGAACCAAGCTCCCCCTCGCCTCGGGGTGAGGGAGCTTCGGCTTTCGAAAAAGGAAACTCAACCATGGAAACCATAGATCTCAGGGGCGTCTCATGCCCGACCAATTTCGTGAAGGCAAAGCTCGCTCTGGAAGATATCGAAACCGGAGCAACCGTGGAGTTCCTGCTGGATGACGGCGAGCCCGTGAAGAACGTACCGCGTAGCCTCAAGGCCGATGGGCACAAGCTCCTTGGCCTCAAAGAGACGGACGGTCACTACGTGCTGACGCTGGAAAAAGGCGAGGATTAAAGCCCACAGGTGAGCACGATGAGCAACCAGATGGAAAACAAGCGGATTCTTGTAGCGATGAGCGGCGGAGTCGATTCCTCGGTAACCGCGGCACTTTTAAAGGAACAGGGTTACGACGTGATGGGGGTCTCGCTCCAGCTTTACGAGCGCCCCGAATCAGTGATACCCGGCGGACGTACCTGTTGCTCGCTTACCGATGTCATGGACGCGGCCCGGGTCGCCAAACGGATCGGCATCCCCTTCGAGGTGATCGACCTGCGGCAGCGCTTCAAAGAGCTGGTGATCGACGACTTCATAGCGGAATATGCCGCAGGAAGAACCCCCAACCCCTGCGCCCGCTGCAACGACCGGATCAAGTTCGGCCTCTTGCTCGACATGACCGCATCCCTTGGCGCCGACCTGCTGGCGACCGGCCACTACGCGAGAATCGAGCAAGACGCCGCCGGCACCTACCAGTTGCTCAAAGGGAACGATCCCGGCAAGGATCAGAGCTACTTCCTCTTCGGTATGAATCAGGATCAGCTTTCCCGCACCGTATTCCCGGTAGGGGACATGGAGAAGACCCGGGTGCGAGAACTTGCGGCGCGGTTCAACCTCCCCGTCGCCCAAAAACAGGAGAGCCAGGAGATCTGCTTCATTCCCGACAACGACTACGTCCGTTTTCTCGAAGACTGCGGCGTGAAGCCGTCAGCTGGCGAGATCGTCGACATCAAAGGGAACAAGCTCGGCAGTCACGACGGCATCCACAAGTACACGGTAGGCCAAAGACGCGGGCTCGGCATCGCCTGGAAAGAGCCGCTTTACGTGACCGCCATAGAAAGCGAAACCTCGCGCGTGGTGGTGGGGCCGAGGGAAGAACTTCAGATTGGCGGACTCATCGCGGGGCAGACGACCTGGACCAGCGAGCCGTTTACCGGGACCTTCCGCGGGACCTGCAGCATCCGCTACCGGCAGCAGCCGGTCCCCTGCGAGGCGAAACTGCACGACGACGGAAGGCTGCAAGTCGACTTCGGCACGCCGCAGCAGGCAGTAACCCCCGGTCAGGCGGTCGTTCTTTATGACGGGGACAAGGTAGTTGGCGGCGGTTGGATTTTATAGACTCAAACAAGTCGCCTGAAAGAAGAAGCCTTTACCACCGCATAAATCTCGTTCCTTGCCTGTATCGCCAGATCGTCCGCCGCCTGTACGACCACCTCGGCGACCAGGGTCTCGGTGCCGCACTTAAGCTCGACGCCGACCTTGTTGCCGGAGGGGAAGGTATCAACCACGGTGCACTTGAGCAGGTTCCTGGCACTGACCGCTTCCGGATGCTTCTTGAACAGGATGATGTCCCGGGATGAAAGTTCGAAGACCGCCGAAGCCCTGTCGTCGCCCGCCGAGACGAAAAGTTCCTCCGTCCCCCAGCGGTACACGTGAAGCCCCCCCATCTTTCGCAGCGACTCCACCTGCAACAGGTTGATGTAACCCACCTGGCTTTGCCCCATCCGCTCGCGTGCCAACTGCTCGGGGGTCGTCTGCCCTGTAACGCGCCCCCCGGCTACTGAAAGCACCTGATCCGTCATGAGCCTTATCTCCAGTAGCGAGTGCGAGATGAAGAGATACGGTATGCCGAACATCTCGCTCGCACTCTTCAGGTATTGGATGATCTGGAACTTCAGGGAATCGTCCAGCGCCGAGAGCGGCTCGTCCATAAGCAGCAGGCGCGGATTGGCAAGTATGGCGCGTCCAAGGGCAACCCTCTGCTTCTCTCCGCCGGAGAGCTTGTTCACCCCGCGCCGCAACAGCTCATCCAGCTTCAGCACGGAAACCAGCGCGGCGATGTCTATCCTCCTATGCTCGGGAGCGCAGCGCTTGAAGCCGTAGAGGAGGTTCGATTCAACGCTCAAGTGAGGAAACAGGCAGTCGTCCTGGAACAGAACGGAGACTCGGCGTCGCTCAGGCGGCACATCAATCCCCTTGCTGCTGCTATAAAGACACTCGCCGTCGAGGATTATCTCCCCACGCTCCGGGGAACTCAACCCGGCGATCAGGCTGACCAGGGTGGATTTACCGCTTCCCGACACTCCGAAGACGCCGATCTGCTCTCCGGTCACGGAGAAACCGGTCTCCAGATTAAAGGGACCACCAAAACTTTTTCTCACCTCCATGCGCAGTTCCATGTCAGTCCCTCCTCGCCATTTTCTTAATGAGCAGTTCGTGGGCAAGGAGCACCAGCACGGAGAGGGCAACTGCAACGACACAAAGGGAGAGGGCCGCCGTCTCGCCTCCGGGGGAACTGGCGTAGTCATAAATGGCAAGCGGTATGGTTTGTGTGATGCCCGGCATATTCCCCGCCACGATGATGGTTGCTCCGAATTCCCCCAGGCTGCGGGCGAACATCAGCGAGGAACCTGCAACGATTCCGGCACGTGAAAGCGGCAGTATGATGGTAAAGAGCGTATCCAACCGGCAGGCGCCCAGGGTGCGGGAGGCCTGGACCAGTTTGAAGTCGATCGATTCCATGCTGATTCTGATGGAGCGCACCAAAAGAGGAAAACCCACCAGCGCGGATGCGAGAACCGCCGCTTTCCAGGTGAAGATGAGTCGTACGCCGAACAATTCCAGCAGAGGTGCGAGCCAGCCGTTCTTACCTAGTGCTATCAAAAGCAGGTAACCGATCACCACCGGCGGCAGGGTCAGGGGGAGGTTGACCAAAACCTCCAGCAGCATCTTTGCTCTGAACTTGAAAAAGGTCATGACATAGGCGTAGGCAAAGCCGAAAGGGAGGCTCAACAAAGTCGCAGAAGTGGCAACCTTGACCGAGAGCCTTATGGCGTCATAGTCTGCGCTGGTCAGTGAAAGCATGTTTTACACCTTTATCTCGACTGGATACCCCTTCCTGTAGTCTGTATTTCTGACGCAACCTGGCTGCAATCGCGGCAGGAATAATCGCTCCTACAGAATGGATCTCAATTGGACGGCAGTGCCCTCTCCCGCTTGCGCGACATGGCGCTTCAGGCGCCAAGCAGCCCCGGCTGCGGCGCGCGGCAGCGCAGGCCCGGAGAGCAAGAGTGGCCTTGTTCAGGATCAGGGAACTTGTCCACCATAAGCAGTTTTCATTCCAGCTTCAAGTCTATAGTTAAATAGCCGCTCCTCCGCGTTAATGGTTGAGCCGCTCGATGGTCACAGGCAGTTCCGGCGCTCAGCTTGCTGAAAAATCCATCATCGCCAGATGATTTGAGGCAGCATAGAGCGGCAATCGCGCGAAGCGAGCGCCACCGATGCTGACAAAAAAGGGCAGGCGGCATCTAATCGATGCCGTCTGCCCTTGATGCACTCTCTGATATGTGCCCCAAGCCATGCTCAGGCTACAGCAGTGCCAGGACCAGGCCCGGTTTAATCGGAACTTTCCTTAACGCCATATACCGCGCCGTGCACTTCGGTATCGGCACGATGGGCTGTTAAATCGGCGGCGATTTTGTTCAGCTTCCCGGTAAGCCGCAATTCCACCTTGTCAACCTTGGCATCTACTTGCTCGACCCTTGAATCTATCCGATCTGTTTTATCAACCAGCGCCTGGTGACCTTCGGCCAGAATGCCGATCTTCTGGTCGAGACTTTCCTCTACGGCGCTAAGGTGTTGATGAAACTGTTCGGCCGTATATTTGATCTGACACTCCAGGCGCTCAGTCGAAGCTATAATCTGCTTATCCAGACGCTCGGAGGTTGATTTGAGATCCTGTTGAAACCGCTCAGAAGAAGCCTGAAGCTCATGTTCAAACCGCCCGGATAAAGTTTCAATCTTCTGATCGAGCCGTTCCGATGCGGCTTCAATCTTCTGATCGAGCCGTTCCGATACGGCTTCAATCTTCTGATTGAGCCTTTCCGAAACGACTTCGAGCTGCTGGAATTGCTCGCCCTGCTTGGTAAACAACGCTTCTATGAAATTCCCGTCTCTTGGTCCATATGTCCTCCGGGGGCCCTACTGGCGACAAGCCAAGTGTCAATTTACCCCCCGCGCGCTCCATTTGCAAGTTCCAGGTGCGGCGCTTCACGCTCGACAGTATTTAGCCTCGCAAGAAAAACTTCAACAAGGACATCAAAGGCGATCAAGGAATGGAAGGAAGGATGAAAATGGGGTAAATGCAGTGGAGTATAACTTGTCTCCTGTCCCTCAATCAAAGCCCCGAAGTAATGCCGAAGCTACCTTTTCGCCGACCTCTGCCACTACTGCGGCCGATCCGGCATCAAGCATTTCCTCAAGATGCTCGGAGCGGTGGGCATCGCTCCCGAGACAGGAATAGACTCCTTTTTGCAGGAACAATAGTGCCCGTTCCTTAACCTCGCTGCCGTAGAGCCCGGCAAAGCTGCCGAGGTTCCCCTGGAACCTGCAACCTGATTCCTGCAAGGAAGGAATTGGGGACCCCTCCAGATCTTCGGGTTTTTGTTTACCCAAGACAAATGAGAGCGCGCCACGCAGCCCTTGTTCCCGGACCAGCGGCTCGAAAGCCCTGCATCTTTCGGGATGGGCTATAAGAGGAGTAAGACCGTGTTGCAGGAAGCTCGCAACCATCGGTTGCAGCATCTCCGATCCGGACCTGAAGGGAACCTCCACTAGCAGGTATCGGGAAGGACCAAAAGCCGGAGCGCCCGGCAACTGATCCGACAGGAACTCATCCAGGTAATGCTCGCCTCCCGGGATGAGTCTCAGGAGTATGCCCGCCTCGTCCAGCTTGCGCTGCAAAGAGCGGGTCGTCTGGGACACCCGTGGCGGGTCATTCTCATAACACCCCGTGATCCGGTGCGGCGTGCAATGCACGGTGGAAAAGCCGAAAGCGGAGAGTATACGGGCCATTGCCAGCGACTCTTGCAGGTCGGTGGCGCCGTCGTCGAGGGCGGGGAGCAAGTGACAATGGTAATCGGTCATGTTTTCTTTCATACATTTTTCTGTAGCACTTAAGCTTTGGCAAGTCAAAACCTTTAGTTGGAGGTTGAGGCATTCGGTGGACATGTTTCAGCCTTCCCCTTGCCATCAGCAGGTCCGCCTGTAAAATTATGCTTTCGCGAGGTGGGATATTGGAAAAAGGGTTCTTGAAGAACGGCCAGTTGAGCGAATTTCTGGAGACGCTTCGCCTCTTTGGTGAACTGCATGGTCCCATTGTATCGGGAACGGGTGTGGCTTCCTTTTCAAAGCTCAGCGACATTACTGAGCTGCGCCTCGACTACCTGAGAACTCAGATTCCTCCCAAAAAATACCTTATCCCGTTCAGAGAAGAAATCCTGTACTACAGTGATGGGAGATATGGGCAAAGCCAGCCTCACGTGCCAGAGATCCTCCTTTTTGGAGTCCACCCCTGCGATCTGGAAGGGATCGCCTACCTGGACCGCGTATTTCTGGATGGTCTCCCTGATCCCTGCTATGCGGCAAGGCGCGCCAGACTTACTTTGATCGGCATCTCCTGCGAACCTGATGATTTCTGCTTTTGCACCGGATCCTGGGAACCGGCCCCCTGTGACCTCTTCCTGACAGTTAGGGAAGACGGTTTCGATTTAGGCGTCTCCAGCGCCAAAGGGGAAGTGATCGCCGAGGCGGTTAAAGACCTGCTGGTGCAGACACGGAAGGCGGAAAGCCTAGACCTTGCGGCCTGCGGCATCTCTGCGCAGGATCCGCGGTTGCGTTTTTCGGACAACCCGCTTTGGGAAAAATTCGCCGGCACTTGCGTATCCTGCGGAGCGTGTTCAGTCTGCTGCCCCACGTGCTACTGCTTCGACGTGAGGGAATACCCGGCCCTTGCGGGAGGCGGGATGAGACTAAGAGAGTGGGACAACTGCCTGTTCGCCACACATGGAGAGGTGGCGGGCGCCAATTTCCGGGAGAGCAGACTGGACCGACTGCGCTACCGATTCCTGCACAAATACTGCGGCTTCACACCGCTGCAAGGGATGACCTCCTGCGTCGGTTGCGGCCGCTGCAAAAAGGTCTGCCCTGTCGACATCGACCTGCGCGAGTTGATCGAGGACCGCCGCGAACCGGAACTGCCATGAACCAGGAGAATGCCTGCATACATGCTCCCTTTGCTGCAACGCTCCTGAACCGGCGCGAGCTTTCAGCCGACACGGCCTTGTTCAGGGTCGCGCCCGAGGCGGCCGCGCTGAGAACGCTCTCCCGTTTCGTCCCCGGACAGTTCGTGCAACTCTCGGTTCCCGGCGGCGGCGAGGTGCCGATCTCGCCGGCGGATCTGCCGGGAGAAGACGGCACGCTGGAGCTTTGCGTGCGGCGCGTGGGGCATGTGACGGAGCTTTTGCACCAGAGTATGGCGGGGTCGAGTCTCGGCATCCGCGGCCCCTTCGGTACCGGGTTCCCCATCGAAGAGATGGCAGGTCACCCCGTGCTGCTCCTTGCCGGGGGACTGGGCATCGCCCCGCTACGCTCCCTGCTGGTGCACCTTTTGCGAAACCGCGACCGGTTCGGCGAGATCACGCTCATGTACGGCGCCAGGCAGCCAAAACTCATGCTGTTTCGGGAGGAACTTGCCGCTCTGTCCGCCAAAGGCGGGCTCAGGCTGTTCCTTACCGTCGATTTCGCGCCGGAGGAGCCGGCGGGGACCTGTTCCTGCACGGTGGGACTGCTGCCGGATCTGCTGAAGGGGTTCAGGTTCGATGCGCATGACAGTTATGCGGCTGTTTGCGGTCCTCCGGCGCTGTACCGCTGCCTGACTGCCGAGCTTGAACAAGCCGGCGTCGACGCGCAGCGGATCCTGTTAAGCCTGGAGCGCAGGATGCGCTGCGGGGTGGGACGCTGCTGCCACTGCGCCCTGGGCCAAAAGCTCTGCTGCGTGGACGGCCCGGTGTTTCGCGCAGGCGACCTGAAACAGATACCGGAGGCGCTATGACAAGGCCGAAGCTCGCCATCGCCGGCCTCACCGCCTGCTCCGGATGTCAGCTCACCCTGTTGAACTGCGAGGACGAACTGCCCGAGATGGCGCGCCTTTTCGAACTGGTGGATTTCCCCTTGGGCGAGAGCGGCTGTGAACCTGGCGAGATTTTCGACGCGGCGATCGTCGAGGGGGCGGTGTCTACACCGGCCGACCTGGCGAACCTGTTCAGGCTCAGAAACGCGAGTCGCCTGCTGATCGCCTTTGGCACCTGCGCTCTTTTTGGCGGCGTTGCCGCCATGAACAACAGATCCTCGAAACGAGAAGAGCTGATGCGGCAGGTTTACGGCGAGGGGGGAGAAGGTTTCGAGAGCTTCCCCCCCTCCCCCTTCAGCAATTTCGTCAGCGTAGACTTCGCCATAACCGGCTGCCCCCCGGAAAAGCACGACATCCTCAACCTCCTGGCGTCACTTTTGACCGGCACGCTCCCTCCAACCTGGAGCTATCCGGTATGCACCGAGTGCCGCAGTCGGGAAAACCTCTGTCTGCTTCTGGAAAGAAACGAGCTTTGCCTGGGACCCGTCATCCAGGGAGGATGCAACGCCCGCTGTCCGGCCACGGGGATCGTCTGCGAGGGGTGCCGCGGACCGGTACGGGAGGCGAATGTGGCGCAGGAACTGGAGCTACTGCTGGAGCGGGGGTTTGCCAAAAAAGAGATCGAGCGCAGGATGAGCCGATTTTCACCGGAGTGGGACTATGGGAAGCGTCGTTGAGATAAACCCTTTGACGCGCGTCGAGGGGCACGGCAGGGTGAAGGTCTTCCGGGACGGCGCACGGGTGGAGCGAGTCGAGCTCTGCCTGAGCGAATCTCCCAGGCTCTTCGAGGCGCTGCTGATCGGCAAGAGCTACACGGAGGTCCCTGAGATCATCTGCCGCATCTGCTCGCTCTGCTCTACCGTGCACAAGGTGACCGCGCTTATGGCGGTGGAGAAGGCAATGGACGCTGAGGTTTCCGAGGTAACCGCGCTCACTCGCGAACTGATCGTAAATGGAGGACTGATCCAGGACCACGCCCTGCACCTTTACTGCCTGCTGCTTCCCGACCTGCTGGGGGTAAGAGGCGTTGCCGAGCTTGCGCTCAAGGCGCCCGAACTCTTGAAAACTGGGCTCGCCATCAAGAAGGTGGGAAACCTGATCCAGGAGACAATCGGCGGCAGGCTGATCCATCCGGTCAACGTCTGCCTGGGCGGCCTCGGCCACAGGATCGGCAAGGAGCATTTGCTACAACTGAGATCGGAACTGGAGGCGATTCTACCCGCCTGCAGGGAGGCGTTCCGCCTTTTCCGCACCTCTTTCCCTTTTCCGCCGCTTCCAGCTCCCAACTGCCTCGCGCTGGAAACTGCCGCCCACCCGCTTGCAGTTGAACGATTCAGGATGACCGATGGCCGCATTTTTTCCGTGGCGGACTACCGCGAGCATATCGTTGAAAGCGTCTTACCCCACTCTCACGCCAAATATGCACGGGTTTTAGGGACAGAAGCAACAGTCGGCGCGCTAGCCAGGCTAAGCCTCGGCGTCAGTCTCAGCGCATCTGCGGAGGAGATTTTCCATACGGTCCGGGATGAGATCCTCGGCAAGGACATGCGCGGCAACAACGTAGCCCAGGCAATTGAACTGTGCCAGGCGGCAGAGCGCGCCCTGGAGTTGATAAACCAGTTGGTGGAGATCGGCAAGGAAGGGGTGGGGAACCTGAAGGTGGCGCCAAGACGTGGTCGAGGAAGCGCCGCTTGCGAAGCGCCACGCGGGGTGCTGATCCACAGCTATGCCTTCGATGACGCAGGTATCTGCACCGAGGCGGATGTCATCACCCCGACCTCCTTGAACCAGGGGGCGCTGGCACGCGACCTTCTGGCGTTAGCGCGCGGCATGGAGGGAGAGGAGACTTCCCATTTGACCACTGCGCTGGAGAGGCTGATCAGATGCTACGATCCCTGCATTTCCTGTTCTGTGCATGTTCTGCATCTCTAACGAGTCTCCTTTTTGACCGACGATCCTTCTCCATCCCAACCTCCTCTCCCGCTGAGTGGGAGGAGTAAAATGGCTACAGATGGCCAAACTAGCCCAGGAATTGACTGACTTACAAGGGCGCACTGGCATCCAGATAAAGAATCAACAAGATCATCGATAGCGGAAGCAACTTTTGTTGCACTGGAGAAAATCTTTTCGATGGGTAAAGCACGCAACTGTCACACCAACTGACAAAGAAAAAGCTTGTTGCACCGGCCTCATAGTAACCCACTAACAGCCAAACCCGGTGAAATAACAGATGCTTTCCAAAAGACCAACCACCACAAAAAACCACCATTAATCGGATAGTTGCAACAGATGAATTTAATTTAACCACTGTCTTGACAGCAAAAACAAGCTTGCTAGACTTGGTGGCAAGCTGACGCATGAGAATGCGAGCCGCTCTGGAATACTCGTAGCGCATCCGTTGAGTTCCTGACTACCCTTCCGTATCAAGATGTTCCCGTTTCCAGTCGTGGTGAGCAGGCCCTCATCAAGCAGAGGGAAGCCTAAAGCGTCTTATCGGGGTATATTGCGACAGAGGTCAGAAATTCGAAAATCAACCCGCACGGTATTCCGGAGCATTTTAAGATTGGCGTTAATCGGGACAACGCTGAAAGCGACTGGTCTCATCCGCCAGGCGGTCTCGCAGCCGCTTGAAAAAGGGAAATTTGAACCGGTACCAGTCATCTGCATGGTCGGCGACGAGCAGGCCGATGCCCACCGGAGAGATTTCACCGACGGATTAGGAGAAAGTGCCCCGTTTTAACGCCAATGCAGTGAAAAGGTCCATGGCTTCCGAGCCATGGACCTTTTTTCCGTCCTATAAGCGACTCGCTCTCTCCCAACTCCCAAGCGTTTCTCCTCTCTTCCACAAACTCTGTGGAAAACTCTGTGGGAAAGGGGCTCACAAGCCGAAGTAGAGGCGAGCCTCAGGCTAATGATAGCGTTTTGCCTCTTTTTTGGGCAGGCGAGTGCCTTCTTGAGTTCTACCGCAACTACGCTTTGAGCCCGGCTTCCAGGTCCGGGTAAAGCAGCTTTATGCCCAACTCTGCTAGCATCTTGCTGCTGTCCACCACGCGTGATTCTGAGAAGTAGGAGATCATGAGTGGGGTCATGACACGGCGCGCCTCCTCCATGGTCACTTGCACGGGCCTTGGCAGTCCCAGCCGATCGGCTGCTGCGTTGAAATAGCTGGTCATGGTGCTTGACGAACCGTCGCTCACATTGAAGATATCGCCGTCTTTCCCTTTCTCCAGTGCTGCCAGGCAGATGCGGGACAGATCGTCGGCATGGATCCGGTTGCTTGGATGCGCTTGCTCCTCCCGAAGCACCGGTTGACCGCTTGACAATTGGCTCACCGGTAGACGGTCCGGCGCATAAATAGCGGTCACCCTCAGGATCACGACTGCGATGCCGCGCTCGCGTCCCCAGGAGCTGAACAGGCGCTCGGCGTGCAGGCGACGCTTTCCCCTGGCAGTCTGAGGGTTCGGCTCGGTAGCCTCGGTCACCTTCTCCCCGCCGCAGTCCCCGTACACGCCACTGGTACTGATGTAAACCACCTTTTCGGGCTCATCACCTGCTGCTATTGCTGCACAAAAAGTCCGGGCCCGGGTATCCTCATTCCCCCCGCCCGGTGGGGGGGCAAGATAAACTACGCCGGATCGCCGTGTCGGAAGCCCTTGCAGGGTGGCAGCTTCGTCCAGATTGCCGGTATAGTGACGTGCTCCGGGAATCGGCGCCTCGCCCCTGTTGAAGGTACAGACGCTCATGCCCTGCGCCAGCGCCAGCGATGCGACGCGCTGCCCGATGGCTCCGCAACCGATTATCAAAAGATGTTCCATGACGCACCCCTTTAACCAAACGATTTCTCAATCTCAGAGACTGGATATCCCCCCGATCATCTTCTCTATCTACCAGAAACAGTCCCGGCGTACCAGCAAAATTACCAGACGATCCCCGCGACGCTTACCGACAGCGGCTCATCTTCCGCACAACCGACATTTACAGTACCTAGCCCGGCCGCGATAAGAGGCATGAATCCCCAGAGCAGGATGGATGCAAACAATGACGCGCCCGGTTTTGTAAATAGATTCCAATATGCTATCGTTAATCCTTTAAAGAGGCCAAGATGAAACATTCAACCGGCAAATACGTCATGCTCCTGCTGATCGCGGGTCTGACGACGGGCGCTCACGAGCCGAGACTGCAACCGGCTCCGCTTGACCTGGAGGAGTATCTGGAGGCGGACGATTGGTTTCAGGCCGGCGTGGCCTTAAACAGCGAGGGCAGGTACCGTGAGGCCGCGCAGGCGTTCGGAAGAAGCATCTCGATCGCACCGGACAACGCCCTTTCCTGGCTGAACCTGGGCACGGCACAGGCGCTGATCGGCGATTACGCACGAGCGATTGATTCCTTGAAAAGTTCCGTCCATCTCGATTCGAAGCTTGCCCTTGGCTTTTCCAACCTGGGCGAGGTATGTTTCAGGGCGGACCGCTTTGAAGAGGCAGCGGAGGCATACACCATGCTGCTGGTTCTTTGGCCCGGCAACGCCAATGCGCTTTACAAACTGGGGCTGTCCCACCTTTTCCTGAACGATGTTGGCAAGGCGCAGGCAGAATACCTGTCGCTTAAAATCATCGACCCGGATCTTGCTGAAAAACTGATCCAGGCGATAAATCAGGGCGCAGCCAACTAAGGGAGGGGGGCATCATGCGTTATTCGCCGCTACTCACCGACCTCTACGAATTGACCATGCTGGCCGGATATCTGGAACAGGGGATGCACGAGCGCCCCGCGGTTTTCGACCTGTTCTTCCGGCAGAACCCGTTCAAGGGGAGCTATGCGGTATTCGCCGGGTTGGAGACGGCGCTTTGTTACCTGGAGCAAATGGCGTTCACCGAGGAGGAACTGAGCTATCTGGATGGTCTCAAGATTTTTCGTCCCAATTTCATCTCTTACCTGGAAGGCTTCCGCTTCAAAGGCAGCATAACTTCACCCGCCGAAGGGAGCGTGGTTTTCGCCCGTGAACCGCTGCTGACTGTTGAGGGTGGACTAGCCGAAGCGCAGTTCGTGGAAACGGCGTTGCTCAATATCATCAATTTTCAGACGCTCGCGGCAACCAAGGGGGCCCGTATCAACCTGGCTGCGGGGGGGGCTACGGTGCTGGAGTTCGGGTTGCGGCGTGCCCAAGGGCCTGATGGCGGACTTTCAGAGGCTCGAGCGGCCTACATAGGGGGGGTGCGCTGCACGAGCAATGTGCTGGCGGGAAAAACCTACGGCATACCGGTCAGGGGGACCCACGCGCACAGCTGGATCATGGCCTTTCCCGATGAATTGACCGCCTTTCGCCGCTACGCTGACACCTTTCCCGACAGTTGTGTCCTGCTGATAGACACTTACGACACGCTGAAAAGCGGTTTACCGAACGCGCTCATCGTGGCAAAGGAGCTGCGGGAGAGCGGCCACGCCCTTTCCGGAGTCAGGATAGATTCCGGCGACCTCGCCTATCTCTCCAGGCAGGTGCGCGCCGCCTTCGATGAGGCCGGCTTTCCCGGCGCCAAGATCCTGGCTTCGAACGAGTTGGACGAGCATGTTATAGAGTCGATACGCAGAGACGGCGGAAAGGTCGATATCTATGGAGTGGGCACCAGGCTCGCAACCTGCGCCGGAGAAGGCGGAGGGGCGCTGGGGGGGGTGTACAAGGTGGTGCGGGTGGCGGACGAACCAAAGCTGAAGCTGACCAGCGACATTTCGAAGGCGACCCTTCCCGACAGGAAAAGGATACTCAGGGCGATAGCACCTGACCGCTCCTTCATTCAGGACATCATCACCCTCCAGGACGAGGAGGTCTTGCCGGGAGCCGTAGTTTACGATCCGGCGAACCCGCTGCAGCATGTCCGCATCCCCTCCCAGGCGGTCCTGACCGACCTGAGAAGCCGCGTCATGGCGCATGGGGTCAGATGTGCCCCGCCCCCAACCCTGGAAAGCTCGGCGGATCGCGCCGTGCAGGAGTTAGGACGGCTCCCGGAAGGATGCCTCAGACTGGTCAACCCCCACATCTACAAGGTTTCCATCAGTTCCGGGTTGAACGACCTCAGGCAGAGACTTATGACGGAGATACAGAGTAGATACTCAGGATAAACAGCTGCAGCGTGTTGTTGTCATGCGTTTTATCAAAACATTGGAGGCTATCATGCAACGCAGAGCGGCCCTGCTTGTCATAGATGTGCAAGTCGATTTTTGCCCCGGAGGCGCCCTGCCGGTTCCCAATGGGGATCTTGTGATTCCGGTATTGAACAAGTATCTCGAACTCTTCAATAAGAGAGGCACGCCGATATTCGCCTCCAGAGACTGGCATCCCCAAGACAGCAAGCATTTCATAGGCAACGGGGGCATCTGGCCGCCTCACTGCGTACAGGGGAGCCGGGGCGCCCGGTTTCATCCGGAGATCATGCTGCCGAAAGAAACCATCGTAATCTCCAAAGGGATGGCTGCGTGGGACAACGGTTACTCCGCCATGCAGGGACTTACTGAAAATGGCACCCCTTTTACCATGCTGCTGCGTCACATGAAACTGGACAGGCTTTTCGTCGGGGGGCTTGCCACGGATTACTGCGTCAAGGAGACCGTGATCGAAGCACTGCAGGAAGGTTTCGGCATAACGCTCCTGATCGACGCCGTGCGCGGTGTCGACCTGCAGAGAGGCAACGCTGAGTTGGCTATTGCCGCGATGGTCGAAGCCGGCGCGGACACGGCGACCTTGGCCTCGATAGGCGGCATGCTGACTCAGGAGAGTGAAAAAAATCCACAGGGATGAGTCCAGATGACGGAACGGTGATTCCGGCAGCTGATTATACCTGCATCATACAAAAATATGCTCCGAGCAAAATTCACCTTGTTCGGGGTGTTTTTTTTTGACACAACGGGCGAAACGCGCTAGATTACAGCACATTAAAATTGCTGTCGCGGGGAGCCTATGATGATTAAGACCAACAATCTGAAGATCAAGAGTATCACTCCGATCATTGCACCTACCGATCTCAGGCAAGTGTTTCCATTTTCGGCCGAATCCGGGGCCTGCGTAAGCAGCAGCCGTGCGGCCATAAACAAGATCCTGAGGGGCGAGGACAAGAGGCTCATGGTGGTCGTCGGTCCCTGCTCCATTCACGACCCCAAGGGCGCCCTGGAATACGCGGAAAAACTCGCTGCCCTCTCCAAGGAAGTCTCAGAGGAACTCCTCCTCATCATGCGGGTTTATTTCGAGAAACCCCGCACCACCGTCGGATGGAAGGGGCTCATCAACGACCCGGACATGGACGGTAGCCACCTGATCTCCAAGGGACTCGGGATCGCTCGCGGACTTCTTTGCAAGGTGACCGAACTGGGACTTCCCGTGGCGACAGAGATGCTCGATCCGATCACCCCCGAATACCTGGCGGACCTCCTCTCATGGGGGGCAATCGGCGCCAGAACCACGGAGTCGCAGACGCACCGCGAGATGGCGAGCGGGCTCTCCTTCCCGATCGGGTTCAAAAACGGCACCGACGGCAACCTGCAGATCGCGATCGATGCCATGAAGGCTGCGCTGCACCCGCACAGCTTTCTCGGGGTGAACAGGGACGGACTCACCTCCATCATTCAGACAACCGGGAACCCCGACGTGCACATGGTGCTTCGCGGCGGCAGCAACAAGCCGAACTACTCTCCGGCGGACATCGCCAAGGCGGAGGAGATGCTCAGCAAAGCAGGGCTCACCCCCACCGTCATGGTGGACTGCAGCCACGGCAATTCGGAGAAGAAGTATGATCGGCAGCCGGAGGTATTAAAGAGCGTTGTGGATCAGATCGAGGCGGGCAACCGTTCCATCTCCGGAGTGATGATAGAGAGTTATCTGAAAGAAGGGAACCAGTCGATGCCGAAAGATCTCTCTACATTAGCCTACGGGGTATCGATCACCGACAGTTGCATAAGCTGGGAAACCACCGAGCAGGCACTGCGCGAGGCTCACGCCAGGCTGAAGGCGTGCGGCGGCAGAAGAATTTCCTAAACAAGACCGAAGAGACTGTCCAAGCTGCCATTAGCTTGACCGAACTCCCCCTGCCCCTCTCTGAAGAGGGCCAAAGCGGAAAGGGGGTTGGGACAGAATCAGCCAGCCTGCCGATTCGAACTATCAAGATCGCAACAGGAAAGGCCCCGAGCTAATCGCCCGGGGCCTTTCCTGTTGCTGCTCCGCTCGCATTTCATCATATTCAATAGCTACTTCGCGGTCACCAGGTAGAGCGGCTTGATGAAGGTCGCCTCGGTGGCGGCCTGCACTTCATCAATTACGCCGGGCGGCACAGAGGAGTCGAGGGAGAGGATGACCATCGCCTCCCCTTTCTTCTCTCGCCTGCCGAGGTTCATGGAAGCGATGTTGATCTCGTGCACCCCGAGTATGGTACCGATCTTGCCGATGATGCCAGGACGGTCGCCGTAGGCCATAAGCAGCATATGCTCTTCGGGCTTGAAGTCCATCTGGTAATCACGCAGCTTGACAATGCGCGGCACCCCTTCGAAGAGGGTACCGGAAACCAGACGTTTCTCGCCCGGACCCTCGATGGAGATGGTGATCATGTTGGAGAAGGCCTCGGACTGGGTCGACTTCACCTCTTCCACGACGATCCCCATGTTGTCCGCCACCAGCTGCGCGTTCACCATGTTCACGTCCTGCTCGACCCGACGGTTCAGCAATGAGGCGAGCCCGCAGACCGTGATCGGCGTGCAGTCGTGCTGGGCGATGTTTCCCGTGTAGGAGAAGGTGATCTTGTTCAGATTGGTGTCGGCCAGCTGGATTATGAAGTCGGAAAGGACGTTCATCAGGTTCAGATAAGGGCGCATCTGCCCCATGAGGGAAGCGTCGAACCTTGGGATGTTGATGGCGTTCTCTATCGGCTGCTCGTCCAGGTAGTGGATGATTTCACGCGACACGTCGACGGCCACGTTCACCTGCGCCTCGAAGGTGTTGGCTCCCAGGTGCGGTGTCACTACGAGCTTGTCGTGCGCGATCAACTTCTTGAGAATTTCCGTATCGGGGGGCTCCTGGCTCCAGACGTCGAAGCCTGCACCTGTCACCTTGCCGGACTCAAGGGCCTCCAACATCGCCTCTTCGTTGATGATTCCGCCGCGAGCGGCGTTGATGATGATAACCCCTTCCTTCATGGCGGCGAGCTCTTTCTTGCCGATCATGTCGTTGGTTTCCGTGGTAAGCGGGGTATGGACCGTGATAATGTCGCAGACGCGAATAAGCTCTTCCAGCGTCACCAGCTTTACGCCGAGATCATGAGCCCTTTTTTCGGCGATGTAGGGATCGCAGGCCAGCACTTCACACTCGAAAGCCTTGAGTCGGGAAGCAACTCGACCGCCGACCTTGCCAAGGCCTATGACCCCTGCCGTTCTTCCTTTAAGCTCATACCCGGTGAAGGGCGCGCGCTTCCAGGCGCCGCTTTTGAGGGATGCATTTGCCTTGGTGATATTGCGGCAGAAGGAGAGCAGGAGCGCCATGGCGTGCTCGGCTGCGCTGTTCGTGTTGCCAAAAGGCGCGTTGACCACGATGACGCCCTTGGCGCTGGCATAATCGACATCCACGTTGTCGACGCCGACGCCGGCGCGAGCTACCATCTTGAGATTTTTCGCAGCGTCAAGTAACGGCTTGTCCACTGTGGTGCCGCTTCTGGTGATGATAACGTCGTAATCACCAATGATCGAGTAAAGCTCTTCCTTCTTCAGTCCCAGCTTTATGTCGAGTTGCACGCGGGGGTCGCGCTGCAAAAGAGCCAGTCCTTCTTGAGCTACTTCATCGGTTACGATAATCTTCATTGCCTCTCCTTTGGGTGTAGGTGGAAACCGTTCTAAGTTCAACGTTCTAAGTTCAACGTTCTAAGTTCAACGTCCAATATCGCGTTTTTTTCTGCTCACATTCAACATTAAATATTATCAACCAGCTTCTACTCCCCCTCGCCCTCCGGGAGAGGGCCGGGGTGAGGGAGCTTGCGATTTTCGCATCACAAAAGCTTCTTCGCCTCGCGGATGAAGCGCCTGACCTTATCGGGATCCTTGCACCCCGGCGCGGATTCCACCCCGCTGGAGACGTCCACTGCATAAGGGGCGACCTTGGCGACTGCCGATGCCACGTTATCGGGATCTAATCCACCTGCCAGGACGATCGGGCCACACCCCTTCGCAGCAATGGCGCAGTCCCAGTCAAAGCGCGATCCGGTTCCGCCGTAAGAATCAGGGGAATAAGCGTCCAGTAGGTAAGCTGCTACCTGATAGTCTCCCATCGGGATGAGGCTTTCCATGCCGCGCACCCGGAAGGCCTTCATCACGCGCCGACGCACCAACCGGCAGTAAGCCGGGCTTTCATCGCCATGCAACTGAACGACGTCCAAACCGCAACTGTCCGCCGTCCGGTTCACAAAGTCAAGCTCCGCATTGACAAAAAGACCGACCGTCTGCACGAAAGGAGGAAGCTGCGCGATGATCCTAACCGCCGCCTCCGGGCTAAGATAACGCGGCGATTTCTCGAAGAATACGAATCCAAGCGCGTCAGCCCCGGCCTCGACTGCCACGAGAGCATCACCAAGCGATGTTATACCGCAGATCTTAACCTTTGTCATCGCTGTATACCCCGGGGGAACAGGTTAAGGTTAAGGTTGAGCCTTTCAAACCAGTCAAGATTTTCATCGTTCCCACGCTCCAGCTTCTCGCGCTCCAGCTTTATCTTTCCCACGCTGGAGCGTGGGAAAGATAAGAAACCTCAACCTAAACCTTGACCTTGACCTGCTTCACCTCTTGCTCTTAATCTGCCTCACCTACAGTGTCACCTTGGGCAATCTCTCCAGCGCCTCGCGGATCTTCTCTTCTGGATACTCGAAATCTTCCAGGTTGCCGGAGAGGTATGAGTCATAAGCCGCCATGTCGAGCTGGCCGTGACCGGAAAGCCCGAACAGGATGGTCTTCTCCTTCCCTTCCTCCTTGGCCAGCACCGCTTCGTCAATGGCGGCACGCACCGCGTGGGACGATTCCGGCGCGGGGACGATCCCTTCGCTTCTGGCGAAAAGCAGCGCTCCCTCGAAGCAGGAGTTCTGCTTGTAAGCCTTCGCCTCGATCTCGCCGGCATGGTAGAGCTGTGAGATGAGCGCCGATTCGCCGTGATAGCGAAGACCTCCGGCGTGGATCCCAGGCGGCATGAAGTCGTGCCCCAGGGTGTACATTTTGGTGATGGGGGCAAGCTTCGCCGTATCGCCGTAATCGAAGGCGTAAACGCCCTTGGTGAGAGTCGGGCAGGAGGCGGGCTCGACGGCGAGGCAGCGAATCTTTTTGCCGTTGGCCCGGTCCGAAATAAAGGGAAAGCTCAACCCCGCGAAGTTGGAGCCGCCGCCGCAGCAGGCAATGACCACATCCGGGTAATCGCCCGCCAGGGCCATCTGCTCCTTCGCCTCCAGCCCGATGACGCTCTGGTGCAGGCAGACATGGTTCAGCACGCTCCCCAAGGCGTAATTGGTATCGGCGTGCGTGGCGGCATCCTCGACCGCTTCCGAAATCGCGATGCCGAGGCTGCCCAGGTTGTCGGGATCGTGGGCCAGAATGGAGCGGCCGGCATTGGTGAATTCGGACGGCGAAGGTATCACCGTAGCGCCCCAAAGCTGCATCATGCTCTTTCTGTACGGTTTTTGCGTGCAGGAAACCTTCACCATGTAGATGGTGCATTCCAGGCCGAACATGGAGCAGGCAAGGGCCAGGGAGCTGCCCCACTGCCCGGCGCCGGTTTCGGTGGCAAGCCTGCGGATACCGGCCTGCTTGTTGTAATAAGCCTGCGGAATTGCGCTGTTGGGCTTATGGGAACCGGCAGGAGACACCCCTTCGTACTTGTAGTATATCTTGGCCGGCGTCTGAAGCGCCTGCTCAAGCCTTCTGGCGCGAAACAGCGGCGACGGTCTCCAGAGTTTGTAGATCTCGCGCACCTCGTCAGGAATATCGATCCAGCGCTGGGTCGACATCTCCTGCTCGATGAGCGACATCGGGAAGATGGCGCTCATGTCTTCAGGGGAGATCGGCTTCAGGGTCTGCGGGTTGATTACCGGATAGAGCGGCCCGGGCATGTCAGGGATGATGTTGTACCACTGCCTCGGGATGCGGGACTCATCAAGCAAAAACTTGGTATTCATAGCCACTCCTTTTTCAGACAGGTAATGCGGATAACACGTTATCAAAGTTAAGCAGCGGCCAGAGCCTCGCCGTTTCTGGGCCGCCTCAGCCAAGTAGCTCGCGCAGCTTTTCACCTATATCCCGCTCGCGCATCAGCGACTCGCCGATCAGGAAAGCGTGCAGCCCGTTCTCCATCAGACGTACGATCTCGTCGCGCCGGGTGATGCCGCTTTCGGCGACGACGATGCGCCCCTGGGGGATCATGGCGGCCAAACGCTCGGAAGTGGAGATGTCGACGACAAAGCTGCGCAGATCACGGTTGTTGATGCCGATCATCTGACAATCTGTCTGCAGCGCCATCTCCAGTTCTCTTTCGTCATGGACCTCCAGAAGCACGTCCATTGACAGCTCTTCGGCCAGGGAGGCGAAATCGCGCAACTGGGGCAGCTCCAGCATGGCGGCAATGAGCAGCACCGCGTCGGCTCCGGCGGCACGAGCCTGATAGATCTGGTAAGGGTCGAAGATGAAGTCCTTGCGCAAAAGCGGCAGGCTCACCTGCTCGCGGATCAGCGCCAGGTAGCCCAGGTGCCCGAGAAAGAAATGCTCGTCGGTCAAGACCGACAGACAAGTGGCGCCGTTTTCCTGGTACGTTTGCGCGATCTGTAACGGGTCGAAATCCGGGCGGATCACCCCCTTGGAAGGGGATCCCTTTTTCACCTCGGCGATGATCGGCGTCCATCCGGAAGAAAGGGAGTTCAGTAGCGCCGCCTGGAAGCCGCGCGGGTGGTCCTCGAGTTCGCAGAGCCGGTCCATGATCTCGTTGAGCGGCACGGCAGCCTTCTGAACCGCAAGCTCGCCTGTCTTGTAATCGACTATTTTCTTCAGCACATCCGGCAACTGGTTCATGGTGCGGAGTTCCTTTATAAAGCGAGGGTTAGGTTTAGGCCCAGTGAAAACTCTCGCTATTTGATCGTTCCCATGCAGCGTGGGAACGCGGCTTCTCAACCCTAACCTCAACCTGTTTCTTTGCTTATCGTTCCCATGCTCCAGCGTGGGAACGGGCTTTTGACGCTCCGGCGTCTAGTCCCGCCTCAAACCTGAACGAGAGAGCGTCCCAAGTATCATTTCGACGCTGGAGCGTCGGAACGATGAGATTTCTCAACCTCAACCTCAACCTCAACCTCAACCTTAATCTGTTTCTCGATTGGTGAGCGCTACCAGCAGTTCCAACTGCTTCGCGGCGAGGCCGGAGTCTATGGTATCCACCGCGATCCCGATGCCGTCCATGACGTCTACGGCCTTACCCGCCGCCATCAACGCAAAGGCTGCGTTCAGAAGCACGATCCGCCTCTTGGCGCCGCCGCCGCCCGACAGAATGTCCCTTACGATCTCGGCATTGCTTTGGGCATCGCCGCCATGCAGCTCGGCCAGCGTGGAGCGATCCAGTCCGAATTGCTCCGGCGCTATCACGCTCACCTTGACGCCTTCCGGACTCACCTCGGCGATGGTGCTCTCTCCGGTCAGGGTGATCTCGTCCATGCCGTCGCTGCCATGCACCACGAACCCCCTGCGACAGCCTAGCTTTTTCAGCACGAAGGCAAGCTTTTCGACCAGGTCCTCCCGGTACACGCCGAGCACCTGGCAGTCGGCTCCCGCAGGATTGGTCAGCGGTCCCAAGATGTTGAAGATGGTGCGGATCCCGATCTCGCGCCTGGGACCTATGGCGTGCTTCATGGCGCCATGCAGCGCCGGCGCAAAGAGAAAACCGATGCCTATCTGCGCGATGCTCCGCTCCACGGTTTCGGGCGTGATGTTCAGGTTCACCCCGAGCGCCTCCAGCACGTCGGCCGAACCGCAGGACGAGGAGACCGCGCGGTTGCCGTGCTTGGCGACCTTGACGCCGCAGGCGGAAACCACGAAGGCGACGGTAGTCGAGATGTTGAAGCTGTTGGTGCCGCTGCCGCCGGTACCGCAGGTATCAAGTATGGTCTCGCGGTCCAGGTTGATGTCGTCGCGGTCCATACCGAGCACGCTCTTGCCGACCCTGATCGGGAGGGCCCGGTCACGCATGACCCGGGCCGCTCCGGTGATCTCGTCTACCGTCTCCCCCTTCATCCTGAGAGCCGTGATGAAGGAAGCGATCTGCGAGGGGGTAGCGCCGCCCGACATGATCTGGTCCATCACCTCGATCATCTCCGCTTCGCTGAGATCTTCCCGCTCGACTACACGTGCGATTGCCTTTCGAATCATGCCGGCTCCTTTTACATCAAAAGCTGAACCACGGAGGACTCGGAGGTCCAGGAGAGGACACAGAGGAAAACGAACCATGGAAAGGCTTTTATTCCCGTTCGATCCTGCATTCTTTCATGGTCAGTTTCAACGATTGTCGTTCTTATTGATCCTCAGCATTCCTGCCCTAGCGCTTTAGCCTCTCTGCGATCCTCCGTGTCATGCTTTCGCGGTTTCGCTATTGGACATCCGCAGGAAATTCCTGAGAAGATCCATTCCGCCCACGGTAAGGATCGATTCCGGATGGAACTGCACCCCCCAGATCGGGAGGGTGCGATGCCGCATGCCCATGATCTCTCCCTCGGCAACCCATGCTGTCACCTCCAATTCCTCGGGAAGCGACTCCCGTTCGACGATCAAGGAGTGATAGCGCGTGGCCGGAAAAGGGTTCGGGAGCCCGGAGAAGAGCCCCTCTCCGTCGTGCTCGATCGGTGAGGTCTTGCCGTGCATCAGAGTGGCGCTCTTCACGACCCTGCCGCCGAATGCGTAGCCTATCGACTGATGCCCAAGGCAAACCCCGAGAATCGGAACCCGTCCGGCAAAATGCCGCACCACCTCGACCGAAATACCGGCTTCCTCGGGTGAGCAGGGTCCGGGAGAGATGACGATGCGTTGTGGCGCCAGCGCCTCTATCTCGGCGATAGTGATCTTATCGTTGCGAAATACCTGAACTTCCTCACCCAGTTCACCCAAATACTGGACTATGTTGTAGGTAAAGGAGTCGTAGTTATCGATCATCAAGAGCATGGTTGAGTAACCTATTGGAATAGAGTTAATTTTGTTAAAGAGTGGGTAAAAACATCCTGCCGGAACCCGATCCACACCCTTTTGGTGTTTAATCGGAACCGCAAAAATATAAAGGTTTTGGCGAAGAAACTCAAGATATTCGTTCATGAAATCAACAGGGAGGCGTACAGAGATGGCCGCTCGACAGTCTGCAGCGGCGATTCACCAGTAGCTAAGGCGGGAACCGAATAAAAGCGGGGCGCCCGAAAAGGGCGCCCCTGAAACAGCTGCATGGAGAGTCGGGGGTCCCGCCCCCTACCCTCACGTTGGATCATCAACGTTACGGCATGGTCAGACCGCGCTCGGGACGGGAGAAGGTGTGGCACCAGGAGCAGTCGAAGCCCTTGCTGTTGACGTGGTTGTGCATGCTCTCGTACGCCTTGGGGGACTTTTCCCTATGGCACTGCGAGCAGATGACCGTCACCGTGTTCTTCAGGCCGTAACCGAGATCGGTGATCAGCTTTACCTGGGTGGCTGTTGCGTTGGGGTGGCAGGCGGCGCAGGCAACCACGTTGCCGGTTGACGGCGCAATCTGGTGATTAAGCAGCAGCATCTCGTCCGTTTTGATCGTGGTGTAGGGGGTGGAGCTGGACATCCCCATGTAGACCATGCCGTCCTTCACCGCCTGATCGTAGCTGCCGTTGGCAAAATAAGAGGCGGTGGAAAGGGTGACGATCTTCCCGTTGGCGACGGCCTGGGTTGCGGTCTTGTACTTGAACGGGTAGAGCTTGGTTCCGAGCGCGCCGTTGATGGCTCCGTTTGGACGGGACAGCTTATAGGCGCCGGTTGCCGTATCGAGCACGGCTGTGTCCAAGGCGTTGTTGCCCCAGCTGGTGCCGTTCCAGAAGGCGTACTTGGGCTTCTGGTCGTTGGCCTTGGTCGCCATCGGCTCGTAACGGTTCTGGGTTGCGTTCCACTCCGCGTGCTGCCAGTCGCGGTCGATTTCGGTAGCCTCGCCGGCGGCCGTGTCGTTGGCGTTTTTGCCGTACTTGTTGATATGGCAGGTCTGGCAGCCGAGACGCGCGATGTGACGGTTGACCGCAGCGGTGGCGTGCCCGTTGGATGCGGCCTTGGTCGAATGGCAGGTAGCGGTCGAGCAGGACATCTGCACGGTGCTGTCCTGGGGACGAATGTCGGAACCGCGGCCGGCTACGCGGTGGCCGGTGAATGTGTGGCAGGCCTGGCACTGGAGGTTGCCGCCGTTACCGTTGGCCATATGCGTGTCGTAGAGCACGTCGGAGGTGGTGCCGGAAGCAAGGGCCAAGTCGCCGCGCTTGACGGCGTCGCCGCCGCCCGCCTTGGCGTGGCAGTTGAGACAGGCCTTGCGGACCGGGGGAACGTTGGCTTTTTGGACCACCAGGTTCATGTCGATGCCGGCCGCCGGCTCGAAGAGACCGGTCGAGGCGTTGCGCACGCGGGCGTAGGGCGCGTTGACCGTATCGTTGTGGCAGATGAGGCAGTCAATGGCGGCAAGTTGCGCCGCGGAGGGGCTCGTGGTCGCCACCGGCTTGGCGCCGGTGCCTGCATGGCAGGAAGCGCAAGGATTCCAGTTGCCCTGGATGTTGACGCAAAAGGCGTTGAGGGCGCTGGAGCCGTTGATCGCGTCCATTTTGCCCTGGGACGTCGGACCGGTGGTCATCTCGGCTGCGGACCCCTTCCACTGGTAGTGGACGCTCTGGTACATCGCCTTGGCCTGCGCGTCATGGCAGGAACTGCACATGCCGTAGCCGGTCCAGGTCAGGCCTGCATGGCCGCCAGTGCCTATGGTGTAGGTCTGGCTCTTAACGGCTTCGCTGTTCCCCGCTGTGTCCTTTGAGAAATACTTCAGGGTCGTCGTCGCGCTGAAGTTGAGCGCCGAGCTGTAGACGGCCGAGGAGGTCGTCGGGGTGGTGCCGTTGGTCGTGTAGTAGGTGGTTGCCGGTTCGTTTACCGTCAGCGTGACCGTGACGGGTCCGCTGAAGGTTCCGCCCAGCGGTGAAGCGGTTGTTACCGGCGCCGTCGTGTCGCCGGGAACCGGCTTGGCTGCCAGAGCCATAGGTACTGCCAGCGCCATGACCATGGCCATACAGGTGAGTGCTGCCAATAGCTTTCTCATTCTTTGCTTCCTCCTTTGGTTTGTGCCGGGTCAAATATCCCACCCATTGGGTTATTCCCCCCAGCTCGGAAACGCATCGATCCTGCCTCGCAAGCGGACCATTTCTCAACGCACCAAAAACTACCAATGGAAACAGTGGAATGAATCGTTGATCTTCCAAGAAAGACATTATGTGCGTATGAAGAATCCGGATGTGGTCAATTAACAGCATTAACCATTCCAAATATTAATATAAGTATTAGAGATATTGAATACAAAGGGCGGGCCAACACGGGAAATTATCATCGGAATCTTTGGGAAATGAACAGAGGAGGGAGCGGAATCGCGCCAAGGCGTAACGATAAAAAAATATCAGCCCGCTGATCTTTGATCCGGCCGAGGCTACTGAAGACGGCAGCCCCGGTTGAGGTTGCCCCCCCTTCCGGGGGGATTATGGCAGCAATACGTGCGCGGTTTAGTCAAATGTCGATGTGTGGTCTATTCGTCGGCGATGGAAGGGCGCGGGATATTCTTGACGTGCAGGTATTTATGCAGTTCATCGAGCGTCTTTACCCGTTCGAGCGTATCCAGCAGTTCCTTCTGATCGATGACGTTCAGCTTTTTCGCCAGGGCCGCTTCGATGCTGCCGCCGATATGGATCGTGTTGTCGATCTTTTCCGGAGGCGTTTCCCCGCGGTCTCCCACCAGGTGAAAGAATTTCAGATAAGGGTTCAAGCGCATCGCCTCTGGGAGAACGGCGCGCAGCATGTCGAGCGGGACGTTCTTGCCGATCCATACCGCGCAGTTGCTTTGCGGATCCACCACCCAGATGTTTTTGGCCGGGATTGCCGTCCGGTAACCCTTGGCACCGATGATAGCAGCAAGTTCCGCGCTCTTGCCGACGTCCGCGATCTCCACCGTCAAGGGGGCGAAGGGATCCGCCGCGTAAGCCTCGGTGCCCGTGAAGATGGAAAAGGCGACGGCGAGGATACGAATGAAACGGGCTGTAGAGACTCTGATCATGACTTCCCCTTGTTGCCGCTGTTTTGCGGCAGTTTTATAAGCAAACGGTAAAAGAGGGGCGCCTTAACGGGCGCCCCAAGAAACAGATCGTAAAATCAAGCCGGGTTTATCCGACGTTGTTGACCTTGCGCTAAACCAAAAGCTGGCGAGTGATCGTTCGCCCCTACGGCGCCCGACTGCCCCCCTCCCGTCAAGGGAGAGGGGCGATTGCCGGGATATAACCGATAACCGTTACGGCATGGTCAGACCGCGCTCAGGACGGGAGAAGGTGTGGCACCAGGAGCAGTCGAAGCCCTTGACGTTCACGTGGTTGTGCATGGACTCATAGGCCTTCGGAGTCTTTGCGTTATGGCACTGGGAGCAGACCACCGACTGTGCGGCCTTCAGTCCGTAACCCAGGTTGGTGATCAGCTTCATCTGGGTCGCGGTGGAGTTGGGGTGACAAGCAGCACAGGCGAGCACGTTGCCGGTAGCTGTCGGCACCTGGTGATTCAGCAGCTGCAGTTCGTCAGTGTTGACCGTGGTGTACGGAGTGGTGCTGGAAAGGCCCATGTAGACCAGGCCGTCTTTCACGGATTGATCGTAGTTGCCGGTTGCGAAGAAGGTGGCGGTGGAGAGGGTCACGATCTTGCCGTTGGCTACAGCCTGGGTTGCAGTCTTGTACTTGAACGGGTAAAGCTTGGTGCCGAGCGGGTCGGCGATGGCGCCGTTCGGCCGGGACACCTTGTAAGCGCCGGTTGCCGCGTCAAGGACTGCACCGTCGAAGGCGTTGTTGCCCCAGCTGGTGCCGTTCCAGAAAGCGTACTTGGGCATCTGGTCGTTCGCCTTGGTAGGCATAGGCTCGTAGCGGCTCAATGTGGCGTTCCACTCGGCATGCTGCCAGTCGCGGTGCATCTCGGTTGCCTCGCTGGCTGCGGTGTCGTTGGCGTTCTTCGCATATTTGTTGATGTGGCAGGTCTGGCACCCCAGACGCGCGATGTGGCGGTTTACAGCGCTGGTGGAGTGACCGTTGGACGCGGCCTTGGTTGCGTGACAGGTGCTGGTCGAGCAGGACATCTGCAAGGTGCTGTCCTGGGGACGAATATCGCTTCCGCGACCGGCAACACGGTGGCTGGTGAAGGTGTGGCAGCCCTGGCACTGGATGTTGCCGCCGTTACCCATCGCCATGTGGGTGTCGTAGATCACGTCGGAGGTGGTTCCGTTGGCAAGGGCGATGTCGCCGCGCTTGACGGCGTCGCCGCCGCCGGCCTTGGCGTGGCAGCCGAGGCAGTTCTTACGGACCGGCGCGATGTTGGCTTTCTGTACCACCAGGTTCATGTCGAGGCCGGCTGCAGGCTCGAAAAGGCCGGTTGTGGCGTTGCGCACGCGGCTGTAAGGAGCGTTGACCGTGTCGTTATGGCAGATGAGGCAGTCGATGCTCGCAAGCTGTGCGGCGGAGGGGTTGCTGGCCGCCACGGGCTTGGCGCCGGTACCTGCGTGGCAGGCGCCGCAGGGGCCCCAGTTCCCCTGGATGTTGATGCAGTAGGCGTTAAGCGCGGAGGAGCCGTCTACGGCATCCATCTTACCCTGGCTGGCCGGGCCGGTGGTCATCTCGGCAGCGGACCCTTTCCACTGGTAGTGAACACTCTGGTACATGGCCTTGGCCTGGTCGGTATGGCACTCGCTGCACATGCTGTAGCCGGTCCAGGTCAAGCTGGCGTGGCCACTTGAGGACGAAATCGTGTAGGTCTGGCTCTTGACAGACTCGGAGTTCCCAGCGGTGTCCTTGGAGAAGTACTTCAGGGTGGTGCTGGCGCTGAAGTAGAGAGCCTCGCTGTAGACGGCCGAGGAGGTCGTCGGGGTGGTGCCGTCGGTCGTGTAGTAGGTGGTGGCCGGCTCGTTGACGGTCAGCGTGACGCTTACGGGCTCGCTGAAGGTCCCCCCAAGCGGCGAAGCGGTGGTTACCGGCGCGGTGGTGTCACTGCCCGGCTTGGCTGCCATGGCCGGCACGGCGAGTGCCAGGAGCATGGCGATGCAAGTGAGTGCTGCGAATAACTTTCTCATCTTCTTACTACCTCCTTGTTTTGTTGGGTTGGGTGATATATCCCACCCATTGGGGTATACAACCCAACCTGGATAACATTCGGTACCGTGCCGCCCCGTTACAAGCCGTGACCGCCGAGCGCAAAACCCATATGAAGTCAGCGACTTAATGAAGATCTGTCTACTGGAGTGCAAAGGTACTCGGCACGATTACTCTCTAATGAGATCAATATTGAGCATCAACCATTCCAGAGCAAAATTCGAATATTTGCATACTGATATGCAAAACAGGGATATCAACAGGGCGTGCGGGGGAGGCAAAACGTGATATTATCGCGGCCAATCAAGGAGTTGGGAATCTGCGCGGCGGAGAATGCAAGCCGCGGAATATTGGCGGGGAGGTTGACATAAGGGATAATTATTAAGCTTTAAGTAGAACTTATTCAGCCGTGCCAGGCGCAAAATTTACCGTTCCAGCACCTCCCTCACTCTCCGTAGCAGCTCGACGGGCTGCACCGGCTTCATGAGCAATTCCACCCCCGCCTGCATGCCGCGACTCTGGATGAAGTCGGAGGTATAGCCGCTGGTGAAGAGGACCTTCACCTCGGGTTGCATCTTCTTGATCTCCGCGAAGGCCTCTATGCCGTTTTTCTTCGGCATGATGATGTCCATCAGGATCAATCCGATCTTGTCACGGTTGGCCAGGAAGCTGTCGACAACCTCCTGCCCGTCTTCGGCCAGGATCACCTGGTAACCGAATTTGGTGAGTACCATGTCGACCAGGTTGCGCACGCTCGGGTCGTCCTCGGCCACCAGGATGGTCTCGGTTCCTGCTGCCGGAGGGGCGGGGACCGCCTTCTCGAACCATACCGCGGGTCTGTCGTCGATAATCGGGAGATAGATGGTGAAAGTGGTCCCCTCTCCTTGCTCGCTGGATACCTTGATGAAACCTTTGTGCTGCTGCACTATGCCGTAAACGATCGCCATGCCGAGGCCGGTCCCCTTCCCTACCTCCTTGGTGGTGAAGAAAGGCTCGAATACCCTTTTCTCCGTCTCGGCATCCATCCCCTTGCCGTTATCGGAGACAGTGACCACCGCGTAGCGGCCGGGAGCGCCGCAAAAGGGGGCGGCCGAAGCGTCGACATCGAGAAGTCCGGTGGAGATGGTGAACACTCCCCCATTGGCCATCATGGCGTCGCGCGCGTTGGCGGCCAGGTTGATGAGTACCTGTTCCATCTGCCCCAGGTCGACGAAAACGGGAAGAGGATCCGCGAGGAGTTCGGTTTTCAGGTGGATATCCTCTCCTATGACCCGGACCAGGAATTTCTCCACGCGCCGCACGATCTCGGCCACGTCCATCTTCTGCGGCGCCATGGCCTGTTTGCGGCTGAAGGCCAGGAGCCCCCGCGTCAGTTGGGCGGCTCTCTCCGCCGCGGCTATGATCTGCTCCACCAGTTCCGACTGCTTGTGGTCCGGATTCATGTCCATCCTCAGGATGTTGGCGTAGCCTGCGATGACCGTCAGGATGTTGTTGAAGTCATGCGCCACCCCGCCGGCCAGCTGCCCCACCGCTTCCATTTTCTGCGACTGCCGGAGTTGCTCCTCCATCTCCCCGCGTTCGGTGATGTCGGTGATGCCCCCCGCCATGCGCACAGCCTCCCCCCGTTCGTTCCACTCCGCCTGCCCGCGTGAGCGAAAACGAAGGTACAGATCGTCCTTGGTGCGCAGCCTCATCTCGATGTCGTATGGCGCGCCCGCGCAGAGATGGGCGTCCAGTTCGGCGCGCACCATCCGGACGTCGTCGGGGTGCAGCCTGGAGAAGAAGGTATCGGCATGGTTGGCAAGCTCGTCTTCGGCGAAACCGAGCAGTTCCTTCCAGCGCGGCGAAAGGTAATGCTCGCCCGTGACGAGGTCCCAGTCCCAAATGCCGTCGTTGGTGCCGCGCACGGCCCTTGAGTAACGCTGCTCGCTCTCGGCCAGTCGAGCCAAGTTCTCCTTCAGCTCCAGGTTGGCGCGCACCAGTTCCGAGGTCCGTTTTTCCACCAGCGCCTCCAGGCCGTCGCGCTCCTCGCGCAGCGCATCCTCGCTGCGCTTGATCCTGACCATGGCCTTGATCTGGGCCACCAACTCGCACTCGTCCATCGGCTTGGAGAGAAAGGCGTCCGCGCCGCATTCGAGTCCCCTTACCCTGCAGGCGGAATCGGTCCGATGCGCGGTGATCAGGATGATCGGGATGTGCTGGGTAGAGGGGTTCGCCTTCAGCCTGCTGGTCGCCTCGAAGCCGTCCATCCCCGGCATCTGTATGTCGAGCAGGATGGCGTCGGGGCTCTCCAGCCTGGCCCTGCGGATACCGTCCGGCGCGGACTGGGAGGTGATCAGGCTTGCCTGCGGCAAAAAGATTTTCAGCAAGGCCCTAAGGGTAAGGAGGTTATCCTGCTTGTCGTCGATGGCAAGAAGTTTCATATGCCCTCCTTGTCACTGTTGGATAGCTGCATCGCTTCTGCCTCCAGGTCAGGCACCCTCCCCGCTCCAACGTTCAAGCCGGGCAATCCCCCTGCTGCAACAAATCTCCCCACCATTTCCTCCAGCTCTTCGGGCTGATAGGGCTTGGACAGGTATTCGGCGCATCCGGACTCAACGAGCCTCTCCCTGTCACCCGACATGGCGCTGGCGGTCAGCGCGATCACCGGAATGCCCGAGGTCGCGGGATCGCCCTTAAGCTTCTTCAGGAGCGTCATCCCGTCCATCAAGGGCAACTGCATATCCAGCAGTATCAGAGAAGGCGAACCGGCACGGGCCGCGGCAAGTCCCGCCTCACCGTCAATCGCCGCGATGATCCTGTAGCTTTTGCCCAATACGGCCTTAAGGGTGACAAGGTTGTCCGGGTTGTCCTCGACTACCAGCAGCGAGCCGTCTCCAAGCCACGGGAGCGAAATGGGCTCGGCCGCCTTCGCCATCGGCACCTCCTCGCTCTTGAACAAGGTCACCGCCCCGAGCATCTCATAAACACGCCTGAGCAGCTCCTGCTGTTCGACATCTCCCTTTTGCACCAGGTGACCCACCTTGAGCGCCCGCAGGCGTTCATGCTCCCCGGGGGAGAGCGTCTTGGCGGTCATCACCATGACCGGCACCTTTTCGGTCAGCCTTGAGGAGCGGACCGCCTTCAGCACCTCGAAGCCGTCGACCTCGGGCATCATGAGGTCTAGGATTATGCCGTCCGGCACGTGGGTCTTCAGGTAGCTCAGGGCGTGCCTGCCGCCGGAGACCGCATCGACGCTGAACCCGGCGGATTCGAGGGCGAAGCGCAGTTGAATCGTCGCAGCCTCGCTGTCCTCCACGATCAGTATCCTCGACCCGCAGGTCTTGGCCTCGGGGAGATGCCACCCGAGACGCTCCAGGCTCTTCACCAGTTCATCCAGGACGACCTCGCGGTCCAGCCCCCCCTTGGAGAGGATGGCGCTGACACCCGAAGAAAAGCGCTTCAGCTCGTTCGCGGTCAGATCCTTGGAGGTGATAACGACAACGGGTATGGCGGCGGTGGACTCGTTCGACCTCAGCTTGTCGAGTACGGCTGCGCCATCCATCCCCGGCATCAACAGGTCAAGAGTGATGAGATCGGGACGATCCGCCTGGGCGAGATCCAGGGCCTGGGGCCCGTCCTCCGCCAGCAGCACATCCAGCCCCTTCTCCTTGAACAGCGAGGCTATGAAGAAACGGTCATGTTCGTTATCATCGACCACCAACACCAGCCGGCACCCGGCGCCGGTCAGCTTGGCCAGCGCCTCCATGAGCTGTTCCTTGCCGACCGGCTTGGTAATGACCCCTATGGCGCCCAGGGCAATACCGGTTTCACGGTTGTCCGAAAGCGAGATCACCACCACGGGGATGTTCGCGGTCTCAGGGTGGTCCTTCAATTCCCGCATGACCTCCCAGCCGTCCATCTCAGGCATCATGATGTCCAGCGTGATGGCGAAAGGCCTTTTTGCCCGGGCAAGCTTGACCGCGTCGGCTCCGTTCAGCGCGGTCAGGGTTTCGAAACCTGCCTGGCTCAGGTGCGCCGAGATGAGCGAGACTGCGTCGGGATCGTCATCCACGACCAGAACCGAACGACCTTGATGCTGTGACGGAAAGCGCTCGCAGCTGAACGCGGCGGGGGTAAGCCGATGCTGGCCGGCTGCCGGCGATCTGCCATCGAGCGGCAGACGCAAGCAAAACAGCGACCCTTTCCCAAGCTCACTTGTGACTGTGACGTCTCCTCCCAAAAGGAGTGCCGTCTTCTTGACGATGGCAAGCCCCAGGCCGGTCCCCTCGAAAGAGCGGGAGGTGCTGCCGTCAGCCTGGCGGAACTCCTGGAAGATGGTGTCCTGATACTCCCGCGCTATGCCGATCCCGGTATCCTCGACCTCGAACAGGAACTGCTCCCCCTCGACGCGCAGTCTGACCGTAACCTCCCCTTTGGTTGTGAACTTGACGGCGTTTCCCACCAGGTTCTGCAATATCTGGCGCAACTTCTTGGCGTCTATGATGGCGGGGGGGAGAACTCCTTGCGAAGAGAAGCAGAGCGAGATCCCCTTCTCCCTTGCGATGACTGCGAGACCTTCGACGATCTCCGCGGCGGCCTTTTCCAGGGAGACCGTTTCGTAGAAGATATCCTGGCGGCCCGACTCTATCTTGGCAAGATCGAGGATGTCGTTGATCAGAGAGAGCAGATGCTTCCCGTTCCTCTCGATGATGGAGAGATAGCCGCGCTCGTCCTCTGTGAGCCGGGCCGCCCCCTGCACCGAAAGCACCCTTGAAAGCGCCAGTACTGAATTCAAGGGGGTGCGCAGTTCGTGGCTCATGTTGGAGAGGAACTCGCTCTTTAGCCGGGTCGCCTCCTCTAACTGCTGCTTCTGCAGGTCCAGCACCCGGTTGCGGCGCGACAGTTCCTCCGATTGCTGCGCCAGTTCGCTGGACTGCTGCACCAGCTCTTCGGACTGCTGGGTCAGTTCCGCGTTCTTGATGGCGAGCTCGGCCGCCAGACGGCGCACGTCCTCGCCGGACAGAACCCTGGCGAAGGCGGAACCTAGCGGCATCATGGCCATCTCCAGGGTATCCCGCACCTTGCTCGGGAAGCGCTTTTCGCAGGCCAGTGAGACGAAGGCGCGAATCTCGCCGTCGATTACGACCGGAAGCGTGACGATCTCGGCGGGGAGGAAGTCGCCGAAGCAGGTGACGAAGCGCAAGGCGCCGTCCCCCCCGGCAGGGGTGAAGCGCGACACGGACCCGGACGAGAGGATGACGCCCAGTTCACCCTCCAGGCTCTTGCGGCTGAACCTGCGCATCTGGGAGGAGTCCGCGCCGATGGCGTGCACGGGGACGAAGTATTCGGCTTCGATGTCCTCCACGAAGGCGACGGCCATCTTGGCGTCGGTCACCTCCATGAAAACCGGCAGCAGCCTGTTGAAGAAATCGTCCAGGTTCTCGGCCGTCACCAGACGCTCGGAGATGCGCGCCAGTCCCTGCTGAGCGTCCATCTTGAGCTGCAGGGTATCGGCCATGGCGTTGAAGGAAGCCGCCAGCGCCATCTGCTCATTGGTCCCCTCCAGGACGATCCTCGCGTCATAGTCGCCGGCGCCTATCTCCGCGGCCGCGCCGGAGAGCTTTACCAACGGCTGGCTGATGGAACGGGCCAGCCTGAAGGCGAAGATGCAGGCCAGAAGCGATATCAGTGAAGCAAGGCCGTAAGTGGCCCAGAGAACGCTCGTTATCGGGGCGAACACCTCCTCGGCGTCCTGCTTGCAGACGAGCCCCCATCCGGTGCGCGGGATATGGGCATAGGCGGCAAGCACCTCGCCGCCGCGGTAGTCGACGGTCTGGGCGATGCCGCTTAGACCTTGCACCGCCATCTGGGCCGGCCTTCCTGTTATCTGTTTTTTAAGAATGCTGTCGGCGGGTAAGGAGCGCAGCTGGTTCAGCGGCATGAGGTCTCGGTTCACCAGCACGGTTTCCCCGGTCTGCCCCATCCCGGTGCGGTTCTCCGTGATGTTGTAGAACAGCTTGCGCAGGTCGTACCGTATCACGAGCGCGGCACTGCGGCGACCGCTGCCGTCCGGTTCTATCGGCGCGGCGATGTCGATGCTCGGCACGCCGCCTTCGACGAACCGATAAGCCTCGCCGAAGGTCGGTATATGGTCGCGCAAGGCGGAAACTACCGTTTCCGGTTTCTGAACGCGGGTGCCTCGCCTGTCGCCGTCGGTGCTGAGCAGTATGGTTCCGTCGGGAGACACGATCGAGACGTCGGCCACCGTTTCATAGCTGTTCTGGTATCCTCTAAGGGAGAAGAGGCCGTCCATGGCTACGCTCTTCCCTGCAGCGCCGGGGTCTCGCATGAGCGCCTGCCCGGCCGACAGGATCGAATGGCCGGAGGTAAGGGTCGAGGCTTCCTTGATTATGCTGTCGAGCGTATTGCCGATCTGTTCCTGGCGCATGGAAATGACCGCGGAAAGCTTGTCGAACAACAACTCCCTGGCCAGCTTTACCCGCTGCGTATAGATGATCGTGGTGACAAGAACCAGCGGCACGAGGCAGATCGCCGTGAACCAGAAGGCAAGCCGCGCCTTCAGCGTCGGTAACGACATTTTTTTCATTTAGCACCATCCGGTTTTTTTGCACCGCGGTAATCAAACTGCTTCAAGGCGAACCGGTCCGGCTCTCCCATAACCTCCCGCAGCATTTCCGGGTCGAAAGAGTCGCGCACCCTGCTCCACGGCGTCGTTTCTGGTATTTTGCCGGTCTTCTTCAAGAAGATGAATTTCTTGTAGAGCAGTTGATGCTCCTGCAGCACGGTTTCGGGTATGCGCGGAGCGCCCGGCATGTCCAGCAGCTCGTTGCGGGTTATGGCGGTCATTTGGGCGGGTTTCAGCGCATACGACTCCCCCTGGAAACTCGCGGCGGAAGCTCCCGCCCAAGGGGGCACCTGGGCGAGGTTTCCAGGCAGACGCATCCAAAGGCAAGACCTGGCGACGGCGGCGGCGATTTCGCGCGTTTCAGCCGGGTGGGCGGCGGCGAAATCGCGGCGCAAACAGAGAAACCCGTAGTTGAGCCCCTTTTGAACCAGGTAAAACTGGGGATGAGCCGCGAAGGCGATTGTCGGAGTCGGCTCCCAGGCGCTGAAGGCGTCTATCCTCCCCACGGCGAGAGCCCGCGGCATGTCGCTCACCTCCATGGGAACAAGCGTTATGTCGCTCTCGGTCATACCGGCGTTTTCCAGGGCCTGCAGCAGGGTAAAGTGAGCTGCGGAACCGATCCCGGTAGCGACCCGCTTCCCCTTCAGGCCGTTTACCAGCATGGGCTTCCTCGCGACGATCGAGGCGAATCCCTGCTTCAGCATGGCGATGATAACGACATCTCCGGTGGCCGCAGCGGTGATGGCGGGCATGTCGGCAAAAATCCCCACTTCCAGATCGCCCTTGGACAGGAAATTGTTGATGTCCATCCCCTTGCGGAAGGGAAACATCTGCAGGCTCGCGCCGCTTTCCCGCAGGCGGGCGGCAAGGGTCTCATCGCGGGAAATCAGCTCGGCGACCGACCACTCGGGGAGGGTGAGCGGCTGCGCACCGACGTCGATGACCCCTTTGCCGCCGAAGCGGTAGCCGTCATAAAACGGATCCTTCGACAGGTAGGATTCCTGCTTCGCAGCGGGGGGGGACTGCCCGTCTTGCGAGCAACCCGACAACGTGAGGGAGCAAAGGGAAACCGTCAGGAAACAGTGGGCGAAACGGCGCATCAGCTTCTCCTCTGAGCAGGTTTCTTGCGGTACAGGTTCCCGTAGTCGAAGACGTGCACGAGGTACGGCGCATACCGCTCTGGCACGGACTCCGCTTTGCCGAGCAGCAAGACCCCGTCCGGATTCAAGGCCCGGAACAGGTTGTCCAGCACCCGGCAGTAGGCTTCGGGATCGAGGTACATCAGGAAGTTGCGGCACGAAATGAGGTCAAATCCGCCGAAAAGGGATTCGGGAGGCGCATAGGTGTGCGTGTCGAGCAGATCGTGACGGGAGTAGGTGACCATCTGGCGGATCTTGTCGACGATCTGGTAGGAGGGTTTTTTGAAGGTGAAGTAGTTGTCCAGCCGCTGCAGAGTGACCCCCCCGAGGCTTCCCGGTAGATACCTGCCGATACGTGCATCTTCCAGTGCGTCTTCAGCGATATCGGTGGCAAAAATCTGCACCCGTGTTTCCGACTCCAGCACCTGCATGGCCTCATCGATGATGATCGCCAGGGAGCAGGCCTCCTCTCCGCTGGCGCAGGCCGCGGACCACACCCTGAAGTGCCCGATGGGCGATCGGTTCAGCAGCATGGAGGGGATGACTACCGAGCCCAGCAGTTCGAACTGGAGCGGGTCCCGGAAAAAGCTGCTGAAACGTATGCGCAGCATGCGCGCAAGAAAGGGAGGTTCAGCCGGATCGGCATGCAGGAATCCGGAATAATCCGCGATACCCGCCAGGCGCAGTTGCGCGGTTCGCTCCGCGATCCGTTTTTCCGCCAAGGTATGGGAATAAGAGGTGAAATCCTCGCCGAAATGCCCGGTGAGAAATGAAAGTATGTCGGCAACAGCATCGCGCATGGGACCTCCGAGCCGACTACCATCCGCGGGACCCGGATAGGACAGTCTCATGCCACTGCTACAGCGGGTATTACCTTCTTAGCAGTTCTAAAGGCATTATTTGTTCAACAGGCACTATTCTGGACTTCAAAGACTAATTAGTTTAAATTAACAATCAACCCGAGTTACTTATATTGACTGTCGGATAGCATAACCAGTTCTCTTGATGGAATCGCTCTGTCAATGCATCGGCAATGGTCGTGGAAACTTGATAAGTAAATAATGCAACTCATCTAATACATCAACTTAGCATAAAAAGTCAATTAAAATTCATTGTCCCCGCGAAATTCGGGAAGCCGTATCGAGCCACCCAAAATCGGGAAGGCAGCAGTCAGGGAGATAGCGAAAAAGGGCTTAAGCGCCATTTTTTTTTGGGGGGGGGGCGAAGCAGGCCGTAATCACATCAGGTTTCGAATACTTGGTAAGCACGGTCGCAGTTTCTCAATCCTCGCATCTGATAAAACGCGGCACCAACTCTCCGTCCAGAGAGACCATTTCAGCGAACATCGGCTCCGGCCTGACCCAGAGCCCGCCCTCTCCGTAAAGCGGACGATAAACGACCAGCAGTTCATCGCTCTCGCTGTGCCTCGCGGTGCCGACCACCTGGTAGAAATTCCCCTTGTAATGCCGGTAACGTCCCGGTTCAACTGGCATATAAACTCTCCAAAAGCGAAACGGCGCGAAGCCGGTCAATAATGCGGCGGGGGTTCTTCCTCGGAGGAGGACCTGTTGTCGGAACTGAGTCCCCTTATGTGCTCCTTTAGCATCTTCAGTTCCTTCCTCAGTTGGTCCAGAGTCGTTTGCTGTCCGGTAACCACCTCATTCAGCTGCTCTATGACATGCCCCTGATGCATGATAAGCATCTCCATGTCCGTCAGACGCTGTTCCATGGTTATCTCCTTTCGGTTAGATGTTGATCTGCATTCGATGACCGGTTCTCGCAGGAATTGCAGATTTTAACGCGAATCCAAGTGATAGCCAAGACAAAAAACTTCTAAAACGGGATCAATTCTGCTAATTTCCAGGACGCGCCCGCGTCTGAAAGACGCAACGCGCAAAGGGAGGTGGCAATAATGGCAGGTGCACCGAAATCAAGTAGCGAGCGGCACATAGAGACCATCATGGAGCAGCTCGAGCCGGGCTCGGATCGATATGAAGTGCTGGACAAGGCGAAGCGGTTCAAATCGTCCTGGGTGGAACTGGGCGAAAAGCTCCTCAACGTGAGCAGCAAGGGACGCTTCCGGGAGTGGGGCTACGGGACCTTCGAGGAGTATTGCGTGCAGGAAATCCGCATCAAGCGGGGCACTGCCGAGAAACTCACCATGGCCTACCGGTTCATGGAGAAGGAGGAGCCGCAGTTATTGAGCGCGCGCGAGGAACTGAAGCCCCTCCCGGATTACCGCTCCATCGATCTGCTGCGAAAGGCGAAGGAGGAGAAAGGCTTCTCCCAGGAGGAGTACGGCGACCTTAGAAAGAGCGTCGTCGAGGAGGAAAAAAGCCATCCGACCGTGTTGAAAAAATACAAGGAGGTCGCCGCCCTGAGGGAGGAGGTGAATCCACTGGCGCCGATAAAAGCCGGCATCTCGGCGGCAAGACGTCTCGACTCGGCCTTGCGCGGACTTATCGACCCGCCCCCCCTCTATCTGCAGCAGGTAGGCGAGATGGTGGCGCACCTGGAGGAGGAGTTGGCGGCGCTGAGCCTGAACAGCGAGGACGAGGCGGGGAGGATCAGGGAAATCTAGACCGGGATGATCCGGCGGCGCCTGCAAAAAAACCGGTTACCGTTCCCATGCTCCTTATTATCGTTCCCATGCTCCGGCGTGGGAACGCAGGTTTTGACGCTCCGACCGTCCTGCAGCGTTCCCCCGCGGAGCAAAAGCCTTGTTCAACCGTAGATGTCGTAAAAAAGCTTCGCCGTCACGGCCAGCACTGAAGAGATGAAAACGGGCCGTATGAAGCCGGTCCCTTTCCTGATAACCAGCCTGGCGCCCATCCTGGCACCTACCGCCTGCCCTGCCCCCATCACCAGTCCCGCCGCGAAAAGCACGTGCCCTCCGGCCACGAACACGGCCAGCGAAACGATGTTGCTGACAAAGTTGAAGAGCTTCGTGTACCCGGTACCCTTGCGCATGTCGAAGCCGAGTCCCAGCATGAGCGCCACCACCCAGAAGGAGCCGGTTCCAGGCCCCAGAAAGCCGTCGTAAAAACCTAGCAGCAGGCCGAAAAGGGCGTAAAAAATACCCTTGGGAAGCCGTGGCCGCACCTCCTCGGCGCCAAGTTTCGGAGAGAAGACGGTATAGCAGAGAATGGAGAGAAGCAGAAAAGGGATGCACTTTTTCAGGAATCCGGGGTCAATCTGCTGCACCGTGTAGGAACCGAGAACGGCGCCGACGGCGGTCCAGATCACTCCGGCTGCCGCGTCGCGGATATCGATCGTCCCGGCTTTGACGAAGTGCGCCATGGCGCTCGCCGAGCCGAAGGTCGCCTGGAGCTTGTTGGTCCCCAGGGCGTACTGCGGCGGCAGCCCCAAGCCAAGCAGCATCGGAATGGTGATCAGCCCGCCGCCGCCGGCAATGGCGTCTATCAGTCCTGCAACCGCTCCGGTGAAAAAAAGGACCGGGAGAAACACAGGGGAAATCTCCATCATGCCGCCGCACCCCGTTTGCGCCTGCCGCTTTTGCTCCGTTGCAAATAGGCATCGAAGGTCATGGTCGCGACGGCAACCATGAGCGGGATCTCCTGCAAGCGCGTACTTCGATCGGCCACGGCCTGCGCCACATGGAACATCCGGTGCAAGGGGAGCGGGGGGTTCTTGGCGTACTTGAGCCAGAGCGCGTTTACCACGAGCCGCTCCAGCCAGGCCTCGCGCTCCCCTTCCAGCAAGACCGAGAGTATGCGCCCGACCGCTGCTGTGACATCGATGGTCTTCCCGCCGCCACGCGTCGCCTCTATCTCCAGGGAGACCGACTCATCGTCCAGGAACCAGGAACCGAATACCGGCTCGAACAAATGATGCCACTTGACCGACTCTCGAAGCGCCGCCAGATACTCTTGTCCGTCCAGCACCCGCGGGTCGTGCGCGGCAATCTCTTGGCGCAGTTGCAGCAATTCGCTTTCCGCGTCGAAAGGTATCCCCTTCCATCTGTCGCGCCCGAGCAACTCGGCGATATGGACCAGCCCATGGCCCGGACCGCGGCCTTGACGTGCCCCTTCTGCCAAGGCGTGGCAGACGCGTTGGTCAAGATACTCCGGAGACGATTCGAGATAGGAGCCCTGGCTTTGCACGTCGGCTAAAAAGCTGTCCATCTTGCGCTTGGACTTGAGCGGCAGCACGAAGCAATCGGCCACACCCGCCTCCAGCCTCAACAAAAGAGAGCAGGCGATGAAAGCTGCCCCGTCCGGGATCAGGACAAGAAGCCCCTGCGCCCCTCCCCCGTCGATGGACGACGCGTAAACGGTCATGGCGGGAGGTTTGGCAAGCGGAGCACATTCGACGCGCGCCCTGCGCGCGCGGGTGATGGCCTGATCTACATTTTTCCTGACCGGCCCGGAAAGCCAGTTGCGGGATACGATAAGCCGGCGCAAGGTCTCCGGCGTAAGGCGGTTTCCCTCGACCCCGGCCAAAAGCCTCGACGCCTCCAGAGCCAGATCCGGATCGTGATGGAAGATCATCAAGGCCGAGATATCCCGCAGCAGCGGATTATCGGCTCTCATCATCTCCCCTGTCAGCGCCGCCTGGAGTTCCGGCTCATTCATGGCTAAGAGCTGATGCATCTCCTGGGCGCATTCAAACGTGGAAGAGAGCCCCATCGACTTGAAGCTTCCGACGATGCCGGCTAGAGGAACCTCTTCCGGCAGGTCCTGCAGATCGGAACGGCCGGCCTTAGCCATCATCGTATCGCGGCATGCGGCCTTGCCGCGCGCCGAAAACGGGTCTCCCCCTGACGCTCCAGACATCCCGGCAGACGGCACGGAAGGACTGGAGAGGTTACGCCTTTGCTTGAGCGACTGCTCCAGTTCGGCTACCAGGTCGGGAGCAGGCATGGCGCGACAGGTGCGTTTTTCAGGCCTTGGAAAGGCCTTGCCTCGATAAGGCCGTCCCTCGACCAGTTCGCGCACCTCGCGATAGTGCCGATACATGCGGGTAAGGCAGTCAGGGCGGGTATTGAGCGAATAGACGAAGAAGTCGAGCAGGCCTACGGCATAGGGGGCTTGCTTGATGGAGGCGTCCAGGTAAGGACCGGCAAAAGGACCGGCTGCGTCGAAGCCGAAGCAGATGACCGCCTTTTGCTTCATCTTTTCATTGAGAACTATCACCGTCACCCGCCGGCAATCGCACGCGGGGTCGGTGCAATAGCATTCCAGATAGCCGTAGCTCCCCTTCGGTATCGGGCCGGTCTTGCGCTCCAGGTCCAGGGTCATGACGGGCGACCGGTCGTCAGGGAATAACTGGCAGTACGGCTCCATGGCTAAGGTCACTCCTTGATCCCTCATCCGGATCGGTTTCACCACGCTAAAAGGCCGCTCGCATCGAGTAAACGGATGGAAGCGGCCTGGAATCGAGCCCGGCATGCTGCTGATAGTTAATGCGATGGTCCTTTGGCTTTAGCCTCCAGTGCAAGTATCGCATCGGCCGCCGCCTCCAGGTCGCCGTACGCGCCGACCCCCTCTGGGAGCTGGGAGACGTGGGAACTGCCGTATCCGGTCAGGACCATGAGCGACCGGCACCCGGCGTTGATCCCCGCCTCCACGTCGGCAAGCTTGTCTCCGATCATATAGGAGCGGGCCAGGTCGATCTCCAGATCCTCGGCGGCCTGCTGAAGCATCCCCGGCAGGGGCTTTCTGCAGTCGCACTCTTTCAGGTAGTGCCCGGTTGCCTGCTCGGGATGGTGGGGACAGAAGTAACAGGCGTCGATGGTTATGCCGAAACTGGCAAGGTCCGCGTGCATGTGCTCGTGAATCGCCTCAAGAGCCGCCTCGTCGTAATAGCCGCGACCTATGCCGGACTGGTTGGTTACCACCACCAGAAGAAAGCCGGCGTCCTGAAGGCGCTTCAGGGCCAGGGGAACTCCCGGGATGAACTTGAAATCCGCCACGTTGCTGAGGTACTGCACCTCGACATTTATGGTGCCGTCCCTGTCGAGGAATACCGCCCGTCTCTTGCCCATGACACCTCTGGTTCTCTCAAACAGCCTTCAGGAAAAGTTCTTTCTCCACAAGGTCGCACACGACATGGATGATGGCGATGTGCCCTTCCTGGATGCGTGGCGTGTCGTGACTTGGCACGACGAGCGAAAGCTCCGCCACGCCGCTTATGGCGCCGCCATCCCTGCCCAACAGCGCGATGGTGCGGCACCCCTTCCCGGCTGCCAGTTCCAGGGCGAGTTGTACGTTGGGAGAGTTGCCGCTGGTGGAGATGCCGATCACGACATCGCCCGATGCTGCGTGGGCCTCGACCTGCCGGGAAAACACGCGCTCGAAACCGTAATCGTTGCCTATGGCGGTCAGGATGGAGCTGTCCGTGGTAAGGGCCAGGGCGGGAAGTGCCGGGCGCTCCAGCTTGAAGCGCCCCACTATTTCGGCTGCGAAATGCTGGGCATCGGCCGCGGAGCCGCCGTTACCCATCACGAGCAGTTTGTTCCCTCCCCTGAAGGCGGCAACCAGGAGCAACGCGGCGCGCTCTATGGCTGGGGCAAGATCCCTCGCCAGCGCCGTGACGACCTCGCAATGGTTTTGAAGCTGCGCTTTGATCTCCAGTTGCATCACCCCTCCGGTATGACTTTTTAAGGACGGCATCGCGGGGGCTGCCTCGACCACGCTAGAGGCACCGCAGCCTGATCCTTTCCGAAAGTTCCGAAAAGGAGAGGTAGGATTCGCTCCAGGGAAAGGGCATTCCATCGACCGCCGTGACCGGCAAGGTCCCGCTTTTTTGGGCTACTATCCTCTCGAAAAGGCGCTTTTTCACGGCGTTCCAGGCCAGACGCGGCAACGGCACCAGCTTCACGTTCTCGTGCTTTGCGTCCAGGCCGGTCTGCTGGGCAGCCTGGTTCAACGCCGCCGGCAGAAGAACCGTGTAGCTGTCTCCGTGACGCGCGCCCTTGACCAACAGTTCGAGCTTTTCTCCCAACAGGTCGAGCTCGACCCCGTTGGGAACGTGAAGCAGGTAGCTCTCCCCTTCCCCCCAGCGTTCCCTGAACAGTGCAACTGTACGCTGCAGGATCTCCTGGCGCCTCTGCTCCGATCCGAACTGCACCTCCTCCTGCCAGCTGACCGCGGGCCCCGGGACCTGATAGGTAAAAAAGCCCTTGGCGCAGGCACGCCGGGTGTAATCCTTCAGGCACCAGCTCCCTCCGTCCAGCCCCTCGTCGAAACCGCCGATTTCCTGGAACAGCCGCCTGGTGATCACCATGGCGGAGAAGGAAGCGCTCTCCACCTCGACGGGCCATTTGCATGGATCGCCAGGGTTCAGGCAGGGGAGCAGTATCCCAGCATCCGGGCGCTCCCGGGAGAAGCGCAAAAGCGGCTCCAGCCATCCGGCGCCGACCACGCTGGTGTTTCGCACCAATGCGAGGTAAGGCGCCCTTGAGCTTTCGAGGCCGCGATTGGCCGAACGGACGAAGCCGATATTGCTGTCATCGCGCATCAGCAGCGCGCGATCGTCCAGGCTGTCGGCAAATTCCTGCAGCAGCCTCTCGGTTTCCCGTTCGGAGCCGCAATCGACCATGATGAAGCGCGCATCCGCGGTGTGGTTGATCAGGTTGACCAGGCAGTTACGGGTCTCGTCGAGCCTGTTCCAAACGGGTATGATGACGTCTATGACAGCGTCGGTCATGATGTTCCCTCAGGCTAACACGAAAAATTAAAGAACAAAGGACCGACTAGGAACTGACGGCCACGTTTCGCAGCAGGGCCAGCTCGTCCAGCACCTTCCCAGAACCAAGCACCACGCAGGAAAGAGGGTCCTCTGCGGTTACAACCGGCAGCCCGGTCTCCTCGCGCAAAAGCACGTCAAGGTTCCTAAGCAGCGCGCCGCCGCCGGCGAGAACGATCCCCTTGTCCACAAGGTCAGCCGCAAGCTCGGGAGGGGTGCGCTCGAGACAGTTGCGCACCGCGTCGACGATCGCCGTGACCGGCTCGGAGAGGGCCTCGCGGATCTCGTTGGAATCGATCTCCGTCGTCTTCGGTATGCCCGAAACCAGGTCCCGCCCCTTGACCTCCATGTGGAGCACTTCCGTCCCGGGGTACGCCTCGCCGATCTCGATCTTGATCAGCTCGGCCATCCTGTCGCCGATCAGCAGGTTGTATTTTCTCTTTATGTACTGGACGATCGCCTCGTCCATCTTGTCCCCGCCGACACGGACGCTCTTCGTGTAGACGATGCCGGCCAGGGAGATGACGGCGACCTCCGTGGTGCCGCCGCCTATGTCGACGATCATGTTGCCGGAGGCCTCGGTGATCGGAAGCCCCGCGCCGATCGCCGCAGCCATCGGCTCCTCGATCAGGTAGACCTCGCGGGCGCCGGCCGACTCGGCGGATTCCTTTACCGCGCGCTTTTCCACCTGGGTGATCCCGGAGGGGACGCAGATGACGATCCTCGGACGAACCAGGGTCTTGCGGTTGTGCACCTTGTGAATGAAGTAACGCAGCATCTCCTCGGTGATGTCGAAGTCCGCGATGACCCCGTCTTTCATCGGCCGGATTGCGGTGATGGAACCCGGGGTACGACCGAGCATCTTCTTGGCCTCCATGCCGACGGCAAGAACCTTCTGCTGACCGTTTTGCATCTTCTGGACGGCGACGACGGACGGCTCGCGCACCACGATCCCCTTCCCCTTCAGGTAAACAAGGGTATTGGCGGTGCCAAGGTCGATGGCGAGATCATTAGAAAACATGCCGAATATGGCATCAAAAATCTTTAACATGCACAACTCCTTTAAATTGTTACTCGGTCCGGCGTCAAAGGAGGAAATATAGCAAAAACTCCGCACCCTTGCAACAAAGAAAACCCACGGGAATATTAATGCCTCCGCAGAACCGCGGCGCGCCCAGCCTCATTCTACTGTTGCTTTTGCAATTAAATTATATTATTATTCGCAACTCTTATTTCAATTCAGAGTAACTCTATCAGCAAAAGGAGTCGAACCGGAATGCTAGGCATAATGAGAAAGTACAAACAATCGATTCTGATAAAGATTGTATTCGTAATTATCGTACTCTCTTTCGTAGGGACGATCTTCCTTGTTTGGGGCAAAGGCGACAGCCAGGGCGGTCCGACCGGTGTAGCCGCAACGGTAAACGGCACCAAGATTTCCCTCGAGGAATACCAGAAGAGTTACTACCGTACCCGCGGCCTTTACGAGCAGATCTACGGACGCTCCCTCACGCCGGAAATGGAAAAGCAGCTGGATATAAAGAAGCTGACCATCGACACCATGGTCGACAACGTGCTTACCTTCAAGGAAGCGAAGAAGATGGGTATCAAGGTGGGCAAGGACGAGGTCGCCGCCGAGATCGCAAAGGTTCCCGCCTTCCAGGTCAACGGCGCTTTCGACTTCGCCCAGTATCAGCAGACCCTGAAGGCGAACCGGATGACCCCCCAGGAGTTCGAGGAGGCGCAAGAGCAGGACATCCTGATACAAAAGGCGCACAAGAAGATAAAGGACGCGGCCTCCGTGTCGGACGAGGAGGTCCTGCAGGCCTTCAAGAGGCAAAACGAAAAGGTCACCCTGCAGTATGCCTCCTTCTCCCCCGCCGAAGTCAAAGGGAGCATCAAGCTCACGGACCAGGAGCTCACAAGCTATCTCCAGGAGCACGAGGCCGAATTCAAGACACCGGAGCAGGTGAGCATCGCCTACACCGTGATAGACCCGGCACGGTTTACTACCAAGGTGACCATATCGACGGAAGAGGCGCAAAGTTTCTACCAGAAGAACATAGACCGCTACCAGGGCAATGGTGGTATACTCCCGTTTGCCGAAGTCAAGGAGCAGGCCACCGCCGACGCCCTGAAGCAGAAGGCGGCTCAAGAGGCATACGAGAAGACGGCGGATGCGGCCAACAAGTTCCGCACCCAGGGCGACCTGGATGCCGCCGCGGCCTCCTTGGGCGGCAAGGTGGAAAACACGCAGTTCTTCTCCGCGCAGGCGCCGCCCGCATCGATCGCAGGCGAAACCGCAGTGGTCTCCCGCGCCTTCGCCCTGAAAGAAGGGGAGCTGGGAGGTCCGGTCGAGACCGCCAAGGGGATCTACCTGCTCAAGGTCACCGGGAAGAAGCCTTCGACCGTGCCGCCGCTGGCGCAGATCAGAGGCGCTATCGAGCAGAAGGTGCTTGAGGTGAAAGCGGCCGAGCTCGCCAGGAAGAGGGCCGAGGAAGCACTGGCGCAACTCGCGAAAGGCGGCGCCGCCGACCTCAAGGAGACCGGCAGCTTCGGCTACTCAGAGGCTGGCGTGGTTCCCGGCATAGGCGTCTCCCCCGAGTTGATGGAAACAGCCTTCACGCTGACCGCTGCGGAGCCTGTTGCGAAACAGCCGGTCAAGATCGGCGAGAGCTGGTACGCCGTGAAGCTGAAAAACCGGACCGAGGCTCCGACCGCCGAGTTCGCCAAGGTCTCCGCCGCCTTGAAGCAGGAGCTGCTCCCCACGAAGCAGCAGGAAGCGCTGGACAACTGGCTTAAGGGGCTGAGGGCGAAAGCGAAGATCGAGATCAACCCGACCCTTCTCAAGGACTAAAAGGCATCTTTCAACGGCAAGACGGCTATTCAAGTGTGAGGTGGAGGGTGCAGGCGCACCTTTCACCTTTCACTTTTCACGCTCAAACGCGACCCATAAAAGGAGAAAACTCACATGACAACACCGGTACTGAACACTGATTTCCCCGGCCTGAAACTCGCCGCTCGCGGGAAGGTGCGCGACATCTACGACCTCGGTGAGACGCTGCTTATAGTCACCACCGACAGGATATCTGCTTTCGACGTCATCATGAACGAGGGGATCCCGAACAAGGGTTACGTGCTGACCCAGATCTCCGCCTACTGGTTTCGCGAAATGGAAGGGATCATCAAAAACCACATCATCTCCATCGATGTCGCGGATTTTCCGGCGCAGTGCCAGCCTTACGCCGAGATCCTCGCCGGGCGCTCCATGCTGGTGAAGAAAGCCAAGCCGCTTCCGGCCGAGTGCATCGTGCGCGGCTACCTCTCCGGCTCGGGATGGAAGGACTACCAGCAGACCGGCTCCATCTGCGGCATCAAGCTCCCCGAGGGGCTCAAGGAATCGGACCGTCTCCCGGAGCCGATCTTCACCCCCTCCACCAAGGCGGAACTGGGCACTCACGACGAGAACATCTCCTTCGAGACCATGTCCGAGCTTTGCGGCCCCGAGATCGCGCAGCAGGTGCGCGACGTGACGCTTGCCATCTACAAGAAGGCACGCGACATCGCCGACCAGAAGGGGATCATCATCGCCGACACCAAGTTCGAGTACGGCATCTACGAGGGTGAACTGATCATCATAGACGAGTGCATGACCCCCGACTCCAGCCGCTTCTGGCCCAAGGAGAGCTATCGCCCGGGCGGACCGCAACCCTCCTTCGACAAGCAGTTCCTGAGGGACTACCTGGAAACGCTCGATTGGGGCAAGACCGCGCCCGCCCCGCCGCTTCCCGAAGAAATCGTGACGAAGACCGGCGAAAAATACCTGGAAGCAATGGTGAAGCTCACCGGCAAAGGGCTCTGATCCGGACACCGGCGCCGCCAGCCCCGCCCCCTCAAGGGGGCGGGGCTTTTTTCTCGGCGCATCTCAGGAAAAACTGAATGCTAAAGCGGACCTTACTCGCCTTCCTCGTCCTTGCAGCCTGCGCCCGCGCGGGCCTCGCCACCGAAATCCCCGTCGGGCGCTTCAGCGTCTCCGACCTCTCCGGCTGGAGCGACAAGGGGTTCAAGGGGAAGACCAGCTACAGCTTCTCCGACGGCGCTCTCAAGGCGCACAGCGTCCAGGGCGCGTCCGGGAAGATCAAGAAGCTCTCCATCGATACCCGCAAGTACCCCAAACTCGCCTGGAGCTGGCGCATCGTGCATCCGCTCAGGCGCGAGGATATCACGCGCAAAAACGGGGACGACTTCGCGGCCCGCGTCTACGTGGTGTTCCCGCGCACCCTGTTCTGGAGGATGCGGGCGATCAACTACGTCTGGTCCGGCAAGATGCCCAGGGGGAGCCATGCACCCAGTCCCTATACGGCAAATGCGGTCGTGGTCGCGGTCGAGAGCGGCGACGCCGAGGCCGGGAAGTGGGTATTCGAGGAGCGCAACCTCTACGAGGATTACAAGAGGATTTTCGGGGAAGACCCCCCCCTTTTGGGGGGGATTGCCATCATGACTGATACGGACGACACCGGAGAGGAGGCGACCGCCTGGTACGGCGACATAACCCTGCACTCCCCTTAAGGCGACGCTACCCTATCATCTTGGCGAGCCGCGCCCTCTCCTTCACCAGGCGCGCCTCCCCTTCCTCTATCGCCTTCAGGAGCCCCTTCTTGGCGCCATAGGCCATGTCCTTTCCCCTGTCAAGGATATCGGCAGCACGCTCACCCACGGCTTCAGCCATATCGGCTACCTGCTCGGAGAAATCCTCCACAGCCTCGGCCGCCTCCTGACCCTTGCGGCGCGCCTTCTTCGCGTAGCGGCCCATCTCCTTGCGGGTCTTCTCGCCGCTTTGCGGCGCGTACATGAGCGCAATTCCGGCACCGATGATGCCGCCTGCCAACAACATGAGCGCCCCTACCACCGCATTATTGTCTCTATCCGACATGATTGCTCTCCTTTGACTTCATGATTATTTTCCACAAGCCTCAATACTACACCACCTGCGTCGTTTGCCAAGCATGCTTCCCATTATTGCTTTGAAGGCTGCTGCTATCCGTGTATAGTTATAACCATTGCAAACGAGATAGTTCAAAGAGGTCATCCATGGATCAGAAATATGATGTGCTGATAGTAGGTGGTGGACCTGGCGGGATTGCAGCCGCTTACCTGTGCCATAAGCACGGCCTTTCCCACCTGGTAATCGAGTCGGGCAAAGCAGTTTTCCAAGGGATCGCCAACACCTATCCTGAAGGGAAAAACGTCTATCCCTCCCAGCCAAAGGAAAACCCCGAGCCGTTCCTCGTCGAGGAACTGCGTCCGCCTGATAAACCTGTAACAGTGGAGAAGTACATACAGTACGTGCAGCATTTCGTACAGCACGAGGGTCTCAACGTGCTGCTGGACACCCAGTTCGAGAACATAGAGGACGGACGGGAGTTCCTCAAGGTGACGACCTCAAGGGGAGCCTTTCAGGCCAGGAAGGTACTGCTCGCCTTCGGCAGCTCCATACCCAAGGAACTCACCGTGTACGGCGACGCGAAGATGGTGGCCAAGGGGCTGGACGACCCGAAGAAGTACATAGGCGTGCGCACGCTGGTGATCGGCGGCGGGAACAGCGCGGCCGACGTCATCATCTCCATACTGAAAGAGAAGCGGAGCGTGAACGACAAGGAGCCGGTCTATTGGGCGCATGTCGCGGAGACCTTCGACGTCAACAAGGAGACTGCGCAAAGGCTCGGTGAGGAGATCCTCCTGGGCGGAAACATCCGGCTCTTGCCGGGAGCTACCCCCAGGATCGGAGAGGTGGACGACGAGGGGGTCGACCGCCTGGTGATCCGGGTGAGCGAGGACAAGTCGCCAGGCGGGATCGAGCGCTACCATGCCATGAGCTTTCCGATGAAGAACGTCATCGCCTGCATCGGCAGTCAGGGACCGCTCTCCATCTATGATCGCATCGGCGTGCAGACCATCGCCTGCGCTGAAGGGGTTTGCCAGGTCGCCAAGGAAGGGGATCGCTTGCTGCTTCTGACCGCCGACCATGAATCCACCAGAAAAGGCGTGTATGTGATAGGAGGCGCCATTTCCCCCTCCTACATGCGGATCAGCAAGGGGGCCATCCAGGAGGAGCGGCACCCTAACCTGATCTACACGGCGGTGAACGACGCGCACCACGTGGTCGAGGCGATTCTCGCCAAACTGCGGAAATAACCGGTCGCAAAAAAGGGGGGCCCAAAAGCCCCCCTTCAATTGTCAGACCCGGCGCGGCCAACCGGGGTCGCGGTTTCAGACTCCGGAAGAACGCAGCTCTTCCTTCAGACCCTCGACCACGGCCTTCACCTCGGCGACCATCTCCCGGGCCTGGGGCGAGTGCTCCCTTTCCAGGTAGCTCTCGAAGTAGCCGACCGCTTCGGCCGTCCTGTCCTCGTCGATGCAGATGTTCCCCAGGGTCAGGTAGCTCATGGTGAATTCGGGGTCGAGACGGATCGCCTCCAGGGTCTCCCGCTCCGCGGCCTCGAGGTCATCCATGTCGTAGTACAGTTCGCCCAGGTTGAAGCGGGCGGTGGCGTCCGTGGGATCGATCTCTATCCCCTTGTGATAGGCCGCTATCGCCTTATCGTTCTCCCCCAGCCCATAATAGAGATCCCCCATGGCGTTCAGGGCGAAGACGTTCCTCGGATCGAGCTCTAGCGCCCTCTCGAACGCCTTCAGGGCGTCGTCGGCGCGCTCCATCGCGTTGTAAACCAGCCCCATGCTGACGTAGCCGTCGCAATCCTTGGGCTGCAACTCCGTCACCTTGCGGTAGCAGGCGAGCGCGTCCTTGTGCTTGCCGGACTCGAAATAAACGTCCCCCAGCGCGGTCAGCCCGTCCAGATCCTCGGGAGCGAGTTCCAGCCCCTTTTGCAACGCGGCTATGGCATCTGCGGTGCGCCCCGACTCCGAGAACGCCTCGCCCAGATAGAAGTGCCCTTCGGCGTTTTCCGGTTCGATGGCGATGCACCCTTTAAAGGCCTCAATGGCCTGCGAGTATTCTCCCGACTCCATCAGGGCTATCCCGTTCGCCAGCGTTTCGTCAAAAGTTGTTCCCATTGCCACCTCCGCGACTATTGCTGCATATTTATTGGCGCACACTATAACAGAGATGAGTCTGTTTTGCCAACCTCAAGTCCCGCCAAAATAGCATTAAAACGTTTCACATCTCGCTTTTCTCATCTATACTGCCGAAACCAAACGCTGAAGGGGAGAACCATGCCGGATGAGGCCGGGGAAAAGCTGGGGCTTAGGACACTGGAGGACATCAGCGCACTGATCCTTCACTCCCACGACCTGCAGGAGACCCTGGACAACATAGTCAACCTGGTTGCCAAGAGAATGGCCTCGGACGTCTGCTCCATCTACCTTCTGGAAGAGGACGGCGAGACCCTGAGACTGCACGCCACGCGCGGCCTCTCAAGGCTCTCGGTCGGCATCACCATGAAGACCTCGGAGGGACTCACGGGCCTTGCCATGGAGCAGCGCGCAGTGGTGGCGACGGACAACGCCCCGCGACACCCGCGCTATAAGTATTTCCGCAAGACCAAGGAGGAGAAGGTGCTCTCCTTCCTGGGGGTCCCCTTCTTCGAAAGAAAGAACCCGATCGGCGTCATAGTCATCCAGAACCGCGAGGCCCGCACCTTCACCCCCCAGGAGATCAGCGCCGTCTCCACCATCGCCTGGCAGATCTCCAGCATCGTCTCCAACGCCAAGCTGCTCGATTCCATCAGAAAGAAGGAGGAGGAGCGCGCCTTCTACGCGGCCGAGGTGGATCGCCTCACCAAAAGCGGCGTGCTGAAGGAAGCCGTGCGCGCAGGCCGCAAGAACACCCCGGCCGCCCTGACCGGAATCGGCATAGCGCCCGGGTTCGCCCAGGGCAGGGTGTCCGTAGTCAACAGAGGGGCCAGCGAAGAGGCGGTCCTGGAACGTGCCAGACCGCGCGCCGAGGAGCAGAACCGTTTCCTGCTCGCGCTGGAGAAGGCACGCATACATACCATTTACATGGAAAAACGGGTGGGCGAAATCCTCTCGGAGGCGGACGCATCGATCTTCCACAGTCACCTGATGATCCTGGAGGACCGCGGCTTCATCGGCAAGATCACGACGCTGATCGACGAGGGGGTGGGCGCGCACCGGGCAGTGAACGAGGTAGTCGGCGATTACGTGGCTGCCTTCCAGAGGATGGAGGACCCGTACCTGCGCGAGCGCTCCGCCGACATGGAGGACATCGGGCACAGGATCTGCGATGCCCTGAACGGCGGCGGCAGAACCCGGGGCAGGCTCAGAGACAAAAGGATCATCATCGCGCGGGAACTGCTCCCCTCCGACCTCGCCGTCATGGATCACGGCAAGGTGATCGGCATCGCCACCGAGAAGGGGAACGGGAACGCCCATGCGGCAATCATGGCGCGCGCCCTGGGCATCCCGGCGGTCTTCGGTGTAGAGGGGCTCCTGAAGCAGGTTGGAGCGAGAAGCGAGGTGATCGTGGACGGCCACTCGGGATGCGTCTACATCAATCCGGATCAGAGCGTAAAAAGGGAATACGAGAGGCTGCAAGGAGAGTTCGACCTCAAGCAGCGGGCCCTGGAGGGGATTCGGGATCTTCCGGCCGAGACGACTGACGGCTGCACGGTTTCCCTGATGGCCAATATCGGGCTGTTGAGCGACCTGCGGGTGGCGCAGCTGCACGGAGCGCAAGGGGTCGGGCTGTACCGGACCGAGTTCCCCTTCATGAGCCGCAGTTCCTTCCCCGGCAGGCTGGAGCAGGCCGCCGTCTACCGGAAGGTACTGGAGGGTTTTCCCGGCCTTCCGGTCAGCATCAGGACCCTCGACATCGGCGGAGACAAGGAACTCTCCTATTTCCCGCACCCAAGGGAAGACAACCCGTTTCTCGGCTGGCGCTCCATACGTATCTCCCTGGAGCGCGAGGACATCTTCAAGGAGCAGTTGGCGGCGGTGCTGCTCGCCTCGGCGCACGGCAAATGCAACCTGATGTTCCCCATGGTCTCGGGAGTGGACGAGGTGCGCCGCATAAAGGTGATTCTGGAGCAGGTAAAAGAGGAACTGACGAGGGAAGGCAAGCCGTTTGATCCGGAGATCGGCCTGGGGATAATGGTGGAGCTTCCGGCCGCGGTGCTGACCGCGGAAATGCTAGTAAAAGAGGTGGATTACTTCAGTATCGGGACCAACGATCTGATCCAGTACACCCTTGCCTGCGACCGGAACAACCCGCGGGTGAAGCATTGGTACGATCCCTACCACCCGGCGATACTCCATTCCATCAAGAAGGTCGCCGATGCCGCAGCGGACGCGGGGAAGCCGGCATCCCTTTGCGGCGAGATGGCCGGCGAACCGGTCAACGCCGTGCTGCTCATGGGCCTGGGGCTGCGCAGCTTCAGTCTCTCCGCCCCCAGTATCCCGAGGGTGAAAGAGGCGATCCGCCGCGTCTCGCTCGAGCAAGCGAAGCGGATCGCCGAAAAAGTACTCGGCATGGAGAGCGCGCAGGCGATCCGGAGCTATATGGAAAAAGTGCGGCGCGACCTGGCCCTCTAGCCAGAGGCGGCAAGCCGTAAAGCCTGAGGTCCGGCGGTTCGGGTCATATCCAGCAGTCGCCGCCGTCATAGTCCAGCGGGTCGCCGCCCCTGGTCCCCTTGGCCTTGAACTTGGCATTCTTGACGCAGAGCTTCAATTTATCGAGTGCATCCTCCTTCGCCTCTCCCAATCGCTCGCGGACCTCGCGCCCGGTCTTGGGGGTGAAGAGGAGTGCGGCACCCGCAGCGACTGCGGCTCCTGTCAGGAAGGCCAGCAGTGCGGCCTGTTCGCTTTTTTTGGACATGTCGTACGCTCCTTGGTTTCTGGAAGTTTAACCGCGTGATAATTTTGCACTTATTCTTATCATATTCCGCGCCGCATTAAAACCCCCAAGATAAGTATCCTCGCAGGCATGGTCCGTTTTTTCTGCTTTGAAATCGAAATGATTAAATGCTACTATTCCGAAAATTCACTATCAAGGAGATTTGCATGTTTTCCTTCAGAAAAATCAGCTCGCCTGCCGTTGCCGCCCTGCTCATTACCACGCTCATCCCTACATGGTCTCTCGCGAAGGACGCCAAGGTCAAGGCGGCTCCCAAGGCCGCCGTCAAGGCGGCCCCCAAGGGGCAGGCAAAAGATCAGGCGCAGCCTGCGGCGAGCCGGAGTCTTTTGCGGGTGAACGGGACCGCCATCACGCGGCTTGAAGTCGACCGTGCCGTGAAGGTTATGCTGGCGCAGAATCAGATACAGGAGCCTCTCCCCGAAGAGACCATGAAGCAGGCTGAAAGCGCCGCGCTGGAACAGCTTACTTCGGCTGAACTGCTTTACCAGGAGGCTTCCAAGCTGACGATCCAGGACCTCGACCTGAGAATTGCCGAGAAAGTGGCGCAGAACCGGGCCAAGTTCCAGACGGAAGCCGAATTCGACGAAGCCTTGAAGAGCATCGACATGACCCTCAAGGACATGCAGGATTTCACCCGCAAGGACGTCGTCATAAACAATTTCATCGAGAATCAGGTCGCAGCCAAGGCAACAGTCACCGAGACCGAGGCGCGCAATTTCTACGATGAGAACCTGGAGCAGTACTTCAAAAAGCCCGAAAGCGCCACGGCAAGCCACATCCTGATCGGAGTTGACGAGAACGCCTCCACGGAGGATCGCAAGAAGGCAAAAGAGAAGGCCGAGGCCCTCCTGAAGCGGGTCAAAGGGGGAGAGGATTTCGCGGCGCTCGCAAAATCGGACTCATCCTGCCCGAGCGCCACCCAGGGCGGAGATCTCGGAACCTTCGGCCGCGGGCAGATGGTCCCCGCCTTCGAAAGCGCCACCTTCGCCCTTAAGCCCGGCGAGACGAGCGACGTGGTGGAAACCAAGTTCGGCTATCACATCATCAAGTTGACCGACAAGCAGGAAGCGGCAACTGAGCAGTTCGACGGCGTGAAGGAGAATATTTCGGAGTTCCTGAAAAAGGAAAAGATCCAGCGGGAAATTTCCAGCATTATCGACGAACTGAGAAAAACGGCGAAGATAGAAAAGCTGTAGCAATAACAGAAAAAAACCGGCTGAATAAGGAAGGGCCCGCCAGAAGCGGGCCCTTCGTTTTATACAGGCTTTCTTTCATGTACGGCTGCCTGTCAGGGAGCGGCAGTCGGCGCAGGCACGAAAACACGCGCCGCCAATTCGTTGTCCAGCATCAAAAGCCCCTGACCGTTGTCCCCTATCAGCTTCAGCTTGCCGATGATGTCCCGGTCGTTCTCCTCCTCCTCGATCTGCTCGGTGATGAACCACTGCAGGAAGATATTGGTGGCATGATCCTTCTCGGACATCGCCAGGTCGGTCAGCTCGTTGATGCTTGAGGTTATGAACTGCTCGTGCACCAGGGTCTGTTCGAACATGTCCAGCAGGGTGGGAAATTCGGTCGGCGGCGCCGCAATGGCCGCAAGTTCGGTGTGTTCTCCACGGCTGTTTATGAAATTGAAGAATTTCATGGCGTGCAACATCTCCTCCTGGTACTGCACCATGAACCAGTTGGCGCTCCCCTTAAGGCCGATCGACCCGGCGTAGGAGGACATGGATAGGTAAAGATAGGCAGAGTAGATTTCATTGTTCAGTTGCTTGTTCAGTGCGATGCACAACTTCTTGCTTAACATCGTGATTCCCCCTTGGATTGCATGGCGTACTGCACATAGAGTGCGGGTTATGACTGTATCGCGGGTTCTTCCCGGCACAACATCATAGCCCTTCCTTCCACTATTACAATAGCCCTAATGAAAGTATACGTCAAACGGTTCAACGTTCGGCGTCACCCTGCCGGTGCCGGAAACGCGGCAGATTGTTACTTTCGTTCCAGAAACATCTTGATCATGTCTATCGGCACCGGGAATATGGTGGTGGAGTTTTTCTCCGCCCCGATCTCGGTCAAGGTCTGCAGGTAGCGAAGCTGCAGCGACATCGGCTCCGCAGCCATCACCTTCGCCGCCTGGGCCAGCTTTTCCGACGCCTGCAACTCCCCTTCCGCATGGATCACCTTGGCGCGTCGCTCCCTTTCAGCCTCGGCCTGTCGCGCTATGGCGCGCTGCATCTCCTGCGGCAAATCTATGTTCTTCACCTCCACGATGGAAATCTTCACCCCCCAAGGCTCGGTCTGACGGTCAAGTATCTCCTGGAGCTCCTGGTTGATCTTTTCCCGATTCGCCAAAAGCTCGTCCAGGTCGACCTGGCCCAGCACGCTCCTGAGCGTGGTCTGCGAGAGCTGGCTGGTGGCGTACAGGTAGTTCTCCATCTCGATGACCGCCTTCACCGCGTCGACCACCCGGAAATAGATGACCGCCGAGACCTTGACGGTGACGTTGTCGTGGGTGATCACGTCCTGCGGCGGCACATCCATAGCGACGATGCGCAGCGACACCCGCACCAGCCTGTCGATGCCGGGGATGATGATGACGATACCAGGCCCGCGCACGCTCTTCACCCGCCCCAGACGAAACAGCACCCCCCTCTCGTACTCGGGAAGTATCTTGATCGCGTTGGATAGGAAGGCGACGATAAAGAACAGAGCCACCAGGTAGGGGAAAATGTTGACGAGGTCCATGATCTTCTCCTGAAAGATGTTGGTTTGGAAAGCAAAGGATCGCGCAAGTATAGCGGAGCAGCCATTGCAGTCAAATTGCCGGCTTGCCAAATTAACGTATACATGTTATCAAGAAACCTCTAACAATAGGAATCCGCGTATGAAGCCCAACATCAAGATCCTGCTCATAGAAGACGACGACGGGAGCCGCGAAGCGCTGCTCATCCTGCTCAAGGCCAGCGGCTTTGACATGAAAGGATGCTCCAGCGGCAAGGAAGGGCTGAGCCTTCTTGCCGACGAGCCTTTCGACATCGTGATCAGCGACCTCTTTCTTCCCGACGTGAACGGCATCGACATCCTGACCCAGGTGAAGCTCGGCTCGCCGCGCACCCAGGTGATACTCATCACCGGTCACGGCTCCGCCGAGACCGCCGTTCAGGCGATGAAAAAGGGGGCCTACGACTACATCACCAAGCCGCTCAACATAGACGAGCTGCGCATCATCATCGACAAGGCAGTGGAGAAGGGACAGCTTTTAAGCGAGAACGTCTATCTGAAAAAGCAGCTTAGGGAAAAGTACGAGTTCGCCAACATCATCGGCAACTCCCAGGCGATGCAGCAGCTCTTCTCGCGCATGAATAGAATCATCAAGACCGATTCGACCGTCCTGATACTGGGCGAGTCGGGCACCGGCAAGGAACTGGTGGCGAAGGCGATTCACTTCAACGGCAGCCGCAAGGACAAGCCGTTCATCGCGGTCAACTGCTCCGCCATCCCCGAAAACCTCCTGGAGAGCGAGCTCTTCGGCCACGTGAAGGGCGCCTTCACCGGTGCCGTGAAGGAGAAGGTAGGCAAGTTCGAGGCGGCCAACCTCGGCACCATCTTTCTGGACGAGATCGGCACGCTCCCCATGCACCTGCAGACCAAGCTTTTGCGCGTACTGCAGGAGCAGGAAGTCGAACGCGTCGGCTCCAACCGCCAGATCAAGCTCGACGTAAGGGTCATCTCCGCCACCAACGTGAACCTCGAAGACGAGATCGCGCGCGGCAATTTCCGCGAGGACCTCTTCTACCGGCTCAACGTGATACCGGTGCTGATCCCGCCCTTGAGGGAGCGCATCCAGGACATACTGCCGCTCACCAGGCACTTCCTGGAAAAGAACTGCCGCGCCATGCAGCGCCCGATCATGCAACTGGAGAAGGAGGCGCTGGAAGCCCTGGAGGCGTATCCCTGGAACGGCAACGTAAGGGAGTTGGAGAACATCATAGAGCGGATCGTGGCGCTAACCGAAGGGGATCTGATCACGCTGCGCGACCTGCCCGCCAACGTGGCGAAGAACTATCTGGAGGGATCCGCCACCAGCGTCACGCCGAGCGGCATAGACATGACGCAGGCGATCAACGAGATAGAGAAGAGGATGATAGGGGAAGCGCTGCACCTGACCGGAGGAGTGAAAGCTCGCGCCGCCGTCATGCTGAGCATAAACCGCACCACATTGGTGGAAAAGATGCGCAGGCTTGGGATGACGCTTTAAAGTCGGGTGTGTGTGTGGGTGTCGGGGGGGGGTGGTATCGGCGTGAAACGTTGATCCCCAATCGGCGTCCAACGTTGACCTGTTTCGTGGCGTCAGGAAATTAATATTAGAGCGTTAAAGGTTGAGGTGGGTAACGGTTCGACGCTGATTGCGGGTCAGAATTTGAATTTCCAGAGGAAGGAGGCGATAGTGGAAAAACCGTTAAATTTATAAGCTATGATACCGATGATATCGAACTTGTTCATAGCATTGACTCAATCATCAAAAGGTGCTTCCTTGATAAGGTGGCAACCTTTATAGCCATGCGTGACATAAAACCCGGCGACGGTGCCTTCAAAATCCTCCCATATCCCGCCTCGCTGCCGAAACTTTCTCGTCGGCAATCGATTCGGGCATTCCCCAGATTCAGCAGAAAATGTCCCACATATTTTCCCGGAATTCGTGCTGAATTCACCTTCTCCATGCGCGATGCTGAAAAAGGAATCTCCGCATGTTCCCTAGGAACCCGTGACTCTTAATCGTTTTCTGTATACGTGGAATAAATGTTGCTTTGTCACTGGTGGAAGAAAGGAACTTGCAGAAAAAAGTAGAGAATCTGGTTGCCTGGAAAGAAGAAGAATATTTTTCCTTCCAAAAGGGGTTTGAACAAGCCGTGGTGTATGGAATGTGCAATCGCTGGAGCTACAAAGGTTGGCGGTGACGCGCCCCTTCTCGGCTGTCGATGGGCGGCGCTGCAGGTGAGCTGGAATACTGCTATGGAATCGGTTCTCAATGGCGGCGACTGGATGGCGCTATCAGGCGATTTTAAAAAAATACCTAGCAAATTACTAATAATATGTTTAAATTCACGCTTATCATAAAAGGGGGCTAACACAGAGCGCGTGAATGGTGATCATCGAGATATCTTGACTGGCGATATCCGGCTGAAGAGAAATACTCTATTACTGCTGATACTTCCATATGAAGAAGACGGTAAATTTTTACGGGAGGTCAAACAATGAGTTTTGATTATGTCAGAAGGATTAACTTTATCATTCCCGGAGTCCATCAGTCACCAGGAGTGCGAGTTATCGCAACAGAGGTGGATGGTGCATTGGAATTTACCGTCAATGTCCTCAACGGCAAAAAACAGAGTGGTGATCTCAGGGGGCTGTTTTTTGATTTCAACGCGCCGGCAAAATTATCCGGTCTGGAATCGCAGGGCGCCCTTGTCACGGATTTCATGAAGAACAATGTTGCCAACCTCGGGAATGGGTCAACCATGAAAGGCGCCATCAATCCCTATGATATCGGATTGGAATTTGGCACCCCGGGCAAGGAGCTGGACAATATAAAATCCGCGACGTTTACCCTCTCAAATTCGTCGCATGACCTTACGCTGGACGATATCGCAAATGTGCAGTTCGGCGCCAGATTAACCGGCGTGGGAACGAAATTGGAAGTTGTGGCGCCAGCCGCACCGGATGCGATCGACGACTCCTATCGGATATTTGAAGACGGCGTCTCAGGCCTGAATGCCCCTTCGACCGTTCCAACCGGCCAACTTTTCGAAATCCTTGTCAACGATACCGATGCAGACGGTGACACCTTGACCATTATCGATGTCAAGGGCGCGCAGCACGGAACGGTGCAAATCGTTGACGGCGCCGATGCCGATACGTTGCCCGGTGACGCGGTCCTCTATACACCTTTTGAGGATTACAGCGGCACCGACAGCTTCATGTATTTGATTTCCGACAACAATGGCGGCACTGACTTTGCTAGCGTCAATGTCGCAATCGAAGCTGTGGCTGACATCCCCGACTTGACTTATGAAATTCTGGAAGGAGCTGCGGTCAACCAGATTATCGTCCGGGTCACCGCTACGCAAACCGATGCCGATAGCTCCGAATTCATTGACCGTATCGTGCTCGATGGAATTCCCGGAGAGGTTGTGGGGAGCGAAAGCATTTACAACCCCACGATAGAGCCTGATCAGATTGTCCGGGATTTCGTGCTGACGGTGCCCATGTATCTCGATGCCTCCTTCGACCTTTCAGTTACGGCGGTAGCAAAGGAAACGAGCAACGGGGACGAAGAGACGGCGAGTGCCAGCATCTCCATTATTTACGATACAAACATGAATGACTTTGCGCCGATCTTTGACGCGGAGGATCAAAGCATGTGGGCTTCCGGCGATGCCTGGAGCTTCAATGATGATCGTTTTCTCGGCACCAGTGGCGGCCCTGACGGAAGGCTGAGTGCGTCAATCGGCGTGGGGTCAGCCTATGCAGATTACGATTTAAATTACAAATTCGGACTGCAATCCACCCTTAATATCGGAAGCGGGGAGGTAGATGCCACCATCCCCTACTCGGTAAATGTCCAGACCCTGTACAACGAAACGACTGACTGGCTGCGCTTTGAGACAGACGCGGCCGTCGAGCTTGGCCAAAGCGAGTTCTCTACGCAAAGTCCGCTGCTGACCTACACTCTGGATTTGATTGCTCAATTTCAGAGTGCCTTGACGCTTGGGGCCAGCATCGACATTCCCGGTATCCCAGGTGTCCCTGCCGCCTATGTTGAAGGATTCCAGGTCACGCCTGAAATTCCAGGAATTCCAGGCTGGAGCTGGGGAGGTTCCACATCCGTTTCCGGTGGCTTTGATACCTCTTTCAATCTCCTGGAATTTGACGGCGATTCCCTCAATCTTATGGGGCTGGAGGGCGATTCCGCGGCCTCTTATGATCTTGGCTATGGCCTTGCCATCGAACTCGAGATCCCTCACTTTACCACGGATAGCCAGGTTGCCGGCGATCACCTTGAATCCGAGGGCTCGGCCAATTTCGTCAGTCTTGTGGCGGATGTGGATGAAATACTTTCGCTCCTGCTGGGATATCCGAATCTGTTGGGGCAATCAGTAAGTTTCGGCCCTGCCACGGTGGGATATGATTTACTGAATTATGAGTTAGCCGGCTCCTTGGGCGTTGGCCAGGAATTTTCCCTGTCATTTGGCAATTTGAATGGGGTGTTAAAGTTCGAGGATGACACGGAATACAATTTTGTTTTAGGCGACGACTTTGATGTAAAAAACGCCAGCACTCATGACAGCAACCAAGATGGCGAGCTTGATTTTTCGCTCACGCTGACCCCTGATGCGACTTTTTCCAGCAACCTGCTGCTGACCATGGAATTGACCCATGCCCTCGATTTGCTTGACGCCTATCTGTCGGTAAGTGTTCCGGTGTTCGATGATCCTGAATTTCATTTGGGACCTCTCTACAGTTACGGCGATACCCTCGCAAGCACATCGGTCGAACTTGTCGGGTTCCCTGGTTTTGCCTTCGATTTAGGGAATACTACCGAGATGTTCATAGTCTAGGTTGATAAGAATGCCCGAAAGTATCAAGATCCGCCTTTGCATAAGTTAAGGAGTTGATTCAATGAGAGGGGGATGGGGAATACAGAGGTATTTCCACCCCCTCTTTCCTTTTTGCTCGGCGGCAGAAGAAGGGCACAAAATGCAAAGCGCGAGCGGCGCCGGATCGCCAATGGATTTTCGGCTCGGGACAATGGACAGGAAGAGATAGTAGAGAAATCCGCGGAATTTACCGGCTGCCGGCAGCCGCCGGTTCGCCTTCAGCAAGAAAGCACTGGGGATCGCCGGCCAGAAAATTGCCGGCATGGGCGAAGGCGATGGCCCGGCAGCCCCGGCAGACCGCCCAGCGCGTACAACTCCGGCATGGCTCTTCGTAGCAATCCCTCTCCCGCAGTTGCGCCAGATTCTTCGATCCCGCCCAAATTTCCCGGATCGATTCCTCCCGGATATTGCCGATGGCAACCGGCAGCCGCCGACAGGGCATGACCGTGCCGTCGGCGGCCACGGTGAGCCCGAAAATGCAGGGGGTATCCGGAGACAATTAAGTCCTTACATCGACAATTAAGTCCTTACTAAACTAATGATATTGGGCAATTTTCAGGCAGTAAGGCGGGGCAGCGGTTAGTCGCCCGCAACTTCGTGCCGGTCAGCAAGCAGAGGTAGATCAAACTACTGTAGGAAGGATTCGCATGTCCAACACCCATAGAGACGACTCCAGCGTGTGGTCAGTCTTTCTCATCTTCCTTCGCCTCGGGCTGACCTCCTTCGGCGGCCCCGTCGCCCACCTGGGTTATTTCCGCGAAGAGTTCGTGACGCGCCGGCGTTG